>VFQN01000996.1_pt1 | contig 50021 bp, 45 predicted proteins | sample 3512371 | NCBI WGS metagenome assembly VFQN01 (sample SAMN10412370, study PRJNA504923) | tailings metagenome | isolation source: Replicate 2 from Balatoc abandoned mine | place: Philippines: Itogon, Benguet | collected 2017-08-28
CTTCTACATCAGGCCCGGAGGGTGGTTCCCGGAGCCTGTTGCACGATCCGGGCTAGGGACCGCACCGCGGCCTCCATACCGGCCAGCCGGACCTCCTGCGACCTGCCGGCGAAGTGCCGGATGACCGGCCGCGGCGAGGGGTCCTCCTCGATGCTGTTCCACTCGTTTCCGATGAAGCGGAAGAGGGCACGGTGCGGCGAGGCCCGCTCAGGCCCGCACGGCTCCAGGCGGTACCCCAGGAGGTCGAGGATCGCGGCATTCTCCCACCAGGGGTGTTCGATGTACTGCTCCTGCTCCCACACGAGGTCGAGGAACGCGTTTGCGGCGGGCGTCGCACGCACCATGAGGACGCCGGCGTTCGGGATCTCCTGCCCGAGGTAGTGATGTGCGGCGAGGTAGATGTCCGCTTCCGGTACGAGCTCGTCGGCGATGTCGCGCGACGGGTCGAGCACCACCGTGTCGACGTCCACCCACACCACGAGCTCGTAGCGGGCCATCAGCTCCTGGATCAGCCGCACCTTGCTCCACGACACGGGGCGCTCCGGGCACCGCGACTCACGGGCGACGACGACGTCGTACCCGTGGCGGGCGGCGTATGCCCGGAGCACCGGCTCCGAGATGTCGAGCAGCTCGAGGTGCGGGCCGATCGCCAGCGTGCAGATCACCCGGGGTCGACGCCGCCGGGCGCTGCGGGCACCTCGGAGCAGCCTCCGGAGCGTCACCCTCGGGCCTCGGTGCGGGCCGCGGGGGCCGGCAACTCCCACCGGGGGGCGAGGTCCACCATCCCGATCCCCTTGCTGGAGGCGAAGACGCTGAACTCCAGCCAGCGGTCGAGCCAGTCGAACACCTCGCTCTCGTCGTGCGCCCCGATGGCGACGGTCACGGCGAAGCGCCCCTCGTGGAGATGGAGTCGGGCGACCACGAAACGCAGACGACCGCCGGTCACCTCCTCCGCCACGGCGAAGCTCTCACGGTTCGTGTTGGTGCCGTAACAGAGGGTGCCGTCGGCGGCGTGGATCTGGATCCCGACGCTCGGGAACGGCAGGGCCTCCTCCCCCGAGAACTCGATCTCCACCACCATCCGGTCACCCGATTGGTAGGACTCCACCGGGTTGTCGCCGGCGTCGAGGAGGCGGCACGCGACGACGACCATCCGGCGGCTCCCCCATCGCTTCCCCCCCTCGGCCGATTGCCCGCCCGGCTCCTCGGCGTCCGACGTCTCGGTGCGCTGTCCCTGGTCGGTGAGCAGGCGGTGGTAGCGCGGCATCACCTCGCGCGGCGTCCCGTCCGCCACCACCCGCCCCGTCTCGAGCAGCACCACCCGGTCGCACATGCTCTCGATCGCGTTGGCATCGTGGGAGACGAAGACGATGGTCCCCCCGTGCCGGCGGAAATCGTGCATGCGGCCGAGGCACTTGAGCTGGAAGGCCTCGTCCCCCACCGCGAAGACCTCGTCCAGCAGCATGATCTCGGCGCGCACGTGGCTCGCGACCGAGAAGGCCAGGCGCATCTGCATGCCGCTGGAGTAGGTGCGCACGGGCGCGTCGATGAAGTCGGACAGCTCGGCGAAGGCCACGATCTCCGCGTAGCGCTCGTCGATCTCCCGCTCGGCGATGCCCAGGATCGACGCATTGAGATACAGGTTCTCGCGGCCGCTGAAATCGGGGTGGAACCCGGCCCCGAGCTCGAGCATGGAGGCCACGGTACCGGCGGTCACCACCGTCCCGCGGGTCGGCTCCATGATGCCTGCGAGCAGCTTGAGCAAGGTGCTCTTGCCGGAGCCGTTGCGACCGACGAGGCCAACGGCCTCTCCGGGCTCGATGCTCAGGTCCACGTCGCGGAGCGCCCAGAACTCGGTGCCGCGGGTACGGCGACGACGGAGCATGACCTCCTTGAAGGTCAGGTTGCGCTCGTGCACGACCCGATAGCGACGAGACACGCCCTCGACGCGGATGGCTCCTTCGGGGAGAGGCGGCACCGGGGCTGACGGTATCACCGTGCCCCCGGCCCGCCCTCTGGGGACCGGGGGCGTTCGGCCACCTCTCGGATCGCGCTCAGCCAGGCGGTCCGTACCCGGTTCCAGCTGCACTCGTCCTCGACGTACCGGCGACCCTGGCGCCCGATCGCGTCCGCGAGCGGCCGGGCGCGGCCGAGCAGGTCCATCATCACGGCGTATTCGTCCGGGTCGGCGTACCAGAGTCCACCACCGGAGCGCCTCGACTGCCCCACGAGCACCGGCGAGGCGGCGTTGGCCAGCGTGGGCCGTCCGTGGCTCCAGGCCTCGAGCTGGCTGAAGGAGAGGCTCTCGTAGGCCGAGGGCACGACCACGACGGTCGCCCCCGCGAGCGCGTCGTGCTTGGTCGCGTCCGCCACGAACCCGGTGCGGTGCAGCCAGGGGTGCCCCGGCAGGTCGAGGGCGCCGCCGCCCACGAGGACGAGGTCGAGGCCGTCGGATCGGCCGCGCCGGTAGCGGGCGTGCGCGGCGACCAGCTCCGGTACGCCCTTGGAGCCGTCCATCCGGCCGACGTAGAGCGCGTAGGGGCGTCCGCGCGCCGCGCCGAAGCGGGCAGGGTCGGACGCCGGGGGGGGATCGAGCCCGGCGCCCGCGATCCGCGCTCGGTCGGGGCCCACGCCGAACCGGCGGCCCGCGTACTCGGCCTCCTCCGGAGTGCTGAAGAGCAGCCGTCCGGCGGCGGCGAACACCTCGTCGAACACCGCCAGCCGGGCCGGAGGCTCGTCGTGAAGCGTGGGTGCGAGCACGGAGCGCGGGCCGGCCGCGACGATGTTGTCGGAGGTCGTCGCGTAGAGATAGGTGACGAACGCGACCACGTCGTACCCGCCCTCCACGAGGTGTGCAGTCAGGGCGGGCGCGTCCGGCCCCTGTGCGCGCATCCACTCCCGGCCGAGCCGCAGGTCTCCGGGCGAGGCGTACGCGGCCGAGGCGAGACGGTCGAAGTCCTCGGGGTCCCGCGCACGCGCGACGGGGAACCTCCGCACCCGCACCCCTTCGACCACGGTCTCGCCGACCGGGTAGTGGTCCACCCAGGTGCGGTAGTCGAGCGCGCACGTCGTGAGCACGGTCAGGTCCACGCACGGCGCCAGCAGGCCGGCCACGCGCCGCGCGAGCACCTCGGCGCCCCCGTTGACCTCGACGCCGTAGCGCTGGACCACCATCGCCACGCGCAGGTCGTCGATCACGTCCCGGCTCCGAGCACGGGGGCGAGGCCGGCCAGCACCTTCGGGCCCACGACGGCCGGATCGAGGTCCGCCAGGCGCCGTCGCGCCCCGGCGCGGAGGCCCTGGCGCGTGCGCTCGTCGGTGACCACCTCGTGGAGTGCCTCGGCGACGAGTGCGAGCCCGTCGTCCACCTCGAGCGCCAGCCCGCCACCGCCCAGCGTCTCGGCCACGGCCCCCGCCCGGCGGGCGACGACCGGCACCCCGTGCGCCATCGCCTCGACGAGCGGCGCGCAGAAGCCCTCGTGGACCGACATGCAGAGGTAGGCGTCGGCTCGTGCGTAGAGGCGATCGCGCTCGTCGTCGCCCACCCGACCCCGGAAGATCACCCCGCGTGCGCCGAGCCGCGCGACATGTCCGCGCAGCGCGTCCAGATAGCGCTCGAAGCCGTCCGCGCCGCCCACGATCTCGAGCGTCGCCTGCGGGGCGCGATGGCGCTGGTAGAGAGCGAACGACGAGATCACGTCCTCCCACCGCTTGTTGGGGACGATCCTGCCCACCGACAGGATGATCGGTGCCGGGCCGGCGGACCGGGCACGGGGACCGGGCGGGGCGGGGAGGTCCAGGAGCAGTGGGACGACGGTCGCCTCGAGACCGAGATCGCGTAGCTCCTGCGCGTTGTACTCGGAGTCGGCGAGGATCGCACGGGCGCGTCCCCGCAGGGCGGCGAGCGATTCCCTGGCCCGATCGCACGCCGCCGCCAGCGCCGGATTGGCATCCCGCAGCAGGTGCCCTGGCGTGATGTTGTGGTAGCAGACCGCGAGCGGTCCCGGCGCGTTCAGAGCGGCGTCGACCGTGGCGCTGGCGACCGAGTAGTGCAGCACCACCGCTCCGTTCCGCAGCATGCGGTCGCCGCCCGCGTCGAGGCGCCGTACCAGGCCGCCAAGGGACGGGTGAACGTGCTCCGCGACGATCACGCTCCGGTGGCCATGCGCCTCCAGCAGACGCTGCCAGGCGAGCGCCTGGCCGGTCACCGCGTCGGCCGGTGCCGCCGCGGCCAGAGCCTGCACGAGGCGGCTCACCGCGCCAGACGCCCGGCGACCTCGGCGAAGCGCGCGGAGACCGCCGGCCAGGAGTAGCGCTCCACAACGTATCGGCGCCCCGCCTCGCCCATTCGCTCGCGCAGTCCGGGATCGGCCACCAGCCGCTCGACGGCCGCCCGGTACTGCTCGTAGCCGCCGAAGGCCTCGCCACCCCCGGACGCCTCACAGTGGTCGCGCATGACCTCGGAACCGGCGGCCACCAGGGCCGGTGTGGCCTCGAGCCAGGCCTCCATCAGGACGATCGACAGGCTCTCCATCTCCGACGGGTTGACGAGGGCCAGCGCGCCGGCCATCGCCGACCTCTTCTCGTCCTCGGACACGTGGCCCAGCCGCAGCACCGCCTCGCCCGCCTCGCGGGGTGGCTCGTAGCCGCCCGCGCCCAGGAGCACCAGGCGCGGCGCGTTGGCCTGCTCCGCACGGTGCCGCACGGCGTGCTCCACGGCGACCTGCACGCGCTTGCCCTCCTCCAGGCGGCCGGCGTACAGGACATAGGTGCCCAGGCCGTGGCGCTCGGCGAAGCCTCCGACGGCGGCCTGCTCCGGCGGGTCGAAGCCCATGCCCACGACGCCCCCGTCCCGCACGCGGTGCAGCCGTCGCGTCAGCCGCTCCTCCGCCGGCGTGTTCCAGATGCACCCGCGCGCCGCGCCCAGCACGCGTCCCACCGTGACCAGCCGCGCGTAGGGCTCGTCGTGCAGGCATGGGAGCACCGCCACCGGGGGCCCGGCCGCCATCGCCCCCCAGAGGGTCGTGCCGAAGAGGTAGGGGCACAGGATGACCAGGTCGTGGTCCGCGCGCTCGAGGTGGGCGCCCAGGCCGCGCGACCAGACACCGCTCGCCAGCCACTCGAGCTCGTCGAGGTACGACGCCCGACCCGCGACGACGGCCGCGTGGGTCTCGGCATGACGGAGCTCGTCACGCGGATCGACCGGGAAGCGGTGCACGCGGAGCCCCTCGACCTCCGTCTCGCCGGGGGGCAGCTCGTTGCGCCACGTGGAGTGGTCCACGGCGCAGGTGGTCGCGATCTCCGACGTCCATCCGTCCGGTAGCGCGCGGGTGGCCAGTCGCCGGACGAGCGTCTCCGCGCCGCCGACCACCTCCGGCCCGAAGCGCGGCACGACCCACAGCAGCCGCACCCTCTAGGCCGGGCGCCGCGCCACGACGGCGTAGTCCTGGTAACCGTAGAGGAGCGCGTTCAGGCGCTCGACGAGATCGCCGACGTGGGCGCCCAGCTCCCCGGTCCCGGGGGGTACCGCCGGCAGCCGGTCGTGCTCGGGCACCGCCGACAGTCGCCTCACCTCGACGTCGGTGAAGCCCGCACTCTCGCAGACGAACGCGAGCGTGTCCGGATGCACGGGGCGCAGGTGCGTCGGGTCGCGGTGGAAGTTCACGGATCCGGCCACGAGCGACTCGGGGTTCGGCGTCTCCAGCACCAGCAGACCTCCGGGCGCGAGCCGGTCGACCGCTGCGACCACCAGACGGGTGACGGCATCCGGAGGCATGTGCTCCACCACGTGGCTGGCCACGATGCCGTCCACCTCGCCGTCGTCCAGCCCCTCGAGGTGCCGCAGGGCGTCATCGCATACGACCGGCAGGTCCCGCTCCCGCATCAGGTCGATGAAGTCGCCGTTCAGCTCCACGCCGTACGCGTCGACGCCCGCCTCGCGCAGCAGCTGGACCAGCTCGCCGCGCCCGCAGCCCAGGTCGACGACCCGGCGACGGTCGCTCAGCAGATCGCGGTATACCGTCTGGCGTTCGCGGATGGTCTCCTCCGAGCCGCGGAAGCGGGCCTCGAAGGCGAGGTAGTCGAGCGGAGGGGCGGCCGCGCTCGGCGCGGCGGATGTGGGCGTCCGGGCGGCGTCCGGTGGCGCGACGGTCAGTGCGGGCGCGGAGCGCGCCCGCTCCAGCCGAGCCAGGCGCGGTCCCGCCTGCAGGTGCTCGAGACCGCCGCGGATCTCCCCCATGAGACGCTCGAGCACCTCGATCCGCGCCAACAGACCGAGCACGTCGCGCTGGGAGGCGGTGCGGGCCGCCGCCTCGGCCGCCAGGGCCTCCTCGGTCCACCGGCGATCGGCGTCGAGCGCGGCGGAGGTCTGCTGGGCCATGTCGTCAAGCACGTGGTGAAGCAGCCGCAGGAGTCCTTGCTTGGCCGCGGTGATGGGTCGCCCCACGATCGGTTTGCTCGAATAGCCGCGCTCGGGGCGGAACCTCACCGGCGCCTCCGGAGGTGGCAGCGCGAGCGGTGCCACCGACGCGTCGTCGGCGTAGTCCCCCAGCCGGCGCCGCTCGGCGACGCGGGCCCGGAGCTCCTTCACGAGGGCATCGACATCGATGCCGTGGCGCGGGGTGTCCGGCACCGCTGCCCCTACCGCTCGAGCCGGCGGCGCGCCAGCCCACCCACGGCGCCGCGCACGATGCCGGCTCCGAAGGCGAGGTGCGAGGCGACGGCCCCTGCCATTGTGAGCCCCGCCAGCCGGGGACGCCGGTGGAGCAGCATCACGATCCCGCCGAAGCAGGCGAGCGTGGCGCCGTACGCGCCGATCGCCAGGGTCCACCCACGCCGCAGCCGTCCTCCTGAGCGCACGGCGGCGGGGCCCGTGGCAAGGACGCCCACGAGGGCCACGGGCACGAGGTGCCGCAAGCGGGGACGCCATCCGTCGCGCAGGCTCTCGCCCCGGTCGCGACCGAGGCGGTGCAGCATGCCGACATACGGGCGGAACAGCGGCAGGGGACGGCTCGACATGACCACGTCCGGGCTGCAGAGCACCTGCAGGCCGTGGTGGCTGCGCAGCACCCGGCAGAGGTCGTCGTCCAGCGCCTGACCCGCGTCCACGGCCCGTCGCAACGCCTCGGTGCGAACGAACAGGTTCGATGCGGGGAAGTCGCCCACCTCGCGTAGCTGGCCGACGTGGTGCCGGATGCGCGCACCCCCGACCCCGAGGCGTGACTCGCTCAGGATGCCGGCCGCGTCGTGCGCGTCCGAGGCGCCGAGCCTGGGGACGGTGGGCCCCACCACGGCGCCCACGTGAGCATCCCCCATCAGCTCGAGGGCCGCCGCCGCCCACCCGTCGCTGGGCTGCGCATCCTGGTCGACGAAGGCGACGACCTCGGTGTCGATGTGGTGGAGGATCCTGCCGATGCGGTCGCTGCGCGACCCCGCCCCCCCCGCCACCACGACCGCGCCCTCGATCGTGCGGTCGACGTCGTCCGGGGTCTCCCGGGCGACGACGACCACACGTGTGCCCGGCGGCGTCGCAGCGCGAAGACGGACGACCGCCCGACGGGTGGCCTCGCCGGGCTCGTCGGGGACGAGGACGACGGTGAGGCCTGGCAGGACGTCCGGTCTGTGAACGGCGACGCGGTGGGCCAGCACGCGCCGGTGCTCATAGAAGCGCCGGAGCCGCAACCGGTAGAAGATCGCCCCCGTGTCCCACAGCGCGTGGGCGATCGCGCGCCAGTCCACCCCGCTCGCGGCGAACTGGTAGTCGAGCCTTACCGGGGCCTCGGCGATGCGGGGGAAGCCGAAGCTGCGGGCCACCGCCAGGATCTCGAGGTCGAACGCGTAGCGCTTGACCAGCACCACGGGCAGCACCTCGTCGAGCACCTCGTGGCGGAAGAGCTTCATCCCCACCTGCGTGTCGCGGACGTCGAGCGAGAACATCGCGCGCACGAGCTGCTGGTAGAGCCACGAGTAGACCCGCCGCCGCGAGGGGTACGAGACCTCCGAGTCGGGGTGGCGCTTGGATCCGACGACCACGTCCAGATCGTCGCGACGGGCGCGGTCCAGGAAGTCCCCCACCCGCGCGGGGTCGAGGTCCAGGTCGGAGTCGAGCCAGGCGATCCAGCGCCCGCGCGCGACCCGCGACCCGGTCCGCAGGGCGTAGCCCTTGCCCATGTTGCGGTCGTAGCGAAGCGCCGCGACCCGGCCGTGATCGAGCGCCACCGATTCGGCGTGCGTGTCGTCCGAGCTGCCGTCCGATACGACGATGAGCTCGAAGTCGAGGTCCTGGGCCTCCAGCCGGCGCACGATCTCCGAGAGGTTTGCGCGGATCGTGTCCGCCTGGTTGAAGGCGGGGACGACCACCGAGAGTTCCGGCCGGGCCGCGACGCGGTCGGCCGCGGACCTCCCGCGCGCCTCCTGCCCCGTGCCTTCGCGAGCGCGCGCCACCGGCGAAGCATAGCCCGACCGGCCCGTGCGTATGATCGCGGCGTGCAGCCCCCCGTTCCTGGCGTCGTCCATCTGACCCCGTTCCCGCCCGGAAACGTGGGCGGCCCGCCGCCGGCAGGCGTGCCCGCATTCGTGTCCCGCCTGCTGCCCGCCTACGCCGCGGCGGGGGTCGCGCGCCAGTGGGTGCTCGCCGATCGCGCCGCGGGTACCGCCGGGCCGCCGGAGCGCCCCCACCCCACCGTGGAGGTGCACCGCGCCTACTCCCCGGGTGTCGCCTTCGGCCGCGTCAGCCGCCGATTCAGAGAGGTTCGTCGGGGCATCGTCCACGCCCAGCACGAGGTCTTCCTCTACGGCGGCCCGGCTGCCGCGGTGCAGTTCCCGACGGTTGTGCGGGCCGCCCGGCGCCGCGGCCACCGGATCGTCGTGACGGTTCACGGGGTCGTGGATCTGGCGACGGTCGACGCCGGGTTCGTCGCGGCCAACGGCTCCCGGGTGCCCCCGCGTGCGGCCCGCATCGTCCTCCGCCGGCTCATTCGCGGCGCCGCCATGGCGGCCGACGCCGTGATCGTCCACGAGGACGACCTCCGTGAGCGGCTGCTCGACCAGTACGGGGTGCCCGCCGGCCGGGTCTCCGTCATCCCTCTTCCCGCGCCCGAGGCGTCGCCGGTCGTCCGAGAGGAGGCACGGGCGACGCTCGGGCTCAGCGGTCCCACGGCGCTCTTCTTCGGCTTCGTCACGGGGTACAAGGGCCTGCCGCTGCTCCTCGACGCGTGGGCGCTGCACCGGGCTCGCGGGGCGGGGGGCGAGCTGATCGTCGCCGGTGGACGTCACCCCCGGCTCGCTGGGGACGCGGCCTACGAACGGTCCTACGCGGCGTTGATGGAGCGCGCGCGCCGTATCGGAGGCGTTCGCTGGGATGGCTATGTCGCCGACGCCGATGTGCCGGCGTACCTGTCGGCGGTCGATGCGCTCGTGCTGCCCTACCGCGACGGGCTGGCCGCCTCCGGCCCGCTGAGCTTCGCGCTCTCGTATGGCACTCCCGTGCTCGCCTCCGACGTCCTCGCCGCCTCGGCACCGGACCCGCGGGGGGTGTTCCCCCGGGACCCCGAGGCCCTCGCCGCGCTGCTCGCCGAGGTGCTCGGCACGACACTCGGCGACGAGCTGCGCGGGGCCTCGGCGCGTGCGGCCGCCGCGCGCTCCCTGGCCGCCGTCGGATGCGCCACCGTCGACCTGTACCGCCGCGTGGCCGCATGAGCGCGTCCGGTGCGGGTCCCGTCTACCGACTCGGCCGACGGGGCTACGGCACCCACGCGGCCCTGCTGGAGCTTGTGCGCCCGGGTGCGCGCCTTCTCGACCTCGGCTCCGCCGGCGGCTACCTCTCCGAGCTGGCGCGCGATCGCAAAGGGGCCGCCGTGTTGGCGGTGGACCTCGATGCCGAGGCGTGCGCTGAGAGCCGCGCCCGCGGCGTCGAGACCCTCGAGGGCGACGTGGCCGAGATGCTGGCGGGCGAGACGCTGGTGTCCCGTGGACCGTTCGACCAGGTCCTGCTGGCCGACGTGCTCGAGCACCTCGCCTGGCCGCAGGCCAGTCTCGAGCGCGTGCCCGCCCTGCTCGCACCCGGCGGCGAGGTGATCATCTCGGTGCCCAACGTCGCCTACCTGCGCGCCCGGTTACGGCTCCTGCGCGGGCGATGGGACTACGAGCCCACGGGCATCTTCGACCGCACGCACCTGCGCTTCTTCACACGCCGCACCGCCCGGGAGATGGTCGAGGGCGCCGGCCTGCGTGTGGCCCGTGAGATACCGGTCGGACCGGCGAGCTACCTCGCGGGCAGGTCGGCGGTGGCGGTCACGCGCCTGCGCCCGGAGTTCCTGGCATCGCAGCTCGTCCTGGTGGCGCGGCCCGCCTAGGTCGGCCGCAGGGGGGCGAACAGGGGCACGAAGAGGACCTCGTTCACCGCGATGATCGCTGCCCCGATCCCGAGCTGGACGTATGCCGCGGCGAGCGGGTCGGATGCGACCAGCAGCAGCAGGGCGGCCTGGACCACGACGGCGCCGAGGAGCAGCACCGCGAAGCGCATACGGTGCACCGACAGGTAGTAGAAGAGCAGCACGTTGGTCAGCGCGAAGCAGCACATCGCCGCGACCACCGGGACCAGCAGCTCCGACGCGGGCAGGTAGCTGGCACCGAACATCACCTCCAGCGCGAGCTCGCCCTCGACGACGCAGAGGAGGACCAGCGCGCCGCTCGCCAGCACGACGGCTTGTCCGGTGCGGCGCATCAGGATGCGCGAATCGATTCCCGCCACGTGGCGGGCGGCGGCCTTCGGGAAGATGACCAGGCCGAGGGCCAGCGGCAGGAAGAGTGCGATCTTCCCGATCGTCGCCGCGGCGCCGTAGTAGCCGGCCTCGGTCGACGTGGCGGCGGCCTTCACCATCACCACGTCGAGGTTGGTGAGGAGCGTCCACGCTGCGAGGCCGAGCGTGGCGGGCAGCCCGTAGCGGACGAGCTCACCGGCCGGCGGGCCGACCCGGCCGCCGCCCGGAGCCGCGACCCCTGCTCGCGCCGCGCGCACGCTCGGATAGGCGAGTACGAATGCCACCGCGGTCGCGATGCTGATCGCGCCGATCGCCCCGGCCACCGAGGCGCCGAGGAGCACGAGGCTGCAGCCGATCGCGAGCCGCCCGAGGGCGAGGACGACCATGTTGGTCCCGAGGTCCCGGAACCGCTGCTCGCCCTGGTAGACGCCCCAGACGACCGGGAGGCTGAACCCCAGGATCAGCGCCGAGCCGGCGCAGATCACGGGCACCGGGCTGTCGATCTGCAGTGCGTCGGCCAGGGGAAGGGAGAGCGGGATCCACAGCACGAAGCCCGCCCCGCCCAGGAGCGTCAGCCGCCACATCAGCCGCCGCGCGAACTGGACCACGAGCTCGGGCCCGCCCTCGCGCCGCAGGCCGGTGCTGTAGCGCGCGACGACCGTCTGCACCGTCTGGCTCGCAACCGACAGGATCATCAGGACGCCGAGGAGGGCGGTGAACTCGCCGAAGAGGTCCGGGCCGAGCTGCCGACCCATGATCAGGCTGTAGGCGTAGTTGGCGCCGTTGGTGACGACGGTGGCGACGAGCATGATCCCGGCGGCCGATATCCCGCGGCTCAGCAGGGACGGTGGCCGGGCTCCCTCGCTCGGCTCCTGCCCGACGGCGCTGGGGTCGGTGGGTCGCGACTCGGTCGTCACGGGGTGCCCCCGCGCACGACCGGCACGCCGGAGGCGCGCAGCAGCCTCAGCTTGCCGCTGCCCCGCGCCCAGCCGGTCAGGCTGCGGTCGGGTCGCACCCTTCCGGAGCGCCCCGCGCGGCGGAGGGCCAGGGTGCCGCGCAGGTTGCGGATGTTCCATGCCAGAGCCCGCGGATACTGGCGCGCGACCTCGCGCTCGCCCATGAGCGCGAAGCCGATCGCCTCGCCGACGTTGAGCGCCCAGGCGCCGACGGCCCACCCGATCGTCCCCGCGTCGCCATTGCGGATCACCGAGGCCAGTGTGTTCCGCTCCCTCAGGTAGATGCGCAGCGGGTTCGTCTGATGCTTGCCATCGCGCGCGTAGCCGCCCTCCAGTGTCGCGCCCCCCAGGTGCCAGACCGTCACGGCCGGATCGACGGCGATGTCGAGGCCAGCGCGCTTGGCACGCCAGCACAGGTCGACCTCCTCGAAGAACATGAAGAAGCGGTCGTCGAACCCGCCCAAGCGGTCCCAGTCGCGGCGGCGCATCATCATTGCGCAACCTCCCACGAAGAAGGCCCCCCGGTCGACGCTGCCGGCCAGGTCGCCCCGCCGCGGCACGGGGAAGCCCATGCGGTCGATCATGTTGCCGACCTCCTGGACCCTCCCGTCCTCGTGGCGCACGGTGCCGCCCGCGACGCCGATCGACGGGTCGTCCAACATTGCCGCGAGGCGGCTCAGGCCGTCGGGCTCGAGCCAGGCGTCGGGGTTCAACAGCATGACCAGCTCGCCGGTCGAGGCGGACACGCCGCGGTTGTTCCCGCCCGCGAACCCCGGGTTGTCCCGCATCCGCAGCAGCCGGACCTCGGGGAAGCGCTCGGCGACGATCTCGGGGGAGCGATCGTGTGAGGCGTTGTCGACCACGATGGTCTCGACGTCGGGCCACGTCTGCTCGCGCAGAGATCGCAGCGGCAGCTCGATGAAGTCCTCGCCGTCGTAGTTGACGATGATGACCGAGATGCGCCCGGGGACGATCGCTCTCGCGTCAGCCAAGCCGGAGGGGATCGGCGCCGGAGGTGCGGACGGTGACCCCGGTGATCCGCAGGGAGACGCTGCGGGGATCGCCATTGCCGAGGGCCGCGTCGATCGATTCGGGCGGGCGGTCCGTGGTGAGGCGGAGGGTCGTCCAGCCCTCGGGCAGCTTCACCGGCACGGTGACGAGCCTGGGGCGGCCGTCCACGCGGCGTGACGCGAGGACCTCGTCGTCAACCCGCACGTCCGCGCGGCGTGGCCGGCCGAAGCTCGCCAGTCGAAAGCTCAGGACCGCGTCCACCGTGCGCTCCTGCTCGTTCAGGACCACGATGTCGCCGTCCTCGGACTGCAGCCATTGCTGGGCGCGGCCCCCGGGCGCCGGCTCGGCGCCGCCGAAGCCATCGCCGGGGAAGGCGACAGCCGGCGCGGCCGCCGCGACGACCTCGTAGAGGCGGTCGGTACCCTCCGCGGCGACAAGCCGGTAGTCGGAGGGGTTCAGCGGGGGCGGCTCGGGATAGGCGCTACCGTGGACGATCACCCATCGCACGCCGAGTGTCGCCAGGGCAGGGGCCACCCATGGGCGGCTGGGATCCTGTATCCGACCCTGCAGGCTTGCGCCCTCGCTGCCGAGGCGTCCTCCGTTGACAAGCGGCTTGCCGGCCGCCTCCGTCTGGAAGATGTACGAGAGGTGCTCGGCCGACGCGGGCACGGTCAGGGGGTACTCGACGCGCGGGTCGTCGCCGGGCTGGGCGGCGAGCGCCCGGTAGATGGCGGGCGGCTCCGTCGCGAAGGTCGTCTGCGTCGCCGAGAGGTCGAAGGCCACCAGCGCGCCGACGGCAAGGCCCGCGAGCGGCACCGTGCGGGCCGGAAGGCGGTCCAGCATCCAGGCGATGCCGATCGCGGCGAGCATCGCCACTCCCAGGAGCACCACGGCGACCAGCCGCGCATAGACGCGCCAGGGCTCCACGACCTCGTTGATGATCGACGAGGGTGCCCGTACCGGCACTCCGAGGATCTCGAGCCGGCTCGGCAGCGAGGTGAACACGCCGAGCACGACCAGCATCAGGCCGAACAGGGCCGGCCAGGCGCGCGCCCCGTGCCGTCGGCGGAGCAGGAGCGCCACCGCCAGTCCCAGCAGCGCGAAGGCCACCAGGACGACGCTGAGGTAGAGCACCGTCTCTCCGGGGTTGCTCCCGTGCAAGCGGGCGTAGCGGAACGGGGCGGTCCAGGTGTCGAACACCGGGTGGCGGTCGCTCGGTACGAGCCACTCGTACCACCTGGACCCGTAGACGAGCAGGTCTCCGGGGGACCGCGTGCCCGCGAGCAGCCCGTCGATCCGATCTCCCTGGGTGAGGACGACGGCGGCCTGCGGCAGCAAGGCCAGGATGTACGCGCCGGCGACGAGGCCGCCCCGGGTGAGGGCGGCGCGGGCGCGGCCCGGCCCTCGCATCGCAACGGCCGCGCCGACGTCGGCAACGATGAACGCAACGATCACGACGCCCGCGAAGAGGGCGAAGTAGGTATTGGTGTAGAGGCTGATGACCAGCGCTCCGAGGGCGAGGACCCAGGCCCAGCGCCCGCGACCCTCCCGTATCAGCAGCAGGCCCAGCGCCAGAAGCGCGATCGACCAGAGCCAAGTGAAGTGCACGTGGCCCGCCGCGCGCTCGACGATCCACGGGTTGAAGCCGTACGCCAGGCCCGCCACGGCTGCGGCCCACCAGTTGCGGGTGATGTGGAAGCAGAGGGCGAAGCACGCGAGCGCAGTGAGCGCCAGGCCGCCCATCACGGCGAGGTTGTAGGCTAGGACCTCGCTGCCGGTCACCAACCCCACGAGCTGGGTGGGGCCCTCCACGGCCACCTGCGGCACCGACGTGACTCCCGGCAACGTCAGCCCGAAGGGTGCATTCTCCAGCGGCGTCGGCGCATTCGAGATCGGTGTCACGCCCAGGTCGTTCCTGTACCGCAGCAACGTGATGTTGCCCGTGGAGTCGCCCGGATGGCCGAAGACCGTCCCCGTGGGGTCGGCCGCCACGGGCCACGTGACCATCACGGCCAGGATCAGATAACCGGCGGCTGCGAGAAGCCAGGGCGACAACCGGGTGAGCGCCGCTCGCAGGGTCGCGGCGCGCTCGGGCGCGTCGCCGTGGCTCGTCGCGGCCTGCCCTATCGTGGGCGAACCACTGGACACAGACGCGCAATGTACCCGTTCTGGACGGGGGCGTCCGGTTGACCGGGGTGCGGCTATCCTCCGTGCCGTGGCCACGCCTGCAGCTGACGATCCCCGCCTCGACGGGGTGCGCCTGTTGCGGTCCACGGTCCACGGGGACGCGCGCGGGTTCTTCCTGGAGTCCTATCGCGCGAGCGAGCTGGCGCGGCTGGGGATAACGACCGAGTGGGTGCAGGACAATCACTCGCGATCGGTCCGGGGGGTGTTGCGCGGCATGCACTGGTCGATCGACCCCGGCCAGGAGAAGCTCGTACGCTGCGCTCGCGGTGCGATCTGGGACGTCGTCGTGGACATCCGCCGCGACTCGCCGACCTTCGGCCGGTGGCAGGGGTTCACGCTCGACGACGAGGGTGGTCTCTCGCTCTACGTGCCACTCGGGTTCGCGCACGGCTTCGCCGTCCTCAGCGACGTCGCGGACGTCGTCTACAAGTGCTCGGAGTACTACGACGGCGACCGTGAGCGTGCCCTCTCCCACGACGACCCGGACGTCGGCGTCGTCTGGCCCGAGGGACCGCACACGGTATCCCCGCGTGACGCCGCGGCACCGCGCCTGCGCGACCTCGGCCCCGAGGACCTTCCGGTCTCCTACTACGGGCGCTGAGCTGGGCGCGCTACCGGCCGTCCGTCACAGCGAAGAGCAGCCGCAGGTAGGAGTCGGCGCAGGCGTCCCAGGAATAGCGCTCGGCCGCCCGGGCGGCGGCGCGGGCGCCGAGGTCGGCCCGCCGTGACGGGTCGGCGATCAGCCGCCCCAGGGCCTCCGCGACCGCGGGCGCACCGCCGGCCAGCGGGAAGCTCTCGGCGGCGTCGCCCACCACCTCGAGGTTCGGCGGGTGGTCGGCCACCAGCAGCGCCGCCCCGGCCGCCATCGCCTCGACGATCACGGGGTGGGTGCCCCCCACCTCGGTGGGCGCGCACATCACCCCGCACCGGTGCACCAGCTCCCGGTAGCCGTCCCCGAAGACGTACCCCGGCATCCGCACGTCCGGCCCGGCCGCAGCCCGCAGCCCGGCGATGTAGTCGTCCGCGTAGGGGGCGTCGCCCACCACCACCAGCGGCCAGTCGGCCGGCGCGAGCAGGCGGTGCGCCTCGATCAGCAGGTGGGCGTTGTTCTCCGGCACCAGCCGGCCGACGAACAGGGTGAACCGCCCCGGCTCCAGCCCCAGGCGCCGGCACCACCCGGCGTCGCCGGGGTCGGGCATCTCCGCCCCGTAGGCGATCCACGGGATGCGCCGGCCGTAGCGGCGCTCGTAGGCGTCGGCCACGGCGGCCGAGTCGGTCACCGCCACGGTCGCCGCCGCGGGCGCCACCCGCTCGGCGAACCGCAGGTAGGAGCGGGCGGGCCCCGACCACTTGGCGCGCTCGGAGTCGAGCCCGTCGATCTGGATCACGGCCGGCACCCCGGCCAGGCGCGCAAGCGGCACCACCGGCGCGTTGCCGGCGATGAAGTAGAGCGCCACGTCGGGCCGCGCCCGGGTCACCATGTGGGCCGTGCTCACCACCGTGTGGGCCAGGGTGTCGAGGTGCTTGCTGCGGATCGTCGGCAGGTGCACCAGGCGCGCACCGGCGTGGCGCTCGCGGCGGTCCGTCATGTGCGGCCGGCAGTAGACGGTGACCTCGTGGCCGCGCGCCGTGAAGCGCTCCGCCAGGTGCTCGACCGCCGTCTCGAACCCGCTGTAGGCGGCGGGGATCCCGCGCGTCCCGACCATCGCGATCCTCATCCGAGCGCCCCCGCCAGCGCCGCCCAGGCGGCCCGACCCATCGCCTCGGGCGTGTAGGCCGCCGCGCGCCGCGGGCCGCCCTCGCGCAGGCGCGCCGCGACGGTGGGCTCGAGGGCCGCCCGCAGCCCGTCGGCGATCCCCCGTGGCGTCGGCTCCACCAGCAGGGCGGCGTCCCCGGTCACCTCGGGCAGCGCCCCGCGGTCGCTCGCCACCACCGGGCACCCGCAGGCCATGGCCTCGACCGCCGGGAGCCCGAAGCCCTCGTACAGCGAGGGGAACGCCGTGACCGCCGCCGCCCGGTAGAGGTCGGCGAGCGCATCGTCGTCCACGTGCCCGAGCCACCGGCCGCCCGCGTCGCGGGCGATCGCCTCGCCGCCCGGGCCCGGCTTGCCCACCAGCGCGAGCTCCGGGCCGCCGCGCCCCAGCATCCCCACGGCCCGGCCGAGGGAGGCCAGGTTCTTCCGCGGGCCGAGGTCCCCCACCGCAAGCACGTAGCGCTCCAGCCCGAACCGCGCGCGCACCCGCGCCGCGGCCCCCCCTGCGGCATCGGCGGGCTCCGGGGTGAACACGGCCGCCGGGTGCGGGCTCACCACCCGCACCTTGCCCGCCGGGAGCCCGAGCGCCTGGGCCACGTCGCCCGCCGCCGTCCGCGACAGCGCCAGCACCACCGCCGCGCGGCGCGCGGAGCGCGGCACCAGCCCGCGCAGCACCGCCCGCGCACGCGCGCCGAGCCACTCCGGGTTGGTCATGAAGGTGGCGTCGTGCACCGCCAGCGCGATCGGGCACGGGCTCCAGCCCGGCGAGACGTATGTGAAGACCGCCGCGTCGGCCCCCAGGTCGGCCAGCGCCCGCGGCGCGGCGCGCGCCAGCCGCGGCACGTCGGCCGCGGGCACCCCGATCGTCTGCCCCAGGGGCTCCAGCGCGCGGGCACCCTGCGGCGTGGCCACCAGCGCCGCCACCGCGTCGCCGGCCCCGGCGGTCGCGGCCATCGCGGCCATCAGGGTCTGCGCGTAGCGGCCGTTGCCCGCGTCCCCGGCGGCGGCCTGGCCCACCATGTGGGCGTCGATCGCCACCAGGCTCATTCGGCCGCCTCGCGGTGCGCCTCGGCCAGGGCGACGGCGGTGCGATCCCACGAGAACGCCGCCGCCCGCGCCCTCCCGGCCTCGACCCGGGCCGCCACCGCCGCGGGGTCCGCCGCCAGCGCGTCGATCGCCCGTGCCCACGGCCCGGGGTCGGACACCGGCAGGTAGGCGGCCGCCTCACCGCCCACCTCGCGCAGGGCGGGGGTGTCGGCGGCCAGCACCGGCACGCCCGCGGCCATCGCCTCGAGCACCGGGAGCCCGAAACCCTCCTTGCGCGAGGGCACCAGCACCGCCGCCGCGCCCGCGCGCACGGCGGCGAGCCGCCCCGGCGTCAGCAGTCCGAGCCACTCCACCCGCCCCTCGGCCCCCACCCGGGCGGCATGGGCGCGCAGCCGCGCCGCGCGCCGCCGCGACCACGGCCCGGCCATCAGCAGCCGGGTCCCGTCCGCCGCCGCGGCGATCGCCTCCACCGCGAGGCCGGCGTTCTTGTGGGGCTCGATCGCGCCGGCGTAGAGCACGTAGGGCCCCTCGGGCGCCGGCCCCTCCGGCGCCACCGCCGCGGGGGCGGCCCAGGGCACCACCCGCACCCGGTCCGGCGCCACGCCCGCGAGCCGCACGGCGTCGTCGGCCGTCTCGCGCGAGGGGGTCAGCACCAGCCGCGCGCCGCGCAGCCGGCGCAGGAAGTGGCGGTAGAGCGCGGCCTGCCCCGCCCGTCCCGCGCCGCCCAGGTACTCGGGCCAGAAGGCCAGCGGGATCAGGTCGTGGCAGGTCACCACCGTCCGCCCGGCGGGGACGAGCCCGGGCTGGGTGGCGTGGAAGGCGCCTTCGCCGGCCAGGCGCCGCACCACGCGCTCGCCCCGGGCGAGCGGCCACGGGTCCGGCACCCGGTGCAGCGGCCACGCCGGCCAGGCCACCTCGGTCGCCTCGAAGCCCTCCGGGGCGGGCTGGCCGCGGCGCACCAGCAGGCGCGGGCGGTCCGCCGCCGGCAGCGCGGCGAAACCGGCCACGACGCCGCGCAGCGCCGTGCCGATCCCCCGGCTCTCGTGGGCGCCCGCGAGGGGCGTGGCGTCCAGCAGGGCCGCAGCGCTCATCGGGCGCGAAAGCCTACTCCGCCGCGCGTAGGCTTCCCGCGACGACGGCCGCGGGAGGACCGGGATGGCTCTGTCAGAGGACCTCAGGCGCCGCCTCGGCGGTGTGCGCTACGCCGGGCTCTGGATGCCGCGCAGCGAGGAGCAGGCGCGGCGCTACATCCTCAACGACCCGGACCCCGAGACCTTCGACCGCTCGGGCGCCGAGGCCGCCGAGCGCCTCGCCGCGCACCTCTCGCCCGACGCCATCGTCGTCGACCTCGGCTGCGGCATCGGCCGCGTCGCCCTCCACCTGGCGCCGCGCTGCCGCCTGCTGTGGGCCGTGGACGCCTCGCCGCTGATGCTCCGCTACGCCCGCCGGCGCCTGGGCGAGCGCGACAACGTGCTCTACGCACGCAGCCGCGGCACCGCGGTCCCCGACGTCCCCTCCGGCTCGGTCGACCTCGTCTACTCCCTGCTCACCCTCCAGCACCTCGAGCGGGAGGACGCCTTCCTGCTGCTGCAGGACGTCCGCCGGATGCTGCGCCCCGACGGGGTCGCCTACCTGACCTTCCCCAACCTCCTCTCCGACACCTACCTCGACGCCTTCACCGCCTACGCCCGCCAGGGGCTCTCGGGGCGGCGCGCACGGGCGCGCTTCTACACGCCCCAAGAGGTCGCCCGGGTGCTCCCGGCGGCCGGCCTCGACATCTCGGCGATGGAGGAGGGCACCGAGATCGTCGTCGTCTGCACCCCCTCACCCTCCCCGTCGGCCCCGCCCCCGGGGGACGTCGCGCCCTGAGCCACCGCGGGGGCGGCGGGCGCACCCTCCGCTCGGGGGGCCCGCCCCTCACCGCGTGACCCGGACGGCCACCACGCGCGAGCGCACCGGCTCGAGCGGCCAGCCGACCTCGGCCGGGACGGCCACCCGCATCGGGATCGTCATCCCGTGCAGCGCGAAGGTCCAGGGCACCGTGAAGGTCCCGTCGCGCCCGACGCGGGCGTTGACCACCGGACGCCACGAACCCCGGATCGGATCGCGCCATTCGAGGACGACGCCCTTGCGGCCGCCGAGCCCGAGCGTCCGCGGGGCCGGGCTGACGCGGCCGGCGAACAGCAGCCGCCCGCCCGCCGCTACGATCGCCGCCGACGCGGAGAGCTCGACGACCGGCCGCACCCGCACCACGACGTCCGCCGACGGGCGCTCGGGGAGGAGCCTCCCGTGGGCGGGCACCCCGATGCGGAGCGCCCCGCCCGCCATCGGGCGGGTGACGAGGACGAAGGTGCCGTCCCGACGGGTCAGCGCCCGTCCGACGACCGCGTCCCGGTATCCGCGCGCCAGGATCCGCCGGCCGGCCATGGCGTGACCGGCGCCGTCGGCCAGGCGACCGCGGACGACCACCGGGCGCCCGGCGCGCACCACGCGGACGAGTGTCGGACGGCCGGCGCGGCGCACCGGGCGCCCCCCCGCGACCCTCAGGGTCAGCCGCGACCCGTGGAGACGCGTCGGCGGGGCGCCGCCGGCCGGGGCCGACCCGTCGGCGGACGCCGGGGGGCCGGTCGCCGTCCGCGTCGCCGCGTTGCCCACGGCGTCGGTCAGGACCAGGCGCACGGCGCGCTCGCCGCGCGGCAGCGCGCCGACGTCGATCGTCATCGATCCGGCTCCGTCTCCCGCGGGCTCCGTCCCGAGGGTCCGCCAGGTGGCGCCGGCGCGCCACTCGAGGGCCGCCGAGGCGATGCCCGAGTGGGTGTCGCCGGCCAGCCAGGCGACGCTCAGCGGCGCGCCGTCGCCACCGGACGCCGTCAGGCGCTCGATCACCGGACGGTCGCGATCGACGCGGAGGATCGTCCGCCGCTCCGCCGCCAGCGCGGCGCCGAGGCCGCCCCCGTTGCGGGCGGTCACGCGGACCAGGTGGCGCCCGGAGTCCAGCCCTGCGAGGTCGACCGGGACGGTGCGCCGCCCGGACGGGCCGGCGGAGGCGCCCCGCCGCTGCCAGGCGCCCGCCGCCGTCCCGTCGGGCGCGGTGTTGATGTCGACCTCGACGGGCACGGGGCCGAAGGCCGGCTCCATGGCGTCGGTGGCGGTCAGGTCGAGGGTCGCGGCGGCGACCCAGTCGGCCGGGGCGCCGTGGAGCTCGAGGGCCGGGGGCGTCGTGTCCACCACGAGGGTCCCGGGGCCCGCAGCCAGCGTGATGTTCCCCGCCGCGTCCGAGGCCCGGACGCGCCACGCATGGTGGCCGTCGGGGATCCCCGTCGCGGGTGCGGTCACGGTCCGGGCGCCCGGGCCCTGGGCGGAGCCGACCGGCCGCCAGGTGCCCGATGCGCTGCCGTCGGGGGCGGTGTTGACCTCCAGGACGCTCGCGGTGACGCCGCTCAGGTTGTCGGAGGCCTGCCAGCGCGCCGAGACGACGCCCGGGGTGGAGGTCGGTGCGGAGGCCAGTCCGCCCAGGCCGGGCGGCGTCCGGTCGACGTGGACCGTCGCGCTCGCGGCCCCGGGTGCCGTCCCGTCGCCGTCGGCGCGCACCTGGAGCGCGTGGACGCCGTCGGGGACGTCCGCCAGGCCGAGCGTCAGCCCGTGGTCGCCCGCGCCGGGCGCGCCGCTCCAGAGCGCCCGGCCCGCGACGAGGACGTGCTGCGCGGCGATCCCGTCCGACCCGAAGTTGTCGCCGACGCTCCAGTCGACCCGCACCGCGCCCCCGGCGCCGATCCAACCGGATGTCACGCCCCGGATCGCGACGTGCGGCGCCGTCAGGTCGCGCCACGCGACCCGTGGGTTGTCGATGAACCATCCCCGGGCGTGCTGGTTGCGCGTCTCGACCTGCGTGAGCGCGAGGTGCACGTTGCAGTGTCCGGGCGGGAGCGGGACGGCGTACGCCCGGCCTCCGGCCGGCGAGACGGGCATCGCCGCGTCGCCCTCCTGCCAGAGGGGGTGCCCGTTGCCGAGGACGCTCACCGCGAGGGAGCTCGGCGCCTGGGTCCTCAGCGCCCCGAACCGCACGACGGCGATCTCGCTGCCCGGCGCGGGACACCGCCAGTTCATCACCCACGTGTTGGTGGCGACGGCGGGGGCCAGCGCGGGGGCCTGGATCTGCCAGACCGACCCCGGCAGCACGGTGGCGGTGAAGGGCGCGGCGACCGCCCACTCGGATGCGCCGGACTCGTAGAGGTTGCCCTGGGTGGCGGTCGCGACCGGCGCGACGGCGGCCAGGGCGACGAGGGCGGTGGGGACGGCGATGCGGCGGGTCATGGTCCGAACTCCAGGGCGACGGCGCCCGGCCCGGGCGCGGGCGCCGGGGCGGACGGGGTGGGCGATGGCGGCGCCGGCGGCGCGGCGGGGGTGGGATCGGGGGTCTCGGCGGCGACGACGACCCGCGCGGGCGCGGGCGCGGGCGCGGGCGCGGCGGCCCTCTCGCGCGCGCGGCGGCGCTGCTCGGCCCGTCGCGCGCGCTGATCGTCACGCCGCTGCGCCGCCGCGGCGGCGGCCGTGCGCGCGCGTGCGAACGCCGCGCCGAGCTCGTCGGGGGTGGGCGGGGTGGCGCTCCGGAGGGGCGCGCCGTAGACCACGCGGGTGGCCGCGATCGGCGAGGGGCCCCGGTCGGCCGGGGCCACGGCATCGACGACCATCGGGCCCCCGGCCGCCCCGGCGATCGCGACGGCCGCCGTGCCCGCGCCGACCTTGGCCAGCGCGGCGCTCGGCATCTCGAGGGCGAGCTGGACCATGTGCCCCGCCCGCACCGTGGCACCTCCGGCGACCCGCTCCCACCACGCGATCGCCGGGCTCGGGTCCGCGATGCCGAGGGGGGCCGAGCCGATCAGCGCGAGCGGCACGAGCGCCCCGAGCCACTCGTTGGCGTCGCGGCGGGTCCGCAGGGTCGCGCGGCAGGGGCCGCAGTGACGGACGTGCCGCCCGACGGACCTCCGCTCGCGGGCGCTGGCGACGCCCCTCGCCACCCGGTCGATCGCCTCGTCGAGGCGGCCGCAGGCCTCTCCGCTCGCCAGCCGGATCTCCCAGGCCGCCAGGCTGCGCCGGCCCTCCAGGACGGACCGTTCGACCTTGCGCAGCGTGAAGCCCGTCAGGCTCCGGATGTCCTCGTAGCTCACCCCGGCGGCCTGGAGCATCAGGCAGGTCCGCTGGGCGTCGGTGAGCCCGGCGAGGCCGTCCTGGATGGCGCGGTACCGCTCGCGCCACTCGGCGAGGGCGTCGAGGGGGACCGCGTCGTGCACCTGCTCGCCGCAGGTCTCCGCCACGTCCGCCTCCGCCCCGGGGCCCTCCCGCCGGCGCGCCCGCGACACCGCGAGGGCCTCGTTGCGCAGCACGGTGTGGAGCCAGGCCATGTAGCGCCGCGGCTCGACGACGGGCGCGCGGGTAAGCGCGATCTCCATCGCCCGCTGGTAGGCGTCCTCGGCGTCGTGGAGGGAGCGCGTGTAGCGGCTCGCGAAGCGCAGCAGCCCCGGAGCCGAGCCCATCGCGAGGCATGCGGCCCGCCGGCGCTCGTCATCGGTGGGGGGTGTGGGAGAGGATTCGGTCATTTACGTGTCGTCATCGGAAATGTGAGTGAGCGGCCCGGGTCGTCCCACGGCCGAACGGGGGGTGTGCGACGGGTGAGAGGTGTGGGGGCGCCCTCTTTCGCCCCCGTCCGACCGGGGGGTCCGTGGCGCGATTCCCGCTATTTGCGGCCGAAGGCTGCGGGTGCGGCGCCGGGGATAGGCTTCGGCGCGTGCCCCATCACGTGCACACGGCCCGCTTCCCGGTTGCCATGTCCGAGGTCGATGTGGCCCAGATCCACTTCACGGCCGTCCACCGGTGGATGGACCGCGGCCTCTCGACGTGGCTGGCCGAGATCGGCCATCCCTTCACGCGGATCCTCGAGACCGGCCCCGGCATCCCCATCGTCGAGACGCGGTGCACGTTCCTCGGCCGGATCATGCTCGACGACGTCATCGACCAGACGACGGACGTGGGTGGTGTCGGGCGCACGTCGTTCCGCAGCCGGCACGTCTTCTCGCGGGCGGGCGAGGTGATGGCGCGCGGCGAGCTGATCCACGTGTGCGTGGACCGCGGGACGCGCGAGCCGGTGCCCGTCCCCGACTGGCTGCGCGAGGCCGCGGACCCCGGCACGGACTAGGCACCGGGACGTCACACCTCGGCGTCGATACGCACGCCGCGGACGACCAGCATCGCCCTCCCTTGTCGGCGTCAGGAGGTGGCGATGGAGCCGAAGCGCTACGCGTGGATCATCCCGGAGCGGCTCGCGGTGGCGGAGCGGCCCGGGCGCGGGGGTCGCCAGCACCGGCGGGCCCTGCGCGAGGCGGAGCTGGCGTGGTGGCGCGGGCACGGGGTGACCGCGGTCGTGTCGGGGATGCGCAGCCGTCACGGCCTGGCCGAGTACGCGGACGCCGGGCTCACCGTGCGCTGGCACCCCCTGCGCGACGCCGGGCAGGCGGCGGAGGGCGTGGGCGAGCTGGCGTCGGCCGTGCGGGAGCTCCTCGAGGCCGGCGACGGGGCCGTGCTGGTGCACTGCGACCACGCCAACGAGTGGCTCGCCGCGACCGACGCCGCCCTGCGGCTCGAGCTCGGACTGGCCCGGGACCCGGCCGAGGCCCTGGCGGCCGCGGCCGCCGACGGCCTGCCTGTAGGCTCCCTCGCGACGTCGATCGTGGGGCATCCCGCGCCGGCGGCATGACCGGGGTGGCTCGCCGACCGCGGTGCCCGGAGGGTCCGGGCCGCGTGCCGTCCACGGTGCATGGTCGCCGTCGCGGCGGGCGTCCCGGGTGATCGCGCACCAGTCCTCCGAGGGGATCGCCCGCAATGCCCGTCCGTCCACCGCGCCTCTGGCCCCGCCGCCGGGACGGGCGTCACCCGGCGCCCGCGGCGGCGTCCGGCGGAGGGCCGCCGCGCCCGCCGGGGACCGCGCCGCTGGTCCTCGTGGACGGGCGGATGGCGCGACGGCGCAAGACCGGGATCGCGACCTACATCCACGAGCTGGAGCACGTGATGACGGCGCGGCCCGCGTCGGACCTGCGCGTCGAGTGGGTCTACGGGCCCCCGGGGCTCCCCCGCCTCGGCCGCCTGACCTCGTGGGGCAACCTGCTCATCGACCTGTTCTGGCTCCACGTCCTGCTGCCGCTGCGCGCGGCGCGACGGCGCGCGGCCGTGCTCCACGCCCCGGTCAACTGGGCGCCGTGGTGGAGCCCGTGCCCGACCGTCGTCACCATGCACGACCTCGCATGGGAGCGGGTCCCGGAGGCCTTCCCCGAGAACTTCCGCCGCTACGCCCGGATGTTCGCCAAGCGGTCCGTGCGCCGCGCCGCCCGCGTCATCGCGGTGTCCGAGAGCACCGCGCACGATCTCCAGGAGATCTACCGCGTGCCCCCGGAACGCATCCGGGTGGTGCCGAACGGCGTCCACCCCGACACCCGCCCGCCCGGGCCGCGCGAGCCCTTCATCCTGAGCGTCGGCATCCGGGAGCCGCGCAAGCGCATCGCCGAGCTGGTCGAGGGGCACGCGCTGTACTGGGCCGCGGCGCCCCCGTCGCCGCCGCCCTGCCGGCTCGTCGTGGTGGGCGGAGACGGCGGCGACGAGGACCGGATCCGTGCGGCCGCCGGCCCGGGGTGCGAGATCCGGGGCTTCGAGCGGCAGGAGGAGCTCCTCGACCTCTACCGCCGCGCGACGCTGCTGGCGTACCCCTCGGCCTACGAGGGCTTCGGCCTGCCGGTGGTCGAGGCAATGGCGCACGGCTGCCCGGTGCTCTGCGCGCGCAACTCCTCGCTGATCGAGATCGGCGGGCGCTCGGCGATCTTCCTCGACGACGTGACGCCCACGGGCATCGCGGCGGCGCTCACCGAGGCGCTGGCCGACCGGGAGGCCCTCGCGGCGCGGGGCGAGGCGGGCCGGGCCGAGGCGGCGCGCTACTCGTGGCCGGCCTCGGCGACCGCCACGCGCGACGTCTACCGGCAGGCGCTGCGCCGATGAGCGGCGGCCGGCGGCGGCCGGCCTGGGTGCGGCTGATGCGGCACAGCCACCGTCTCGGCGCGCGGTGGATCCTCCGCGGGCTGCGCGGCGGCGGCTGGCCCGATCCACGCGGCGGCCTCTACCGGCTGCTGGTCCCGCTCGAGCCGTGGCGCTTCCACGAGCTGGGCCGCGTGGCCCGCGAGGCCTTCGCCGGGGACTGCCTCGACGTGTCGAGCCCCAAGCTCCTGCCGAGCCTGCTCGCCCACGAGGGGGAGGGACGGTGGATCGCGATCGACCTGCTCGAGGACGAGGTCGCCCGCTGGCGGCTGCTCGACCCCGCCCTGGACCTGCGGGTGCAGGACGCCCGTCGCCTGGACCTCCCGGACGCGTCGGTCGATGCGATCGCCTGCGTGTCGGTGATCGAGCACGTGGCGGGGGACGGCGACGCCGCGGCGATGGCGGAGATGTGGCGCGTGCTGCGCCCCGGCGGGGTGCTGCACCTGACCACCAACGTCGCGGCGCGGGCGGGCGAGGTGCGCACCGCGCGGCCGGTCTACGGCCCCGGCGAGGAGAGCGCGGAGGCGGCTGAGGCGGCGGGAGGCGCGTTCTTCGAGCGGCGCTACGACGACGCGACCCTCGACGCGCGGCTGCTGCGGCTGCCGTGGCGGGTCGAGGCGCGCGAGTACGTCCGGGAGCGCCTGCCGGTGCACCGGTGGTTCTTCGCCGCGCGCCCCGCGAGCTTCCTGGTGGGCAACCTCCTGCCGCTCGTCTGCGTCCCGAACGCCGTCCGCATCCGCGACGCGGCGGCCGTGCCCGCGGGCCGGCACGGGGTCGTCTACCTGCGGCTGCGCCGGCCCGGGTGAGGCCGATGGCGGCGGTTGCGGGCACCGGCCCGCGCGCGCGGGCCCCCCGGCGGCAGTACGATCGCGCCGTGGGCTGCGTCCGCGACCACACGCCGGGCCCGACCTGCGCCACCGCGCGCGGTGTCCGCGCGCCCCGGAGGTCCCGGCGATGACCACGCGTCCGACGCGCCCGTCGGATCCGGCGCCGGCCACGCCGGCGTCCGAGGGGCGCCGCCACACACGGCGCGACGCGCGCTTCCTGCCCCTCCTGGCCGGGCCGGCGGGGACGGCCGCCGTGCGCCGCGTGCTGTCGGTCGCGATCCTCGCGACGATGGACGTCACGGCGTGCTTCGCGGGGATCTACACCGCGCTCGCGATCAAGCTCATGGTGCAGGGGCAGCCGATCGACTCGGGCGCGATCTGGGCCGTCGAGCAGAAGGCGCTGCCGCTGGCGGCGACCACGATGGTGCTGGTGTTCGCCAAGAACCGGCTCTACGCGCCGCGCGAGCAGCGCGGCGGCGCGGCGCGGCTGCTGTCGTCGGTGACGCTGGCGACCGTCATCGTGCTGGCCGTCACCCTGGTGGCCGGCTGGCGGTTCGACACCTACTACATCTTCTACTCGTCCTGGTTCCTCATCAGCGTGTTCGTGGTGGCGCTGCGGGCGAGCTACGACAGCGTCACGGCGCTCGCGCTCGACGCCCTGCGGTTCGAGCGACGGGCCCTCCTGGTGGGCTCGCCCGCGATGGTGGCGACGATCGCCGAGAGCCTGGAGCGCACCGGCAGCCGCCAGGGCGTGCCGTACCGCGTCGTCGGGCGCCACCAGCTGACCGCCGGCCTCGGCGCGGAGCCCGGCGCGGCCCCGGGCGCCGGCCTCGCCGGCGCTCTCGACCCCCAGGCGGTGGACGAGGTCATCCTCACCGGCTGGGCCGGCGAGGACGGCCCGGTGCTCGAGCTGCTCGAGCTCTGCCGCCGCCGCGGCATCCCCGTGCGCCTCGCGCCCACCACCGCCGAGCTGCTGTCGCACTCGGTGCAGGCCGTCCCGGCACCGGGGCTGCCCTTGTTCGAGCTGCGCCCGCCGGTGCTCGGCGCCGCGGCGTTCCTGGTCAAGCGGGCCTTCGACATCCTGGTCGGCGCCCTCATCGCGATCCTCGTGACGCCCGTGCTGCTCGTGGCGGCCCTCGCGATCAAGCTCGACGACGGGGGCCCGGTTCTGCACCGCAGCCGCCGGATCGGCGTGAAGGAGCAGGAGTTCTCCTGCCTCAAGCTGCGCACGATGCGCGTCGGCGCGGAGGGGGAGCAGCAGGCTCTCGAGACGGCCAACGAGGCGGACGGTCCGCTGTTCAAGATCCGCGAGGACCCGCGCGTGACCCGGGTCGGCCGCGTGCTGCGCCGCCTCTCGGTCGACGAGCTGCCCCAGCTGTGGAACGTGCTGCGCGGTGAGATGTCCCTCGTCGGCCCGCGACCGCTCCCGCGCCGCGACTACGAGCGCCTCGACGACCTGCACAAGAAGCGCTACCTGGTGCTCCCGGGGCTCACGGGGCTCTGGCAGGTGAGCGGGCGCAGCGACCTGTCGTTCGACGAGCTGGTGCGCCTCGATTTCTACTACATCGAGACCTGGTCGATCTGGCTCGACCTGACGATCATGGCCCGCACGATCCCCGTGGTGCTCGGCCGCCGGGGGGCCTACTGAGCCCGGGGCCGCCACGCCGCCGCGGGCCGTCCCCGGCGGGCCCGGGCCCGGGCGCTCCGGGGGCCGCGGGCGCGCCCATCGAGGCCGGCGACCCCGACCCGGACGAGTTGCTGGTGGCCCTCCGGCGGGCGGGGGGCGAGCCCCCGCTGCCCCCGCTGCGCCTCGGCGAGCCGGCGTCATCGGCCCGGCGCGGGCCCGCGGGGGGGCTCGTCTCGGCCGCGCGGCGGGCGGTGCTGCGACTCATCACCCCCTCCCTGGCCGACCTCATCGGCCAGCTCGAGCGCGACCGTCACCGCATGCGCGCCGAGATCGGACGGCTCGAGGCACGGGTCGCCGAGCTGGAGCGTGGCGACCGCCGCTAGCCCCGCGCTCGCGCCCGCGCGGGCCGGGGCATCGATGGTGCCGGCGGGCGTGCGGGTGCCCTCGGGGACGCCCGCCCGGTGAGGGTCGCCTTCGTGGTGCAGCGGTACGGGGAGGAGGTGGCCGGGGGGGCCGAGAGCCTCTGCCGGGCCACGGCACACGCGCTGGCGGCCGCCGGCGACGAGGTGGACGTCTACACCACCACCGCGCGCGACTACCTGACCTGGGCGCCGCACTTCCCGGAGGGCACCGCGCAGGACGGCCCGGTGCGCGTCCACCGCTTCGCCGCGGACCCGGCCGACCCGGCGCGCAACGCCGCGCTGGCCCGCGAGCTCGCCCTCGGCCGCGGCGACGACGCGCTGGAGCGCGAGTGGGCGCGGGCGCAGGGTCCGGTGGCGCCCGGCATGCTGCGCGCGCTGGCGCGGGCGCGCTCCCGCCACGAGGCGCTCGCGCTGTGGACCTACCTCTACGCCACGACCCAGATGGCGATGCCGCTGGCGCCCGAGCGCACCGTGCTCGTGCCCCTCGCGCACGACGAGCCGATGCTGCGCTTCGGGCTCACCCGCGGCCTGGTGGCGATGGCGGCCGGGCTGGCGTTCATGACGCCCGAGGAGCGGCGCCTGGTCGACGAGCTGCACGGCGTGGGCGACCGGCCCGAGGCCGTCGTGGGCGCCGGGGTCGACCCCGGGCCGCCCGGCGACGCCACCGCCGCGCGCGCGGCGCTCGGGCTGCCCGACCGGTTCGCGCTCTACCTCGGCCGCGTCGACCCGGCGAAGGGCATCGACGCCCTCGTGCGCGCGCACGGCCGCTACCGCGACGCCGGCGGGCCGCTCGGGCTGGTGCTCGCCGGCCGGCCGACGGTGGAGGTGGCGCTCCCCGGGTGGGTCGTGACCACGGGGTTCGTCGACGCGCGCACCCGCGCCGGGCTGCTGGCCGCTGCGGAGGTCGTCGTCCTCCCGTCGCCCCACGAGAGCCTGTCGCTGGTGGCCCTCGAGGCGTGGACGGCCGCGCGCCCGACGCTCGCGACGGCCCGCTCGGAGGTGCTCGCCGGGCAGACCGCCCGCTCGGGCGGGGGCCTTCTCTACACCGACGCCCTGGCGTACGCGCGGCAGCTCGCGCGCCTCGCGGCGGACCCCGCGCTGCGCGACCTGCTGGGGACCACCGGGCGGGCGTGGGCGGCCGGCCACACCTGGGACGCCTGCGTGCGGCGCTGGCGCGGCCTGCTGGCCGCGGTGCGGGGGCCCCTGACGCCCTGAGCCGCGGCCCGGTTCAGGCCACCCCGATGTCGCGCTGCCAGCTCCGGAGGGTGGCCCAGGCGAGCACCAGCCCCTGGAACCGGCCGGCCGGAGCCACCCGCCCGGCCACCTCCCCCGGCGTGGGGGTCCGTCCGTCGAACCATGCGCCCCGGGCGACGCGGATCGTCGCCGAGTCGATCGAGGGCCGGTCGTGGTGGCCCATGAGGAGCAGCAGGAAGCCGGCGGTGGAGGGGCCGATGCCCCGCAGGCCGCGCAGGCCCGCGAAGACCCGGTCGGAGTCGCCCGCGGCCGAGTCGGCCTCGATCTCGGCGAGCCGGCCGTCGATCGCGGCGCGCGCGGCGTCGGTGATCGCCGGCGCCCGGTAGCCCACCCGCGCGACCTCGCGCAGGTGGTCGTCCCCCGCGCGCAGGACGGCGGCCGGGTCGGGGAAGGCGCCGTCGCGCCCGAGTCCGGCGATGCGGTTGATGCAGCCGACGGCCTGACGCCAGGTGGTGTTGGTGCCGCAGATGCCCTTCACCACGTCCTCGAACAGGGACGCCCCGGCCAGCATCCGCCCGCCCCCGTAGGCGGCGAGGTCGTCGGCGAGCCCCGGATCGACGGCCCGCGCGGCGGCGTCGAACCCCTCGAGGTCGGCGTCGAGCTGGAGCATCCGCGCGACCCGGGCGGCGGCCTCGGCCCGTTCCGCCTCGGCGAGGGGCCGGGAGGGCCGGACCGCGACGCCGCCGCCGTGCGGCGCCACGGCGAGCGTGACGGCGTCGCCGCCGATGGGCTCCACCCGGTCGAGGCGCTGCGCGTCCTCGCGCCATGCGAAGGGCGCGGTCTGGAACCACCCGTGGCTCACCGCGACGGCGCGCAGCCGGAAGGGGCCGCGCGCCGTCAGCAGCAGGTCGGCGTCGCCGGGCACCGCCGCAGGCTCCCAGAACGACGACGGCCCCGTCCACCGCATCGGCGGACGGGGCCGTCGGACCCGCGGGCGCCGGGGCGCCTACTTGATGAAGAGCATCTCCGAGTAGCGCGGGAGCGGCCAGAGGTCGTCGGCCACGGTCCGCTCGAGCTGGTCCGCGATGCCCCGCACCTCCTCCATGGCGGGGATCACCGTGTCGCGCATGTAGGTGGCCTCGTCCATGAGCTCGGTCGGGTGGTTCTCGTCGAGGTTGGCGGTCTGGAGGGTCTTGATCGCCTTGGTGAACGCGGTGACGAGGTCCGTCGACTCCTTCGCCAGCGCCGTGAGCCCGGCGCCCTTCAGCACCGCGATGTGGCGGGCGGCGGCGGGCAGCAGCATCGTGGCGGCGATGTCGGCGGCCGTCTCGGCCTCGATGTTCACCTTGATGACGTACTGCTCGAGCAGCACCTCGAAGCGGGAGTGCAGCTCGCGCTCGTCGAGCACCGAGTAGTTGCCGAACAGCGTGACCGTCTCGTCCGAGACCAGCTCGGGCAGCGCGTCCGGGGTGGTGCGCAGGTTCTTGAGGCCCCGCTTGGCGGCCTCCTTGTGCCACTCCTCCGAGTAGCCGTCGCCGTCGAAGACGATCTTGCCGGCCGTCTTGTAGGTGGCGGCGATCACCTCGCCGAGGGCCTGCTCGAGCGTCTTGCCGGCCTTCTTCTTGGTGCCGGCCATCTTCGCCTCGAGGTCCTCGCAGAGCGAGTCGATGGCCTCGGCGACGATCGTGTTCAGCACCGTGTTCGGCAGGCTCGGCGACATCGAGGAGCCGAGGGCCCGGAACTCGAAGCGGTTGCCCGTGAAGGCGAAGGGGCTCGTGCGGTTGCGGTCGCCCGTGTCGCGGGGCAGCTCCGGGAGGACGTGGGCGCCGAGGTTCATCACCTCGCGGGCGGCGCTCTCGGCCGGCTCGCCGGCGGCGATCGCGGTGAACACGTCCTCGAGCTCCTTGCCGAGGAAGATCGAGATGATCGCGGGCGGGGCCTCGTTGGCGCCGAGGCGGTGGTCCTGGCCGGCGCTCGCGATCGATGCCCGCAGCAGGCCCTGGTGCTTGTAGACGGCGGAGATCACGGCCGTCGCGAAGAACAGGAACTGCAGGTTGTCGTGCGGGGTGTCGCCCGGGTCGAGCAGGTTGGCCTCGTCGGTGCTCATCGACCAGTTGTTGTGCTTGCCCGAGCCGTTGACGCCGGCGAAGGGCTTCTCGTGCAGCAGGCAGACCAGCCCGTAGCGGCGGGCCACGTTCTGCATCACCTGCATGCAGAGCTGCTGGTGGTCGGTGCCGACGTTGGAGTTCTCGAAGATCGGCGCGACCTCGTACTGGGCCGGGGCGACCTCGTTGTGCCGGGTCTTGATCGGCACGCCGAGCTTGGCCAGCTCCTGCTCGATCTCGAGCATGTACGCCAGCACGCGCTCGGGGATCGAGCCGAAGTAGTGGTCGTCGAGCTGCTGGCCCTTGGCCGGCTTGGCGCCGAACAGCGTCCGCCCCGTCGCCACCAGGTCGGGGCGCTGGTAGTAGAACTGCTCGTCGATCAGGAAGTACTCCTGCTCCGGCCCGATCGTCGTGTAGACGCGGGTCGTGGTGGTGTCGCCGAACAGGCGCAGCGCGCGCAGCGCCGCCTTGTTCAGGGCGGTCATCGACCGCAGGAGCGGGATCTTGGTGTCGAGGGCCTCGCCGGTCCACGAGGCGAAGGCCGTCGGGATGCAGAGGTAGGCCCCGTTGGGGTTCTCCATGACGAACGCGGGGCTCGTCGGGTCCCACGCCGTGTAGCCGCGGGCCTCGAAGGTCGCGCGGATGCCGCCGCTCGGGAAGCTCGAGGCGTCCGGCTCGCCCTGGATCAGCTGCTTGCCCGTGAACTGGGCGAGGGCCGTCCCGTCGCCGACCGGGCCGAAGAACGAGTCGTGCTTCTCGGCGGTCGAGCCGGTGAGGGGCTGAAACCAGTGGGTGTAGTGCGTCGCGCCCTTCTCGAGCGCCCAGTCCTTCATGGCCAGGGCGACGGCGTCCGCGAGGCCCGGGTCGAGGGGCTCGCCGCGCTCGATCGTGGCCTGGAGCTGACGGAAGATCGCCTTCGGCAGACGCTGGCGCTGCTCGTCCGGACCGAAGACGTTCGCACCGTAGATCGAGGTGCCGGGGATGGTCAGGTCGGCCGCGCCGAGCGAGCCGTTCGGGCTCCACTGTGCGGCGGCGACGTTGCTCTCTCGAACTCTCGGCATGGCGCGGAGGGCCCTCCTTTTCTGGGCTCGGGCAGCGCCGGATGATACGACGGGTGCGCCTGCGGGCGCTTTGTGACCACGGGCCAAACGCGGCGCCGGATCTTTCGCCGGGTGGACAAACAGCGAGCGGTCCGGCACCGTCGGCTTGAAACCCGGTCCCCGTCCCCCCATTGTCCCAGCCGATGACGACGCCACTGGCGCCCGCGAGCGGGCCGGACGACGCCGTGACCATCGGCGACCTGCTGGGCCTCCCGGCCCTCGCCGGCACGCGCGTCGTCCCGTCGGACGCCGCGCTGACGGCCGTCGTCTCGGCGGTGACCCTGTCCGAGCCGGAGGGGCCGCCGGAGCCGGGGGCGCTCGTCCTCCACCCGGGCGGGCCGCCCGCCGCGCTCCCCGAGGGCGCGGTCGCCGTGGTCTGCCGCACCCCGCCGCGCACCCCGCTCGGCGTCCCTGTCCTCGTGCTCCCCGCCGACGCGCGCTGGGGCGCCGTCGTCGCCGCCCTCGCGGCCGGCGTCGCGGGGGGGCTCGGCGTGACCGACGCGGCGCGGGCGCGGGTCGCGCTGCGCGAGCCGCTGCTCGAGGGGCGCGGCTACCCGGGCCTGGTCGAGACCGCCGCCGGGCTGCTCGGCCGCCCCATCGCCATCCTCGACGAGTACCTCGACGTGCTGGGCCTCAGCGGGCTCGACGACGACCAGCAGACCTTCCTCGACGACGCGATCCTGCGCGCGCGCGGCCACGGGCCGGCCTCGATCATCGGGCCGTTCGTCGAGGAGCGCATGCCCGGGATGCACCGGGAGCTGATCAACGCGCCCGGCGGCGTGATCGGCGTCCTCGTCGTGTGGTCGGAGACGCCCATGGGCTCGCCCGAGGTCGGCGTCCTCGCCGAGGTCGGCGTGGCCTCGATGCTCGAGCGCGCCCGCGAGGAGGTGCGCACCGAGACCGAGTCGCGCCTGCGCGGCGACCTGATCGAGGAGCTGATGGCCGGCGAGGTCGTCAGCCGCGAGTCGCTCGTGCGTCGCGCGCGCCACCTCGGCGCCGACCTCTCGGGCGGCGCGGTCGCGCTGATCGGAAAGCTCCAGGACCCCCACACCGAGGGCCGGGTGATCACCGACCCGCGCCTGGTGCGACGCTTCCTCCAGCAGGCCCGGGCGGCCATGGACCTGCACTGGCCGCGCTCGCTCGTCGACTGGGACGAGGGGCGCCTGCTGGCGCTGCTGCCGGCCCCCGCCTCGAGCGGGGGCGACCCGTCGCCGGAGGACATCGAGGCGCAGGCCTTCACGCTCGGCAAGCGCCTGCTCGGCGCCACCCGGGAGACCGTGCCCGGCCTGGCGCTCACGCTCGCCCTGTCCCGGTACACCCCGGAGCCGGAGCGCCTCGGCGTCGCCCTGGACGAGGCGCGCCTCGCCCTGTCCATCGGCGAGCGGCTCGGCCGGGTGGGCGAGGTCGTCACGTTCGAGGAGACCGGCACCTACAAGCTCCTCTTCCAGATCTTCGCCGACCGGCCGGAGGAGCTGATCTCCTTCTACGACCAGACGATCGCCCCGCTCGTGCGCTACGACGAGCAGTACCAGACCGAGCTCGTCGGAACCCTCTCCACCTACCTGGGCCACGACTGCAACCTGGCCGCCACGGCGAGCACCCTCTACACCCACCGGCACACGGTCCGGTACCGGCTCGACCGCATCGCCGAGCTGTCGGGCCTCGACATCGCGAAGACCGACGACCGCGAGAAGCTGTCGCTCGGGCTCAAGGCGATGAGGCTCCTCGGGCGGCGGGTCGCCACCCCGGCGCAGAGGCCCTCCAAGCGCCGGGCGAGCTGAGTCCCGTGCGCTAATCTGGATCCCCGGATGGAGAGGATCCCGCGATCGACCCGGGGCGAGCCGATGCGCTGCCCCTCGTGCAACACCCGCCTCGTCGAACTGGAGCGCTCCGAGGTGCTCATCGACGCGTGCCCGGAGTGCCGCGGGGTGTGGCTCGACCGCGGCGAGCTCGACCGCATCCTCGACCGGGAGCGCCGCGCCGCCGCGGGCGTGCGCGACGACGACGAGGACTTCTTCGCCGAGATGGAGGGCCGCACGGGCGGGCAGCGCGGCCGTCCGCCCGAGCGGCCCCGTGAGGCCGACGCGTACGACGAGCGCCACGAGGACCCCAAGGCCGCGAAGAAGCGCCGCCGCCGCGGGATGCTCGAGGACCTCTTCGACTTCGACTTCTAGCCCCCGCCCAGCGCCTCGGCCAGGCGCCGGGCCCAGGGACCCGGGCGCCCGTCGCCCACCGGGCGGCCGTCCACCGCGACCACCGGCACGGCGCCGCGGAGTGCGTTGGTGAGGATGATCTCGGAGGCCCCGCGCCAGGAGGCCTCGGCCGGCGCCTCCACGCGAGCGCCGACGCGCTCCAGCACCACCGCCCGCGCCACCCCGGCCAGCAGGCCGCGCGCCGGGGCCGTCACGAGCGCCCCGTCGATCGCGCAGAAGACGCTCGCCAGGGCCGCCTCGCCCAGGCGCCCGGCGTCGTCCAGCAGCAGGGCGTGGTCCGCCCCCGCCGCCTCTGCGGCGCGCTGCCGCAGCCGGTGGCGGGCGTAGGAGAGCGTCTTGTGCTCGGCGAGCGGATCGCCGGCAAGCCAGCCGCCGCGCACGGAGACGGCCGTGGCCGTCAGGGGGGCCGGGCCGAGGGCGGTCACCTCCACCAGCAGCGTCGGACGCGGCGTGGCGGTCAGGCGCACCCGCGCCGGGCCGTCGCCGAACGCGCCGAGCGCCGCGGCCACCGCGGCCCGGGCCTGCGCGGGCCCCGGGATCGACGGGAGCCCCAGGGCGTCCGCCGAGGCGGCGAGCCGGCCGAGGTGGCGCTCCAGCAGCGGCACGGACCCGCCCTCGGCGCGCATCGTCTCGAACAGGCCCTCGCCCCAGCGCACGCCGGGGTCGTCGATGGGCAGCGCCGCGCCCGCGGGCGCGACCAGCGCGCCGTCGAGCCAGACGACCCTCACGTGCCCGGCCGCGACCGGCCGCGGCGGGCGTGTGTGAGAATGCCCGGCGCGCGGGTCACGGGGCGTGAGGGGGCTCCGCACCGCACCCGGCTGACGCTACCACCGCCCGAAGGGGGCAGTTGTGAGACAGACCATCGCCTTCCAGGCAACCGGCTTTGACTGCTCGCCGGTCACCGTCGAGGTCGAGGAGAACGGCGACGCGCCCGACCCGGAGACCCTGCCGGTGGCGCTGCTCGCCTTCGAGAGCGGCCCCAACGTGGTGCTCACGCTGCCGCTGGCCACGACCGACGCCGAGAACATGATGAACGCCTTCACCCAGGCGGAGCCCTTCCGTCAGGAGATGGGCGACGCCGGCAACTGGGAGCCGCAGCCCTCCGGGCTGCCCGAGGGCCTCTTCTGGGCCCTTCAGCCGAACGTGGTCGGCGTCTCGGTCACCCCGCCGCAGAACACCCCCGACGGCCTCGTCCCCCACTGGACCCTGGCCTTCGACGACGAGGACGGCAGCCAGGTGCAGATCGCCGTGGCCGACGCCATGTGCGTCCAGATCGTGCGCTCGCTCGCCGACGTCGCGCAGGGGAGGCTCGGCCAGGAGGAGTAAACCTGGGTATACCCGCCGGGTATCTGTTATTTTGCCGCCTCCCAGCGAAGCGAGGGCGGTGGAATGAGCGGGATCGAGTGGCGGGAGCGGCTCCTCGAGCGGATGCCGGAGGACCTGGCCGAGGAGATCGACATCTTCGAGGGCCAGATGGAGCTGCGCCGCAAGGGGAAGATCGAGGACCGGGTCTTCGCCGAGACGCGGCTGAGGCGTGGGGTCTACGGGCAGCGGTACGACAACGGGCACCGCCACGACGGGGTCGCCTCGCGCGAGCTGACCTTCCCGGCCGGCGATCTGACGAAGGGCCCCGAGACCCTCTGGGACGCGCCGGGCATGGTGCGGATCAAGGTGCCGTACGGCGGTATCACCCCGGAGCAGCTCGAGGTGATCGCGGAGCTGGCGGAGGAGTACTCCGACAACATCCTCCACATCACCACCCGCCAGGACGTCCAGCTCCACTACGTCCACATCGACGACACGCCCGACCTGATGCGGCGCCTCGCCGCGGTGGACATCACCACCCGCGAGGCCTGCGGCAACGGCGTGCGCAACCTGACCGCCTGCCCGCTGGCCGGCGTCTGCCACACCGAGGCGTTCGACACCACCGCCTACGCGGCGGCCATGTTCCGCTTCCTGCTCGGCCACCCCGACTGCCAGGACTTCGGCCGCAAGTTCAAGCCGGCCTTCTCGGGCTGCGCCGGCGAGGCCTGCGGGCTGGTGATGATGCACGACTTCGGGGCGATCGCCCGGCGGACCGTCGTCGACGGCGTCGAGCGCCGCTCCTTCGACGTCTACGTCGGCGGCGGCCTCGGGACCACCCCGCACCAGGCCAAGCTGCTCTACGAGGACCACCCGGTCGAGGAGCTGCTGCCCGTCGTCCAGTCGATCGCCCGCGTGTTCGGGCGGCTGGGCGAGAAGGCGAACCGCAACCGCGCCCGCATCAAGTTCCTGGTGGCCAAGCTCGGCATCGACGAGTTCCGGCGCCTCGTGGACGAGGAGCGCACCACGCTCCCCCACGACGACCGCTGGACCTCGTACCTGCCGTCGGTCGAGGACTACACCGAGTCGCCGGTGCGCGAGGCGGTCCCCGCCCCCGCGGCCGACGCCCCCCTCCCCGAGGGCTACCGCGAGTGGCTGCGCACCAACGTCTACCGCCAGCGTCAGCCAGGCTACGCGGTCGCCACGATCGCGCTGCCCCTGGGCGACCTGAGCTCGGTGCAGACCCGCCAGCTCGCCGAGGTCGCGCGCCGCTACGTCGGCGACGCCGTCCGCACGACGGTCGAGCAGAACATCGTGCTGCGCTGGGTGGCCGAGGGCGACCTGCCGGCCCTCTACGAGGAGCTGGTCGCCATCGACCTGGCCGCCCCGGGCGCGGGGACGATCGTGGACGTGACCTCCTGCCCCGGCACGGACACCTGCAAGCTCGGCATCGCGTCCTCGCGGGGCCTCGCCGGCGAGCTGCGCACGCGCCTCGCCGCCAGGCAGTTCGAGCTGGACGAGGCCGTCCGTGGCCTGCGCATCAAGGTGAGCGGCTGCTTCAACTCCTGCGGCCAGCACCACGTCGCCGACATCGGCTTCTTCGGCAACTCGCGCAAGGTCAACGGGGTCACCGTCCCGCACTTCCAGGTGGTCCTCGGCGGCCGCTGGCGCGAGAACGCCGGCTCGTACGGCCTCGCGATCGGGGCCGTGCCCTCCAAGCGGATCCCCGAGGTGGTCGACGCGATCACCTCTCGCTTCGTGGCCGAGCGCGAGGGCGAGGAGACCTTCCAGGACTTCATCGGCCGCCTCGGCAAGAAGGAGCTCGGCGCGCTGATCGCCGACCTCAAGACGGTGCCGCCGGTCGACGAGGACCAGAGCTTCTACACCGACTGGGGCGACGCCCGCGTCTTCACGATGGGCGACATGGGCATCGGCGAGTGCGCCGGCGAGGTCATCTCGAGCACCCACCTGGAGCTGACGATGGCGGAGAGCATCGCCTTCGACGCCCAGGTGGCGCTGGAGGAGGGCGACCTGGCCCGCGCCGACGACCGCGCCTACGCGGCGATGGTCGCGGGTGCCCGGGCGCTCGTGCGCACCGAGCACCCGAACGTCCCGGACGAGCCCGACGTCATCGTCCGCGAGTTCCGGACGCGCTTCTACGACACCGAGCGCTTCTTCGACCGCTTCGCCAAGGGCCGCTTCGCCCGGCCGCTGTTCGACCGGCACGAGGCCGGCCCGCCGGCGAGCCACGAGGAGGAGGCGACGCGGGTGCTGGTGGAGGAGTCGCAGCTGTTCATCGACGCCGTCCACGCCATGGAGATCCGCGAGGCCGGCGCGCAGTCGGCGCTCGTCTAGGAGGCCCGCGTGACCACCGCCACCGCGACGGACATCGTCCGCATCAGCGCAAAGCTCTACGCCGACAACCCCGAGGTGCTCGACCCCGCCGACGTCATCCCCCTCTTCCACGGGTGGATCCAGCGTCGCACCCTCGACGGGGTGCCGATCGACGTCGCCGACTACGCCCACGTGCCCGACGGCCCCGGCGTGATGCTGATCGGGCACGAGGCCGACCGCGCGCTCGACCTCGGCGAGGGCCGCCCCGGCGCGGTCTACGCCCGCAAGCGTGACGGCGTGGGGGCGCTGCCGGAGCGCTTCGCCGCCGCGATCGCCGGCGCCGACAGGGTCGCGGACGACATCGAGGCCGATCCCCTCGGCTCGGGTGTCCGCTTCGGGCGGGATGAGATCCTGCTGAAGGTCACCGACCGTCTGCGCGCGCCGAACGACCACGACACGCTGGAGCTCCTGCGCCCGGCCGTGGAGGAGGCGCTCGCCGCCGTCCGCCCGGGCCGCTCCGCGACGCTGGGTCGCGTCGCCGACGACCCGAAGGGCCCGCTGACGATCCGGGTGCTGCTGGCCTGACCGCGGACGACCCGGCGCGCCGCGGGCGCGCCGGGTCGTGCCTCAGCCCCCGCCGGGGCGCTCCCCCGGCTCGTGAGCGCCGAGCGACCAGAGGCGCTCGAGCCGCCGCAGCTCGGAATCGCGGCGCAGGTGCGCGAGGAAGCGCTCGCGCGCGCGTACGAAGGCGATGAAGTCGGGGTCGGGCGCGGTGGCCCGCTCCTCGTCGCCGTGCCCGGGGCGCGGCAGCTCGGTCGCCGTCATGGGGTCCCTCCTCGCGGAGTGGTCCGCCGTGTCGCTCCACCATGGACCGGCCGGGCCCACCCGCGCCACCGCCGCGCCGCCGGCGTTGCGGGATTCGGCAGGTTCTGGGCCGCGCGGACGGCTACCGCTCGCCCTCTCGCTCGGGGATCGCCGCCGGCTCGCGCCACCAGCGCTCCAGCCGCCCCACCTCGGCGTCGGCCCGCAGCCTCGCGAAGAAACGCTCGCGGGCCATCCGATAGGCGTCGTAGCTCGTCTCGAGCTGCGAAGAATCCATGCCGCCGTCGTCCTCGGTGCGCCGTTCGGGCCGATCCGACACTCCCCGCCCCCGACTATCGCCCGTGTACCGGCGAGGATCCAGGGCTCCGGCCCCGAGGGGTATCGGGCGTTTCCCTAGTCGCCCCTCCCCGGACCGGAGAGACGGGCGTCCTGGCGCGCGATCCGGAGGGCCAGCTCCGCCCGCGAGCGCACGCCGAGCTTCTCGTAGACCTTCGCGAGGTGGTACTCGACGGTCTTCGGGCTGATGAGGAGGGCGGCGGCCGCCTGCTTGTTGGTGGCGCCCTCGCCGACCGCGAGTGCGACCTGGAGCTCCTGCGGGGTCAGGCCGGAGGTGATCGGCGGCCGGGACCCGGCCGGGCGGGATCCGGTGGCACGCAGCTCTCGTCGCGCCCACTGCGCCCATGCCGTCGCGCCGATCGCATCGAAGGTGGCCAGGGCGGCCTCCAGCGGCGCGCGGGCCTCCCGGACGCGCCGGGCCCGGCGGCGGCGCTCACCGAGGCAGAGCTCCGAGCGGGCCCGCTCGAACGGCGTCGGGGTGCGGGCGTGATGCTCGAGTGCGGCGGCGAAGTGGTCCTCGAACGCGTCGTCTCGCGCCATCAGGCCGCGGCAGCGGGCGGCGCAGGCCGCCGGCCAGGACGCGCCGGTGCGGGCCGCGGCGGCCGCGAGCTCCTCGACGGCCTCTGCGGCGGCGTCGAGGCTGCCGGAGCGGATCAGCGACTCGGCCAGATCGGGCATGAAGGCGTCCATGAGCGGGTTGATGGGCAGCCGCTGTGTCGCATGGCGACGGGCGACCCCGCTCAGGTGGTCGGCGGCGTCGGCGGGCCGGCCGGCGCCGAGGAGCAGGAGGCCGAGCGCCTCGTCTGCGTACAGCGCGATGTTGGCGACATCGGTGACCGGGATCGTGGCGCGCATGGCCTCGACGAGAGAACGGCACCCCGCGGCGTCGCCCCGCACGGCGGCGACGCGGGCCAGCGTCCACCGCGCCGCGGCGGCGCCGGCGAGCTGGCGGGTGTCCTCGCTGAGGCGTACGCACTCGAGGGCATCCGCCGCGGCCTCGTCGAGACGCCCCGTGCGGCGGCGCAGCTCGCTCCTGGTGAACAGGGGCAACGGCAGCGCGGACGGGGTGCTGCGCTCACGCGCCCTCCTGATGATGGCCGTCAGGCCCCGCTCCGCCTCGTCGTACCGCTCGGAGAACATGAGCAGCTGCAGCGCGCCGACCGACCAGAAGGCGGCGAGCGGGTCGCCTGCGGCCGCGCGCCGCGAGAGGTCCTCGAGGACCTCCGCCGACGGCGTGCGAGGGTCGCTGGCGAGGGTGGCGACGATCGCCGCGGCCACCTCCCGATACGTCGCCAGCGGTCGCTCGGCCTCGGGGGCGAGCGCCTGCGCGCGGCCGATCATCTCCGTGGCCTGGCCGAGGTCGGCCCGCATGATGGCGGGCACGGTCGCCTGGACGAGGAGGGCGGCGGATCCCTGCGGCGAGGCGGCGGCGATCTGGTCGGCGACCGCCGTGAGGATCTGCACGGCTTTCAGCGCCGAGCCGGCGAAGGTCTCGACGTACCCCCTGCCCGCCAGGCCCTCGACGACCTGACCCGGCTCGGTCGCGACGGCGACGACCTCGTCGAAGAGGCGCGCTGCACGCGTGGTGTCCCCGCCTTCGAGGGCGCTCTGGCCGGCAGCGAGCAGGCGCGCCCCGCGAGGTTCCGGGCCGGCCGTCAGGCGCGCCGCGGCCTCGAACGCCGTCGAGGCCGCGACATGAGCGGTGCGCGCCGCCGCCCTCCGTGCGGCGTCCTCCAACTCGCGCGCCGCCCCCTCGTCGGGTCCGCTCGCCGCGAGCGCGAGGTGCCAGGCGCGGCGGTCGAGGGCGGCCTCCCCAGCCGCTACGGCGGCCGCGGCGAGGGCCCGGTGCGCCGACCGGCGCGCGGCGGGGTCGGCCCCCTGGTAGACGGCGGCGCGCACGAGGGGGTGGGAGAAGAGCGCATGCGCGGGCCCCACGGTGACCACGCCGGCCCGCTCGGCGGGCTCCAGGTCGGCCATGGACAGGCTCTCCGCGGCGAGCGCCGCGGCGAGGACGCCGGCGGCCCCGTCGCCGGCGCTGAGGACGAGGAGGGCGCGGCGCGTCGCCTCCGGCAGGGGGCGGATGGGCCTCAGCAGGGCGCGCTGCAGGAACGGTCCCACCGGGAGTGGGTCGGGAAGCGGATCCGCGCCGGTCCGCTGCTCGGGCGTGAGAGCCCCGGCGATCTCGGCCAGGGCGAGGGGGTTGCCGCTCGCCCCGGCGACGATCGCATCGAGCACCGCGGGACCGAGGGGGCCGGGCGCGCGCTCGATGACCAGAGCTCGCGCGTCGTCGTGTCCGAGCCCGGTCAGCTCGAGCCGTGGCAGAGGCGAGGCGTCGATGCGCGGGTCGAGTCCGTCGCGCGCCGCGATCAGGATCGCGACGCCCTCGGCGCCGAGTCGGCGGGAGACGAACTGGACCCCCTCGAAGGATTCGGTGTCCAGCCAGTGGGCGTCGTCGATGATGCAGACGACCGGGCGCTGCTCGGCGGCGGCGGCCAGCAGGCTGAGAGTCGCCGCGTAGGTGGTGAAGCGGTCTCCGGGCTGCGGCGGGCCGAGGGCGAGGGCGCCGCGCAGCGCGTCGGCCTGCGGGCGCGGCACGGCGTCGAGCCATCCGAGCAGGGGTCGCACCAGGTCGTAGAGGCCGGCGAACGCCAGACGGGCCTCGCCCTCGTCTCCGCGCGCCTCCGCGATGACCGCCCCCTCGGCCTCTGCGACCGACCGGGCATGCCCCAGCAGCAGGGTCTTGCCGATGCCCGGCTCACCGACCACCAGGAGGGCCCCGCTCCTCCCCGCTCCCGCGTCCCGCACGAGCGCGGCGACCCGGGCGGCCTCGTCCGCGCGACCCAGCATCGGGGCGACTCTATGCCGCCCCGATGCGCACCCGCCAGATCAGGCGGCCACCGGCTCCCGGTGACGCGCCAGGCTGCGGACGGCGCCGACCAGCTCGTTCGGGCGGTCGACCGCCACGTTGTGACCGGCCTTCGGCACGACGTGGAAGCGCGAGTTCTGGATCCAGGCGGACAGCTCGCGCTGCACCTCGGCGGGGACCGCGCGGTCGGCGCTGCCGGCCACGACGATCACGGGCGCGTCGACCTGGGCCAGCGCGCCGCGCCAGTCGGGGCGCGTCCCCATCGCCTCGGCGGCCAGGGCGACGCCCTCGGCGCCGCGCCGCTCCCGCAGGGCGCGCGCCGCGCGCTGCCACCGGTCCTGGCCCTCGGTGTCCTCGCCCCGCGGGCCGACGCCCGACACGACGAGACCCGCGACGAGGCCGGGGTGGCCGAGCGCCAGCGCGAGCCCGGTGGCCGCGCCGAGCCCGACGCCGACGAGGATCGCGCCGCCGCCCTCGGCGGCCACGAGCCGGGCCACGTCGGAGGCGAAGTCGTCGATGCTCCAGGGGCCGGCCGGCGTGGGCGACGCGCCGTGGCCGCGCAGGTCGGGGGCGATGATCGTGTGCTCGTCCGCGACGGCGGCCAGCGCGTCGATCATGCTCTCGCCCGTCTGCCCCAGGTCGTGCAGCGCCACGAGCGGCGGCCCGTCGCCGCGACGGTGGACGGCGAGGTTGATGGCGGGGGGGAGGGATGGCATCCGGGCGCTCCTGTCAACCACTGTGATAGTCGTTTGCCGGTGAGACTACGCCGTTGTGCGAGGTTCGTCAAACCTTGACGGGCCCCCGGGACTTCGTCCTCCTGTCCGGTGGCCACCTGGCGATCGACCTCTGCAATACCCGTTTGGGCGAGGAAGATCTCCTGGTCGCCCCCGGCGACCTCGCACGGTGGTTCGTGGCGGCGGGCGTGGCGGATCAGGTCCCCGCCGTCAGCCCCGCCGACGTGGCCGCCGCCCGGGCCCTGCGCGACGGCCTGCGGGAGGCGATGCTCGCCGCCGACGGGCCCCGCGTGGCCCGCATCGCCGAGGGCTGGCTGGGGGGCGCCCCGGGCCACCTGTACGTGGAGGAGGCCACCCTGCGGCCGCGGTTCTCGCCCGGCGGGCGCACCTCGTGCTGCCTGCTGGTGGGGGCGGTGCTGGACGCGCTCGACCTGGTGCGCGACGCGCCCGGGCGCGTGCGCGAGTGCGCCGACGCCTCCTGTCCCGTCCTCTACGTCGACACCAGCCGCAACGGCAGCCGGCGCTGGTGCAGCATGGAGGGCTGCGGGGCGCGGGCGAAGTCCGCCGCCTACTACCGCCGCCGCCGCGCCCGCTGAGCGGCGCGGATCCCGGCGCTCAGCCCGGCAGGCGCTCCAGGAAGCCCCGCACCACCGCCGCGAACTCGTCGGGGCGCTCCAGCGCGGTCAGGTGCCCCGCGCCGGGGATCACCGCGAGCTCGGCGCCGGGGATGCCGGAGGCCAGCGTCTGGGAGAAGGCGAGCGGGGTCAGCGCGTCCAGCTCCCCCACCAGGACGAGGGCGGGCGCCCGCATCGCCGGCAGGTCGGCGACGCGGTCGGCCCGCCCGGCCAGCGCCTCCAGGGCGCGCGCGACGGCCTCGGGGTCCTGCGCCTCGGCGATCGCGCGCGCGGCGGTGAGGGAGGCGTGGTCGCCCGGCGCGACGAGCCGCGGCGTGAACCCGTCGAGGAACGGGCCGAGCCCCTCCGCGCGCACCTGGGCCGCGGAGGCGTGGCGGCCCTCGCGGGCCTCCGGGGTGTCCGCCTCGGCGCGGGTGTCGGCGAGGACGAGCGCCGCGACCCGCTCCGGGTGCCGGGCGGCGAGGGCCAGCGCGACGTAGCCGCCGAGCGACAGCCCGCAGACGGCGGCCCGGCCGCCCTCGGCCTCCCGCGCGATCAGGTCGGCGACGGCGTCCGCGAAGCCGTCGACCGTCGGGTGCTCCTGCGAGGGGGCCGAGCCGAGGCCCGGGAACTCCGGCGCCAGGACGGGCCGGTCGGCGGCCAGGTGCGGGGCGACGGCGCTCCAGAAACCGGAGTCGAGCGGGAACGGGTGCAGCAGGACGAGCGGCAGGGGGGCGGGCATCGGCGGAACGCTACCCCGCCGCGTCCCCCGGGGTCAGCGACGACCCGCGGGCGGGGGCGCTACCGTGTCCGGCGTGAGCACCCGCGCACCCGTGGCGACCACCGATCCCGGCAACCGCCGCCAGGGCAGCCTGGGCGGGCTGGTGCCGGCCTCGGCCGTCGCGCGCGAGGGCGACACGCTGGTGATGGCCCTCTGCGTGGAGATGCACTCGGACGGCGCGGTGCTGCCCCTGCTCGTGCTCTCGGACGCGCCCGGCCTGCTGGGCTGGGATCCGGCCCAGGGCCTCGGCGTGCGCGACGACGCCGGGCGCGAGTACGCCGTCGCCAACCTCGCCCAGCAGGCGGGCCTCGGCGCGCTGCAGACCGCGGTGTGGATCGAGCCGGTGCCGCCGCCGGACGCCCGCACGCTCCACGTGGAGGTGGACGGCCTGGTGCGCACGGCCGTCGCGCGGGGCGGGGGCGGGGTCGAGCGACCGCTCAGCGGCACGATCTGGCGCCTCGACCTCGACCTGGTGCCCGGCCGCACGGCCGCGACGCCGCCCGACGAGCCGGACGTCCCGGCGCCGCCGGGGCGTCCCGCGCGGGTGCCGGCGCGCACCTTCTCCGGCTTCCGCGACCTCCTCCCGATCGGGCAGGCCCGGATGGCCGAGGGAGCTGCGGTGTGCCTGTGGGGGCTCGAGCGCTACGCCGACCGCGCGGTGCTGACCGTGGGCACGCTCGCCGAGGATCCGCTGCGCGTGGCGCCGATGACGCCCGGCGCGGGGCGGGTCGAGGTCTGGGACGACCGCGAGCGCCGCTACGAGGTGTCGCCCATCCACGGGGCCGCCCGGCCCGGGTGGAGCGAGACGAGCCTCGAGATCTCCCCCGCGCTCCCGGACGACGCGCGCGTGCTGGGCGTCCGGCTCTCGGACCTGCCCGGCGAGGGGCCGGCCCCCGCGCGCGCGGCCCTCGCGGGACCGTTCACCTTCGGCGTCGCGGTGCCGGGACCCGCGTCGTCGTGACGGCGCCGGCCGCCGGCGCCGCGTGGGTCGTCCTGCCGACCTACGACGAGGCCGAGAACGTCGTCCCCATGCTCCACGCCGTGCTCGGCGTCGCCGACCGGGCGGGGCTCGACCTGCGGGTGCTCGTCGTCGACGACGGCTCGCCCGACGGGACCGCTGACCTGGCCGCGGCCGTCGCCGCGGAGGACGCGCGCGTCGAGGTCCTGCGCCGTCCGGGCAAGGAGGGGATCGGCCCGGCCTACCGCGCGGGCTTCCGTCATGCCCTCGACGCCGGCGCCGCGCTCGTCTTCGAGATGGACTGCGACTTCTCGCACGACCCGGAGAGCCTGCCGCGGCTGATCGCGGCGGCGGGCGAGGCCGACCTCGTGCTCGGCTCCCGCTACGTCGCGGGCGGCGGCGTCGCGCGCTGGGGCCCGGTGCGACGGGCGGTCAGCCGCGGCGGCTGCCTCTACGCGCAGGCCGTCCTCGGCGTCGGGGTGCGCGACCTGACCGGTGGCTTCAAGTGCTTCCGCCGCGAGGTGCTCGAGGCGATCCCGCTCGACGAGATCACCGCCGCCGGCTACGGCTTCCAGATCGAGATGACCTACCGGGCTCTCGTGCTGGGCTTCCGCGTGGTGGAGGTGCCCATCACCTTCCGCGAGCGCGAGCGCGGGACCTCCAAGATGAGCGGCCGCATCGTGTGGGAGGCCGCCGCTCTCGTGCCGCGCCTGCGGCGGCTCGGCCGGCCCGGCGCCGCCCGCGCCGTGCCGGCGGCCGAGCCCCCGCTCGCCGAGGCGCCCGAGGAGCACCCGGCCGGCACCTGAGCCGGGGGGCTCAGCTCGCGCGCAGCGCCGCCTCGGTGTCGCGCGGGTCGAGCCGGGCCACCTCCCGCCACGCCGGCACCGCGGCGGGGTCGGGCCCGAGGAACAGCGCGAGCGCCCGCCAGGCGGCCGGGTTGTCCGGCTGCAGCTCGGTGGCCCGCAGGTAGGACCCGAGGGCGCGGCCCCGCTCGCCGAGGTCCGTGTAGGCGCGGGCCCGCAGCACCAGGGGGCGGATGGACAGCGGGTCGGCCGCGCGCGCCTGGTCCGCGAGGCGCAGGGCGTCGCCCGGCCGGCGCTCGGCGAGCGCGTCGCCCCCGGCGCGCACGCGCGCGTCCGACCACCACGGCAGGGCCGCGCTCAGCATCGCGACGAGCACGACGCCCACGACCGCCCCCGTGGCGACGCCGCCCGGGCGGGCGCCCGGAACGCGCCCGGGGGCGCCCGCGGCCAGCACCACGCCGGCCGATGCGAGCGCGGGCACCGTCAGGGCGGGGATCGCCCACGTGAAGTCGATCGCGGCCTGGAGCGCGAACGCGGCGAGGATGGCGAGGGGCAACGCGATCTCGGGCGGCGCGCGCGCCGACGCGGCGCGCAGGACGCCCCACACCACGGCGCCCACCAGGGCGGCGAGCAGGAGGAACCCGACGAGCCCGGTCCCGGACAGCACCCGCGGCAGCACGCCGTGGGGGTCGATGGTCTGGAGCTGGTCGTCGCCGGTGCGCCGCTCCTGGAGGTGCACGAGCGCGAAGCCGCCGGCCCCCTGGCCCGCGACGGGCGCGTCGAGGAAGCCGCGCCAGGCCTCCCCCCACCAGCCGCGGCGCTGGTTGCCCGCGGTGTTGACCAGGCGCCCCGGCTCGTTGGCGACGGCGTCGCCGGCGTCGCCGCGGAACTCGGCCACGCGGTCGCCGGTCCAGTCGCGGCCCGCGGGGATCGCGGCCGCGGCGACGACGACGATCAGGGCGAGCGCCCCCAGGCCGACCAGCGCGCCGCGCCGCGCCCGCTCCGGGGCGATGCCGGTGCGGGCGGCGAGCCGCAGGACCGCCGGTGCCAGCGCCGCTGCCAGCGCGACCCCCACGACGAGGCGCCAGCCGAAGCCGAGCGCGGCGTCGGCGCGCAGGTCGACGGGGACGCCGTCGCCGGTGAGGAGGTCGTCGGTGAGCCCGTGCGCGGCCGGCAGCGCCGCGCCGATCAGCGCCGCGGCGAGGGCGGCGAGGGCGCGGCCCCGCGCGGGTGCGAGCGACAGGGTCACCGCGAGCGCCATGATCAGCGAGAGGACGCCGCCGCGCGAGTAGGTCATCGCGACCGTCACGACGATCACCGCGAGGCCGGCGCCCGCGAGGGGCATGCAGGCGCGCCCGCGCAGGCGCCCCCCGGCGAGCCAGAGCGCCCCGGGTGCCGCCACCACCGCGACCAGCGCGAGGGCGTTCCAGTAGCCCACGGGCGCCGACAGGCGCGCCAGGTCCCCGTCGTCGCCCAGCCAGCGCGGCAGGGCCTTGGTGGCGAGCGCGATGCCGACCGGCAGTGCCGCGGCGGCCGCGAGGCCCAGGCCGAGCAGCAGGGGCGCGCGCGGCAGCAGGGCGCCGAGCCCGAGCCCGATCACCAGCGCCGCGAGCGCGATCGCCTGCCGGTTGGCGTCGTCCCACGCCAGGTCGGGCGCCGCGGCCCAGAGGATCGACAGCGCCGACCAGGCGGTCAGGCCGCCGAGGCCCGCCAGCGCGAGCAGCGCCGGGGCGCTCCGCAGTGCGGCGCGGTCCCACGCGGCCAGCGCGACGGCGCCCGCGAGCGGCGCCCCCAGGAGCAGCGCCAGCGCGGCGGCGAGGGGGCCCGCGCCGCCCAGGCCGTCGCCGGGGTCGATGCCCCCGCCGCCGGTGGCCAGGAGGGCCCATCCCGCGAGCGCGGCGACCCCCGCCACGACCGCCACGCGGGGCGCCGGAGACCCTTCCTGGCCCGCTTGTCGGGTCTCCGGGGCGTCGCTACGATCCGCGGCGCCCCGGGGCCCGACGCCCCCCCTCCCGCTCACTGGGTGGCTGCCCTGCTCCGACGCCCCGCCGTCCGGGTGATCCTCATGCCCGCCCTGGTTCTCCTCGGCTCGACGGTCCCCGCACTCGGAAGCGGCCAGGAGATCCTGTCCGACGCCCGGGACGGGACGATCGACAACTGCTACAGCCGCGCCGAGTACCGGGATGCACTGCGCCTGGCGCGCGACGATGAGCGACTCTACGGGACGAGGATCGACACCATCGAGCAGGCGCAGAACATCAAGGTGACGGTGCCGGGCGAGCCCTGCGGATCGGTCAGCGCGGCCCCCGAGGCGGTGCCCGACGACGACGGCGCCCCCGGCGCGCTGTGGGCCGCCCTGGCCGGCGGCGTGGTGGTGGCGTCGGTGGGCGCGGGCGCGTGGGCGCGGCGCGGCCGCGACGGGGACGGCTGATGCGCCGGTTCGTCAAGGACATCCTGCTGCCGCTCGCGGTGGCCGTGGCGCTGGCCTTCGTGATCCAGGCCGCCGTCGCCAAGCCCTACGAGATCCCGACCGCGTCGATGACGCCGACGATCGAGGGCAACGACCGCATCATCGCCAACCGGCTCATCTACCGCTTCCGCGACATCGACCGCGGCGACATCATCGTCTTCGACCCCCCCCCGGCGGCGACGCGGACCTGCGGCGAGGCGGGCGGCGGCAACATCCCCTTCGTCAAGCGCGTGATCGGCATCCCCGGCGACACCGTCGAGGTGCGCATCGAGCGCGTCGTGGAGGGCGACGGCCCGGTCACCGCGCGGGTGCTCGTGCTCGACACGAGCCCGACCGGCGAGGGCGCGCGCACGGTCCAGGAGATCCGCCTGCGCCCGGGGGACACACGCTCGGTGACCTACGTCAACGGGGAGCCGTTCGACGTGCCGAAGGCGATCACGCCCGTCGAGCTCTCGGGCGACCCCGCCTCGTACGGGCTCACCGGCGAGATCGACGGCTCCCAGTCGTACTCCTTCGGGCCGGTCGTCGTGCCCCCGGGCCAGCTCGTGGTGCTCGGCGACAACCGCCCGGGCTCCTGCGACTCCCACCAGTGGACCGAGGGCGCCGAGCCGGCGCCGTTCGTGCCGGAGGAGAACGTGATCGGCCAGGCCGAGGTCACCTACTGGCCCCTCTCGCACCTCACCTTCCTGGACTGACGCGTTAACGCATACGGTTCGCTCTAGC
>VFQN01000997.1_pt1 | contig 50016 bp, 82 predicted proteins | sample 3512371 | NCBI WGS metagenome assembly VFQN01 (sample SAMN10412370, study PRJNA504923) | tailings metagenome | isolation source: Replicate 2 from Balatoc abandoned mine | place: Philippines: Itogon, Benguet | collected 2017-08-28
GTGGCCCATGCTACCAGCTGCCTCACTTGTGGCCCATGCTACCAGCTGCCTCACTCGTGGCCCATGCTACCAGCTGCCTCACTTGTGGCCCATGCTACCAGCTGCCTCACTCGTGGCCCATGCCGCCAAGCGCGCCGGCACCGGCACCGTGCCGGGCATGGGCTGACCACTGGTTTGCACGGCGCCGACACGTGGCCCCCTGCCGCCACGTGCCCTTTTCGCGCCAGGTCGCTGCCACGTGCCCACTGCGCCCGCGCCGCGCACGCCTTATCGCGCCGAGTACATGAGCGGTGCGTCGGGCGTGGGTTGGCTGGCGCGCGCGTGGCGCATCAGCAGCGCCTCCACGGAGCGCCCGGGGACCTGGGGTGGGAGGGTGACGGGGGAATCATACTCAATGGAGTCCTCCGTGTTCCGCAACAGGTGAATCAACGCTGTCCGTTGCCTTGCCGCCGGGGCATGCAGTTGGAGGCGGGCGGGGCGCGAACGTCGAGCGCAGTGAGCCATGCGACATGAAAGACTGTGCAAGTGTGCCGTTAAGCACAGCAGCAGACACAGGTCCTCACAACCCCGCGACCCCCTTCCCCCACCTTCAGTCCCGCCAGGTAGGGCTCCAGGTCGCTCCACTGCCACCGCGGCCGCACAGCGAACAGCGCCGCGAAGCGCTCCTCGGGGTCGGCGGGGAGGGCGGCGGCGGGGAAGGGGGCGATGCGCGCCTCGGGGCCGGAGCCTGGGGGGCAGCGGGTGGCGCGGTGAGGAAATAAAGCATGGGGCTGGATACGGTAGGTGGAAGGGTGTGGGCCAGGGCAGGCAGCGGCAGACAAGGGGCTGGGCTATGCGAGTTGAGGCCGGGGGCTTATGGGAGGTGCAAACAGAAAGCAGTGTGAGCGAGGGTGCGGGTGTTGTTTTGTAGCAGGGTTCGGTGTTGGGGATAATGGTGTGCGTTGCACGGCCCCAAGGCCCAAGGGGTCCGGCAAGGATAGGGTGGGTCAGCTGTAGTAGCTCGATCAGAGGTGCGAGTGCAGTTGGCAGCGGCAGCAGGGCTAGGGCATGCACGCAGGTGGCCCACCCTCAATCAGCGCCTCCGCCCTGAGCATGTCCAGGGAGGGGCTGAGGCCGTGCGGCACCGCCGCCCGCCACGCCGCTGTGAAGTCCTGCAGCGGCAGGCCGCCCCCGGGGCTGGGGCCGCGGCCCGCCAGCACCTTGTGCGCAAAGTGCACGCACACCTGCGGGCCGAATTGGGAAAAATGAGGCTCCAGCAATAGGCGAAGGGAGCTGTCTTGTCCTAAGCGGGGTGGGGTAGTGCGAGCGTGGGGCGTGAGCGGATGTGTTGGTGAGTGCCGGCGGAAGCAGGTAGGTGTTTGGGTGTTGGCAGGCAGGGTGCATGCAAGCCTGTAAGGGAGCGCGGGCATTGGCGACGCCTACAGGCGCGTGGCAGCGGGCGAGGGCTCTGAACACGAGCTGAGGCTGACGGAGGCCCCTCACGGCCGCACCCCAGGCGCGAGGGAGATAGCCCATGCGCCCAAACGAAGTGCATTAGCGAGCCATTGCCCCAGCCACTCGTGGTTCCGCCCCATGCGCGCCAGCCAGCCAGCAGACCCCACCTTGCGCTCGTCCAGCGACCACACGCCGCCCCCCGCCGCCTCCCCTTCGCCCTCCGCCTCCGTCATGGCCTGGTCGCCGCCCTGCTCGTCCGTGCCCTGGCCCTGGCCCTGTGCGGCTTGCTCGTCCACCCGAGTGCCGTACAGCTTTAGGCAGTGCCGTACGAGCTCCGGGCGGTACCCGTCCTGCCGCAGCCCGTCGGCGACGACCTCCTCCCGTACAGCCGTGAAGGGCATGTCCTCCTGCTGCACTCTGCGGGAGGAAATGAGTACATTGGTAAACATGTTTTGAGACCAGCGCACGCGAGGTTGATGCATGCCGCGTTCAGTGTACCCGCGTATGCAGCACCGTGCTCCCCGCATCCAGGGAGTCTCCCCCTCCCCCTCCCCACAAGTCTGGCTGCCGTTTATGTTGATTCGTCGCTCTGAGCTTACCCTCCTCAACCCTAGATGCCGTGCAGAGACAGTACCCGCACGACTATATGCACGCACGCGCAACACTGTGTGTTCGCCATTGTGTCTCACGTGAGCAGCATCACCTCCAGCAGCTGCCCCAGGTAACCCGGGTCCACCATGCGCCACCGCCCCCCCACCGCCACCGCGCCCAGCTCCTCCAGCGCAGCACGCAGCTCGCCGGGGCTGGCCTGCGGGCCGGGCAGTGGCGGGGACATGCGGTTTGAATGGAATTATTCCGCGTAATCCCTGTAATGCAGCTGGGTATGCAGGGGAGGGGATTTAGCTGTACAGATATAGAACGCAGTCCCAACGTGACGTTGAGGGGGAGAGGAAGGAACAGAGTGGGAGGAGGATTGGAGGGGAGTAGGGGGAGGTGCCGTCGGTAAGGTCCAGGCCCTGCGCTGTCCACATCCCAGTGCCTGAATGAGGTGCCACGCTTGCACGGCCGCCCACCCACCTGTTTGTGTGCTGGCTGCCTGCCCACAGCCCCCCGCCACCCACCTGCACCTCATCCAGCAGCTGGTCGAACGTCCACCCGGCCGCCCCGCCCGCCTGCTCCCCCTCCCCCTGATCCTCCTGCTCGTCCTGCAGGCCGTACGGCGCCCGCCACAGCAGCTGCCGGAGCTGCCCCAGGCGGGGAGCCACCTCCACCAGCTGCACGGGGAGGGGGGAGGGGGGGCATGTCGTTTTGGGGGTGCGTGAGGGCAGGCCCCGTGTCGAGAAGGCGACGGTACATTGATGCGGTGCGCGGTGCATAGGAAATGCAGGTCAGCTACTATCCATACTACCAATGGGACGGAGTGCAGGGACTAGGGCTGCGCTGGGTGGCATGTCACTACATTCTGCGTGGAGAGGGGCAGAGGGCGTGGGGTGCTGGGCTAGCACCGCACGCTGGGGGCGAGCCCATGAACCCATGGCGAACGCACCGTGGCAGCTGCACCAAGCCTTACCGCCTCTGTTGCCAAGTGCGCGAGGGACCGCTACACCAGGTGCGATTCGGCACACAACCAGTGAGAGAAAAGGTTCGCGGGCTGGAGGAGCGGCAGCGGGGCAGGGGCCATGCGCACGCACCTCTATGTGGGAGGTGTTGGTGGCGGACACCACCACGGAGGGCAGCGAGTCGGCGGCGCGGAACTGCGGGGGGGGAGGCAGGGGGCGCCATTAGTGGCTCGATAAGACTCCACAAGAGGAGGGTGGCGGTGGTGTGAGTTTCATGGGCCGGTAGTCTTTGGGCCGGGCAACGTAGCCCACACCGCCCCATCCTTGCCCTGTACTTGTCCTCTCAGCCTAGTACGTGGCACCCCCTTGCACACACCACCCTGGCGCTCTGCCCCCATCCTTGCGCCCTGCGCCAACCCCGACGTCCCCACCTCGCTCGCCCTCCCCGTCCCTCGCCTTCTCTTTCCCCCCCCCCCTTCTCTCCCCTCCCCTGCTCACGTTGTCCCACTGCGTCATGAGGCCCTGGCCTGGGTCGAAGCGGCCCATGCCTGCGCACGTGCACACGTGAACGTGTCTTGAGTAGGGAGGAGGAGGCGTGAGGTGTTCATGAGGTCAAAGGTTTTCAAAATGCTGCTACCGGTCAGCAACCCCACCAGCATATGTGCGGAAGCAAGGCCGGCCCGCTCAAGTGGATGGCATGGCGGTACACGTCAACAACGGGTAACACCTCCGGTGCACCGTCCTACAACGCCATCCGTGTCCGATAGCAGCAGGGCATTGACGTACGACACTAAGGCAGACGGCGGTCCCACATGGCGTGTCCCACCTTGGCCGCCTCCACCGCCGCCCTGGGGGCAAGGGCGTCACAGGGGTGTCACAGGCTTGTGCATAGGAACAGCCACAGCAGCCAGGGGTGCACGGGTCAGGCATTAAAGCGACGTGCCAATGCCAGGGAAGCGCCCCAGACCATCCCGCTGACAGGCAGGCAGCCAATCAGGGCAGCAGGCCGCCCACAACAACCTGGTGCTGTTGCTGTCAGCCACACGCTGCATTGCCGTGTCCCTGCAGTACGCGTCTCTGCAGTTCAAGGAGGACCTCGACGCGGAAACCAGCCCCACTCCACTCCAGCCCACCTGCTGCCCTTGCAGCTACGCCAAGCCCGCTTAACCCCCGTGTAGCGCGTCCGCACACGAGCCCACAGCAGCCACATACACCCTGCCCACCTGCTGCTGTCCCTTGTGCTGCTGTCCCGCCTCCTCCTGCGGCTGCACCAGCAGCTGCAGGTTGGTGGTCTCCACCAGCTTCATGGCGTAGGTGCGGCGGGACGTGCACAGCACAGCCTCCTCGTCCTCACGACCCTTGATCACCACGCTGGGGGCCGCATAGCAGCAACAGCGGGCGAGGTTGGATGTAAGAGTGTAGTATATGCGCAACAGAAACAGCGTACTGTGCAAGGGCGAAGGGATGGGGCGAAGGGGGGAAAGCCACCGTGCACAGGCGCTGGGCCTCCGTGGCCCATGTACTGGTACGTGACACGGCAAACAAGGCTGTGGCTGGGTCTGCTGTTGCACCCTGGGCGGCTGGGCCACGTCTGGAAGGTGCTGCCGTGCCAGCAGGTGCCAACAAACCGTGCGTGGCTCACATGGCGCACCCGCACACCGTTCCGTCAGGGCCTGGCTGCTAAGGTATGCGGGTCGGGTGTGGCCAGCTCCACGGTTACAAGCCGAAGCCGGCTGCATACAAGTGTAATAGGAGCCAGGTGCTGCTTGCGATTGCGTGGGCATAACTGGGAGAGGGGTGCCTGTCAAATGAAGGCAGTCCAGGGAAGTGGTGTGGGAGTGTGGGGCTCTTGAAGCCCTTCGTCGGTTCTGGTCTGGTTTTTCGCTCGCAGGCAGTACAGACGGTTATTGCTGAGCGCACCCTTTATCTAGAATCTCCTTCAAGAGGTCCTCGGAAACCTCCACGAGTCGAAGGTCATTACGGACAGCGGGTGAAAATGTCAGCGACCGAGGTTGGCCTGGCTCCAAGCCGAGAGACGCCATCTGCAGAGTGCACGCAGTTGCGTGCTAAATGATTACAGTTTCGCTACGTAGCCGCGCACGCCGGCTGAAATGTCCGTGCTGTGCACAACACTTGTTGTTGGGGAGGCAGCTATACGTCTGCGTCAGGCAACAAAACGGCAGGATTTTGTAATTACTCGATCCTGCTTCGGCTTGGTCATGCCGTGAAAAACAAACCAAGCGCGGCAAAATTGCTCGGTTCTGGAGCGGAGCCGCTGAAGGCTGTGGAGGTGTGGAGCTGTGTAGGTGTGGAGGCGCCCAACACCAATTGTTGTGCATTGGTAGTGAGGTAAACAACTCTTGTCCGCATACCGCTTTACCGCCAGCCAAAGAAAGTCGGCAGACGCACGTGGAAGCCTGGTGTTGTCAGATGGTGCGGTGCCCTGCACGGTTGTGGCTGCCCCGTGCCCTGACTGAGCGAGAAAGCCAGCCCACACAACAGTCATTCTAGCATGCGTAGCCTTTTCGCCTCCGGCCTTTCACCACCGTGCGCCAGTCCACTGCGCGTCAGTGTTCCACTCGGGTGGGGCCAGTCAGGTGGGCCCCTGGGGCCAGCACAATGAGGCGTTCGGAGGTCTGATGCGGCAAACTGCAACCGTTGAAGGCAACCACAGCGTCCACAGGAACATGGGGTTGTCCAACACGTGTTGGCACACCGCTTCCCAGTGCTGGGGCTCTGGGGCTCTAGATGGCAGTGTGTCCGACCGGGAAGCGAGAAGGTTCTCCCTTGCTTCGCCCCTGGTTGGCACTGCGCTGGTGACGCTGGGTGACGGGGCCTGTGGGGAGGGGGCGAAGGGGAGAGAGGGGCTAGCGCGTTACTGATACCTGGCAACAGTCTCAGCGTCTCAGGGGAACCTGCGGCTGCAGGGCAGATTACTGCTTCCCTTCGGGGCCGTGCGCCTCTGCCAGGCATCGAAGTCCAGCAGGAGCCTCCCCTGGAAGGCACTGCATGTCAGCGCGGGAACCTCCATAACGCTTACCATGCCGAGCCAACAAGTACCATATGCAAGTAAGTACGTTAGCGAGGCACCTGCTACTGCAACGCAAGCCCACGACCTCGCGCGACGAGACTACCTGCCGCTCACGCCTGCCGCTAAGCTAGTGCCAAGTACCACGACGAAGCTGCAAAATGGAAATAAAATGAGATGATATGGCAAAGGAATGTAGGTTATCGCGAATCGGCTTGGTGAGCTGCTAGGCCGCCGCGACGAGGGTCGACCACGCGTGAAAGAGCAGGCATGGCGAGACCTGGAGGAGCGCTAGCCCTTGATGATCGGGTGCTCCGATCCATGGGCATGGGGCGAGTTTTCAAGGTCCGGAAGGAACAGATGCAGACAGAGAGCAATCGAACAGGACGCCCTGCATCAGCCTCACAGCCTAGCACTGTCACTACAGGATGTTGGCCACGCGCGAATCAATTCGATGGACTTCTGCCGGACAGACGATTTGCTTGTGACGGGGGCCGACGACGACTCAATCCGAGTATACAACACAGCGAACGGCACTGCCCTGGACACGCTCTTCAGCAGAAAATACGGTGTCCAGAGCATCTGCTTCACGCACAGCCCGGACTGCGTTATCTACGCGTCGCGGAAGGTGAGGAGGGGGCCTGTCCTCAGGCCGTCCCGTGGGGCTGTCACCCTTGCGTCCTACCAAACAGGACTTGCTCAGGGGTCTGCCCCTGTGGGAGCTAGCACCTGAAGCTGCCATGTGTTGCATTAAGAAGTGCTTTTGCGGTTCTGCACCTCGGGCAGCTGTGTGACACACCCCTGCACGTGCAGCCGTGCAGCCAGTGGAGCCTGCTGCAGCTGCATGGCATGCTGGGCACCAGTCCTGCAGCACTATCCGGTCCGGGGCAGCACATTGCCATGTCAATGCTCCACAGCATCGCCCCTTTCCACCTCCCCCGCCCCCGCGTCCGCCCTAATCAACATCCCTCGTCGTCGCTTTGTCACTAACCCTGTCCCCGCCCCTACACCCTCACCCTCGCCTGCCCCGCGCTCCCCGCAGTTCAACCAGCAGCAGAAGCCCCTGGAGGCCCACGCCCTGCGCTACCACTCCCTGCACTCCAACCAGTACATACGCTACTTCCATGTAAGGGCGAGGGGGAGGCGGCTGGGCGGGGCGTGAGGGTGTGTTCCGTCGGGGTCGGCCCGATGTGCGCCAAAGGGGCGACACCGCGGCCGGGGCGTGGGCGTGTGTGTGGGGTGGCAGTGTCGGTCACGGCAGGAGGTGCAGATGGAGGTGCAGGGGCAGCAGCACCCACGGGCCGGCCCTGGCTTGGAGGGCGGGGGCAGGGGGCGGCCCAGGGGGGCATCGGATGACAAGGTGAACGCGTTGGGGGTTGGGAGGGGCGGGGCAGGGAGTGGGAGCGGGCTCAGGGGCGGGCGGAGCAGTGAGGAAGGAGCGCGGGGCAGCCAGGGGCGTGGGGCTTGAGAGAGGGCTGGGGCCGGGGACCAGGGGTGGGGCGGGGACGGGGCCTGGGACGGGCGGTATGCAGGCTGGCCGCGCCGGTGGAGCGGGCGTAAGCGGACGGCGGAGCTTAGGACATCGCAGGGAAGGGCACGGAGGGAAGACACAGAGGGCACGGAGTGGCGTCTGGAGGATTCGGGGCCGAAAGCGGGGTTGGAGTACCAGCTCTGCAGCTACGGCCTAGGTCCGGGCCGGCAACGCTGTCGCCGCATCTAAAGGATGAACGGGTGCTGACGTGCACCGCACCCAGCCGCATGCCTGCAACGGCGCGTGCAGGTGCTGTCCCGCGGCAGGCGGCGCCGCTAACTGCTGGGCTGTGGGGCCTGTGGGGCTGAGGCAGCTGCCCAGCCGCAGTGGCCTTGGAGCGCGCTGGTACGACGGCTGGTGCGGGCGCTGGCGGCAGGGCGGCGGCCAGCGGCCAGCACCCCGGACTGATGACACAGTAAACACAGCAGCACGGCTGCAGCCCCTTGGGCCACCCACCGGGCCGCTCACACCTCCAACTAGCCCTGTAATCACAGGCCAGAACCCCATCTGCATCTGGTGGTACTGCCCCAAACAACACCTTGACCTGGGCTTCGTTTCGCATCCGCTGCCCCCCGCCCCTTCCCATTTCCCGCCTCAGGGCCACACCGCCCAGGTGACTACGCTGTGCATGTCCCCGAAGAACGACACCTTCGTGTCGGCGGCGCAGGTGGGCGGGGAGGGGGTGGGCAGGTGGGCGGGGAGGGGGTGGGCAGGTGGGCGGGGGCCGAAGAAAGGCGGCGGGGGGCGGGAGCCGGGGGTCGGGGACATGTGGGCGGGGAGGGGGCCAGGCGATCAGGTGGGTGGGGCGGGATGCATGCGGCATGGGGTAGGCGGTCGGCCCGCACAGCCGCAGCCATACGGTAGCCACAGAGGCGGCGGCCAGCGAACGTACGGCATAGGGGTTCCAGTGTGGGGCGCCGTACAACCCAGTCCTCGCAGCCGTGCTGAAACATATGGGGTCCCACACAGGTGTAGTGCCCCAGCCGCTGCCGCCCGCTGCGTAGGCATGGACGTGTGTCCAAGCTCCTACCAGCCATGAACGTGCGCGCTTCCACGTCACCTTGGCATGTAGGCACTCACCACCTGTATCACCTAGCACACGGCATCAGCGCATGATGCCTACCCCTGCTCCCCGCCCCGCAGGACAAGACCGTGCGGCTGTGGGACGTGCGCACCAACATCTGCCAGGGCTGCCTGACGGTGCCGGGGCAGCCCACCGCCACCATCGACCAGCAGGGCCTGGTGTTCGCGGTGGCCACGGAGAGCGGCATCGTAAAGCTTTACGACCTGAGGTCGTACGACAAGGGGCCCTTCGACACATTCGCGGTGAGGGGGAGAGGGAGGGAGGAAACAGAGCGTGCGTGCAAGCAAGCGCCAACGCATTGTAACCCTTTGGCATGGAGGCACAGTTCGATAGGTCCTGCTGCTGAGTTTGTAACTGCTGCTCCATATCCGGAATACGCTGTACCACCCCCTCCATGCGCTGCACAGCCCCCAAACCCTGCCCCGCGTCACCGCCGCCCTGCCTTGCCCCCCACTGCCCCTCCTCTAGATATTAGGCATTACCCCTTTGTCCCCCCTTCCCGTTACGTCCTTCTTACTTGGTGTCACCATCGCAACCCCCCTTCCCCCCCACTCCCCCCTGCCCAGGTGGAGGACGAGCGCAACAGCCCCTCCGGCTTCTCCGACATCCGCTTCTCCAACAACGGCAACGTGCTCATGGGCGTGGTGGAGGGACGCATATACCTGCTGGACGCGTACAAGGTGGGGACACGGGGGGGGGGAGTGGGTGTGTTTGGGAGTTTTGAGGTGAGGGAAGAGGGGAGAGGGGGAGGCTGTAGGACGGCAGGAAGACAGACGGGGAAAGGGGGGCGGGGCAGGGCAGGACATGAGTGGGCGAGTTCGGCTAATTGGGCCACCACATTGAATCAAACCCCCCAACGCGTATGCTGGACGCGTACAAGGTGTGGTGGGGGTGGGGGTGGTGATGGGGCGGACAGACCGCTAGGAACGGAGGCAGCGGTTGGGAGCTGGGGACAATGCAGGCACAGGCACGGGCATCTTTGGGTTTGGAATGGGGCAGGTGCCGGCTGGGGTGCGACCACCTGTGGGGCGACCGCGAGATGGGGTTCGGGCTTGCTGCTTGGCCGCACTGGCGGACGACGTGCCATTGCTCGTGTGGGGGCACGCGCTTAATGGGGCGGTGGGACACCTTTCGCTGCGCGGCAGCGGTTGGGGGACTGGAACTGGTGGGCAGGGCTTGTCGACCGGACCGTGCACGACGGGGCGGGGTCGGTGTGGGTGTAGGACTGACGAGGGGCCGGGGACAGGGCAGGGGCACCAGGTGGCAACCAAGCCGGCCGCCGGTGTGGCGGGGTAGGGCCGGCCGCAAGTGTCTGCGGGTCGCCTCTAACTGCTTGGGCACGAGAGCACAAGCGCGTCACTAGGCCACATGTCAAGGTATGTTTTGTGCCGTACGAGCTTGCTGCCCCCCCCCCCTCCCTGGAGCGCAAGCGCGGAGCCGGAGGTGCACGACAACGCGGACGCCATCGCAGTGGGTCAAAACTTTAATTGCGACACGTGGAGCTTTTCAGTACTATTCACTTTAGTAACTTCTTTCCCCCTCCGAATGTCCTCGACCCCATGCCCCCCCTCCCCCCCTCCCTGCTCCCCCAGGGCTCCGTGATCAAGCGCTTCACCAACGGCATCCCCGAGGCGGGCAGCGCCGTGGAGGCGGCCATCACGCCGGACAACCAGTACCTCATCAGCGGTAGGGGGGAGGGGGGTGCAGGGGCTGGGGGGAAAGTGCGGTGCGGCGAAGGACCTGAAGGGTGGTAGTGGATGTCGTGCGGGGTTGGGCCCCAGGCGCGGCCCTTGTGGGCGCCCGACGTGGTGAACCCCTTACTGCCGCCCCCCTGCTCTCCGCCATATCCTTCATCGCTTTTTCGTACATAGGTCCAGTGGCTGCATGCCCGCAACGCATGCCCCGCCGTCCGGCCGCACCTTGCCTCCCTTGTGTCCCCTGCACCTTGGACGACGTGTGGAGGCCCGCTCACACAGCCGTCAACATGCACTGTCGCCGTAACTCTCTCGCTGTCTAACCCCCGCACCCTCTGAAAGCGCTGCACCTTTGTGCCCCCAGGCTGCGACGACCGCAACATCCGCGTGTGGCACATCGACAGCGGTCGGGAGGTGGCGGTGTGGTCGGGCCACGCCTCCGTGCCCGGCTGCCTGCGCTTCTCCAACCGCCGCGTGCTGTGCGCCTCCGCCTGCACGGCGCTGGCGCTGTGGGTGCCCAACCTCAAGGTGCTGGAGGCGCTGTAGCGGGGCAGGGGAGACTCGCATCTGGACGGGATGGGGTAGGATGGGTTGGTACGCGCAACCTCGAGATGGCGGAGGCCAGATGAGCCGCCAAACTCCTCTGCTCCTTTGCTGCGGTGCTGGCAAGGTATGTGGCATACGCTACAGAGTGTCCTCCCAGGTAGCGCAGCCGGGGCCTACCACACAGAAGGTACGGCAGGACCTGGAGCAGGAGCGGGCGCGTGTGGGAGGCGGTGGCGGGGGCGGAGGGGTGGCGAAGCCGCGAGCAGCTGCGCCGCCGGCGCTGGGGGGTGACGCGGTGGCGGTGCCGTACCGGCGGGTGCGGGTGTGCGGCAACCGGGGCTGCGGGAACTTTGCGGGGGCCGCGGAGGCGAGTCTGGAGCTGAAGCAGTGCGGGGGTTGCAAGGCGGGCACGTGTACATAACCAAATGGCTTTGGACGCGAGTGTCGTACCGGTACCGTCAGTGGGTGGCGTGATGTGCTGTTCAGGGGGCGGGGGTGGGGGTGGCGGGGGATAGGAGTGGTATACTCCTCTGTGCAGGACTGCGATTAGGGTGTTTTTCGTGTCAACGCAAGCAGATACTTGGGAGTCCCCTGCTGGGGGCTCTGTGGGGCAGGAAGGGGGCTTCTCTGTGGTATCTGGCTTTCAAGGGCTTTCTTTGCATGGCGTGACGCTGTGAGCTGGCTTCCTGTATGGGGATACCTGTGTCAGAGAGTGGGGCCGGTGCTGGTGGATGCCCATCAGCCCGTAGGTCGTAATTGGCTGTGGGATTGGGCCTGGACAGCACCTCAAGGCCGCTGTTGGCTTCGTCCTTCCCCAACTGTGTTGCCTGGGGAGACGGGTGGGTGGTTGTCATGGTGGTTGGGCTTCTGATTGAAGGTACCCATTACCCATGGGCCATGTGGCGGGCTCGGGCTGAGACAGGCGAACCTTCATGGTTTGTGCTTGGTATCTGACATGTGGGCGATCTGGTGGATAGCGCCTGTCAGAATGTGAGAGGGATGGGGATCTGGGGAACCTCGTGTCCTCGTCAATGGCTGGGACACGGTACGGACCTGCTGTGACCGTTTTGCAAAGTCGTGCGAGACGGACTGGGGTCCTGTGCGCCTGTCATGGGACCAGGACTCCAAGATTGCCGTGCAGCGCTGATGTGGCTGGTGCTTCGCCGCACAGTGGCAGCGTGACATTGATCTTCCAGGCCACGCCTCATCACCAGCAGCTACACCCGCGGCCCCCTGATAATTGCCTCCTGTACCACAGAGGGCCACACAGCACCCCACGCTCCCATCCATCACCCCATCCTTCCAGCCGCCCAACAGCCCCCACCACACGCCTCCGCACACCCAGACCCAGACACTAAAACATTACCCGAGCTCAGGGGCGGGGGGACTTTGGGTCCTCTTCATTTCGCCAGCAGCTGGTTGTGCAGGGACCAGCTAAATCTCAGTACAGCCACACAGCCCTGCACAAAGTCAGCTCTACGTGTTTTGCCCACACAGAACCTCCCATCGTGCCCACTCTACCACGCCGCCGCCTGCTCAACGTACTGCAGGCCTGAAGTTTGCCAGCAACCTTTATTTATAACCTCTGTCCCACCACGTCCAAAGTCCTTGCCCTTAGCCCAGTGCCCATGCGAAAATCACTACCACGTGCACAACAAGCACCAGAACAGCCACAAGCTTAACGATCATCAGACCACCGTCCGTGATGCCAGCTGCTCCTGCGGTAGCAAGCGCGCCACTGGCTTGCGGCAGCACCGGGTGCTCCTGCCGTCCACGCTCATGTGTCGCCCCATGCAGGTCCGGGGCTGCTGGGCTGCGGGTGTGGCTCGCGCGGCTGCGAACCCCCTGTGGCGTTGGAAACGGAAGGGCAACAACCAGAGTGTGTGAGGGTACAGTGGATGTGACTTTGGCGGCGCTGAGGTGGCAGCCACTGCGGTTGATGCAGGCCGCTGGCTCGGCACTACCATGCCACCACGTCTGGCGTTCTTGGTTCCCTGTACCGTACCGAGGATGAGGAGAATGTCTTGCCCTACTGCGAACCAGGGTGCACTGAACGCATATGGACCCTTACCTCGGCCTGCTGCGCAGTGCGCTCATCGCCAGCGCCGCACACTCCTTGCGCCGTTGGCCGTAGGGCAGAGCCACCACCGCTGCCGCCAGGCCTGGAGCCCCCCGCAGCTGCCGCCGTGCCACCACCACCATGCTGGTTTGGGAAGTTTGGAGGCACAGCAGGAACGGCCTCCACAGCTGTTGCTGGCGCCACGCCCTGCAGCCCTGACCTGTTTGCCGGAGCAGCTGACTTCGTCAGCGCAGCTGCTGCCAAGCGAATCGGTGCCGGGGGTGGCCTCAACCCGGCCCCTGCCCCGTCCACGCCACCGTGCACACCCGACATTGTTGCCGCCGCGCCTGAGCTCGGCCGCACAGCTGGGGCCGCTACACCGCGGTACCTCTCCACGACTCCTGCCGCCGCAGCTGCTCCTGCTGCACTGCTGTGCGCCCTCAAGCTCCCCATGGTCGCAGCGGGCCCTGCCTCCGCAACGGCGCTTGCCGCACCACCGTGCACTCTTGAGCTCTGAGCTCCCACAGCTGGCCCCACCTCATCAGCTGCTGTGACTGCGCCCCCGAGCACCTGTGGACCTTGTCCGGACGCAGCTGGCCGTGCCTCCACAGCAACTACTGGTATGTCGTCGTCCAGCTCAGCCAGCCAGTCCAGGACCGGCTGCCGTTGCTGTATGCGCAGGTCTATGCCTCCGCTGAGGGCCGACCGCGAACGTACACCGCCGCGGGCCAAGTTTGTGCCACTGGTTCCGGAGCTGAGAGGTGCGTCGGCTGTTGCTGCCGCTGCACCACCTTGTCTCCTCGGCCTTCCCGCTGCAGCTGCCGCAGCCTCAGCAGCTGCCATGGGTGCGCTCTCAAGCTGCTCAGCAGGACAGGCCTCCAGCCGCGTCAGGTTAGCGCGGCCTGGATTGTTGAAGGTTGGGTGTACAAGCGCGCTGCCGCCGGGTGCTTGCATGCCACCTGCGCCGAAGCCGAGCCCGTCGCCCACAGCGGCTGCTGCCCCGCCGCCTTGCCGCCTCGGGAGGCCTGCCGCGTCAAAGGGCCTCCTTCCCATCGTCGCTGCTGCAGGCCCCACATGGCTTTTCACGACTCCCGCTGCTGTAGCTGGCCCCATACCTACCGGTGCTGCTGCCGTGCCACTGTGCCTCGTCGCAACTACTGCGGCTTCAGCTGGCCTCGCTCCCACAGCTGCTGTCGCCGCAGCACCGTACCCGCCTTTGGCCGCGTGACCCGACTGCGCTGACGGTGCTGAGAACTGCCGAAGCCCACACAGCAGCCGCTCCTGATGCTGCTGCTGCGGCGGCGGCGGTAGCGGTAGCGGCAGTGGCTGCAGCGGCTGCCTGTGCGGGCTGGCCCCCGCGAACGCCGCCTCCAGCTCCTCCACGTTCCCCGCGCGGGCGGCGGCGGTCAGGTGCGACCACTGCCCCACGGGCCGCGCGTTGACGTGGTTGCGCGGCAAGGCCTCTGGAACAGCACAGGGAGGAAGATGTTGGGTGCAGGGGTGCTACTGCAACGGGTATGCGTGGTGTAATTATGAGGAAGGAGTTATCTGGTGGTGGATGGGAAGGATTGTTTGGCGTGTGGGCGACTTGGAGGATAGGAGTAGTATACAAGGGTGTGCTGAGCCTGGTGGTGCTGAGTGGGAGCAGCAAAGCAGGCGTGGGTATTTGGCTTGCTGGAACCAAGTGCCTCCCATGGGTTGGAGGTGCATGTGGTCGGTTAGCGACCGCACCTGTTCCGCTCGAGCGGCGCTCCGTGGCCGGGCAGTCGCACTGGGGAGTGGGTGGCAAAGGGGATGGGGGGTGGGGGTGGGGGGTGGGGGTACAGGTCAGAGCAGTGCGCTCTCTGGCATGACTGGTGGCCGTGCATCGTCCAACCCGTTGTGGCAATCAAGTGCAGGAACTTGGCGCACCGAGAGATCAACGCAAGCGCAGCGGGTCAGGTATAGGACACAGGCATGGGTTCTATGCCCTTACTTTGGGGGAGTGCTTGCCGTTCGCCTCTGCGACGTCAGCATGGTAATGGGACACGTTGCGCATGGTAGCCTGTGGGGGTTGCCGAGAGCCAGCGGGGAAGCAAAGAATGATGAGAGGCAACCTTGCCGCGGCAATAGGCAGGCTCGACGCCCGAAACATGTGGGGAAAGCATCAGCAGAAGTAAATATCATGGAAAGGGAACTCAAAGGCGGTACAGTATATGGCACTTGGGAGAGCGAGGCCCCTTGCGCCAGAGGTGGCGTAGGTGCACAAGGCTGCACCAGGTAGACCTTTACTTGCATACACAGTGGCACGAGAAGAAGCCAACCGAGGCTGACGGCAGCGTACAAAATAATTGTTTACTTGGACACTTTCCGTACCTGGCCCATCGCCGCAGCTGGCCCCGGCCCCACAGCAGCCGCACCGCCGTGCACCATTGCGCCTCCTGCTGCTGTAGCTGAATCCGCCTTTACAGGTGAAGCCGGTGCGCTGGCAAGCTGCTCAGGCTCGCACGACACCGCGTTGTCCTTGACCCAGCGCAGGGCAGGTGCAGGAGCAGCCTCGCCAACACACTCCAAGACCATCCCCGCATCCAGGGGCACTCGCTTCTGCACAAGCCAAGCGAGCGTACCCTGGTCGCCTGCCTCTGCAGCACGGCTATACCACCTCCAGGGCTCCAGGTGCTCGCCCACTTTCCCATCCAAGAACGCCGCCATCGTTGCCTGGCAGCCCGCATCCGCAGCCACTTCTAAGGTGCAAGGGGGCAACGCCATGAGGCGCATGTCCACGAGCCCGCGCCAAACAGCCCATGGGTGCTCATGGCACGCTCCCATGAGCTCGTCTGTGGACCCCAGCGGCCAGCCCACGCTGTTGAGCAGCCGCACCGCCTCCACCAGCCGCTCGCCGTCCGCCGCCGTGTTCCGGGGCCACCGGAAGATGATCAACGCAATGTGGTCCATGGGGTCACGTTCATATCCCGCCTGCAGCAGCCACCTGATCATGTCCAGGTCCCCGTTCGGGCTGATGTACCAGTACATCGGTTGAACCAGGCGGGAGCCCTCCTGTTGCAGCCATATGGCCGAGGCAACGTGGCCAGCCAGCACTGCGAGGTGGAGAGGTTGGTGGGGCGGGGCGGCAACACCTATGCCGTTCGCGCGCCAGCGGGCCACGAGCAGCTGCAGCGCCTCCAAATTGCCGTGCAAAGCCGCTTGTGACATGGCGTCCGGATGAGACAGGTCCACCCCTTGACGAGCCAGCCACTGCAACTTAGCCGCACTGTCCCTAGAGGCAGCCGCTGCCCCGAGTACAAGGAGGTCGCCGTGCACAGGTAGATCGCTGGCGCACGGCAAGTAGCCGCCCTCCTCCTCCAGTCGCAGGATGAAGGCCATGTCCGCCTGCTGGAGCACCGCCGCCAGCACTGCAGGGCTGTTGCACTCTGCGCCGCTCTGTCGGAGCCACTGCATCCGGGCCAGGCGGCTGCAGCGCCGCAAACAGGCCCGACGGGGCCACCAACAGGCGCGTACGTCAGCACCCACTCCATTTTGCTGATGGCATCGGAGGTGGTCGATGAAGCTGCAGCTACCAACACACTTGTCCAGACGTGCTGCAGCCGCTCTGTCGCAGAGCGTACACCCGGCCCGTCCTGAGCCTCCAAGCTGTTCAGCAGACGGTGCCCTAGCAGGCACCACGTCGACTGCAGGCCCGCCAGGTCGCAGTGCCATGCCGCCGCCTCAAGCGTCCGTTGCGGATCCAGCAGCCCCGAGCAGCGCTGCTCCAGGGATGGAAGCATGTGAGCCAACCCCGACGCCACAGCTGTGGAGCCCAAGTCTGGAGGAGGGGGTTCCTCCGCGCCCGGGTGCTGATGCAGCAGGATGCGGTGGTAGTGGTCCGACTGCAGAAGCTCAGGGAAGACATGCGGCTTCAACAGCTGCAGAGCGAACTCCACGTTCGCCGCACACCCACTGGCGGCGGCCCTGCTGACGAGCAGCAGCTTGCGGCGGAAGGTGAGCGCCTGCAGCGACGCCTCCGCGCTCTGTAGCCAAGGGGTGGTGGTCGAGGTACGGCTGGTAGAAGCAGCTGCCGTGTTGCTTGCGGTGAGTGTAGGAGGGGTGGTAGTGGTTGTTGTGACATAGCTCGGAAGCGGCTGGTCGATGTACACCTTCCGCTGGTGCGGCTCGCAGAAACGCCGCGCTGCCTCCTTGCACGTCAGGCGGCCGCTGAAGGCCAGGTCTTCGGGGGGCAGCAGCGCCAGGATGTGCAGGAAGAGCTCCGAAGGAAGTTCCGGGTTGCCGATCATGTTTTCGCAGCTGAGTGATGATGTTGGGCCCGATGTGGTTGGTAAATAGGAGTGCGCGAGGGCGCGAGCCGCGAGGGCACAGACTCTGCAGCCAAGGGGAGGCGCTGCTTAGTTCCACTGGTCATTCCGCGCGCAGCTAATAGACTGCTATTCAGTACTCAATAGGTCTTCGCAATACGGCAGCGAGGGCATGCCCAAGTTGCTGGTTGCAGGAGAGACATGGGTACCCACTGGCAAGGCCTGGCTTCGGAAAGAGACGTCGCCTATTACCCTTGGAGTATCACTGTCCAGGAGTCTCCTTGAAGTCGCTGTCAGTGCTCTGCTATGCTCTGTCTGTCGCTGTCTGTAGCATCGTAAGAGTGCGGTCTGCGACTTTGCACACTCCTGAATACCTAACCTGCGAATGATAATGCACTTTTGAGCTGGAAAGCTGGTGGGATGGTGTGTAGCAACAGGAATAATGGGGGCCGTGGTTCCGGCGCGACTGGTGCCAACAAGTTGAGCATTCCAGGAAAAGCAAAAACACCATAAGAATGCTGTACAGTGCTATACATAACTGTTATTGCGCATTGCCCAACCGCGGCTCTTCCCGGGAAATGTGCATGCAACACTGTCGCATGGCGGCATGGGCACCGTACCGCGTGCAGAGCCGCCGCGCGTGCAGGGCTCACCGGAGGACAAGATCACGGCAGGGCACAGGCTCCCACTACGTTCTTTGGAAACGCTGCGCCGTGTGCCTTCCCTGGATCCCAGTGTGCCTTTCCTGGCTCCCAGTGTGCCTTTCTCCCTGTCCTGCTGCTCACCAGGCCCCACCGTTCCCCAATTGCCAAAGTTCTCCTTGCCCCACCGCGCCTCATGTGCACAACCGGGCACAAAGGCACCCTCTCGGGGCACCCTCTCGTGACCAAGTACCCATATGTACCCCATGACGAAGCTATAGCTTAGCTTGCTGTCGGTCCACAGAAGCCTTTACATTTCCTGCTGGGGGGCCTAAACAAACTGCGCAATGCTGCAGCTCACCGAAGTGGCTTGCCGGAAAGCTGGAGACCAGGGGACAGAGACATACGGTGGCGTGGCGAGCCGTGGAGTGGCGTGGCGAGGCGTGGAGTGGCGTGGCGTGGCGTGGCGTGATGTGACGTGGCGTGGACACAAGGTGGATAGAAGGAAGAAGGGACCTACCGGTAATGCCACACCAGCCAGGCCGGCTGACAGCGGGCGACAACACATGCGTTTGCCTATTGTCTTGGCCTACGGCACTTATATTAAGCGCACGGGCACTTCAGCATACGGGCATACCCTTGCGGCCTTTCCTGGCAGTAATAAGCGAGTCTTCCTGGTGCCTAGCACGGGCAGGTTGCATGGCACAACCAGGTGCAACCTTTTCAGCACCGAACGGCCTTGCACACATGCCTGTTTAGGCTTAGTTCTGCCTAACATTCTTACATTCTCGGCAAGCCCATTATTGCGCAGCACGTGCAGACACCCCTCGTTGAGTACAGATCTGAACTGTACCAATGCTGCCCTGCCATCGCGCAAGGACACCCTGGAGAACCTGTGACCGCTGGCCTAAAGGCAGAAGCCGAGAGGCCTAATGAGCAAACAAGTGCGGAAGTGCGCGAGCACAGTAGCCCTGGCGTGGGCAACATGCAACCCGCGTCGCAGGCCTCCCGAGGTTTGGGGGACGGGGGCATGTGCGCATGGCGTGCTGCAGGGCGTGCACGGTACTGGCAGGGGCCAGAATGGTCGAAGCGTGAACCGTATACCCAACCTTCTGCCAACCACAACCTTGATGAGGCTGCAGCTGCGGTAAGGGGTGGGACGTTACCAGGGCCGGCCAGGACAAAATGCAGCAACATTGTAGTACAGCTGTATCCATTTTGCCACACTGGCTCGCCGCGCCAACGCGCCGAAACCAGGCTGACCGCCAGTGCGTCCCACAAAGATAAGACTGCTGTGTCTAAGATTGTACAAATCAAATGCCACAATTGCCAATGGCCTCGCACTCCGGTCACAAGCCGTCGTACGCGAGCCAACCGCCTTGCCCTCGCGCATCAGTATGGCAAGACGCAAGCTGCTTAGGTTTATAGCATCGCATACTACAGGCACTAAGCCAAGAAGCAGCGCTAATCGCCTTTTGGCATTCGTCTGCGAGGCAGGGCTCGAAGTGCTGTCGCAACGCAACTGAGCGCTTGCGAACCTCTAGTACTTTGTTTAGCGTAAACAAACCACTTCTTGAAGCATTTTTCATAAGATAAGAGCTGCCGCTGACTGGCCACGGACCTGGGAGAGTACGCTTTCCTTGGAGCACTCCACAGTCGGCACTCCTACTTGGGACCGCGTAGAAAGCCAATTAGGGTAGAATGGTCGTCGGCGCTGACGTCTGTACGCCCTTGGATATGCTGCCACACAAGAAGCGCCGCAGCGAATACGGGGGCTGCGGGTCACCCTCTAAGCGCCAATGCGCATCGCCGGCACAGTCCGCGCCCTCACCGCTGAGTCCCGACGGCCTGCAGGTAGGAATTGGTAGAGGAACAGATATATTACCTTTGGTAATGTTTAGCCTGGACATGCGTCTGAGGTGGAGAGGGTTACAGCCCTGGCCCATGGGCAAATTACCGGAGTACTGCGTGAGCCCTTTGCGGTGCTCAACCTTCCTCTTCCAGGCGGAACCACAAACGTCTACAGTGGTGCTGCTCGGGGACGAAGGCGGCATCTGGCACGTCGACGGCCTGCTGGAGCTGCTCACCGGGGCGCTTTGTGCCGCGCTGTGCGGGGACCCGGCCGCGCTCAGCACGCTCGCCCCGTGCGCCGGGCCTGACGGGAGCAGCAGCAGCGGCTGCGGCTCGGAGGCGGTGACTTCTACGGCAACGCACGTGACCCCCACCCCTGATCCTGAGCACGGTGCAGCTCAGGTCTCGGCCGCTGCAGCGAAAACGGTAGCGCCTGCCGGCGCCGCAGGGCGGCCCTCCCTGGCTTCCACACCAGGCCCCGCCTCCACCCCTGCAGCTGCCCGCCCCGGCCCCGCCCCCGCCGCCCTGCTGACCGAGGCCAACCTGCAGCGCCACATCACCCAGCAGCAGCAGCACGAGCGGGCAGAGGACGACGTGGTTTCGGAGGCGTCCTTGTCGGAGTGGATCTACGGCGCTACCGCCTCCCCAAGGTAGGGCAGCGAAAGGCTGTCCAACATGTCATCAACTATTGCAGCCAGCTACGCGAGTGTGGATGCACAGGAACAGAGCATAGTTCTTTCCATGCGGCCACTCACACATGCCTTGTGCTGTCAATGTCCTTGGATTGTACTTAATACGGTAGTGCAACCCACGTGCATCTCACCCACAGCCACGTGTATGTGCGTGCTTGTCACTGTGGCTTCACCAGTAACCCGGCCTCTGCATTTACGGTTTGGCGCCCGCCTCCCGCACGCCCAGGTCACGCGCCTCCAGCGAGTCGCCTGCGGGGTGGTCCTCCCCTGCCTCCCCCGCCGGGCCCGCCCCCGGGTCCGGGCCCGGCAGCCCCGGCAAGCGCGACGCCGCCCTCACCCCGCCTTCCTCCACCTTCACCTTCCGCCCCTGGACGGCACCGGGGCCGGGGCAGGCCTCCCCTGCATCATGCTCCCCCACGGCTGCGGCGCGCCAGGCGCACCAGCAGCAGCTGCAGCAGTGGCACAGGGCGGCGGGGCTGGCGGCGGACGGCGGCGGCAGGTGGCCGCGCCGCCGGCTGTCGCTGTCACTGTCGCTGTCCAGCAGCGGCCGGCAGTGAGCTGCACACAGGCCGAGGGATACCAGCAGGAGCAGGAGCCGGAGACGCGCACAGGGTGGGGTGCTGGGTCAAGCAGGGGTGGATTAATGTAGGAGCTCGTGGTTAGCTGTGACGGCGGCGGAAGCGGCGGCGGAAGCGGCGGCGGAAGCGGCAGCTGAACGCCGGAAGAGCCAGCTGTGCGCGCGGGATCAATCTGGCGGTACCGGTACGTACACCACGATGAGGGTGAAGTGAGAGCGCAGGGGTGGAGGGGACCTGGGGCGTGTGCAGTGGCCGGTGGGTGAGCAGGGTGGTGGTGGGTTTCCCTACACTGGCCTTGCTGCGAGCTGGGCCACACTGCAAGCGCGGGGGCCCGTGTTGCGGTCTTCGTTTTGCCATGTGCTTGTTCGTCATGTCATCAGGCTTTTTGCTTCACGCCGCCAGGGTCACCGGCATCTAGTGAGCGTAGCGCCGGCTTGTGGAGTGCAAGAGCCCAAGGGTTCCAGTCTATTATCATGTTGGGCAATATCAAAAGCAGGTGGTGTTGCAGCGGATGTGGGCCGGTAGTAGGGGCAGGCTTGCACATGCGAGCAATGGCACTTCCTGCAGGTGCACGCACCCTGTACGGGACTACGTACTACAACCCTCCGTTTGCTGCAGCAAACCATGAACCGTAAACAGTGTTTACGTGCAACGTGCTGTCAAACATGAACCTTCATTCATACGGGGCGTCCACACAGACCGCCAGGCAGTGTGGCTATTATTCCCTGTGTGCTTTGCCTGTGTCGTACGGCATGGGCCCTACTTATCACCTATTCATCACTTTTCCTATCGCGTTTATGTCTTGTGCTCTTGTCCATTGTCCCCTCTGTTGATGTACGTCACTGTGTAGTCGGTTGACCAACCCGCGTCCTATGGCCACTGTCATTTGCCAGAAGCGTGGGAAAGCTACCGTCCTAGTCCTTTTAGTGCCCGCATTACCGGCATTTGGCGGTGTAGAGCAGTTGTTTGAAAAAGGACGCTGACTCCCTTAGGGCTCAGGGCTCAGGCGGTGCCACGGCGAGGCGCTGTTGCTTGTGGGTCCGCAGCGTCACATGTTGCTGGCTGCCTGCGTGCCTTGTGCTTTGTTGCGTGTAGCCGTGTAGGTGGTGGTACGGCGTGGGGCATGCATGCCGCCCTGCGCCGCAGCAAACCAGTGGCGTCTAGGTGCTGAGCCATGCGTGGCCATTGTAAGCGCATGCGTTTGGTCTGGGGCTGTCCAGGGGCCTACTGCGCACGCCTACACGACAGTCTCCGTCTGCGGTTCGGCACGACACGCGCAGACCCTGTCGGCCGACAGCAGCAGCAGGCGTTCATAGCTGTAAGGTGGTGCCGTTGCAAGGGCGGGTAAGGGCGGACACAACCGCTGCAACGAGAGCTACAAGCCACTGCTGCGCACCACCCTCGCCTGCCCCCTCCGCCTTTCCCAAGCTCTTGGCAGCCCCTGACGCGTCCTCGACACCGCAACTGCCCTCGGTGCTCGTCGTCGCCCACGGCGCTCCTGGCAACTGCAACCGCAACTACAACTGCCATCCAACAACGTCCACCCACCCTTGCAGCGCACCAGCAGTCCAGCACACATACCGGTGGCCTCACTGCCCGACTCAGGAGACCGCTGAGCGCACACCCCCCCGTACATACGGTACCTTCCGTCGCCCTTGCTGCTCCCACCCTCGCGCTCAATCTGCGCAACGCCACAACCCTGTGTTCCCTCACTCGATGCCCGCCTCTTGCAGGATGCAAAACTGCACACAACGACTCCTAGAAGAAAGGGGCTAGGCGTCTAGCCAGCCCTGGCTCCCAAGCAGCCCACCGCCTGCCCTGGCGAGGCAGCGCACCACACCACCAAGAACTACCGGCAATGTAAATTGCGCAAGCCATCATCAAACAGCGATTGCTCGGTGTATGCCTATCTGTAGGATCAGCACTACAGGCGATGTCCTGCCCCTGCTGCTCCCCACTCGTCGCGCTGGTAGACCCAGGCCACCCATGAGGCGGCGCACCTGCACTGGTACTGGATCCACTGGTGTAGCTCCTTTTGACAAATGGTGCCTCTCCAGTCCCACTCCAGTCATACCCCAGCACCGCACTGGCTGCGGCCATCTCCTTGAGGCTCCTCCAAACCTCCTCGCCCGCCGCTGCCCCTCACTCGTCCCACAGGTCCGCCAGCGTGCGGTACGGCCCCGCCGGGTTGATCCACAGCGCGCCCTCCACCTGCCGTGCCTGGTGCGGCAGCGCCGACAGCTTGTCGTACGCCTCGGCGGGGATCTGCCGTACGCGGGAGGGGTGTGCGGGCAGCGGTGAGGAGGCGGCGGGCGGCGAGCGTGAGGGTGACACGGCACCTGCGGCCTACGACCCGGCCCTTTCTAGCCCCTACGAATGGGCCTGGTAAAGCGCATGGGGATGCGATCCTGTGCATGACATGAGGGTCCTACGATAGCAGCATCCTGTCCCAAGCTTGCGTCCACAGCAGTACACTCTATACACAATCCGCCTTACGCCGTCCCCACCTCCCAGTCGAACACGTCCAGGTTGGCTGCGATGCGCTGCGGCTGCACCGACTTGGGCAGCACGCTGGTGCCGCGCTGCACCGCCCAGCGGATCAGCACCTGGGCGGGGCAACAGGAGGCGACCGTGTGGCAACATCGAAGGTGCGCCGACGGGAGGCGCACGGGGTTACCAGCACTTGAGGCGAACTCCTGCTGTAGGAATAGCAGTCTTGCACCAGGGCGCGGGTGGGCGGCCGGTGCTTGCCCTTGACAGCCCTCCGAAACAAAGCGGTTAACTTTTTGGAGTGGGAAGCTCGCCGTCAGCAGGGCATTGGACAAGGGCACAGCACCCTCCTCCTGCAAACGCCCCGCGCGCCTTCTTCCGCCCTGCCCGCCCCCCCATCCCGACGCCCCACCTGCGCGGGCGTCTTGCCCAGCTGCTGCGCAATCGCCCCAACCGTCTCGTCCTGCACATTGGGTGGCGGAAGGTATGACGCACACAGCAAGCAAACGTGCAGCAGGAAGTACGCTTGCTTCGGCCCTTGCACGCACCGGTACCGACACGAGGGAAGACAGAGGGCCCACGTTGCCCGCGATATGCCGTACCACCGCAACCAGGTATCGTGCTTGGATGTGGCCATCACTGCCGTGCCATGCAGCGGAGGAGGGCTGTGAGGGCACGACGCGGACTGCCACACAACATGACACGCGTGGTGCCAGGAACGCCCTGCGCCCACCTTGAGGGGCGTGGGTGCGTCCTCCGCCCGCTTCAGCATGGCGGCCGAGTCCGGGGAGCCCAGCGGGGAGTAGGCGGTGAGGTGGATGCCGCGCGCCCCGCACCACGCCCGCAGCGCCTCGTTGCGCCAGTAGGGGTGCGCCTCAACCTGGCGAGGGGGGCGGGGGGGGCGGGGGGAAACAGGGGGTTGGCGTAGATTGAAGAAGAATGGTGGTAGTAGGGTCGGGGCGGGGCCTGATGGCGCACGGGCGGGGTTGCGTTGGAGAAGATAGCTGGTCTTCCGCCTTTGCGGGGATTGCTGCCTCTGAAGGGGCGCCTGTGCCTGTCCCCAGCCCCGGCTCCCTGGCCCCAGCGCCGGCCCGTGCCCGTGCCCCTGCCCCTGCCCCTGGCGGTGCGCACCTGGTTGACTGCGGGCGTGATGCGCGCCGTGCTGATGAGCGCCTCCAGCTTCTTGATGGAGAAGTTGGACACGCCGATGGTGCGCACCAGCCCCTTGTCCACCTGCGGACACAAGGGGGGGGGGGGGGGCAATGGAACAACCCAACGTAATGAGACAGAAGTGTGCCTACGGTATGTCTTTGGCACTTGCACAAGAACCGCCTGGTGCTGATTGACGGTGTGCGCAGCTAGCCTTTGGTCACCAGGCGGGCCTATGGAGACAGCTCATGTAACTGGACACGTTGATCCACGCCCTACTCCACAGGGGCTCGCACACCAGGTTGGCGTCGTCGCCGCGGCAGCTAGCCTCCGACACGCGTTGCGGATGTCACGTGACGGGCAAGAGCACCCGGCCACCCAGGATGGCATCAGGGCACTTTGTCCTGGACGCTGCGCTGTCCCGCCAGCACCATCCCTGCCCCCCCCCCAACCCCCCCCCCCACCCCTCCTTGGGTAGCTTGCCCACGCGTGAAGGGTCTGAGCCACCACGCGCTCCTCCAACCAGCTGCTCCCTTGCCCCCCACGTGCCCACCAATGGCCATGTGTCACACCCCGTCATCTCTGCCTCCTCCCTCACGTTGGCTCCCAAACACCGTACACGCCGCGTGTGCCTAGCCCACATACCCGCCCCCACCACATACGGTACACCCCCCACTGCACACCCACCCATTACCTGCTCTGCCAGGGTTTCACGCAGGGTATGTACCTCACACGCGCAGCGTCAGCTCCGCACGGAATCCACCACACACCTGCTCGTCGCCCGCGTGCCTCGCTTTTGCGGCGGGACCCTTGACTTAAACAAGTAGTTTGTCAGTTGCTTCAGGCACCGCCCGCCTGCATCCCGCACCGCACACCCCGCCAGCACCACGCACCAGCTGCTCCATGGCCGCCCAGGTGTCTGCCAGCGGCGGCTGCACGCTGTCCCCCACGTTGCCGGTGTAGGGCCAGTGGATAAGGTACAGGTCCAGGTAGTCCACCTGGGGAGGGGACAAAGTAAAAGTAATGCGAGGAAGTAGTAGTGGTAGTTGTACGATACGTAGTAAGGGGAGGGGGAAGAGTGGGTGTGGGTGGGGGCGGCAATGGCGGGGTTGAGTGCGTAGGGGTGGGGGCGTGACGGGAGGCGCGGTGGAGGCGGGTGCAGCTGGGCGGCCACCTGGTCTGGCGGGGCTGCACGACCGGCCGATGTTGAGGGGGGCGGGGCAAGGTGCTAGTTGGCGAGGGAGGGGCGTGGCTGCAGGGTCAGTACCTTCACCTGGGGGGCAGGTGTCAGGTGTGCAGCTTTGGTTGAGGGTGCAGCTGGTTGGGGCGGGGGTGGCAGGGCGTGGCGCCAGGGTTGCGCCAGTGGCTAAGGACGGTGGTAGAGGAGGGACACGTGAGGCGTCGCGGCGGTATCCCCGGCAGGTTGCGGCATAAGGCAGGATGTGACAGGGGCGCACAGCGGTGCCTGTGGCACGGTGGTGCCCGGTCGGCCTGAAGGGGGGGCATCGGCACTGCACCCAGCCGTACGGTAATTAACGCAACCCCGGTCCCCACCACCCCCACCCCGACCCACCTTGAGGTCGGCCAGGCTCTTGCGGCACGCCGCCTCCACACGGGCGGGCTCGTGCTCCGAGTTCCACAGCTGGCGGTGCGGCGGGGTGCGGGAGGAGGGCGGCGAGGGGCGAAGGGGCAACACGGTGAGAGAACGGGTCTTCGGGGGTGAACAGACAAGTCGATGGGCCACCTGCCACCTGCCACCGACCACTGCACCAAAAGTACTGAAGGTATTAAGGTAGCATGGCCTCTCTGGGCCTGCCCCGGGACGCCGCACCGACAGGCTGTTGCACCACTCCTCTCCTGGGTGTGCTCCCGCCCACACACTGTGCTGCCCCCACACCTCGCTAAACGTCCCGGCCCTCGTACAACCCGGCACACGTCCTCCAGTAGCCCCATGGTAGTCTGTATACATGAACCAGAGAGACGGTACCAGTAAGCAACCCCGCCCCCATTCCGTCTCTGGCCCCGCCAGCCATCCATGACGACGAGTCCTGCCAACCCCGGGCCCGTCCCCACCTCCCCACCACCTGCCCCTGGCACCAGCCAGCAGGCCGCCCTCCTCCCTCCCGCCCTACATCTCACACACGGGCCCACACGAGCCCCTCTGGCCGCTTCGTAGCGTTACCGGTACCGTACTTGTTGTCCCCCTGCCCCACCTTTGATGTAATGAACACGTCCTGCCGCTTCACCACGCCCTCCGCCAGCACGGCGGACAGCGCGTCGCCAACCTGTGGGCCGTGGGGCGGTGGGGCCGTGGGGAGGGGGGAGGAGGGGGCCGTTGGAGGAGCCCACTGGGGGCAACGGCAACAGAGGTACCTGCATCACGGTACGACAGGCAAGAAGGTTGCCAGGCATGGCTAACCAGGGCGAATGGCCGTTGCATGGCCCACAACAATTGCCTTGCTCGGCCTTGAGCTGCCGAGCGTGCACAACATGCAGGGTATGTGCCGCTCCGCAAGCAGCGCGTCACCGAGGTGGCGGCACGGTACGGCAGGGGACACAGCCGCCAGGACGAAGCCTTTCAGCACCATGCGGCTTTGCAATTGCATGCCCACTCCCACCGCTGCCCCTGGGCGCCGCACGTACCTGCGTCCCGCCTCCATTTTAACGCAGCTCACGCGCCCTCCCCGCACCTCCCTGCCCTGCCTCCCCCTCCAGTCCCACCCGTGCACGCTCTCAACCTTAGGCCCTACATCCCCCCTCGCGCCACTGCGACTCGAACGCCTACCTCTTGCCCCCTGCCGGGCCCCCAAACCCATACAGCACTCCTGAACATATGTGCATGTCCGGCACGGCTTTGTTTACACGGGTTAACATGTGTGCATGCCCCATGCCATAGTTCTGCACTGCGCGCTGGCCCCACACGCACCTCGTGCTCGTTGCCGTAAATGGCGGCGCAGTCGATGTGGCGGTACCCGGCCCGCAGCGCGCAGGCCACAGCGGAGCCCACCTCGCCCTTGGCGCTCTTCCTGAGCAGCAGCACACGCAACAGGGGGCGGGGCAGCAGCAGCAGCAGCAGGAACGCAGCTGGGGCTCAGCGCAGTCTCGGCTCAGCGCAGCGCGGTCGCGACAGCAGGAGCGGCAGGAGGAGCAGCAGCTCGGATGAGTCCGCCAGCTCGGCGCGTGGCGCTCTATCCGCGTCATGTGCAGTGTGCAAGGGTGCAGCGGCAGTCCCGGCCTTGTGTAAGTTTAGCACCAACAGCATAATACTTGGAAACAGTACCGCCCAGGTTCCGACCCTAGCTACGCAGTATCTTGGGTTGGGGCGCATGGCATGGCTCCTCACTTGGCCTGCTTAGTCCGGCATACGTTCGCCTACTTCGCCTTACATGCACAATGGCTTTTGCCCGTGCGTTTTCGCCAACATGTGTCCAGCGCCCTATGGGAGCATGGATGCCCTAATGCAGTAATGGAGGTGTGCATGCTGCAACAGGGGTGTACTACGGATGCTCTGTGTGCCCTTCATAAGCATGCCGTCCTACGCAGGACGTGCCGCTTGGCAGCATACGCGCAGCTCCACGCACGCTATCGCCGTACATACCCATGTGGCTTGTTGTCATGCAGGCATACACGCGAAGGTCACAACCAGTGCCAGCCGGGAGTCAGTGGTCGCCTAGTACACCCCACCGGACCGGGCGAAATGAGAAGGGCTCTTCCAAGACCCCCCTGCGACCTGTGTGACGCAACATCCGCAGCAAAGCGGGTGCGACGCACCAGGTTCCGAGGCCGACCAATGGAATGGAGTAGCCGCTGAGGAGCTTGGCCGAGGGCTGGTTGTCCACGATGCGGTAGACGCCCGCGACGGGCGCTGTCCCGGCCACCTGCTGCTGTGCCTCAAGCTTCTGCAGCTCTGCCTGCTGCTGCGCGGAAAGATCCTTGACGTCAGTCATGTCGTGAGCTTTGGGGGCGTCGCCACTGGACATCAAGCGCGCTATGACGATCGGCCGGTTGAGTTCGAACGATGTGTGCGTTGCACGTCGTCGAGTAATCGTTGTGTGCCTGCGTGAGGGCCTGCAGCACGACTGCATTTACTGCGTTGAATGGAACAATGGTCGTCGCATTGTTTGGAGACCAACCACTGTGCTCGACGATGCGAGGGGACGGTTTCGGAGGGGGCCCAACACGAGGGGGCAGAGGTGCTGCAACTACGTCCCCTCTAAACGACTTGATCATCCTAATCACGCTCTTCATGATATCGAGCTCCGCTCCTCGGCGTTCGCCACGACGCAGGAACCGTTGCCCAGAGTGTCACTATTGTGTGTAGCTCTTGAATACAAACCGCCTTGTGCTTGACCCCCTCCAAAAGCCTTTGGTATGATGTGATACAACTAAGAGCCAACATGGCTGAGCACGATAGCACTAGCAAAGGAAAGGGATGGCTTACTGGTCGGAGCACCAAGGCTCTAAGCCTTTCCGATGCGTTTGGAGGGAACAAGACGTCAGTAAAGTTCCATATCGTAATATCGGAGATGAGGGCAGGTGCGCCCAACTGCTGTTATGTCCGGGCCGACCGACTTTTGCGCCCCTGACGCAATACAAGTCAACATGCGGCCTATACGCCTGTTGCATATGCACAGAGATGCCAGCCTCCAAGGCACTTGCGGACAAGGGCCTATCGCTTTTGTGGGTCCGAGGAGACGCAGCATTTACGACGGAAGAGTCCGTTTGCTCTAGCTCGGGTTCATATGTCAGCTGGAGCAACCACAGCTTTACACAGGTAAGGCCTGCGCGCAGTGTTTTGGGTCTAGGAGGACGAGCCGGACGGCCCCACCCTCTCACAGCTGCTAAGGGGTACCTGCTGTGCCTGCCTCTTACAAACGACCCTTACGCTCGTCCCACACACCGTTACCCAGGTCATCAGCCTCCAATATAACAGCAATGGGACATACAAGCTCAAAGACTGCAAGTTCAAGGTGCAGGAGGGCCGTGGGGCGGATGACACCAAGGTCCGCGTGTCCGGCGTCAAGACGGTGGCCAAGACGGCGGTGGTGGACCTGGCGCAGTACTGCAGCGAGATAGGGCTGCCGCGGGAGGAGCCGGTCAAGGTGCCGCTGCAGTGAGTGGACGGGGAAGGGGGAGGGGTGGGTCGCTGCCTGAGGGACAGGTCACAGGTGCACGAGGTGCTGGAAAGCGCGTGCGGTGGCCCCAGGGAACGTACGGCACGTGCGCGCCATCCTTGGTCCACCGCAGACCGCTGCACACCCTGTGACCCAAATCACAAACCTCGCGCTCTGCTCTCTGCCCTCCGCGCTCCTCGCACATTCCCCCTCCACACGGCCACCAGCTCCTCTGCCTCAGGGCCCTGCTGCCCCACGCGCTACCCGCACCCCACGGAACCCCTGCCCCAACCCTGGCCTCATTCTGATGTCCTCTCCATTGCCTCCTCCCTCGGCCCAACCCCTCTTCCCCGCACAGGCCCGTCGGCGCGCTGCACTTCGTCATCAGCTCCAAGCTGGCGGGCCCCATGCCGCTGCCGCCGCAGCAGTACCCGCACCACCACCCCCGGGACGCCAGCATCAGCCAGGCCAGCACCGCAGACTGGGCGGCCAGCACGGCGGCCGAGCGGGAGGTGGACGAGTGCCGCGAGCGCAGCAGCAACGGCCTGCGGAAGCTGTCCGTGTCCAGCCTGTTCGGGAGCAGAGGGGGGACGCGCCAGTCCGCGTCCAAATCCACGCCCCAGTCGCTCGCACCCACTGCGGCGGCAGCAGCTGCCTCCGCCGCCGCTTACGGGACCCCCTTCGCGGGGACGCCCGGGGGGTCTGGTGGCGCGGTGGAGGAGGATGGCGGCATGTTCAGGCGGCGGCCAAAGGCGCTGCCGCCGCACCTGGCGGGGTTGGAGGCGGCGGGGCCGTCCGCGGGCAGCTCCACGGGCGCGGCGCGCACGGGCTCCTCCGGCCTGTCCCCCGCCGCCGGCTCCGCCACCGCCTCGCCGCAGGGGCTGCTCAAGTCGTCCGGCTCGGTGGGCTCGCGCTTTCCTGCCAAGAAGGCCGACAGCGGGGCGGCGGGGACCGGCAGCAGCGGGTTCAGCCTGTTCGGGCACCGGGGGGGCCACGCGAAGGAGCAGTCCGTGGGCGGAGCTGCGGTTGTGGGAGGCCGGGTGAGCACCAGCGGCATCGCCGCCATGGCCAACGGCCGGGCCGCCGACCCCGACTTCCCAGCCATGCACAGCGACGGGTCCGTGGGCGAGGCCAACCGGCCGGGCGGCGTGCTGTTCCCTCCGCGCATGACGCGCGCCGCCAACCTGGGCCTGGCCCGCACCAGCGCGCACAGCGCCGCCAGCGCAGCTAGCTCCCGCAGCGACCACCTGGCCGGCATGGGCATGGCCAACTCGGAGCCGGCCACACCCGCGGTGCAGCGGCGGCGGGCCTCCGGAACCAACCTGGGCACGGGGCCCTCCCCTGCGCGACGCGGCCGCGCCAGCAGCGGCGGCGGCGCGCCCGGGTCCGGCGGCTGGGGCTCCTGGCTCAAGGGGGGGCTGGGGCTGGGCCGGGTGTCCGCGCAGTCAGCGGCGGCGGGAGCCACCCCCGGGGGGCTGTCTGGGGACGTGCTGCTGGGCTCGGGGGCGGGGGCGGGGGCGGGCCACGACTCTTCGGCGCTGGAGGAGGCCATCCGAGGTGCGGAGCAGCTGCCTGAGCTGGTGGGGCTGGCGCTGGACGTGCTGCGGGAGCGCGACGAGTGGCGGGGGAGGGCGGTGGCGGCGCAGGAGGCGCTGGGGAAGGCGCAGGCGGCGCGGAGCTCGGCGGTGCGCGAGATGCAGCGGCTGGAGGTGCGTGTGGGGCGGCGGCAGGGTGGGGTGCAAGGGCGGGGGCCGCAGGGACGACGGGGGTGAGCGGGCTGGGAGACGGAACGGACACCTGCGCGGGCCCGGACTACGGCTGCCCGCACCAGCTTCCACGTCGACGCTGTGCTGCCGTACGGGGGCCGCTCCCGCCCGTTGGGACCCACCGCCGGCGTGCATGGCTTACTGACACGCGTGTGATGTCATGGCATACCAGGGCGGAATGCCGCGCACCCACCATCATGAACTCTCACCCCCAAGGCTCCTCACGCACCTACTTGGTACCTCGCCCATCCCGCAGGGCCGGCTGCGGGAGTACGCCGACGAGCTGCGGCGCCAGGCGGACGGCTCCCTGCTTCAGGAGCTGGTGGAGGCAAAGGTGGGGGGAGGGGGTAGGGGGGAGGCGTCCCTGGGGATTGAGGCGCCGCGCCTCTGGGGTTTGGGGCTTGACCTTCCCACTTAGAGGGCGGGAGACATCGTGGCGGGCATGGCACGAGGTGGTGGCAGGCCATGTTTGCAGAAGACGTGGGGTCATCCGGGCGTTTGGTTGGGGCGCGCCACGGAAGCGGATAAGACAGGGTGAGCCAGGTCAGGAGGACCAGAGGAGCAACCAGGGTTCGGGTCGCCAGGTATCGCCTGCAAGCCTCACCCTTAAATGGGTGGAGGATGTGTGAGTGTCCTAGCCTGTGTGCTTGACGCAGTAGGCACACCGAGGCAGGGCTTGCATTAGGCTGCTGCTGGGCCTCCCTTCATCCTGTAGGGACCCTGGGGGGCGCCAAGGTCGGTATGTTTTAGGTTGGTGCGCCGTTTTGCTGTGAACCTGTACCCGCCGGTCGGCCCGCCTCCGCAGATCAAGATCGCGGACCTGTCCAACGAGAACCTCAAGCTGCGGCGGGTGATTGCGCACATGGGGCCCATGTTCTACGACCCGTGCAGCGGCAACGGACACGGCAACGGACACGGACACGGCTCGGGCGGTCGACGCAGCGGCAGCGGCGGCGGCGGCCTGGACACGCACGCACCCATGTCCGCTGAGCTGTGAGGCGCTGCAGTGCCTGGCCACTGGCCGCGAGGGGCTCCTCTGGCCTTTTCTGTGCTGCACCCAGGGGCCATGCGGCGAGTGCGATGGAGCGGCAGTTTGCGCTGCGGTCCAGCGGGCGCAGCAAGCCCTGCGCATGCGCCCGCGCATGTGCGGGCGAGGGCGCAGCAGGGCTAGCTGCGGTCCACTGGGCGCGGCAGGCCCGGCAGCAGCAAAGGGCTGGTACTGCGGCGGCGAGGGGTGGTGTGGGCTGCGGGAGGCTACCTCCAACTGCGCTGGGTGTCCGCTGTGCGGGGGCTTGTGGGGCGGGAGGGGACAGCAGCGTCCGCGGCGCTGGCCCAATGAGCCCTCCGCCGAGGCGTGAGGGAGTAGGGCTGTGCACGCGCCCTGGGCGGCCGAGCAGTGGCGGGCTGGAAGGACTTGGAGCGGCGTGGTGGCCTGAGGCCCGGCGGCGTGGGTTCCCGGCGGATCGTGCGACGCGGCAGCTGTGCAGGCGGCAGTGGGCGCGGGATGGGGAGGCCGCGCGGCACCGCGCATGGGGCTACCAGACATGCAGACGTACACACATGCAAGCATGCAGGCAGGCAGGGGGACAGTAGGCCGAGGGGCTGCGGCGCTGCACGGCGCCTCCGCTGTGCCAAGGATGTGTGGGGTAGTGCTGTGTGGCAGCGGGGGGCCTGTGCTGGCGTGCAGCGGGCAGTGACGTGGCACCAGGCGACTAGGCAGGCATTGCGCACTGAAAGGGTTTAGCGCTGGGTCTCAAGTATCAATGACGCATTTGGGGCGCTGGGCCCACGGTACTTTGTGGCAGGGTGTTCGGGGCACTGAGGAAGGTATTGTACGCATGGGTACTGCCACGCTGCAACGTAGCACTTAGTTCGTCTCAAGTGTTTGTGAACTGTGTCCAAGCGATGCGCGCGAAACACGGGGACACCGTGCAAGGCGTAACGGAGTTTCGGAGGCCGCTGGTGTGCCCAGGGGCGGTTGTAGCCACGTGTGTTGCAGGTGTCATTGGGCGTAACCTCATTACGACTGCATGGAGAAGGTTGGCGGGCCTAGGCCGGGAACCTTGGAAATGCTTGTGAAGGGCAGGCCGCATCGTTGGAGTCGCTCGCGTGTCACTGGGCGTTGCAACTTGCCACACCTATGTTACAGCTGGCGTAGTGAAGGCTATGCTGACGCATCAGACCAGTATTAGGTTGAGACATGGTTGAGCTGCTAGACGTGTGGGTGTTGGCGTGCGCGGGTTGGCAACAGTGCATTTCATGGAAGCTGTTTGGACACGGTGCGCAGCTGCACACCGCACAGTGCCCTGCTCCGTAAGGCTGGGTGTAACGTAGCTCCTCGCTAATGCTGCTCGTTGCAGTGCGTGCCGTACTGCCTGACAGGAGCCGCCCTGAGGCTCGGTAGGGCTGGACTCACGTGACGAAAGCGGGGTCCGCGCTGCGTGGGCGCCGGCAAAAACTGATGAGGGCCGGTACTGGGCTGGCGGGCTTGGCGGCTTTGCTGTGGGAGTTTTCCCGCCATACACGGCACGGCAGTGAATGTCGAGAACAATAACCAGGAGTAGCATTAAGGCATCGCACTCGCGAGTCGCATCACCAAAGTCTGATACACGAATGCAACGGAATGGAGTGCACCGGTTCCTCCAAGGGTTCCTCACGCATACTCGTGGTACCAAAAGCCCGCGCCACCATGTGCACTTCTTCACATGTGCACAATGCACGGTTGTACGTGTACGCCATCGCAAGCACGGCACCACATGGTTGCACACACGCTCTCGCGGGTGCACCGCTGCACCTTAACGGAAATGCCACCCGCTACCATGATGCCTTACCAAAACCGTGGACATTGTGTTCCAAGTCTCCGGCACGCGTCTGGCCAGGAAAGAACAGCCATATCCCAAGAGCTGCTGCAATCCGCAATCCGCAATAGCTGCAGGGCAACAGCTAGTTAGGGGCGACAGTCAGGTCCAGGTACGCCGACGAATTAATTCGCGGAAGTACGACGGGATGGACGCATGCAAACAACCGTCAGTGCCTCGCACTCCTGTGGAATGGCTTGTCCCAGTCCTGCGACATTCGATAATGCTACCACAGCCCCCGACCAGTTACGTTCCCACGCAGCCTGCCATACATGCCATGCCGCCGCACCGGATGCCGTACAGCCACGGCAACAGCCACCCCCGCCAGCAACCAACCGCTACATCCCCCTCTACAGGCCACACGCCTTCAGGCAAGTAACCCAGTAATGCTGCCCTGGCCCAAAGTGGATCCCACGGCCCCTTAAAACCCAAGGCCGCCACCGTTGCGCGCTGCTGCCATAACCCACGACACCGCCCCCACCCTCCGACACCGCCTGCGGCCTACAGCACCGAGAACTCCGGTGGCCGCTGCTCCGGCCGCTGCTGCCCCTTCTTCTTCTTCGCCTCCTTGGCAGCCTGAGCCTCCGCCCTCGCAGCCGCCTCCGCTGCCGCGGCCGCCGCTGCAGCCTCCGCCGCCTCGCTGCTGCCTGACGCCAGGGGGGGCGTGTTGGACGGCCGGGGGAGCCCCTGTTGCCGGTACAGCGTCACCGTGAAGCCTATTTGGTGCACGCAGACGGCGTCAAGGTACTTTTCTAGCACCTTGGCTGCGGACTTGCGCTCCAGCCCGCAGCCCTCGCCCAGCTTCACGCGCACGAGCTCGTGCTTCTGCAGCATGTCCGAAGTTGCGCGCAGGAACGCCTCCGTAATGCCCAGCTGACCAATTTGGCAGCGCAGTAGGCGCCCCTGTTTCGCCATGGTTTCCGCCTTGGCGCGCAACTGCTTGCGCTCCTTCATGGGGAGCACCCGCTGGTAGCGCACATCCGGAAGCGGGAGGTCCAGGTCCTCCTCGTCGAAGCTCCCCGATGGCCCTAGCCCAATGTCTGATAGGTCATCGTCGTCAACCAGCTCCTCATCGCGGGGTGTAGACCTTGCGACCAACGAAGGCCTGTCGTTCGCGGCGGCGGTTCCACTGCCCCAGCCCCAAGGCGACACGCTCGTTAAACATTGTTGTTGGCATCTATGGTAGGATGAGCAATGAGGAATGGGGATTTGAATTGCTCGCTGGCACGGAGCCGGTGCGGAGCTCCGGCAGCTAGGCCGAACGCCTTGCGCGCTTTGGAGAAAGCTACAGGCCATTCTGACGACACCTAATGACAAATGCATAGCGTTCGACGAAGCAAGGTATCGTTACTAGCGCCTGTCAGTTGTGCGGTTGGTCAGCAACACGTGCAACGCCCAGCCACGAAGCACGTCGCAGCACCCTCGTCGGGCTGCCTACCAGGTACCGATGTTCACTATTGTTACATGGGCAATAGCATGTGCACGCAGCCGCCTCTTGGGCAGTCATTGTGCCAAGGACACCAGACAATTGTGCTACACGCCAGAGGCACGGCCCATGGGCATCAGGAGGGAACGCCCTGATTGGCACCTCGTGGAATGCCCGGAACTGAACCCCAGGAGCCCATGCTTTGCAGCCCCTTCCTCCTCCCTTCCTCAATGCTCCCCTTTGTCCCGGTGTAGGGCTGTAGGCCCACACACACGAGCGAGCCCTACAGCCAACATTACACACCTCCTGCTGTGGGTGGCATGGGCAAGCTGCCGCCCCACACACGTCCGAATTGGCGTCCATTGACCCTACCGTACGCAACGCCATGCGCCGAGGTGGTCCCACGGATCGCTGTTGTGGTGTTGCCTTGCCGTTGAGCGATGACGCCCCCGCCCACCACGTAGGCCCCCATGGCCACCCTCCCCGTGCACACATACGGTACTCATGCACTGAACTGCCACAGCCACATCCATAGCTGCCTAACCAACGCTAATGCATCCAATGCCACCCACAGTGCACCAAACACCGTACAAGATCCTACTCTCAACACCCACACCCTACCCATAATCAGCCCCCACACCCACTGCACGAGCTAGTCCCCTACCTAGACGGTCTGGAAGATGTTCTGCACCATGCCCTTGCCCACGCGCCCCGCCGCCGCGTCCAGCTCCGCCACCTCGCCCTGCCCCAGCCGCCAGCCCAGCGCCCCCAGGTTCTCCCGCGCCTGGGCCAGGTCCTTGGCTCCGGGGATGGGCACCGTGCCCTTGCACATGCACCAGTTGAGAGCAACCTGCGCAGGCAGGGAGGTAGGGAGGGGGCCGCCAGGGCCGTCAGGGAGGAAACGCCACCAAACGCCTGGTTCCTGGAGGAGGCAACTGCGCTTGTGCGTGCACTCAACTCGTTGGCCGCCTGCATGAAGAATAAAGGGGACAGCAGTGCTGCGTCACAGTGCGTGGGCACCGGTGCGCCTTTGTTGCGGCCTCTACTGGCGGGACACAGGGGATTGGGTATCCGCAGGCACCATGGGAGGTGGGTGTGGTAGGCTGCCGGGAGCCAGGGACCACATTACAACATACATTTGTAGGTGCAGGCACGGGCACGGGCACGCAGCTGCGCGCCCCCACCTGCGCTGGCGTCTTGTTCCGCTCCCTCGCCACCTCCCCCACCAGCTCCACCAGCGGCGCCACCTCGGGCAGCAGCTGCCGGAACAGCGCGCCGCGGGGCCCGGCCGGCAGCGAGCCGCCCTCGCCCAGGGAGTACTTCCCTGGAGGTGAGGGGGTGGGAGGGGGGCAGGGCGGCGTTGGCGGGTTAAGAGGGCAGCCGCAGAAGGGCTAATAAGGTATGCTAGCTGGAGTCGATTCTGCTTGCGGCGAGCGAGAGGAAAGTAGACAAGGGGGCGGCATGGGGCAGTGTACTCCCCGGCGTATTTGTGGCGTTACCAGTAATCTCTCACCCGCGAGTAGGCCCAGGGCGGCCCTACCCCGTGGGGTGCTGAGCGTGCACGTGCGCCAGTGCACTGGTACATGTGACGGACTTGGGGACCTACCCCGCAAGTTGACACAACGCTGCAACGCAAAAGGTGGACATGAAGGCACCAGCACGTGCCCACGCGTGCAGCAGGCAGGCACCCCACTACCACGCGTGGCACTGGCACCTCGCCTTCGCTCAGTCACGTTACAGGGGACCTCTTCCGGTCGGCCTGCCGTACCACCCCTACCACCCCACCACCCCACCACCCCACCACCCCACCACCCCACCACCCCACCACCCCTCACCTGTGAGCAGGCCCAGCGCCAGGGGGCTGTAGGCGATGACGGTGATGCCCAGGTCGTCACACAGCGACTAAAGAGGGAGAGGGGCGGGGCCAGCGGGCAAGGCTAGGGTGAGGGATAGGGATTGCTGGGTACAAGCATGGCCCTGTTACCGGTCGACTGGTGGCCGCAGCAAGCCGGAAACGCACAGGTGCTGCGGCGCCCAGCCATGGGGGCAATGGGTTAACACACAGGAGAAACACTTTAGGGGTAGGGGTCCTGAAAGGGTTGGAGCAGGGGCGCCCCGGCTAAGCAAACGTCAACGGAAGAGCAAGCAACCGTGCAAGCACCATCAAGGCGCACGAGCTGCTATCCGTTGGTGACGCATGCATGTAGCTATGTGAAGGTGCCGATGGAGCGCGGGCGCGCCTGTGCCCGTACCTTGAGGTCTTGCTGCGCCGTCCCCCAGCTCAGCAGCGAGAACTGGATCTGTGGAATGCAGCAGGTTACGAGCATATGCATATTAGCTGTCAGTGACGCAGAATGAGCTAGCTACCTGGGCACCATAGCAACCGAACGAGTGCGCACAGACGGTACGGGCTGGAGGCACAACGCCTGCGGCTACCGCGTACCGCCGGCACCAGTTCCCACACTTCCCACGCTGAGTTCGCCACCAAGACGATGAGGCGACACAACAGCATCCAGCTGTAGGGGGGTCTTACAGCGAGTAGCACACGGCAGGGGCCTAGGGGGCTACTGCCCCCCAAGCTGCCTGAAGCGTTTCCGTGACTCCCTACCGGCGCCTGCCATGGGGCCCCCCTCCGCGTTCCACGCGCCCCCACCTGCGCCGACGCCAGCGGCACATTGCGCTTGGCCAGCGCCACCGTGATCTTCTTGAGCTGCTTGGGGCCGTAGTTGGACACCCCAACCTGGGGGCGTGGCGGGATACCGGTACGGTGGCGGCAGGGAACGGTATTGGGGGCGAGGTGCCGGTACTTGCTGCTGCTGGCTGCGCACCGGCGGCCGACCGACAGCGCAGTGCGACCCCGCAGCATGGCGCAACGCACGGCCCCAGGACCTTGCATACCCACACATCGTCACATCGTCGCTTTGTGCCCCAGCGGTGTCACATGCAGCTGAGCAGCGAACGTGCAAGGGTTCAGGCTGGTGCCTGAAGGCGCCTCCCGGCCCACGCACCTCCCGCACCAGGCCCTGCTCGTAGCAGTCCGCCAGCCCCGCCTGCATGGCCAGCTCCTGGAGGCGGACGGAGAGGACACACGGGGGCCACGGTGACCTGAAACCTGAAACAGCAATCAGCTTGGATGAAGGCTTAACAAGACAGAGGGTGTTGGTAGGCGAAGCCGTTGGGGCCTAGCGCTGCTACGGCAGCGGCGGTGGCAGCAGCGCGGTGCTCGACCAGTGCACCCTGCCAGGTCGTGCTGTGCGTGACGCATAGGGGCATAGCTAACGCATGCCAACCGTACATGCAAACAACTGTTGCAGCTCCAGCACACAGCGCAACCACCAGCATAGGTGCGAGCCAGCAGGCCCCGTCTGGCGCATCCTCCCGGCACTCCAGCCGCAGCACCCTGCGGCCCGCACCTGCAGCGGTTGGTAGTTGGCGGTTGACCAGTGCAGCTGGCCGATGGACACCTGCTCTGCGCCCAGGCGGCGCAGCGAGCCCTTGCACGCCGCCACCATGCTGCCGGGCAGCACGCGCCAGGGGTAGGCGGCCAGCTTGGTGGCCACGTGCACGTTGCCGCGCACGCGGTCGGTGCCGGGGTACTCGCGGAGGAACCTGCAGGGCGGGGCGGGGCGGGGCGGGCGGGGCTCGGGTACGGGCAGAAGCCGCGGTGAGTGCTGTGCACGATGTACACCTGCACCTGCACCTGCGCGCCCTTGTTTGGAAACGGCGTCCGTCCCAAAGCCGCGGTGGCGCCTACCTTTGCATGGCTATCACCTACTGTTGCGGACAGGAACAAATGGTGGTTAACGTGCAAGCTTTGCGCTGCACATTTTGTAGTGTGCAGTGTGGCCCCACTCACTTGCCCAGCAGCAGCTCGCTCTTGCCGTTGAGGCGGCCCGTGCCGTACGAGTCGGCGGTGTCGAACACGTTGATGCCCGACCGCACAACCAGGTTGAACACCTCCTGCGGCGCGGCAGCAAGGCTGTATGGATACGGCACTTGGGTGTCTACAGCAATAGCATCGTGTTACGATTGATGTTTGCCGCCGCCGCGGTAGCTCGCCCCGGTCCTTCCGTCCGCTGCCCGCCTCTGCTGCTGTGGCGTGGCTGCATGGCAGGCACGGAGCAATGGCCGCGTGGCAAAGGCACCCGACAATCATTATCCCTGCAGTTGCCGTGCCGCACCTCAACCCCGTACCCACAACCGGCTGCAGCTGCGGAACCATACTCCTCTACCCGCACGCAGCCACAGCGCCACCCCTGCAATCATCAGCCCCTGCCGCCTGCAGCTCCAGGCCACCGCAGGGCGCTCCTCCTTTCGACGCACATCCACGCAGCCCCATCACGTCCCCGCCTCGCCCCATCTTCCTCTCCTGCCCTGCATGTTCGTGTGAATGCCACTTCCCCTACCGCTTTCCCCCCTTTTGCGGCTCGAAGCGTTAAAATGCGCCCGTCCCGCCCATCTGGTGCTCGGGACCCATGCGCCTTCCCCGTCGCTCACATGCGGGCGGTCGGCTCCTGTGCCCGGCCCCTGCCATGCACCCACACAACCGCGGCTTCCCACCTTCCTCGTGACGCACGGTACCGCTCCGGCCTGCTCCGGCCCCCAAAAGGTCCCCCTCCCACCCGCTGACATACCCCACTCCCTAACGCTCTGTTGCCCCCCTCCCCCTCCCCGCACCTGCAGCTCCGGGTCCATGCTCTCGTCGTAGCCCCACAGGAAGCGGTTGCCCCACGCCCACGTGCCCAGGCCCATGGGGGACACCTGCAGCTGCCCCAGCTGTGGTGGGAGCAGGAGGCAGAGGACAGAGGGTGATGGGGCGGTCAGGGGTGGGGACCGTGGCGGTCAAAGGTGTTGTGCAGACCGCCATATCGGAAGGCGAAACGGCGCGTGGGTTGAGTCATACTCTGTGGGGCAGCGTATGGGAAGCAGGCCGTGTCGTAACGGGGGGCGCAGGTAGGCAGAGCATGGCGCACACAGCAAGTGCATTTGCGCTGTTAGCGACGACGGCAGCGGCAGGCTCCTGAACCCACTGGCATAGCGCCCATGGCATGCACCACCACCACTGACCACCACGCCAGCTCAACGCCCTCTCCACATGCACAGCGTTAGCGCTGCACTGCTGTGTGCGCACCTTGACCGCCTCCGACGGCTTGTACAGGAACTTCTCGCTGAACGTGCTGCTGGGGCCCTCTGGCTCGGGCTGGCGCCGCAGCAGCTGCTGCCAGAAGGCACGCACGGGCGCGGCAGAGCGCCGTGGGACGGGGGAGCGTCGTGGCAAGCGCACCGCTTGCGCGGAGGGCGCTCTTGCGCTAAGCGTGGACATCTCTTCTTTCAAGCTTTGGTGGCACCGCGGCGATGACTGTTTGTATGAAAGCGGTCAGTGCCGGCAAAGGGAGGTTGCAGCTATGAACGCACAGAGGGTGTTTGGTTGTAGATGACGAGCGCAAATATGGTATAGATTACACAGAACGCCACTACGCTCACTGGCGTGTGTTACTTTGAAAGTGTCAAAGCCATGTGGCACGCTTGCATGAGACGTCAAGCTTCGAAACAAGGACGCCCGTCCCCATTCGGGAAGAGGCCGACGTTGTTACTAGAGAATCGTATTGTTACTTCTGCATGCACGTATTGTGAAGGCATCTGCGATAGAGCAACTGCCACTCGCGAAACCTTCCGACGCTCACTACACAACCTGACGGCATGGATGCTATAGGCGTCTTGGCAGATGCATTGCCTATAAATGGCCATGTTGCTGCACCCGACCGTGCCGCCGGGAACGAGCAGCCCTGCGCGAGCCCGCGCTGTGAGCCCTCGGTGCGGCAACGTAACTTCAGCATGCAGTCCCCGGACGCCCTACTTCATTTCCAGATACTAGATTTGGGGAGACAGTATTTCATCTGGGTCTCGGCGGTGGGGCCAAAGCTTGACAACCTTACGCTGGCGATCCAAACCTCTTCGGTGCGTGGAGCGTCACTGCTTTCCTCGATGCACGTTGGGCCTGCTCTCCTATTAGTACGAAACGTTATGGAGCAAGTGAGACGTTCAGTACGTGCATTCTTGTCTGACGTCTGTGGTGGCTGGGGTGCAGGACAAGGTTCCAGCTGTGGCGTCATTGTTGTCAGGCGGCAGCGGCGCAGGAGGGGAGGGCCCAGCCATGGCTCAGCGACTAGGTAAGCGTCGTACAAGTGGAGACGATTGTGAAGGCCCGGGCGGGTGAAGGTTCCACGCGTACTGGGCGTCTGCGGGTGGCAGTGGGAAGGGAGCGGAAGGGTGGGGTCCGGCCGTGGGAACGGGAGGTGCGGCAATACAGGTGGCGCCTTGACAAGACGGAATCGGCACATGGCACGTGGCCTTGGGTTCACGGCTAGGGCTCTGATCGGGAAGGGGATGTCCGCCTTAGCGATGGTCCAACCAGCAGCGGACAGCAGGACGGTAGCGCATGGCCGCCAGCCGCCTGACCGCAGGCGCCGCGTGGCCTGGGAAGCCCTAGGCGTCTGCTGGGCTCTTCAACTGCTGCAGCAACGCGGTACCGTATCTAGTGCAGGCAGCAGCAGGGGGGGGGGGGGGATGCATCGGCAAGGGGCAGCGGACAGCTGCCGCTGGGCTGGGGGCCTGGGGCACCTTCGCTCCTGGCTCCTAACCACCAAGGCGCACCCTGCTTGTTTTACTATCAAACGGTGACGGAAACCTTCTCCCCACCCTCGCCCTCTGGCGCCAGCGCTCAAGCTCCAGAAGCCGGTGGTGTGCTCCGTGCACCTGCCGCCCAACGCCCCGCTCCTGCAGGTGCGCTGGGGCGGGCTGTGCTGGCCTAGCCTCCTGCAGCAAGAGGTGATGATGCTGTTTGAATGGGTGGCGGGGAAACAACGACTTTACGATCAGGAATGGACCCGTTCCAGACTTCGGTCGAGCGGGCACCTGTTGTGTTGCGAGGTTCCGCGTCAATAACGGCTGCTTTCCTTCGCTGCGTGCAGGCGGTCGCAGAGCGGCGGCTGATGCAGGAGCTCAAAGCCATGGAGGGGGAAGAGGAGGGGCGAGCCGGGGCGCAGCAGCAGGGGCAAGGACAGGAGCAGGGGCAGGGGGAACCATCAGCGCAGGCAGCCGGCGCCTTTGCCGAGCCAGGGGCACAGGCATCGGCCGGGCCTTCCTCCCTTGGGGACGGGTGATGCTGAGCGGGAGGTCTTTATGTGTGCGGGGTGTGCTTCCTCGGGTCTTCACATTGTGCTAGACCGTTGATGGTTGTGCGCAGCTGCTTGTAGTATGGTGGACACACGCACTGTTGCCACGGGGGCGGGGGGCGAGGGTGGCCCGTGCGGCTTGCTGCCTTGCCGCTGTGTGTTGCGTTGGCCATGGGGCAGTTATATATGAACATGTGCGCACAGCCGGCATGGAGGCGCATCGAAGCTGAGTGCGGTGCACGACAGCGTGCGCATCTGTGGACTTACTGATGTCCGGCATGGCATATAGGCTGCATCAACAGCTGCACGCGCTTGCATTATACATTCCTGACGAATTCTCGAAGGACCTTGCTGGCTGCTTGGTTGGGTAGGATAGCCCGTGGCCCTCTGTCTAGGCGCCCGCATGAACCTGCATACTTCTACCCTGACCCCTCCATAACGCAGCTTGCTGGTTAGGCCTGAGGCGGCACGCCGGACGGATGCTGTCGAGTCGTGCCAGTTCTGGTTGTGCAGTGCCAGTCAGTGCCACTTGAGCTTGCGTTGCTCCAGCTTGCTCCTATCTGAGCAGTTCTGAGTTTGAGAGCCTTGAGCTGCCCGGTTTGAACTAGGGGGGGCGTGAGTAAGCTGTGAGTGAGTGAGGTGGGGCGTGCCAGCACTGCTGCTGCTTGGTCCACGCGGCACCAGGGATCCACGACGGGGGCGGGGGCGGGGGCGGAGTCGCGAGGCCACAAGCCCCGCTTAGCTTTTCCAGTGGCTTTACCCATACCAGCTGATGTCGAACTCCTCAACGTCATGATGGTGTATCGCGATGGAACTTACCCGACGTTGCTTAGTGCCGTACTGGGCATATTTACACCTGCGAACCTCGGCGAAACCACAACTGCGTACAACCTTCTTTCTTATGTGATAGCAACATTTGCAGAACCAGTCGATTTGCTTTGCTCTCCGCTTTGCCGACTGCGACTGCTTACCGAGGGCTCGTTCGTTAGGCACTCCTTAACCCATATCCACTAGCTCCCAAAGACTTCCGCGTTACGCATCTGCAATTAGCCATGGATCTGACGCAGCAGGTAGGCACTGGTCCGCACCATACGCATATCTTTCTCCAATCGGCCAGCTCGTCGAGTAATTGGCGGCTATCATTTCACTTTAGTGGAGATAGCGGACGTGCTTGAGAGCGTCTGCACTGGTGCACGCCGCTTCGCCTAAAGAACCAAGTTCCCCCTGCATCCCGGGCCTGACCCTCCGGCTCGCGCGTTTGGGTGCCAGGTGAAGAACCACCAAGCAACCATCCGCAACAGCAAGCCTCAGCCTGTGATGCGGGCGGAGGACAAGAGTGAGCTCCAGCATTACCGGGCCCTCCAAGGGTTGAGCAACGGGGCCGAGGTGCCCTACAGTGCCTCTCTGCGCGTCATAGAGCATGAAGGCGCACGCTCTCCAAAGCTCCCTCCTCGCCAGACTCAGAAGCACCCGGTAAGCCCAGAGGAGGTTTACTGTCAGAAAACGAGCTTTCTTGGGCGTTCCTTGGCGGGGTTGGGCGCCTAACCCACGGCAGCTGCTTGCATACACTCGCTCCTCAAGGAGCGGGTGTGTGACCTGGAGCGACCATTAACAGAGCTAGATTGTCATGCTGCCACAGAGGCTTCATTGTATATTGAAAGGCTGACGTCCTCCACGGCAAGGCCGGCTGGAGGCCTCCAAACCAAGCTGATTGTGCCCTCGTATTCCCTGACCCACGTGCTTCTACCACAGGGCTACATCCGCAATGAGTCCGGGGGCTTCTTCACATCATGAGGTTTGGCGCGTCGTGGAGCATCGCCTGGACAGCATGCCCATGCTTGGGGAAGGCAAGCGGGATGCTGCACCCTTCGGAGCCCCAGCGGCCATGGTTGCTGAACAGCATGCGGTGACGGGCAGAAGGCCTTCTGATGGCCGGGGGCGCTGCGCTTGATGCAGTGGCCGTACTGGAGGTGGAGGCAGCGGGCTTGCAGTGGTGTACAACGCAACGAATGAGTAGATGGTCAACTGGTACCGGTACGGCTTGGTTGGGCCGCTGCAGGGATGCAGCGTAGTAGTGGAAGGGCTGTAGCATAAGGTGGCATGCGGGAGGAAATTATCAATGGCATGATTGGGCTGGGGGCCGGCACCGCATGGCAATTGACGTGCATACCCGTTCCTGATGCCACTAGCGACCTGGCAGGGGCCGTACGAACAGTCGGCAGCGTGCTGGGGCGAGCATGGCGTTCTGATGCCCGGTTGTGGGCAATTATTGTGGTCAGGAGTTTCGTGGGGTTGTGGGGGTGTTTCGTGGGGGTATTGTCAGGAGGTGTGAAAGCGCTTGGGAAGGGAAGCGTCTCCGTTTGCCACTGCGTACATAAGCGCATGGGAGGCTTGCTGCATGGTGCTGTGCGGTTGCGCCCCAAGCTCATGGCACTCCCTTGCGCCATCCACTCCGTCGTAACCCCGGACGCAGCCGGCCGGACAGGCATTGCAACATGCCGAGCGATTGAGGCGCAGCTGGGGTTGACCCGATGGGTCGTGCACACAGGTGCTTTCGCGTTGAGCTCGGGCCTTGACGCAATGTTCCGACCAACATTTCTACTCAAAGTGCAATCCACACTGCGTATTTTCCTTGTGGCCGTGTGTTACTGCCCACGGCACTTCCTTGGGTCTGCCTGATGCCTGCGTTGACGGTCGGTCAGTCGAGCTGTCGCAGTCGACACATGTCAAGCCGTGCCTGAATGACTACCACACCATCAAGGGTTTACACCACCTGTAGCCAGCTATACGTGCGCGGTTTGCAATGTGGCTACCTTGCGCTTTCTGTCGGCCGCAGAGTCCTAGCTACGCCCCATGCGCCACTGTAGCCACTCGACCACTAAAGGAACCACATGATGACAACATGGCAAGATAGCAACCACGACCGAATTCACCTCAAATGTAGCCCCTATTACCAGCTAAACTGTAAAGGGCAGTGGTAGCAGGCATATAGAAACAGCTTGCGCGGCTTAGCTCGCATCGAGACCCACGGGTCACCACCTTCAACAGTCAGACCTACTCGTTCCTACGAAGCCTAACGGTGCGGGCATTTAAACCAATCCGAGTTCTTCTTTATTGGAAATTTTGGTATCTACGAGTGCACGGAGCCGTATGGACACCCACGTAGCTAAGGACGGCGTCCTCGTGCACGGCCCGAACTATCGCATCAGCTGCAGCACTACTAGTAGCCGAGGCTGCAGCAGCAGCAGCAGCAGTGGAAGCCAGTGCTGCGGAGGCGCCCCCGAGTACCTGTTCCACCTGGCCAGCACTGCCACGTGGCCTGTGGCGCCGCGGGTGGTGTTCGGCATCATGACGCAGTGCGGTGAGGAGCCGGGGGCAGCTGCTGGTTTCGGGGGGCTCACGGCCTTGGGAACATGCGGTCGATGTTGGGGTGCGCGATGGCAGCAGAGAGTCCAAGGATCTGGGCACTAAGCAGCAAGCAAGCGACCTGACAGCCAGAGGCTCCTGCCTGGCGTGCAGAAGATCTGAAGCCGCATCCGTTCCGGTCCTACACTGAGCGCACTGGACACACGGCAGGCCAGTCTGCAGCAGCACCGTGCTTGTAGGCATGTGACGACGTGCACACAGGCACACATACTCACATAGGCTGGCCGCCGCACCTGCTGCATGTGCTACTCGTTCGCCCCAGGAACAACGAGATCCTGCTCCGGGAGATGCCGATAGCCTCCTTAACCCTTCGCACGTGCGCCACCCGGTCGGCTTCGTTCGCGTGTATTACCCTGCTTGTGGTGCTGCTTGTTGCACCGACCGGCACCGTGCTCCACGCCCACAGACGGCGAGGCGCTGCTGCGTGACATGGCTCGGGTGGTGGACGTGCGGTGCGTGGAGGTGGCGCTGGGAGTGGAGGAGCGGGAGGTGGGGCGGGGGGGTGCAGGGGGCACGCACAGGCCAGGGTGGCAGGACCGTCGGTGTTCGGCACACTGCCCACTGCGCCTGCACAGCACAACACGGCGCATCACTGTTTAGCCAGCTTTGTTAGGTGTTACGCTCAGCGTACGCTGGTCCTGCTGGCTGCATGCAATGCCGTCAGCCCGTTTCAGCAGCCGACAGCTGTATGTGTGGCTGGCAGGCACACGGTGTGCACGCTGTGCCTATTTGGAGTATGCTCTACCCGTGGCCCGTAGTCGGCAAGCCGTGGCCAATGACCAAGCCAACGCCGTGCTGTTGCCGCGCGTGCGTGCCGCTGACTGCTCGCATGCGCGCACCCGCCCACTGCAGTCCATCCTCACGACTCGGGTCAAGGTGCTGTGGCGAAAAGTGGAGGTGCGTAGGGACTTACCACGAGTGCGCAGTCTCCCCCGCAGCGCCAACCCCCAAACTTCCTACCACCCCGCCGGTTCAGGCCCGGTTCCGCTGTGCATACACACGCAGCAAATTTGGGTTTGCAGTGTCCTGCCACTCACTTGTTGTGGTCGTATCGTGGTCCCATGCCAGGTGCGTGGCGGGGGGCCATGTTGTTGGGCAGGGCCCGACCGTAGGCTGTGCGGCACCGTGTGTCGCACATTGCCTGCACGCTTGGCTGAGTCCCTGCCCATACATCGATTGCGCTGGCTTCCTGTATCAGGCTTCCCCTTTCCCCCACCGCAGGTGAAGACGCGCGTGTGGAAGCGGCTGGACCTCCGCGACCCCCACTGCCTCAAGGCGGAGTACCACATGCTGGACAGCGTGAGTTGAGGCAGAGCTGTACCGCAGCGGAGACCGTGAGTGGCTAGCGGTATACCGGTATAATGGTAACGCAACAAGCTTACGTGTGAGCTGGGGAGCCTGGCAGCCAAGTGGGCATGCTGACGCAATGCCCACGTGTGCAGCGTGGGCACGGAGGACACACTGTGCGTCGTGGGGAGGCCGGCGCCATTGCGGAGTGTCTTCGGTACCCAGGTCACTTGTTACCGCAGTCAACCCAGCATAGCACGCTACGCTGCACGCCCTCCACGTGTCGTGTCACTGCCCAGGAGTACTTTGCGCGCTTCTCGGGACGCTGGGCTGTGGAGGCGGTGCTGAACCCGGGCAGCGGTGTGGTGGTGGGCTGCCGCATGGTGCAGGAGCAGGAGGTCATGCCGCGAGGTGCGTGGGCGGCTGAGCGCGCTTGGCCGTGTTACCCCATGGCCACCGCCGGCTCCTCCACGCCGAGCGCCGTTGAACAGAGCACCAGGCGCTCGTGTGCCTCTACGCCCCGTATCCATCCACGTCCGCACATCGTGCGCGCCGTTGTGGTGGGCTACCGATGCAGCCGTCCTGGCCCCTCGGTCATCACCTTGCCCTACCTGCGCCCAAGGCCTTGTACCGGGCATCGCACTGCGTTGGCTGCACCACACTGTCCCATGCACGCCCCATGCCCCGCGCCTCACGCCTCACGCCCCGCACTCCATGCCCCATACCCCTGCCATCACCGCCAGGCCTTCCGCCGTTCCTGCTGCGGCTGCCCGGCCTGGGCGCGGCGCTGCGGGCCACGGCGCTGCGGGTGGCGCGGCGCATGGCTGACGACCTCAACGCGGCGGTGGATAAGGTGCGATGCGAGGAGGTGTGCCAGGACGTACCAGGACAGCTAGGCCACATCAGAACTACGATTGAAGGAGTGGCTGTGCATGAAGTGGGACGACGTCAACGCAACAGTCGACACGTGTGGCCATCAGTGCTTCAGTGGTGCGGGGTTGCAGGCTGGGCACGAGTGCTTTGCGACGTGTGTAGTAGCGATAATGAACCGCGCAAGGGTCAAGTAAGGATTAGGCCTGGATGGGAACGGTTACGGACGATGGGGTAAGGGACCCACAGTCCCACACATGCTGGGCCTCAGTGCAGCCGTGCGCGGTGGGCAGCAGGGCGTGTCACCTACCCTGGTCTACCCTGTCAATGACCTTTTGACATACAGCTTTATAAGGACACCCATGCATGGTGCACTGCCCGTGTCCTCGCATTTGCTTAAAGTCTGTGGCTTGACTTGTCCGGCTTGTCCCACATACCGGTGCAGTTCATGCGAGGGCAGGTGCACGATGGCGGAGTCTCCCAGGCGGCCTGTGCGCCTGGCAGCCAGCAGCAGCACCAGCGGGCAGCGCTCGGCGGCTGCGGCGGCGCCAACGGGGGAGCCGCGGTGGTGTCCCTTGCGGCGGACGCCACGGTGCCGGCAGGTGCAGGTCCAGGGGGCCCCCACCAGCACTGCTGCTGAGCGCGACGCGTAGGGAGCGTGCTGATGACTAAGTGTGTGCCGGGCAGAAACCGGACGGACGCGCAAAGTGCAACTGCAGGTGCATTGTGGGACTGGCTTTGCAGTAGCAGTCGGAAACTTTGAGGTTATACGCATCGTGCAGTAGCTTGACAGACGCCTTACGCGGCAGCAGATTCGCTTGCCGCGGTTGCCGGTAGTTGTGCGCTACGCCTGACGGAATGGCGGGAGTTGGACGGCTGGTAACGAAGGATGGTACCGTGGCTCAGCGTGGCGCTAACGACAGTCCATGGAGTCAAGATGTTTTTGTGTTGTACACTGCAGCAAAGACGCAATGGCATGGCGACAGGGGCTGAATACTGCTGAAGGGGGACACATGCGCAAGGCGCGTCACCCGTGTGTGGGCACCGCGCTGGGCGGCCTGTGCCGTACTGGCCACAGCCGTATCATACCTGTGAAGACGAGACACCTTTTCTTTGCGACGTGACATGGTGCCAAAAGTGAAGTAGTGGAAAGCGGTGCCTGCTGGAGGAACAAGCATCAAGGGGGCCTTGCGGAAGTTGCGGTGCTGTTAAGTGCTGTGAACTTCACCAGGGGCGATGGTACTGCATGCACGTCGTGGCGGGCGGTGCACCTGCCAGCTCCCTAGGGCCTGTTAAGGTCAACCGAGCATAAGCAGTGTTCAAGTGGATGTGCTACACTGCTACCAGGGCTGGCATCTTATTTAATTTTCACTATAAAATCCTATTTCCAGCCCGCGGAGCGGAAAAATTGTAGAGGGATTTAATTGCATCCGACCAAACTTCCGTCCCGGATTGATGACTAAATAATT
>VFQN01000998.1_pt1 | contig 50013 bp, 41 predicted proteins | sample 3512371 | NCBI WGS metagenome assembly VFQN01 (sample SAMN10412370, study PRJNA504923) | tailings metagenome | isolation source: Replicate 2 from Balatoc abandoned mine | place: Philippines: Itogon, Benguet | collected 2017-08-28
GCCGCGGGCTCCGCCCCGCTCGCGTGTGACACGACAGATCCTCAACGCCTTGATGCGCCAAGACGTTGTAGCCATCGCCAGATGTGCGCAGCAGTGTCCCGGTCCCACCGACCGGGCCACCCCTCTTCACCCCGAAGGGGTGGGATTCGATAGCCCGGGGCAACGCCCCGGGTGGCGCTGCGGGGTCACGGGCGGGTCGTCCCCCGCATTCCGCCACATGCCACCTGGGGCAACGCCCCGGGCTATCGAATCCCAGGCCGTTGGCCTGAAAACCCGTCGGATGATTGGTCCGGTGGGACCGGCATCCCACCGGTCTTAACCCGCCCCCGCCCGCTTCTCGGGGCGGTAGTCGATCTCCCAGCCGTGCTCGCGCTCCAGCTTCAGCAGCTCCGCCGCAATGTGCCGCGAGGCCACCGCGTCGCGCGCCAGTAGGCCCAGCTCGGCGACGAACAGCGGTGTGCCGCGCGGCGCGTCCAGTCGCGGGTACTGGCCGAACGACAGCGACGCCACCGCCGCGCCGGCCGCCGCGATCGGCTTCGTCACCGCTGCCAGGATGCCGGGCTCGTCGGCCGCGTGGAGGGTGAGGTGCAACCGCAGGTCGTCACGGGCCGGCGGCGGCGGGGGCGCCTCGGCCAGCACCGGCTGGAACTCGGCGAGCTCCTCCGCGTACTCGGCGCGGATTCGGGTCAGGTCGGCGTCCGCGGCGTGGAACAGGGTGTGCGACGCGAACAGCCCGCCGACCCGCCGCGCCGCCTGCGCGTGGATGCCCGCCCCGCGCTGCGTCAGGAACCGGGCCGTCGCCGCGACGATGCCCGGCCGGTCGGGCGAGAGGGTGCCGAGCGCCCCCCACTGCCACGGCCCGCCGGCGTCCGCCCACGGCGTCGCGTCCTCGCCGCGCTGCCCCGCCGACGGCGGGTACGGGGCCGGCGCGGGGACGCGCTCCTCGGCCAGGGCGTCCGGCTCGAACTCGATCTCCCAGCCGAAGTGCCGCTCCAGCTCCGCGAACTCGTCGCGCAGCGCCCGCGCCGCGGCGCTGTTCGGCACGTCGGCGCGGACGACCGCCTCGAACAGGTTGACGCCGGTGGTCGGCGCCGGGAAGGTGTTGCACGCCAGGCTCACGACGGCGGCGCCGTGGGCGCTCAGCGCGCCGGTCAGCTTCGAGACGATGCCGGTCGCGTCCTCCGAGAGGAGCGAGACGACGTAGTGCAGCGCGGCCGGGCTGCGGGCGGCCGCGGGCGGCGGCACCTCGACGAGCCGCGGGGCGGCGTCGGCGAGCGCGGCGTCGATGCCGGCCTTCAGGCCGTCCGCGTGGTCGATCTGGAAGAGCGTGTCGAAGGCGAAGGTGCGGCCGAGCTGCCGGCCGTGCCCGGCGAGGAGGTTCGCGCCGGCCCGATGGAGGTGGTCCGTGTACCGGGCGACCAGCCCCTCGCGGTCGCGGCCGACGAGGCTCAGCACGAAGAACATCGCGTCATGTCTCCGGGCCGGTGGGACCGGCGTCCCGCCGGTCTTCCAACGACCGGCGGGACGCCGGTCCCACCAAACACTGAGACGATACCGCCCGGCGCTCGCCGCGGACACGGGTTCCGCGGCAAAGTCACGGGTGGGTCAGTTGTCGTCGTCCGGGTCCGGGTCGTCGTCCGGGTCCACGACCGGCGCCGGGGTCGGTTGGTTCTTCCCCTTCCACTTCCCGCGGTCGCGACGGGTCTCGGTCTCGGTGGGGAACGGGTTGTCGTCGTCGTCGAGGTCGGGGCCGGAGTTGCGGTCGAGCTTCGCCTCGGCGGCGACCAGGAAGATCATGATGAGAACCTTCCCCGCGAACGTGACCACGTTCAGCGCGCCCATCGACGTGTTCGTCTCCCCGTTGTCCAGGTCGAACTGCGTCTTGAACAGGCCGAACGCCACCGCGCACCCGATCGGGCCGATGATGAACAGCGGCACCTTGAACCACTCGCCGACGAAGTACACGCCGTTCACCACGAACGTGATCGCTGCGATCTTCAGCACCGCCGGGCCGAACCGGCCGTAGTTGATACCGGCCACCATGCCCACCACCATCAGCGTCACGATGGTGACCGGGATCGAGATGAGCAGGCCGACCACCAGCACGCCGATGGTGAGAAACCCGTTCAGCCCCGACGCCCCCAGCGCGCCGGCGAACGCCATCACCGCGCCGAGGACGAGGAGCACCGTCGGCCAGATGATCTCGAACTCGCGCAGCCGCCGCTCGCGCAACTCCTCGGCGTGCTCGTCGGCCGTCTTCGCCTTGCCCGTACTCTTCTTCCCACTCTTCTTCCGCGGGCGGTCGTCCTCGTCGTCCCGCGCGGCGCGGCCCTTGCGCGGGCGGTCGTCCTCGTCCCGCTCGGCACGGGCGGGTTGTTTGCGGACCTCGACCGTCTTCGCCTTCGCGGCTGGCGCCGTCTGGGTGTCGTCGTCGTCCACCACCTCGAACGCCGGCTTCGCCGGCGGGGCGGCCTTCGTGGGCGGCGCCGGCCGGGGGGCGGGGGTCGGCTTTGCGACGGGAGTGGCCGGCTTCGCGGCCGCTGGCGGCCGCTCGCCCGGTAGCGGCGGCAGAGACTTCGGCCTCGGCTGAGCGGTGCGGGCCGGCGGTGGGGCGGGCTCGTCCTCGACCACCTCGAACCCGGGGTATTGTTGCGGCTTCGCCGGCTGGGGGCGCGGGCGGTTGAGTTCGGGCATGGCGAGTCTCCGTGACGACGGGACTATCATCCCCGTTACCCGGACGCCTGTCCAGGTCACTCGGCCGCGTTTGTAGGAACTTCATACGGCGTCGTACAATACCGCCCTCCCTCACCGCTCTCGACCGGAGCCCGCTGGTGTCCACCGACCGCTTTACCGAGTACCTGAACCAGTTCGCCGCCGACCGGAACCAGATGCTCGACCAGCTCCGCCGCGTGGTCGTCGGCCAGGGCGAGGTGATCGAGCAGGTGCTCGCGGCGATCTTTACCCGCGGCCACTGCTTGCTCGTCGGCGTGCCCGGGCTCGCCAAGACCCTCATGGTCAGCAGTGTCAGCCAAATCCTCAGCACCAGTTTCAAGCGCGTCCAGTTCACCCCGGACCTGATGCCGTCGGACATCACCGGCACGACGGTGCTCGAAGAGACCGGCGACGGGAAGCGCGAGTTCCGCTTCGTCCGCGGGCCGATCTTCGCCAACGTCGTGCTCGCCGACGAGATCAATCGCACCCCGCCGAAGACGCAGGCGGCGCTGCTCGAAGCGATGCAGGAGCGGCAGGTGACGGTCGGCCAGGAGACGATGAAGCTCCCCGAGCCGTTCTTCGTCATCGCCACCCAGAATCCGATCGAGCAGGAGGGGACGTACCCGCTCCCCGAGGCCCAGCTCGACCGGTTCATGTTCAACATCAAGGTCGATTACCCCGGGGCCGAGGACGAGCGGCAGATCGTCTCCCGCAGCGCCCGCGACGACACGCCGGAACTCACGAAGGTGCTGACGGCGGAGCGGATCGTCGCCTGGCAGAAGCTGGTGCGGAAGGTCGAGGTGCCGGGGTTCGTGATCGACTTCATCGTGAAGCTGGTGCGGGCGACGCGGCCGAAAGACCCGTCGGCGCCGGAGTTGGTGAAGCGCCTCGTGGACTGGGGCGCCGGGCCGCGGGCGGGCCAGTTCCTGGTGCGCGGCGGGCAGGCGTTCGCGGCGATGGACGGCCGCCCGAGTGTGGCGCTGGACGACGTGAAGAAGGCGGCGATTCCGGTGCTGCGCCACCGCGTCAGCGCCAACTTCCAGGCGCAGGCGGAGGGGAAGAATAGCGACGACATCGTCGCCGAGCTGCTCCGGGTGGTGAGCGACCCCGAACCGCAGAAGTACCTGCCGCGGAAGAAGTGAGTTCGCACCGAAGTTGACCCCCGGCCGCGGCGTTCTACGGTTGCAGCAACCATCGACCGCCCGGAGGCCGCGATGAGTCTGGCGCTGGGGGCACTCCTCGCCGCGGCCGTCGCCCGCCCGCCCGCCCCCGACTTCGAGCTCCGTGACACGTCGGGCGCGCCCGTCCGGCTCGTCGCCGACCCGCCACGCCCGACCGTCGTCGTCTTCCTCGGCACCGACTGCCCGCTCGCCAACCTCTACGCCCCGCGGCTCAAGACCCTCGCTGCTCGCTTCCCGCCCGGTGCGGTGCGCGTCCTCGCCGTCTGCGCCAACGACACCGACCCCGCCGCGGCCGCCGCCTTCGCGGCGACCCACGCCTTCCCCTTCCCGTTCCTCCGCGACCCCGACGCCCGCGCCGCGGCGCTCCTCGGCGCCACCCGCACGCCCGAGGCGGTTCTGCTCGACGCCGACCGCCGGGTCCGCTACCGCGGGCGGATCGACGACCAGTACGCCGTCGGCAGGCGGCGGGCGGCGCCGACACGCGAGGATCTGGCGGAGGCGATCGCGGATGTGCTCGCCGGAAAGGCGGTGAGTGTACCGCGAACGGACGGCGGCGGCTGCGCGATCGCCCGCGCCCGCGCCGCCCCGCCCGCGCCGGCGGTGACGTACGCGCGCGACGTCGCGCCGCTGCTCGCACGCCACTGCGCGCCGTGTCACCGGGCGGGTGAGATCGGCCCGTTCCCGCTCACCACGTTCGCCGCCGCCCGCGCCCACGCCGACACGATCGCCGAAGTCGTCGAGGCCGGGACGATGCCGCCGTGGCACGCGGCGCCGGGCGTCGGCCGGTTCCGCAACGACCGCCGGCTGACGGACGCGCAGAAGCGCCTCGTCGCGGACTGGGTACGGCTCGGCTGCCCCGAGGGTGAGTCCGCCGCGCCCGCCCCCACCGCCGCGCCGCCGACCGGCTGGGAGATCGGCACGCCCGACGCCGTGTACCCGATCCCGGCGCCGTTCGCCGTGCCGGCCGAAAGCACGGTCGAGTACCAGTACTTCCTCGTCGACCCCGGCTTCACGACCGACACGTGGGTGCGGGCGGCGGAGGTGCGGCCGGGGAACCGGCGGGTGGTCCACCACTGCACCGTCTTCCTCAGCCCGCCCGGGGCCGGCCCGCGGGCGGCGGTCGAGGCCGGAGCGCTCGGGTCGGCGTGCCTCGTCGCGTTCACCCCCGGGTGCGGGCCGGTGTGCCTCGCGGACGGGCTGGCGAAGCGCGTCCCGGCCGGGTGGCGGTTCCTGATCGTCGTCCACTACACCCCGGTCGGCACGCCGCAGACCGACCGCACCGAGCTTGGGCTCCAGTTCCTCCCCGCCGGCGCGGTGCGCCGGGAGGTGGCGACGAAACTGCTCGTGGACCCGGGGCTGACGATCCCGCCGCACGCCCCGGCGCACCGGGTCGAGCGGGCGTGGACGGCGGACCGCGACTACTCGCTGCTGTCGATGTTCCCGCACATGCACCTGCGCGGGAAGTCGTTCCGGTACACGGCGGAGTACCCGGACGGGTCGGCGGAGGTGCTGCTCGACGTTCCAGCCTACGACTTCAACTGGCAACACCGCTACGACCTGGCGGAGCCGAAGCGGCTGCCGGCGGGGACGGTGGTGCGCTGTGCCGCGGTGTACGACAACTCGGCGGCGAACCCGGTCAACCCGGACCCGGGCGCGACGGTCCACGCCGGGGAGCAGAGTTGGGACGAGATGTTCAACGGGTACTTCGACGTCGCCCTGGCCGACCAAGACATGCCGGCCGAGCGGGTTGCGGCCCGCCGGACGTGGGCCGCAGCCGCGCTCGCCGCTGCGGCACTGGTCGCGGCGGCGCTGGGGTGGTGGGTCACGGGGCGAAAGCCCCGTGCGTAGTGGTCCGTCGATCGCGTGGTGTCGGGTTGACCCGGGCGCGGGACGGATCGGCCGCCGGTCGTTTTTGGTGCTACTTGGTGCGGTTTGGGGCTCGCACCCCGCGCGGGGGAGGTCGGTGGCGGCCTTTTTGAGGCAAATCGAGGTGGTTCGGGTGAGGTCGGGGGCGGACATTTTTGGTGCAACTTGGGGCGGTTCGGAGCGACTCGGGGCCGTTCGGGGACTCGCACCATCCGACTGACAACGCACCACGCGGCGGCCGGCCGCCGCGCGGTGAGGCACGATCGGCGGCCGCCGGTGGAGCGGCTGACGGACTTAAGAGTCACGGTCCGGGCGTGCGCCGAGTCCGACGCTCCTGCCGCGGTCCGGGCCGCGAACAGGGTTGGTGGGGCCACACGCGACACCTCACCCGCAGTCTACCGGCCGGTTTGCCTGCCCGGTGCCGGCATCGACCGGGTCGGGCGGCGAGACGGTCACGCGCCCGCCTTCACACACGCCGGTCGGGCGGCGGCGTCACCCAGGGATGGCAGGTACGCGGGCCGAAGGTCGGGAGCGCGAACCCACGTGGGTTTGCGCTCCCGCGAGATGGTCCAGGCACCCGTGGCGCCGCGTCGGGTCTCGAAGACTCGACCGGACCTACGGGAACAACCGGCCGACTTCGGACGGGCCGTGGGGCCGGTCTCCAACCGGCCATTGTCCGGCCGGTTGGAAACCGGCCCACGGATACCGAGCCACCGGGTCAAGCGCCCGCCTCCGCACACGCCGGCAGCGCCGCGTTGTCGCCCAAGTGTCGCGCGGCGATGCGAGCGATGTGCTTCGACCCCCACGCGCACAGCGGCGGAAGCGCATCGTTCAGTTCCAGGGCGATGTCGGTGAGCGCGTACTCGACCCGCGGCGGCACCTCGGGGTACACCGTCCGCGACACCAGCCCATCCGCCTCCATCTCACGGAGCTGTTGCACCAGCATCTTCTCGGTCACGCCCGGCACGAGCCGGCGGAGCTCGCCGAACCGGAGCGGGCCGTCGTGCAACCGCCACAGGATCAACACCTTCCACTTCCCGCCGATCACGTCGAGAGCGGCCTCCAGGCCGCACGAGTACGCGGTGCGCGGCATCACTTACCTCTGGGTACTTTCCGACCGGTGAGTACCGCACTTTTTAGTGGGTACTTGATCGAGGGAAAGCGTTCCGCGTAGAAATCACCGCGCGGCCCGGGACCGGGCTGCGCGACGCAGGGAGATCGCACACATGAGGAAGTCGATCGTGCTGGCGGCTCTGGTCGCGGCGGCCGCGGTCGGGTCGGCGCAGCCGCCGGCTTGGCCGCAGTTCCGCGGGCCGGGCGGGGCCGGGGTCGCCGACGACCAGAAGCCGCCGATCCGGTTCGGGCCGAACAAGAACGTGAAGTGGAAGGTGAAGGTGCCGCCCGGGTTCTCGTCGCCCGTCGTCGTCGCCGACAAACTGATCCTCACCGCGTTCGAGAACGGCAAACTGTACACGATCGCCTACGCCCGCGCCGACGGGACGGAGGCGTGGCGCGCCGAGGCGCCGGCGGCGAAGATCGAGCCGTACCACAAGACCGAGGGGAGCCCGGCCGCGTCCACGCCGGTCACCGACGGCACCCGCGTCGTCAGCTACTTCGGGTCGTGCGGGCTGTTCTGCTACGACCTCGCCGGCCGCGAACAGTGGCGGTACGAGATGCCGGCCGCGGCCACGGTCGCCGACTTCGGCACCGGCACGTCGCCGGTCCTCGCCGACGGGCTGGTCGTGCTCGTGCGCGACGAGCGGACCGCGCCGAAGGTCGTCGCGCTCGACGCCGCGACCGGGACGCTGAAGTGGGAGAAGAAGCGCGAGTCCACGTCGTCGTTCTGCACCCCGGTGGTGTGCGACGCGCCCGGCGGCAAGCAGGTGGTGGCGGCGGGCTACAAGAAGATGATCGGGTACGACCTGCGGACCGGCGACGAGAAGTGGCACGTGAACGGGATGCCGGCGGCGGCGTGTACGACGCCGGTGGTGGCGAACGGGAAGCTGTACTTCGCCGGGTGGTCGCCGGGCGAGGACATGAAGATGCCGCCGTTCGAGAAGCTGTTGAAGGACGCCGGCGAGGACGCGAAGGGGTACATCACCCGCGAGGGGTCGGAGAAGACGTTCATCAAGGGGTTCTTCGACAACCAGGACGCGGACCACGACGGCAAGCTGACGAAGGCCGAGTGGGACGAGGCGGCGAAGTTCATGTCGGTCGCCAAGAACAGCGCGTTCGCGCTGCGTCTCGGCGGGACCGGCGACGTGACCGCCACGCACGTCGAGTGGAAGCAGACGAAGGGGCTGCCGTACGTGCCGTCGGCGCTTCTGTACCGCGGCCAGCTGTTGATGGTGAAGGACGGCGGGATGGTGACCGCCTACGACGCCGCGACCGGGCGCGAGCTGTACGTGCAGGAGCGGGCGGCGGCGGCCGGGTCGTACTACGCCTCGCCGGTGGCGGCGAACGGGCACGTCTACCTGTTCGCGCTGGGCGACGGGGCGTGTACGGTGCTGGAGGCGGGGGCGGCGGAGCCGACCGAGGTGGTGCGGAACCCGCGGCTCGGCGAGCGCGTCGCGGCGACCCCCGCGATCGCCGACGACACCCTGTACGTCCGCACCGCCGGGCACCTGTACGCCTTCAGCGAGCGGCGGGCGGGTCAGTAGTCGCCGGCGACGTCGCCGGCGGCCGGGGTGACGAGCGCCCAGTACGTCGTCTCGGCCACCCCGGCCCGGACCACCCGCACGCTCCCGTCGGCCAGCGCGACCTCCATCCCCGCCGGGTTCGCCGACTGGGCCTGCCCCGGGTCGCACTCCGAGAGCTTCGGCCCGGCCTGGAAGGTTAGCCCGCGGACGCTCCCCCGGGACACCGGCGGCGATCCCTCGGTCTCCGGGAACACGTCCGGGAAGATGATTAGTGTTGGTCACTTGTACGACTCGGCGAATGACGCCCGGTGGCAGCCGAGCATCACCATGTCGGTGAAGGTCCAGGCGAACCGGACCCCGCTGCACGTGCTGTAGTGCTCGGCGAACGCGATGGTGTTCGACAGCCCGTCGGCCACGGCCACGAACCGCGGGCGGTCGGCGAACAGCTGGAAGTTGGCCGCGTAGCTGACCTCCGCCCCGCGGAGGTTGGACAGGTCGATGGTCGGATCCTCCGGGTTAACGTACACGTGGACCGTGAACAGCGTGTCCTTCTGCTGGACCTCCCGGAACGCCGCCCTGTTCTCGATCAGCGGGAGGATCACGTCGTACAGGCCCGGGCCGCCGGTCACCCTAGGAGGCTCGACGAACCCGGGGAAGTGGTCGCCGTGTGCGGTGGCCCAGTTGTGGGTGGGGAGGGCGATCTGCTTGAGGTTGTTGAGGTTCTTGACCCGGTGGGCCGACCGCCGGGCGGACTGGATCGCCCCGAGCAGGAGGCCGACGAGGACGGCGAGGATGGCGATCGCTACTAGGAGTTCGACCAGGCTGGCCGCCCGCCGGTGCGGTCTGACCCGACCCGGCCCGCGACGAGTCACGGTCGCCGCGATTCCCGGCTGCCCGGCCGGCATCTGACGGGACATGGTGCGGCCCCATCCTGGGTTGAAGGGCGAAGTGATTCCCCAGTGAAGATCCGTGCTGACGGCCGGAGGGCCGTACCAGGTCACGGGACGTTGTAGTTGGACGAGAGGGCCGACCCGACGAGCACCGTGTTCCCGAACGCACCCTGCCGGACGGGGTGGATACAGAGCAGGGAGTAACTGCCCGTGCCGATCTCGTCGTAGTTGAAGCGGGCCGTCCACCTGTTCGGGTTCCCAGGCACGGGATTCAGTACGACGGTCTGTTCAGGTGGGCCTTGACCCGGCCCGGTCAACGGACCGTTCATCGGGATGGCGATCAACCGCGGCCGTGCGTTGTTACTCCACCCGCTCGGGTTGTTGACCGGGTGGTATGCGCTCGGGAGGTTGATCGTTACGTCGGCAACAATCCGCCCGGCTCCGTTATTCGCTTTGGGTGCGAGCGTGATGGTTGCTGCGGCCGCCCCGGGAGCAGTGCCACTCCCCGCGGTGACCGTGACCTTGTACCACGCCGAGTAGATGTAGGACGTGCTCGTGCCCTGAGTCAGCGTCAGTGTTAGCCAGAGCCAGTAACTCTTGTTGGGCGTCAGCGCGCTCGGTGTACTGATGGGGTTCGCGGCGGTGCCGAAGCTGGCCTCGGACTGACCGGGGGAGAGATCCCTCAGTTTGACCGATGGCGGATCAATCGACAGCACATTGCCGCCACCTTCGGGGTAAATCGTCGCCGATATGCTGGGGAAACCGCCCGTGGCATAGGTCGCCTTGCCGTAGAAGTAGATCTTACCGTCGGGAGCTTGGCCGGGGAAGTTCAGGGCCGGCGTGGCCCCGAAGTCGACCGACTGCGCCACCAGCCTCGACCCGGAGCCGAGGACCACGAGGCAGGCGAAAGCCATCAGCGGGAGTCGGTTCGTCACGATTGTCCCTCCGTGCCAGTGGCGAGATTGTATCTCTGCCTTTCTGCTCAAATCAAGAATCGATTAGTCTGTCTTGTCCCGAATCTCCACCACCACCACGGTCACGTCGTCGCCGGACGGCTGCGTGCCGCAGAAGTGGCGGTGGTCGGCCATCAGCGTGGCCGTCAGTTTGTCGGCGGGCTCGGCGGCGTGGGCGCGCAGCGCCGCCGTCAGCCGGGCCACGTCATACGTCTCACCGATCTCGTTCCGCGCCTCGATCAGACCGTCGGTGTAGAAGAGTAGCCGGTCGCCGGGCTCCAGCTTCACCTCGCGCTCGCGGTACACCTCGTCCGGCATAATCCCGAGCAAGAACCCCTGACCGGTCAGCGGTTTCACCTCGCCGGTCCGGGCCTCGTAGCGCAGCGGCGGCGGGTGGCCGGCGACGGCGTAGCGGAACGTCCGCGTGCCGCGGTCGAGCACGCCGTAGAACGCGGTCACGAACCGGTCGTCGGCGAGCGCGAGCAGCCGGCGGTTCATCGCCGCCAGCACCTCGCCGGGGCGGTCGGTCGCCGAGGCGGCCTCGGTGAACGCGGTCCGCGACAGGATCGCCACCATCATCGCCGCGATGCTGTGCCCGCTGGCGTCGGCGATCAGCACGCCGAGCTGGTCCGGGCCGGGCGTGGCGGTGTCGTAGTAGTCGCCGCCGAGGTGGTTGAGCGGGGCGTAGTGCGTGCCCCAGCGGAGCTCCGGCCAGTCCGGCGGTCGCGGCGGGAGGAGCAATCGCGTTTGAAACCGGGCGGCGGCACGCAGGTTGTAGGTGAGTTCGGAGTCGCGGGACAGAAGGTGGTCGTTGGCCTGCCGAAGTGCCCGCGTCCGCTCCTCGACCACGCGCGTGAGGTATTCTTCCCGGCGGGCCACGAGGACGCGCGGCGAGACGAGCCCGATGACCCTCCCGCCCTCGACCACGGGCAGGTGCCGCACGCGGAGGCGTTCGAGCGCGGCCAGCGCCTCCTCCCAGCCGACCTCGGGGCCGATGGTGTGCGGGTTCGCCGTCATCCACACCTCGACCGGGAGCGACTGCCACCCCGGCGGGGCGACGGCGACGCGGCGGAGCAGGTCGCGGTCGGTGAACACGCCGACCGGCGCGCGGTCCGGGCTGACGACGACCAGCGCGCCGATGCGGTAGAGGTTCATGAGCCCGATGACGACGTCGAGCGGCGAGTCGGGCGCGACGGTGACGACGTCGGCGGTCATCACCTGGCGCACGGTCAGCGGCGGGCGGGTCATGCGGCCCCCCGGGCGACCGCGGGCAAGAGTTTCCCGTGAATCGCGGCGGTTGTGCTTGACCCGAGCTGTCGGGAGCGCGATACGTAAATGATGGGAATTCCCCCGGGGGGACGTTGATGAGCGAGTTGGTCCGCCAGTCCGCCGTGTTGGCGGTGTCCGACGACCGGCTGTGTCTGGTCACGTCGCGGAGCGGCCGGCGGTGGGTGATCCCGAAGGGGCAGATCGACCCCGGCCACACGCCCGGCGAGGCCGCCCTGGTGGAGGCGTGGGAGGAGGCCGGGCTGGTCGGCACGCTCGACCCGGAGCCGGTCGGCACCTACGTCTACGAGAAGTTGGGGCGGACGCATCACGTCCTGGTATACCGGATGGGGGTCACCGAGGCGCACGAGACGTACCCGGAAGTGTCGTCCCGCCAGCGCGCCTGGGTGACCGTGGACGAGGCGATCGACCGCATCGACGAGCCCGGGTTGCGCAACATCCTCCGCAAGCTCTTCCACGCCGACCACCCCGACCAGTTGAGTGTGGGGTAAGCAGGTCGTCCTTCGTCATTCGTCCCTCGTCATTCGGGGGCGGTGTCCGTGCTGACACCGCCCCCGAATGACGAGGGACGAATGACGAAGGACGGGTCACGCACCCTTCTCGATCAGCGGCAGGATGACCCGGTCCACGTCGGCCTCGGTGCGGAACTCGGGCACGTTGCCGTGCAGCTCCCACGACTCGACCAACTCCGCCGACTTCCCCGGCTGTAGCGTGACCAGTTCGCCGACCGTCTCCATCTCCAGCATTTCCTGGTAGCTGAACGTCTGGTAGCGGGTGCCGCGGTCGGGGTACACGGCGCCCTCGCGGTAGTCGAACCGCTTCACGAACAACACCCCGCTGTTCAGGTATGCCACCCACCCCATCCGGTGCGCCAGGCCGATCTTCGTCGGCCCCTTGGTCACGTCCTGCCGGAGGAAAATGTACTTCGTCCCGAGCGTCCAGCGGGTGTCGGCGAAGTCGAAGTACGGCCAAAGGATGAGTTCCTGGTTCGGGCCGTAGTCGTCGGGCGACTTCGCGTTCTTCGGGTGGCCCGGGTGCGGAGCCTTCGGCGGGAGCGGGATCACCTCGACCCCGCCCGCCGCCATCACCGTCGGCCCCCACGGGGCGAGGGTCGTCGGCTCCTTGCCGGTGTTGGTGACGCGGAGCGTCACGTCCACGCGCGTCCCCTTCGGCGCGAGCTTCAACTCCATCGTCTTCTGGACGCCGTACTCCTCCTCCGGCGGGGCGATGATGCGGGCGCCGTGCTGGCCCAAGGGCTCGGCCTTCACCGGGCGGTTGTCGGGGAAGTAGGTGCGGGTGAGGTCTTCGGGGGCGAGCCAGAACCGGTGCCCGCCGCGGATCTGCCACTCCGCCTCGCCGGTGCCGCCCATGTGCTCGGCGTACGTCTTCATCACGTTGAACCCGCCGGGCAGCGAGTAGCTGATGACCCGCGGGCCGACGTCGAGCGTGGCGATGAGTTCCACGTCGCCGTTGGAGAGGCGGAGGTTGTTCTTCCAGCCACGGTACTCGACGATGTCCACCGGGGGAAACTCCTGGCGAGGGGAGGGCGGCCGACGTAGGGCGGGGTGTCCTGCGAACGTTCGCTCACCGGGCGAGCGCGAACCGGAACCGGGCTCCCCCGGCCGCGGCGAGTTCCGACTCGACGGAGCCGAGTTCGCGGACGGCGATGTCCGACCACGGGAGGGCCAGGGGCGTGGCCTCAAGGTACTCGGCCGCGGCCTTCACCGCGGCGAGGCCGTCCGCGGCCGGGAACCAATCGCTGCCGGCCGGGTCGGCGGGAACGAAATCGGACAGTCGGCGAAGCCCGGCTTTTGTGAGTGCCTTGTCCAGAAGCTTGAGATTACTGCCGAGGGCGGGCTGGCCGTCGGACGCGGCGACCGGCTTCGCCCGGGGGCGGCGAACCAGCACCTGAAGACAAAGGCGCATCGCGGAGGCTCCGCCTCACTGGGACGGCCGCGGTACGCCCGGCGGCTGTCTCGGGTCTAGAAGTCCGCCTCACCCTTGTCGTTCGTCCCGACCGGGCCGGGGGGCGCGGCGGGGGCGGCGGACGCGGCCGGCTTCGGTGGCGCTGCCTGCGCCTCGGCGGGGGCGCCGCCGGGCAGTTCCTTGCTGCCGACGATCGTCAGGTTCAGGCCGATCTGCACCTTCACGTCCACGCCGTCGATAGTCACGTCCATCTTCTCGTTCAGGTACCAGCCGAGCGAGCCGGTGGAGAACTCCTTCTTCGGAACCTTGAACTCTTTCCCGTTGATGACCACGGCGACCGACTGGGCGTGATCGCGGAACTGGTCGCGGGTGAGGGCGAGGGTGGTTTTGGCGGCCTTGGCCATCCGGGCGGCCCTCCGGGAGGGGTGGCGGAAAAACGGGCGGGCGGCCGGCATCTTATTCTGCCGGCCGCCCGCGGGTAGTGATCAGTTGTGAACTACTTCTTCGCGCCGCGGTAGATCGCCCGCCGGCCGGCGAGCGCCAGGACCGCGATCCCGCCGAGCAGCAGCCCGGCCGGGGCCGGCACCGGGTTCGGCGGCGGGCCGGGGGGCACGTCCGGCGGCGGCGGCGGGGTGTTCGGCGGCCCCGGGGGCGGCGGGGACTGCGGCGGCGAGCCCGGGGGCGGCGAGTTGATCGGCGGCGGCGAGAACGGCGGCGGCGGCACGTTGCTCTGCGGCGGGCTCACCGGCGGCGAGTTGATCGTGCCGCCGGGGTTCCCCGCGAAGATCCCACCACCGCCGCCGCCGAACCCACCGACTCCACCGCCGCCCACGACCGGGGCGCCGAAGCCCGTGCCGGTGCCCCCGACGCCACCACCACCACCGCCGAGGCTACCGCTCACCCCGCCCGCGACCGCGCCTCCGGCAGCGCCCGCCGCGGCCGTCCGCAGGGCGTACTGATCCTGGGCGACCACGCCGGCCGTGTTCGTCAGCCCGTTCATCCGCACCAACTCTCGCCCCGCCAGCGCCGGGTTGCTAAAGAACACCGCGTCGTCGCCGGTGAGCGAGTGCAGGTAGTCCTCGGCCGTGGCGACGAACGTCGGCGCCTCCGCCGGTGGCGGGTAGTCGGACTGGAGCGTCCCGGTGCCGAGACTGAACCGGTTCTGCACGTCCGGCGCCTCGCCCTTCGGCAGGTCCTTCTCGAATGCCAGTTCCCACAGAGCCGCCTGGAACGCCCGGGCGTTGTCCGGGCTCTGGAAGTTCTGCGAGGTCAGGTAGTGCCGGCCGAACAGCTCGCGGATGTACTTGCCCCGCAGCGTCGCCTCGGTGCGTCCGGCCTCGTCGTCCTTAAGCCCGTAGGCGGCGGGATCTTCCGGCCGCTGAAGGTCGAACCGGTAGGTCGTGCCGGCCGTGACGCCGACGAGCGGCTCGGCGCAGAACGCGGTGAAGGTGCGGTCGAACCCGGCGCCGGTGAAGCGGTCTTCGGGCACGTCCCAGCGGAGGGCGCCGACCGTCTTCGTGTAAGACGTGCCGTCCATCTTGAACGCGAACGTGCCCTTCGCGTCCGCCAGGCCGCGGTAGTGCGCCCACACGTCCGCGGTCTGCACCTGCGGCTGCTGGGCCATCACCGGCGAGCCGTCGAGAGCAGCGACCACGATGGCCGCCGACGCGAACCGGCGGGCGCGGGAGCGGCGGAGTGCGTTTTTGGGGGTCATAGCGATCGTTCTCCCGTGCGGGTATCGGGAGCCTGGAACGGTCAATCGACCGGTAAGGGGACCGGCCGAGCGACATAGGGGTAGAGATTAGCCCGCAGATCGACACTTTGAAAGGCCGAATTCTACAACCCGAGTGGATTTACGGCTGGAGTTTCTTGTCGGCGTTGAAAACGCGAACGCCTGGGTGCGCTCGTTAACGATTCTTTCGATTCTGTGGGCAAATCAAGCGGTGAGCTCACTCCAACGCTTGCCCCCGACCGCCGGCCGTCCCATTGCCCGACTGGCGTGCAGTCCCGAACTCGCTGCTACAATGCGGTCTGCCCGTTCGCTCCCGACTTTGAGGCGGTCTCCCGATGCTGAGTTCGTCGTCCCCGCGTTCGACCGGCGGGCGACAGTCGCTCCCCCTGTGGACGGAGCGGTATGCGGCCCCGCTCGCGCCGACCACGCGCGCCGAGATGGCCGCGCGCGGGTGGGATGCGGTGGATGTCGTGTTCGTGTCGGGGGATGCGTATGTGGACCACCCCAGCTTCGCCGCCGCCATCCTCCACCGGTCGCTGGAAGCCGCCGGGTTCCGGGTGGCGATTCTGAGCCAGCCGGCGTGGCAGAACTGCGACCCGTGGCGGGAGTTCGGGCGGCCGCGGCTGTTCTTCGCGGTGAGCGCGGGGAACATGGACTCGCTCATCAACCACTACACGGCGAACAAGAAGGTCCGCAACGACGACGCTTATTCGCCCGGCGGCCGCATCGGCCTGCGCCCGGACCGGGCGACGCTGGTGTACTGCCAGCGGGCGCGCGAGGCGTTCCCCGGGGTGCCGGTGATCGCCGGCGGGGTGGAGGCGAGTCTGCGCCGGCTGGCCCACTACGACTACTGGAGCGACACGGTGAAGCGCTCCATCGTGCTCGACAGCAAGGCCGATCTGGTCTGCTACGGGATGGGCGAGAAGACGATCGTCGAAGTCGCCCGCCGCCTCGCTACCGGCGGCACGGTGAAGAACCTGCGCGACCTCCGCGGGGTGACCTACGCGCTGGGCGCGAAGGAATCGGGGGAGCGATTCGGCGAGGCGGCGGGGTGGGGTGCGGCGGCTGCGGGGAATCACACGACAGTGGGGAACCCCTCGACCGTACGCGGAACGCAAGCGGTGCTGCACGGTGAGGAAACGCAGTCCGCCGTACCCTACCCCGCCGCGGTCGAATTTCTCCCGTCCTTCGAGCAGGTCCGCGCCGACAAGCTCGCGTTCGCCGAAGCCACGCGGGTCATCCACAGCAACACCAACCCGTTCAACGCCGCCACGCTGGTGCAGTTCCACGACCGGCAGGCGGTGGTGCAGACGCCGCCGGCGGTCCCGCTCTCGCAGGCCGAGATGGACGCCGCCTACGACCTGCCCTTCACCCGCCGCCCGCACCCGTCCTACACGGAACCGGTCCCCGCGCACGAGATGATCAAGGACTCGGTCACGATCATGCGCGGGTGCTTCGGCGGCTGCACGTTCTGCTCCATCACCGCGCACCAGGGCCGCATCATCCAGAGCCGCTCCGAGGCGAGCATCCTGAAGGAGGTCGAGAAGGTCGCGGCCGACCCGGACTTCAAGGGGCACATCTCCGACGTGGGCGGGGCGACGGCGAACATGTACCGGATGCGCTGCACCCGCCCCGACGTGGAGGCGAAGTGCAAACGGCTGAGCTGCGTCCACCCGACCATCTGCAAGCTCCTGGGCACCGACCACGCGCCGACGGTGCGGCTGCTCCGCAAGGTGCGCGAGACGCCGGGGGTGAAGACGGTGGCGGTGTCGAGTGGCATCCGCATGGACCTGGCGCAGCTGTCGCCGGAGTACGTCCGCGAGCTGGCGGCGCACCACACCGGCGGTCGGCTGAAGGTCGCCCCGGAGCACGCCAGCCCGGCCGTACTGGAACTGATGAAGAAGCCGTCGATCGACAACTTCGGCGTGTTCGCGGACCAGTTCCTGGCGGCGTCGGCGGCGGCGGGGAAGCCGCGGCAGCAGATCGTGCCGTACTTCATCGCCGGCCACCCCGGCTCCGACCTCGCCGAGATGATCGAGCTCGCCCTGTACCTGAAGCAGACCGGCTACCGCCCGGACCAGGTGCAGGACTTCATCCCGGCGCCGTTCGACATCGCCACGTGCATGTACCACACCGGCCTGGACCCGTTCACGAAGCAGCCGGTGACGATCGCGCGGAATCTCCGCGACCGCAAGATGCAACGGGCGTTGATGCAGTTCTTCAAGCCGGAGAACTACTTCCTGGTCCGCGACGCACTGGCCCAGGCTGGCCGCGCCGACCTGATCGGCGGGTGCGACGGGCTGATCCCCGCCCACCCGCCGAAGGAAGCTCTCGAAGCGAGACGGCGACAGGCTAACCGCGCGGTCCGCGGGGACGAAGACGACGACCACTACCACACCGTCGCCAACCCGGCGAAGGGCGAGAAACCGGGCGAGCGCCGTGCTGGACCGGTGACCCCCACCGGCTACCGTCCGGGGCGGAAGACACAGCGGCGGCGGCAGGAGAAGCGAAAAAAGCCGGGTCAATGATCGGATGCGAAAGCCCGACCGACCAACTTGCTCCAAGAGAAGCCAAACGGTGGTCGGGGCGACTTCGAGGGATCGCACCCGAACCGACGACGGTGCGTCGCAGACGGGCGATCGACTTCACCGCCGATTCGGGAACCGGTCCCACAGTTCGCTGGCCGGTGAAAGTTTCTGGCGCATCCGCGGGATTCGCTTGACCAATTCCAGGTGGGCGGCCTGGCACGCCTGGTCGCAGTCCTTCCCGCCGTAGTTGGTGACCACGCACGTGGCGTAGTCCTCGTCCGGCAGGATGTGGACCAGGCAGAACCAGTCGCCCGTCGCCCCGCTGTGCCACAGGCACCGCCCCTTCGCCCAGTCCACGCCGGCGACGGCCCACGACATCGTCCCCCCGCCCGGCTGGTCGGCGTGCAGCCTCTGGTACGTCTCCGCCTTCAGCAGCCCGCTCTTCCCCTGCGCCCCGCGGAGGTGTCCGGCGGCGAGCCTGCCCAGGTCGGTCATGTTGCAGCACACCCCGCCGACCGGCAGCCGGGACTTCCCGTGCTCGCCCAGCGGCTCGCGGGGCACCACCCGCCCGCCGTCCAGCACGTGCGGCCACGGGCCGTCAACCTTGTCCAGTCCGGACGTGACGTTCACGTGATCCCCGCCCTGCCAGCCGAGCTTCTTGTACACGTACTCCTCGTACAGCTCCTCCACCGGCTTCCCGGTCAGCCGTTCCGCGCGGTGGGCCGCGATCAGGTGGCCGCCCGAGTAAATATTCTTCTCCCCGGGCTTCGCCTGCGGCGGGTCGGCCAGGGCGTTCTGGACGTACCGGTAGCGGTTCTTCACCGCCTCCGCGAGGTCCTTGAATCGCTCGTGCGACTCGTCCTTGCTCGGGGCGTACGGCAGCCCGCTCGTGTGCGACATGAGCTGGGCCACCGTCACCGTCCGGTAGCCCGGCCGCATCACGTCCTTCAGTTCGGGGAACGTCTGCTCCATCGTGTCGTCGAAGCTCATCACCTTGGCGTCGACCAGCGCCCCGATGAGCGTGGCGGTGACTGGCTTGCTCACCGACCCGATCTTGAACCGGTCGTCCCGGCGGACCGGGGTCGGGTCGTCGGCCTTCCGCCGGCCGGCGGCCGAGGCCGCGACGACGCGGTCGCCGATCACCACCGACGCGGAGATGGCCGGCACGGTGTACTTCTCGCGGACCCGCTCCAGAGCCTCGAACATCCAGTCCGGATCCTCGACCGGCCGCGCGGGTGTGCGGGGCTGTCGGTCCGGCTGAGCGGCGGCGGGGGCACCGGCGAGCGTGCCGGCGGCGAGGACGAGACAGAGGAGGCGCATGGCGAAGAACGCTCCGGGTGATGTAGCAGGGTGATGCCGACTTTCCGCACCCGCGGGGACGGCCCGCGGGTGCGGACTTGCGAGTAAGAACCGGACGCCTTCTCACACCCTTGCGGGGAACTGCTCGACGTGTGTGTCGCCGGTCCGGCCGACGTACTGCACCCGCCGCCCGGTGATCTGGGTGAAGTACCCCACACACCCGGCCGCCATGATCCGGCGGAGGAACTCGGGGTACTTGATCTCGCCCCGCTGACTCGCCCGCACCGCCCCCTCGACGGCCGCGGCGTTGAACGGCCCGGCGACGGGCTCGGGCGGGGTGCCGGCGGCGAACACGTGCGACTCCCCGCACGGTAGGTAGTACGTCGTCTCGTCGCGGGTGAGGTCCACGTGATACCGTTCGACGCCCGCCTCGTGCAGTCGGCGGACGACCTCGGGGAACGGGAGCGTGCCGGCGGCCGACTGTTCCTTGCACTCCTTCATCACCGCGACGCGGTCCGGGCCGGTCATGAGTCACCTGTTGCGTGAGGAATTACGCGACCGGCACGTCTTTCAGCCCGTGTCGCCGCACGACGCCCTTCATCAGATCCACCAGCATTGCCCGCTGTCCTGCCTCGAGATGGCCGAAGAACTCGGCGTCGTTCGCGTCCGCCAGGGCCGCCAGTGTCGGGACGAGCTTCCGCCCGGCCGGGGTAAGTGCGACCGTCTGGAACCGCTTGTCCTCGGCCCCAGCCGTCCGCGTCACCAACTTCTTGGCGAGTAGTCGGTCGACGAGCTTGGAGATCGCCCCGCGGGTCATCCCCAGCGCCTCGGCGATCCCGCTCGGGGCGGTGGCCCCGGCGGCGAGCACCTGTCGCAGTACCACCCACTCGGCGACGGTCACCCCGTGGGCCTCGACCTTCTGGCGGAAGGCGTGGGACACGTGGTTGGACACGAAGCGGACCCAGAACCCGACGTGGGCGTCGAGTGGGCTGGGTTCGGTCGGCATGGCGAGCCTCCCGGGCGAAATTGGTTTCCTAGGAAACTATATCGGCGGTGGCCGGCGGGTGCAACACGCATTCCGGATTCCCTCCGGGCCTAAAGGAGATTGCCTCACACCGGTCGGTCGCTGCGACCGATTCACGCGGCGCGACTGGCCGCTACGAGTATTTCGGCCGCCCGTTCGCTACCCCCGCGCCTTCCTGGCCCGGTGTGCGGCCGCCTTCGCCCGGTTGCCGCACACCGCCATGCTGCACCACCGGCGGCCGTGGGCCTTCGTCCGGTCGAGGAACAGCAGCGTGCAGATGTGCCCTTCGCACGCCCGGATTAGCCGGAAGTCCACCGAGCAAATGAGGTCGGCCGCCGCCTCCGCCACGGGGTGCAAGAGCTCTTCCGGGCTCGCCCACCGGCGGACCCGCCGCAGCGCCGGCCCCCCGTCCGCGGCCTCGACCACCGGGTAGCTCGTGTCCCCCGCGAGCAGGTCATTCAGCTGCCAGACTGGTCGCGCCGTTGCCAGGGTGAGCGGCTTCCCCATGTGCCGGGTGACGAACCACCGCAGCCACTCCCGGAATTCCCTCGCCCGCGCGGCCACGCAATCGAGCTCCCCCTGGTCCTTCGCCGCCCGGAATCGGGCCGCGGCGTCTACCGGAATCGCGTTCGCTAGCTCCAGCCAGTCGACTAAATCCCGCCCGTGCCGCAGCCACTCGACCGGGACCTCTTTCGGCGAGGCGATGCTGTTGAGGAAGTCGAGCGCCGGGTGGTCGCCGACGAAGAACGGGGGAGGACGATCCGCCATCGACGCGCTCCGCGAGACACTCTGACCCATTATCACCCGGAATGCGGCCGCACGGGGGGCTTGTGGTATATAACCTGCATGGGTCGTTTTTGGAGGTTACTCGATTGGGGGAGGGATTCTCATGCGGGCGATCCTCAGGAAGCACTTCGGCGGACCGGACGTGCTGGAGATCCGGGAAATCGCCGAGCCCGAGCCGAAGGCGGGTCATGCGGTGATCGAGGTGAAGGCGTTCGGGGTCAACCACGCCGAGAAGCACATGCGGGAGGGCGAGTGGGCCGAGATCGCCGACGTCAGCGGGATCGAGTGCGTCGGGGTGGTGAAGTCCTGCCCCGGCGGGGAGTTCGCCCCGGGAACGAAGGTGGCCGCCCTCATGGGAGGGCTGGGCCGGACCATCAACGGCAGCTATGCCGAGGTCACCCGCGCCCCCGTCACCAACGTGGCGGTCATCGAGTCGGACCTGTCCTGGGCCGACCTGGCGGCGATCCCCGAGACCTACGCCACCGCCTGGACCTGCCTGTTCCGCAACCTCGAACTGATCAAGGGGCAGACCCTCGTCGTCCGCGGGGCGACGTCGTCCTTCGGGCAGGCGGCCGTCAACATGGCGGTCAACGCCGGGGCGACGGTCATCGCCACGACCCGCAGCCGGGATCGGTTCCCGGTGCTGGAGGCGCTCGGCGCCAGCCGGGTCGAGGTCGAGGGACCGGACCTGTCCAAGCGGATCGCCGAGGCCAAGCGGCTCGACGCGGTGCTCGACCTAGTCGGCAACAGCACCATCCTCGACTCCCTGAACATGCTCCGCCGCGGCGGCCGGGCGTGTCTGGCTGGGTGGCTGGGCGGGCTGGCCCCGATCCCCGACTTCAACCCGCTCTTGCAGATGGCGAGCGGCGTCTACCTGACTTTCTTCGGCAGCTTCGTGTTCGGGACGCCGGGCTTCCCGCTGTCGGACGTGCCGCTCCAGGCGATTGCCGCCGACGTCGCCGCCGGGCGCTATCGGGCGAAGCCGTCCCGGGTGTTCCGGTTCGAGGACATCCGCGAGGCGCACCGAGTCATGGACGCCAATCAGGCCGGTGGGAAGATGGTCGTGGTTCTGTGAGCCTGGGGCGTCCCACCAAACCCGAGGAGTGCGTGACGTGATTCACTACCGAACCGTCGATGTGGGCGGCCACCGCGTGTTCTACCGCGAGGCCGGCGACCCGGCGCGCCCGAGCTTGCTCCTCCTGCACGGGTTCCCCTGCTCGTCGCACATGTTCCGCGACCTGATCCCGCACCTGGCCGACCGGTTCCACCTGGTCGCCCCGGACCTCCCCGGGTTCGGCCACACGGTTTCCCCCGCCGGGTTCGCGCACACGTTCGACAACCTGGCGGGGGTGGTGCAGGGGTTCACCGACGCCATCGGGCTCGGCCGGTACGCCGTGTACGTGTTCGACTACGGCGCTCCCGTCGGGTTCCGGTTGGCCCTCGCCCGGCCGGACCGGGTGACGGCCATCGTCTCGCAGAACGGTAACGCCTACGAGGAGGGGTTGAGCGAGAACTGGGACTCGATCCAGCGGTACTGGCGGGAGCCGACGCCCGAGAACCGGGAGGCACTCCGCGCGCTCCTCACCCTCGACGCTACGAAGTGGCAATACCTGCACGGGGTGCCGGACGAGACGCTCGTGTCGCCCGACGGCTACACGCTCGACCACGCCCTGCTCAGCCGGCCCGGGAACGCCGAGATCCAGCTCGACCTGTTCCGCGACTACGCCTCGAACGTGGCCCTATACCCACGATTCCAAGTGTACTTCCGAACGTACCGGCCGCCGCTCCTGGCGGTGTGGGGCCGGAACGATCCGTTCTTCCTCCCGGCCGGGGCCGAGGCCTACGGGCGCGACAACCCAAACGCCGTGGTCCAACTGCTCGACACCGGGCACTTCGCGCTGGAAACGCACCACCGGGAGATTGCCGCGGCGATCCGCGACTTCCTCGGCTAACGCAGCGCGGGTCGTTCGAGACATCGCCCTCCACCACAAGCGAGACCGTTATGACCGAAGACTACGACCTCGTCGTGCTCGGGAGCGGGGCCGGCGGCAAGCTCCTGTCCTGGACGCTGGCGACCCGGGGGCAACGGGCCGTGGTGGTTGAGCGGAAGTACGTCGGCGGGTCGTGCCCGAACATCGCCTGTCTGCCGAGCAAGAACGTCATCCACTCCGCCAAGGTCGCTTCCTACCTCCGGCGCGCGGAGTTCGGCCTCGGCGGCGGGCCGATCGGCATGACCGTGGTGCGGGACCGGAAGCGCCGGATGGTGGACGGGCTGGTCGCGGTCCACCGGCAGAAGTACCAGGAGAGCGGCGCGGAACTGGTCATGGGGAGCGGCCGCTTTGTCGGGCCGCGGACCGTCGAGGTCGCGCTCAACGCCGGCGGCACACGCACCCTGCGGGGGACGAACGTCGTCATCAACACCGGCTCGCGGGCGCGGCTCGACGACACACCCGGCCTGGCGGACGCACACCCCCTGACCCACGTCGAGGCTCTCGACCTCGACCGCGCCCCGGACCACATGATCGTCCTGGGCGGCGGCTACGTGGGTCTGGAACTGGCCCAAGCCCTACGACGCCTCGGCAGCCGGGTGACGGTCGTCGAGCGCAACGATGCGCTCATCCACCGCGAAGACGCCGACGTGACGGAAGCGGTCGAGCAACTCTTCCGGGATGAGGGGATCGACGTCCGGACCGGGACGACGGTCGAACGGGTCAAAGGGCGGTCGGGGGAGTCCGTCCGGGTTTCCACGCCCGGCGGGGTGATCGCGGGGACGCACCTGCTCGTCGCCGGCGGGCGCACCCCGAACACGGACGGGATCGGGCTGGAGACGGCCGGCGTGGAACTCGACGGGCACGGGCATGTGAAGGTGGACGAGCGGCGGCGGACCACGGCCGAGGGCGTGTGGGCCGTCGGGGACTGCGCGGGCGGCCCGTACTTCACGCACATCTCGGCGGACGACTTCCGCGTCGTGCTGGACAACCTCGCGGGGGGGGACCGGGTGACGACCGGCCGGCAGGTGCCGTTCTGCCTGTTCACCGACCCCGAACTCGCCCGGATCGGCTTCAGCGAGCGGGAGGCCCGGGCGCGCGGCATTCACTACCGGCTGGCGAAACTGCCGATGGCGCACGTGCTGAGGACGCACACCCTTTCCGAGACGCGGGGGTTCATGAAGGCGCTCGTCGAGCCGGACGGGGAGAAGATCCTCGGCTTCACCGCGTTCGGCCCCGAGGCCGGGGAGGTCATGGCCGTGGTCCAGGTGGCGATGGCCGGCCGCCTCCCGTTCACCGTCCTGCGCGACGCGGTCCTCGCCCACCCGACGATGGCGGAAGGGCTGGGTGACCTGTTCGCCGAGATTCCTGCTTGATTCCGATGGCACCGTCGATGTCGGGTGGGTAGCTCCGACGTGGCGAACGGCCGGCGTGAGCCGGCAGGTCATTGTGTGGAATGCGTCAGCGGTAAACCAAGCGCATTACGAGCCGCGACCGAAAGGGAGCGGCCGGCGAACCCGACTGCCGCGATTGCGGTCCGACGGGCTCGCCGGCCGCTCCCTTTCGGTCGCGGCTCGTGACACGTCCCATCTCCTCCGAAGCCACCCGTACCAACGACCAGCCGGCTCACGCCGGCCGCTCGCCCGGCAAGCGCCGGTCCCACCGAACGGACCGTTACTTCCGGTCCCGCGGCGCGTAGCCGCGCCACACCCACTCGATCGCGTGCGGGAGGAACTGCTGCTGGGCGTTGCCGACGCTGTGGCCGGCGCCGCGGCAGAACAGGTACTGGTACTCGTACCCCTTCTCCTTCAGCACCTTGGCCATCCGGTTGTTGGCCTCCACCCAGTCGTGCATGTTGTCGCGCATCACGTTGGGGTTGAGCAGGTCCTTGTCGCCGACCGAGATGAAGACGCGGATCGGCTTCTTCGGCTCCTTGGGGATCAGCGTCTCGTGGAAGCCCCAGGCGCCGTCGGGGTAGCGGGGGTCGAACGGCCACGCCTGGTTCACGAAGGTGCCCGACGTCGTCAGCACGCGGTGGTACAGGTCATTGCGGAACCAGGCCATGATGAGCGCGGCCGAGCCGCCCGAACTGTTCCCCATCGCGGCGCGGCCGTCGGGGTCTTTGGTCAGCTTCACTCCGCAGGTCTTCTCCACGCGCGGCAGTACCTCGTCCTCGATGTACGTGGCGTAGTCGCCGGTCATGTTGTCGTATTCCTTGCCGCGCTCGTGCCCCTGGGCGTCGCCGCCGCCGTTGGCGATGGAAATGAGGATGATGGGCGGGATGCGCTTCTGGTGGATGAGGTTGTCGAGGATGGTCTTGAAGTTGTTGGCCTGGCCGGGGCCGTCGTGGACGACCATGAACGGCGCCTCGGTGCCCGCCTTGTACTGCGCGGGGATGTAGACCCCGACCGCACGCTTATAGTCGATGGGGTGCGTTTCGACGATCAGCGTCTTCGGGTTGCTCGGATCGACCTTGCCGAACTGCTTGCGGGCGATGCCGGGGTTGAAGAGTTTGGTCTCCTTCGAGTCGATGACGAACTGCTGCACCTTCCCCTCGGGAACGCCGTCGACCTTCTTGCGCTCCGGCGCGGGGACGTACTTCGGCCCGATGACGAAGTTGTCGTAGGCGTCGAGCGGGGGGTTCTCCCCCTCCTTCAACGTTTTGAACGGCGGGGCGCCCTTGTCGTCGGGGTTGCGGACCGGCTGGGCGACCGACACGGTGGCGACCCCGACCGTGGCGGCCAGGACGAGCGCGGAGAGTCTGGACATACCTGCCTGACGGTGTGGTGGAGAAGGTTCGGGTGCGCGGACGGCACCCGGGCGTGCGCTGGTAACGTATGGCGGCGGCGGCCGGTCTGGTAGCCACAGGCTTTTGCCCGCACTGGCGCGGACGCTGGCGAAAAGCCTGCGGCCACCAGCCCATGCGCCACCGTCGTAAACAACACTAACGCCGCTCGTAGAATCCGCCGGGCAGTCGGCGCACGAGCCGCTTCAGTTCCAGTTGCATCAGCACCTTCGCGAGTTCGCCGGCGCCGACCCCCGCCTCGCGGCTCAACTCGTCGGCGTGGCGCCGGGACGCGAGTAGATCCCACACCACCTGGTGCGCCGGCTCCAGGTTCGCCGGGGCGGGCGGCGGAGGCGGTGGTTCCGCGAACAACACCGGTTGGGGCGATTGCCCCCCGTTCCCTGGCTCCTGTCTCCGGCCCCGCGTGCCCCATTCCCCGGTCGCAATTCCTTTCAGGTCGTCGAGGATGTCGTCGGCCGAGCGCACGAGGCGGGCGCCCTTGCGGATGATTTCCAGGCACCCCGCGCTCGCCGGGCTGTCGGTCGGGCCGGGAACGGCGAACACTTCTTTCCCCTGCTCCAGCGCGTGATCCACGGTGATGAGCGCCCCGCTCTTGATGTTCGCCTCCACGACCACGATCCCGCGGCTCAACCCGCTGATGATGCGGTTCCGCGCCGGGAACATGCCCGGCTGCGGCGCCACCGTCATCGGCGTCTCGGTCACGAGCGCGCCGGCGTCGGCCACCTGCGCGGCAAGGTCGGCGTGCTCGGGCGGATAGATGCTCGACAGGCCGCCGGCGAGGACGGCGATCGTGCGCCCGCCGGCTTCGAGCGCGCCGCGGTGCGCCGCCCCGTCGATCCCGCGGGCGAGGCCGGACACGACCGTGACGCCCGCCCGCGCCAGCCCGCGGGCGATCTCGGCTGCGACGCGCTTCCCGTAGCCGGTGCAGGCCCGCGAGCCGACGATTCCCACCGCGGTCGCGTCGGTGTCGGACCACGCGCCGCGAAAGTATAGCAGCGGCGGCGCAGCCGCGAGCGCTTCGAGCGGCGGTGGGTAGCCGGGGAAGCCGAGCGGCACCGGCGTGACGCCGTGTTTTTCGATCAGCTCCAGTTCGCGGCCGATGTCGATGCCCCGGAGCGCGGCGGCCATCTCGGCCGCCGTCTTCTCGCCGATGTGCGGGATGGTGCGGAGCTGCGCGGCCGTCGCCTGCCGGGCCGCGGCGGCAGAGCCGAATCGTTCAAGTAGTGCGGCGGTGAGTTTCGGCCCGAGGCCGGGGACGAGGGCGAGCGCGAGGTGGTCGCGTACGGCGTCGGGTACGGGCGGCATGACGCAAGGATAGCCGACGTGACGGGGCGGGTCAGCGGACTTCCAGCGTAAACTCGGGGTTTCCGCGCGCGCTCACGCCCCGCGTCAGTCGGAACGACTTCCCGAACACCGCCGACGGCTGCCACCCGTTCTCACCCGCGGCCGCCGCGTACCCGCCGTCGCCGCGGACGTGGATCGTGAACGCGACCTCTGCGCCGCGAGCGTCCACCAGCCAGTACTCCGGGACGCCGGCCGCGAAGTAGGCGTCGAACAGGATGACCGTGTCCTTCTTGACCGAGCTGTCGCTGACGACTTCCAACACCATGTCCGGGGTGCCGACGATTTCCACAAAGCCGGCCTCCTTCCCCGCGACCTCGGCCGCCCGGCCCGCCGCGATTGCGGCCTCGGACACGAACGTCGCGTCCGGGTTGCCGGAGAGGTCGGCGGCGGTGTTCGTCAGCAGCAGTCCGTCGGGATACAGCCAGCCGAGTTTCCCGCCCTTCACGACGTTGCCGAGCACCCGGTAGAACTCGCCCTTGAGCAGCAGGTGGGTGAACAATTGCTCCTTGCTCATGTCGACCCACACCTCCCCCCGGAGGAACCACGTCTTCGCCTTCTCGGGCACGTCGTCCGTGTCCAGCCAGCGGCGGAAGGCCTCCAGGTCGGTAACCCAGCCCGGGATTGTCACCCGGCCGTTGTCATGGACGACCGTCGCCACGGCCGACTTCGTCCGCGCGAGTGGGGGCACCGCCCGGGTGTCGTTGTTCACCACCGTTGCCATGTGTCACTCCGCTTCAACCGACCCCAGCATGACGGACCGCCGGGGTCGATTCAACCCCCGTCGTCCGCCGCCTCGTCCGCCTTCTCCTCCCCCGCCGGCGGCAGCTTCATCCCGCGCTTCGCCAGCGCCTGCCGCAGCAGGTACTCGATGTGCCCGTTCAGGCTGCGCAGGTCGTCCTCGGCCCACTTCTGGACCGCGGCCAGCACCGCCGGGTCGATCCGCAGGAGGAACGCCTTCTTCGCCATGACCGCCGTGGGGAAGGGGAGGGCGAACGGGAGCGGGCCGGCGGGGCGAACCCGCCGGCCCGGGGGCGTCAGGCGTACAGCGTGCCGGTGTTCATCACCGGCTGGGGCGTCGAGTGCCCGCACAGCACCACGAGCAGGTTGCTGACCATCGCCGCCCGCCGCTCGCCGTCGAGCTCCAGCACCTGCTTCTGCTCCAACGCCTCCAGGGCGTGCTCGACGATCCCGACGGCGCCGGCGACGATCTGCGCCCGGGCCGCCACGATCGCCCCCGCCTGCTGCCGCTGGAGCATCGCCGCGGCGATCTCCGGGGCGTAGGCGAGGTAGCTGATCCGCGCCTCCAGCATTTCCACCCCGGCCGGGGCCATCCGGGCCTGAATGTCCTGCTTCAACTGGGCCGCCACCTCCTCGACGTGGCCGCGGAGCGAATGCGCGTCGCCGGCCGGGGCGTCGTAATGGTAACGGCTGGCGAGCGCCCGCAGCGCCGCGTCCGCCTGCGTCTCGACGTACCCCGCGTAGTCGTCCACGTTGAACACGGCGCCGGCCGGGTTCACCACCTTCCACACCACCACCGCGGCGATCTCGATCGGCGTCCCGTCCGCGTCGTTCACCTTCAGCGGCTGCCGCCGCTGCGTCGCCGCCGCGGTCACGTTCCCGTGCGCGTCCTTCTTCTCGTCGGTCTTCTGCAGGCCGGTCTCGAACGTCCGCACCCGCAGGCTCACCCGCGTCCGCCAGTAGAACGGGTTGCCGTAGAAGAACCCGGTCTCGCGGACCGTGCCGACGTAGGTGCCGAACAGCTGCACCACCCGCGCCTGGTTCGGGCCGTTCACGATGAACCCGAACAGGCTGACCAGCCACACGAACGCGAACGGGATGATCGCCCACAACAGCTGCGGCTCGCGCCACCGCGCCGCGAGCACGATCATCCCCACCTCCGCCGCCAGCCCGGCCAGCACCCAGGCCAGCCCCATCCACCCCGACCCGAGTCGCAGTTCACGGTCGTCCACGGTTCACCCCTCCGATAGCGGAGTGATATCATGTTGGTATCTTACCCGCTGCCCAGGTGTTCGTCGCGGTCGCAGCCGCATTTTTGGAATCCATTGCGTAGGGTGGGCGGGATTCGGCCAGTTTGTGACCGCCCACGCGACCAGTCGGCGGTATACTCGCACGCGGCCTCACCCCGGCCGTTCTCGTCCGCGTCATCCCCGGGGTTCCGGGGTCATCGGTCCCGGGTGGGGTCGGGGCCACACGGGTTTCCCCATGTCCCAGCGCTGCCCCCACTGCGGGGCCGGGCTCGCGTCGAAGGATCTCAAGCCCGGCCGCTACGTCCCGAAGTGCCTGAAGTGTCAGAAGACGTTCGTGCTCCACGTTCAGTGGGCGACCTACTCCGACGACGCCGCGTTCGCCGCTGCCGCCAAGCCGGAGGTCGCTGTGCGGGTCGCCGACCCGAACGGCACCGGCGCGTTCACCGACGTCGGCGCCGGGCTGAACCCGAACGCGACCGGCGACTTCACCGACGCCGACCGCACCGGCGCGATCGACGCGCCCCGGGCGGATGTCAACGCCACCGGCGCGTTCACCGAGGCCGAAGCGCCCGCCGCCCGTCGCCCCGCCGACCAGACCGATCCGCTCGCCACCGGTGCCTTCACCGCGGCGCCGGACTCGCCGGGCGCGGGTGACGATGACTTCAGCGTCGGCGCGAAGCCGGCGGCGCGGGCGACGGCGGTCGCGAACACGGCGGCGGACGACTCGGTCGCGTTCGGCGACGACGCCGCCCCGACGCGACTCGGCGGGTACGAGGTTCTCAAGGTGCTGGGGAAGGGCGGGATGGGCGCCGTGATGCTGGGCCGGCAGGTCTCGCTCGACCGGCCGGTGGCGCTCAAGGTGATGCACCCGAAGGTCGCCGCGAACCCCGGCTTCGTCGCCCGGTTCACCCGCGAGGCCTACGCCGCGGCGCAGCTGACGCACCACAACGTGGTCCAGGTCTACGACATCGGCGAGGACCGCGGCCGGCACTTCTTCAGCATGGAGTACGTCAACGGCCGCTCGCTCGGCGACCGCCTCAAGGCGGACGGGAAACTCGCCCCCGAGGAGGCCGTCGGGCTCGTCCTCCAGGCCGCCCGCGGGCTCCGCTACGGGCACAAGCAGGGGATGGTCCACCGCGACATCAAGCCCGACAACCTGATGGTGAACGACGAGGGCGTGGTGAAGGTCGCCGACCTCGGGCTGGTGAAGCTCGGCGGCACCGACCTGCCCGCCCAGGCGGGTGCGTTGCCCGGCTACGCCGACGACCCGGGGAACAGTCAACTCACTCGCGTCGGCGTGGTGATGGGGACGCCGGCGTACATGGCGCCGGAGCAGGGGAAAGACTCTGCCGCGGTGGACCAGCGGGCGGACGTGTACTCGCTCGGCTGCACGCTGTACGTGCTCCTCACCGGCCGCCCGCCGTTCGAGGGGAAGACGGCGCTGGAGATCATCAGCAAGCACCAGACGCAGCCGCTCGTACCGCCCGAGGTGGTGGTGAAGCGGGTGCCGAAGGCGCTGTCGGCGATCCTGCTGAGGATGATGGCGAAGAAGCCGGACGAGCGCTACGCGACGATGGACGAGGTGATCGCCGCGCTCGAAGGCTTCCTCGGCGTGGACCGTGCCGGCCCGTTCAACCCGACGGAGGCGCAGGCCGACGAGCTGGAGAAGCTCTGCTGCCAGTTCAACGTCCGCGGGGCAGGGCGGCTCAAGCGGCTCGCCGGGTTGGCGTTCGCCGGCTTGTGCGCCGCCGGGGTGGTCGGCGCCGCCGTCGCCGGGATGCCCGCGCTCGCCGGCGGCGTTCTCGGGCTGCTCGTCATGACACCGCTCGCGTACTTCGTCACCCACGGCGTGTTGACCGGGAGCGTCGTGTTCACGCGCGCCCGGGCGGTGGTGTTCGGTACGGGCGTCTTCGACTGGCTGATGGCCACCGCCGGTGCGCTGCTGTTCCTCACCACGCTGTACCTGTTCGGCCTGCTGTGGAGTTGGCTCGGGTTCGCCGCGCTCGCCGCCGGGCTTGGGTTCGCGCTGTGGTTCGTCGCCGACCGTCGCGCCGCCGCGGCACAGGTCGAGCCTTTGGACGACGTGCGCGGCCTGTTCCGCTCGCTCCGCCTCCAGGGGCTCGACGAGGAGGCGATCCGCCAGTTCGCGTGCAAGTACGCCGGGTCGGGGTGGGAGCCGTTCTACGAAGCACTGTTCGGGTACGAGGCGAAGCTCGCCGCCCGCGCGTATCGCAAAGGCGCGACGAGCGAGCCGTGGGCGAAGCACGGCGCCTGGCGCGAGCCGGTCGTGCAGGCGATCGACGCCCGGCTCGAAGCGCGCCGCCTCGCCCGCGAGCGCAAGCACCTTCAGAAGGTCGAGGCGAAAGCACTAGAGGCCGAGGGCGTGAGCAAGGCCGAGGCAAGGGCGAAGGCCGCCGAGATGGCCGACGGCATGATCGAGCAGGCCGCCGAGGCGACGCAGGCGCGGCGCGAGGGGAAGGAGGTGAGCGTCCGCGAGATGGTCGCCGCCGCGAAGGAGCGCCGCCGCCCGAAGTCCGGGCTGAACGTCGCCGGCAAGAAGCTCCGCCGCCGCGACTCGAAGTACGCCCTGGACGCGCTCCTCGGCCCGCGGCTGCGGTTCGCGCTCGGCGCCGCCGTGTTCGCCGCCGGCCTCCTGTGGATGAGCCAGAACGGCCTACTGAGCAAGGAGAACAACGTCCTCCAGAAGCTGATCGCGTTCGACTTCGCGGGTGCCGGCGCCGCACTCGACAAGGCCACCGGGAAGCCGCTCCAACTCCCCGGCGTGCCGGCGGAGGTGACGGCACCACTCAGCTCCTATGCCGCGCCGGTCACCGGCTTCCTGCTGCTGTGCAGCGGCATCTTCTACCTCGGCTGGCGGCCGAGTCTGGCTGCGTTACCCGGCGCCGCGCTCGCGCTGCTCGGCCCACCGCTGCTGAAGGAAGCGGGCGTGAGCGGCCTGCCGGTCAGCGCCGAGACGCTGTGCCTGATCGCCGGCGCGCTGGTGATCGCGGTCGGCGGCCGCTTTCTGAGGAGCTGACGCGAGCCGCGCGAATTGGGTAGCACTCGCCGCGGGAGGCCGGGCGTGCCCGTCCGGCCTTCCCCGGCCCGGTATAATTCCCGGAGACACGCCCCCGGAGCCGATCCCATGTCGCAGGCGATCGTCGACCCCGGCGAGCTCCGCCGCTTCGCCGCCAACCTCAAGCGGTTTAACGCCGATCTCCACGCCGGCCTCGGAGGGCTGCACGGGCAGTTGCTCGCCCTCGGCGACTCGTGGCGCGACCAGGAGCACGACCGGTTCCGCGAGGAGTTCGAGCAAACGATGCAGGCGATCGAGCGGTTCCTCGACGTGTCCGCGGAACACATCCCGTTCCTCCTCCGCAAGGCCGAGCGGATCGAGGAATACCTGTCGCAGCGGTGACGACGCATGAGCGCCGACGTTCGCTCGATCGCCGCGCTGCGCGACTGGCACGCCGCCCTCACCGGCTACGGCGAGTCGCTGGCCGAGTCGCTGGCCGGCATCGAGCTGGAGCTGCGCCGCGGGTTCGACTGGCTCGATGAGCAGCTCGGCCGCTGGCAGAAGGCCATCCGCGACTGCGAAGAAGAAGTGGTGCAGGCGAAGGCCGAGCTGGCGGCGCGGAAGTACACCGGCTGGGACGGCCGCGAGCCGGATACGACCGTGCAGGAGCGGGCGCTGCGGCGGGCGCGGGCGCGGCAGGAGTACGCGGAAGACCAGGTGCGGGTCGTCCGCGGCTGGATCGGCCGGCTGCCGAAGCTGATCGACGAGCTCTACCGCGGCCCGGCGAGCCGCCTCACCGGCATCCTGGAGGCCGACCTGCCGCGCGGCCTCGCGGCGCTCGGCTATAAGGTCCAAACGCTCGAAACCTACGCCGGCATGCGGGCCGACTACGCCGCCGCGCCGAGCGCTCCGCCGCCGCCACCGCCCCCCGCGGAGCCCGCCCCATGAGGTTCGGCACCACCCGCAGCCAGGTCTACGACGCCCAGAAGACGGCGCAGGCGCACTGGCAGGCGGTCCAGGACGACTGGAACGACGCCGCGCGCCGCGAGCACGACGAGCAGGTGTGGACGCCGCTCGACGCGGCCGTGGGCGAAGCGCTGCGTGCGATCGACCAGCTATCGGTGCTGTTCGCCCAGATCCGCACCGAGTGCGAGTACCCGGGAAATATGTGACGCTTTATGACGCCCGGGCCGGTCCACATGCCCTCCCCCGACCACGGGACGGTCGTCCTCCCGCCCGCCGACGCGATCCGGTTCGCCGCCGCCACCATCCCCGGCCCGCGGATTCCCGGTTTTGAGCTACTGGAGGAAATCAACCGCGGCGGGATGGGCGTGGTCTACAAGGCCCGTGAACTGGCAGTGAACCGGGTCGTGGCGCTGAAGACGATCGCCCCGGCAGCGCTGGCGGTGTCGGAGGTACGCGAGCGGTTCGAGCGCGAGGCCCGCGCCGCTGCCCGGTTGAACCACCAGAACGTGGTCGTCTTGTACCACACCGACCTCGCCGCGCCGGCCCCGTACCTCGTACTAGAGTTCGTGGCCGGGGTGGACCTGGGACGGCTGGTACGGCAGCGCGGGCCGCTCCAGTGGCGGGAGGCGGTCGGGTACGTCCGCCAGGCGGCCGAGGGGTTGCGGCACGTCCACGAGCAGGGGCTCGTCCACCGGGACGTGAAACCGTCGAACCTGATGGTCGTTTCGTCTGCTGAGCCGGGCGGTGCGGCGCGGGTGAAGCTCCTCGACCTCGGCGTGGCGCGGGCAGTCCTCCCGACGAACCACCCGGTCGAGGCGGCGCTGACCGAGGCCGGGGCGTTCCTCGGCACGCCGGCGTTCGTCGCCCCGGAACAGGCCGACGACCCGCGCCGGGCGGACGCCCGCTCCGACCTGTACGGGCTCGGGGCGACGCTCTACTACCTGCTGACGGGGGCGGCGCCGTTCCCGGGGGACACGCCACTCGAAGTCCTCCGCCGGGCCGCGGGTGACGCCCGCCCGTCGCCCCGGGTCGCCCGCCCGGACGTTCCGCCGGCGCTCGACGCGCTCGTGCGGCGACTGCTCGCCACCGACCCGGCCGCCCGGTTCGCGTCCGCCGCCGAGGCGGCAGCCGCGCTCGACCGGGCGGCCCGCGGCGAGCCCGACCCGACCGTGTTTATTCGCCTGCCAGAGACGACGCGCATGACCGCCAACCAGTTCGAGCGCGAGCGGTCGGTCCTCGCCCGGCTCGCCGACGCCGCCGGCGCCCGGGCAGCCGCCGAGACCGCGGTCGCCGCCGCGTTCCGCGAATCATCGTACCGGGCCGACCGCGAGTTCGCTCGCGCCAAGAAGTCGCTCGCCGCCGCCCGCGAGAAGGAGATCGGTGCTATCGACGCGGCCCACGCCGCCGCCACCACGCAGTTGCGGGGCAAGGCCGACGCCGACCTGTTCACCGCCACCCGCGCCCGCGACGACCGGCTCATGTCGCTGTCGCTCCGGTTCACCACCGCGGAGCAGAAGGCACAGGCCGAGTACCAGGACCGCCTCTGGTCGCTCGACTCGGTGCTCGAAGGCTCACTCAAGAGCGCGACCGACCAGAAGGAGGCGCTAGAGCGGAAGGCGGCGGCCGCGGCGGTGCAGGTGACGGCCCTTTGGGACGAGGCCGAACCGCTGATCGTGAAGGCCGGGACGACCCGCGAGCAGGTCGCGGTTCCGGTCACACTCCCGCCCTCCGACGACGACCCCATCACCCGCGTGCAGAAGGCGATCGCCGCCGCCGAGGCCGCGATCGAGACGCTGCGGCAGGACGCGGGGAGCCGATTGTTCGTGATCCTCGGGAGCACGCGCCGGCGACTCGTTGAAGAGGCGGAAGCGGTCGGTGTGCGCCTCGGCGAGGCCGCCGCGGCGTGCGACGAGCTGACGCGGTACGCCACCGCCGAGTACGCCGCCGAGGTGCAGCGGGCGCGCGACCGGCACGCCCGCAAGCGGCACGAGACCCAGCAGCACTACGAGCCGCTGCTGGCGGCGCAGAAGCAGCAGATCGAGCTCGAGCGGGCGCGGGCGGCGGCCGAGTACGAGGCGACCGCCGGGGAGGTTCAGCGCCGCCGTGAGACCGCCGTCGCGACCGCCGAGGAAGATTACCGCAACTCCCGGACGATCGCCGAAGCCCGGTGCGACGCCGAGTTCGAGGCCGCCGAGCAGACGCACGCGGACAAGATCGCCGCCGCCACCGAGACCCGCGACGAGGCGTGGAAGACGCTCTTCATGGCGTGGCGCGCCGCCGTGGTCGACGCGCGGAAGACGCTGCGGGCGGTCCGCGCCGAGGCCGCGGAGGACTTCCCCGACTGGGAGGCCGTCGCCGGCGACCGCCCGCTCCCGACGACCATCCCGCCGGGCATCCCGTTCGGCGTGATGGCCGTGGACATCGCCCACATCCCCGACGGGCTCTCGGCCGACGCGCGGCTCGTCCCGCAGGTCGACCTGAACGGCCCGACGCCGCTGTTCCTCCCGTTCCCGGACCGGTGCGCCGTCGTGCTGAAGGCGCGCGACGAGGGCCGGAACGCGGCGGTGGCCGCACTCCAGACGATGATGCTCCGGTTCCTCACCGGCCTGCCGCCGGGGAAGGTGCGGTTCACCATCCTCGACCCGGTCGGCCTCGGCGAGAACTTCGCCTCGTTCATGCACCTCGCCGACCACGACGAGAAGCTGGTGACCGGCCGCATCTGGACCGAGCCGCGCGAGGTCGAGGCCCGGCTGACGGACCTCACCGACCACATCGCCAGCGTGATCCAGAAGTACCTGCGGAACCAGTACAAGACGATCGAGGAGTACAACCGGGCGGCCGGCGAGGTGGCCGAGCCGTACCGGGTGCTGGTGGTCGCCAACTTCCCCGCGAACTTCACCACCGAGGCGGCGAAACGGCTGGTCAGCATCGCCCAGAGCGGCCCGTCGTGCGGGGTGTGCGTGCTCGTCGGCGTGGACGCGCGGGCGGTCATGCCGCGAGACTTCCAGATGGCCGACCTGGAGGCGCCGAGCCTCGTGCTGAACTGGAAGGACGGGCGGTTCACGCCGAAAGACCCGGCGCTCGCGCCGTTCCCGCTGACGGTGGACGCGCCGCCCGACCCCGCGACCGTCGCGCATCTCGTCCGCCGCGTCGGGCAGGCGAGCAAGGACGCGGTGCGCGTCGAGGTGCCGTTCGAGTACATCGCCCCGCCGCCCGACGAGGTGTGGACGAAGAGTGCGGCGAAGGGGTTCGAGGTGCCCGTCGGCCGCGCCGGGGCGACGCGGCGGCAGGCGTTCACCCTCGGCCGCGGCACCGCGCAGCACGCGCTCGTCGCCGGGAAGACGGGCTCGGGGAAATCGACACTGCTCCACGCCCTCATCACGAACCTGGCGCTGAACTACAGCCCGGACGAGGCGGAGCTGTACCTCATCGACTTCAAGGAGGGGGTCGAGTTCCAGTGGTACGCGACGTACCGCCTGCCGCACGCGCGGGTGGTGGCGATCCAGAGCGAGCGCGAGTTCGGGCTGAGCGTGCTCCAGCGGCTCGACGCCATCCTCCGCGAGCGCGGCGAGCGCTTCCGCGACGCCGGCGTGAACGACCTCGCCGGCTACCGCGGTCACCTGAAAACCCAGGGCGACGGGACGGCCGTTTGCCCGCGGATTCTGCTCGTCGTGGACGAGTTCCAGCAGTTCTTCGTCGAGGACGACAAGCTCGCGCAGGAGGCGACACTGCTGCTCGACCGCCTCGTCCGCCAGGGGCGGGCGTTCGGGCTGCACGTGGTGCTCGGGTCGCAGACGCTCGGCGGGGCGTACTCGCTCGCCCGCAGCACCATCGACCAGATGGCCGTGCGCGTCGCACTCCAGTGCTCGGACGCCGACGCGCAGCTGATTCTCAGCAAGGACAACAACGCGGCCCGGCTGCTGAGCCGGCCCGGCGAGGCGATCTACAACGACCAGAACGGGCTGGTCGAGGGGAACGACCCGTTCCAGGTGGTGTGGCTATCCGAGGAGAAGCGCGAGAGCGTGCTGCGCGAACTCGGCGACCGCGCCGCCGGCCAGTACCCGCCGCCGCTGGTGTTCGAGGGGAACAGCGCCGCCGACCCGGCCCGCAACCCGGCACTCGAACGGGTGCTGGACGCGGCGGTCTGGGGCGAGACGAAGTCTCCCGCGGCGTGGCTCGGCGACCCCGTGGCGATTAAGGAGCCGACGGTCGCCGTGTTCCGCCCGCAAGGGTCGGCGAACCTGCTCCTCATCGGCCAGAACGAGGACGCGGCCCGCGGCCTGTTCGCGGCGGTGCTGCTCGGGCTGGCCGGGCAGGTGGCGCCCACAACCGAGCCGGTGTTCACGCTGATCGACGCCACCCCCGAGGACTCCGACGACGCCGAGACGCTGCGCCGCATCGCCGTGCGGCTGCCAAAGCAGGCCCGCGCGCCGGAGCGGTCCGGCCTGCCGGCGGCGCTCACCGAACTGTCGGCCGAGGTCGAGCGGCGGCTGAAGGACGGGTCGGCGGTGCGGGTTCCGCGGTTCCTGTTCGTGTTCGGCGTCCACCGGGTCCGCGAACTGCGGAAGGCCGAGGACGACTTCGGCTTCCGCCGCGGCGCCGAGCGCGAGGTGAGCCCGGCCGAGTGCCTCGCCGCGCTGCTGAAGGACGGCCCGGGCGTCGGCGTCCACGTCGTCGTGTGGTGCGACTCGCTGACGAACCTGAACCGCACCTTCGAGCGAGCCCAACTCCGCGAGTTCGGGTTGCGGGTGCTGTTCCAGATGAGCCCGACCGACAGCAGCACGCTGATGGACTCGCCCGCCGCGTCGCGGCTCGGTCGGCACCGGGCGCTGTTTCTCCAGGAGGAACAGGAGCGGCCGGAGAAGTTCCGCCCCTACGGTGTGCCCGAACCCGAGTGGCTCGACGCCGTACTCGCCCAGCTTTCACAGAGGACAGAGAGCAGAGGGCAGAGGGCAGAGGACGCCGCGGAACGTCTGGCGCCTTAGCCTCTGCCGACTGTTCTCTGACTTCTGGCCTCTGTCTTCTACGGTTTAACATGCCCCGCACCGACCTCCCGCCCGGCCCCCGCGGCACGTTGTTCGGCGGGAGCCTGCGCGGCTTCGCCGAGCGCCGGCTCGACTTCTTCCTCGACGTGGCCCGCGAGTTCGGCCCGCTCGCCAGCTTCCGGTTCGGCCCGAAGCGGATGTTCCTCGCGTCCGACCCGGCGCTCATCGAGCAGGTGTTGGTGACGGACGCGAAGCACTACATCAAGCACTTCGGCGCCCGCATGTACAAGCCGGTACTAGGCAACGGGCTGGTAACGAGCGAGGGCGACTTCTGGCTCCGCCAGCGCCGTCTCAGCCAGCCGGCGTTCCTGAAACAACGCGTGCACTCCTACGCGCCGGTGATGGCAGAGTTGACACGCCGGATGCTCGCCGGCTGGCGACCGGGCAAACAGGTCGACGTGAACTACGAGTTCAGCGCTCTCACCGGGGTGATCGCGCTGAAGACGTTGTTCGACCTCGAAGCGACGGAGGACCGCGCGGCATTCGTGGACGCGCTGCGGGACGCGTTCGACCTGCTCAGCGCCCGCTTCCGTCACGTCGTCGCGTTCCCGACGTGGTTCCCGACACCGGCCAATCTCCGCCTCAATCGCGCCATCCGCCACCTCGACGGTGTGCTCGACGGCTTCATCGAAGTGGGGAAGAAACGCGCCGCCGAGCGGGAGAAGAGCGGGCACGCCGGCGAGTCTGTCGATCTGCTCAGCCGGCTGCTCGCCGCGCGCGACGAGGACGGTTCGGCCATGACGCCGCGGCAGCTGCGCGACGAGGCGATGACCCTGTACCTCGCCGGCCACGAGACGACGGCGCTGACACTGAGCTGGGGCTGGCTCCTGCTCGCGCAGAACCCGGCAGCGGAAGACCGACTGGTCGAGGAGTGGAAGCGGGTGCTCGGCGGCCGCGCGCCGACGCCGGACGACCTGCCGAACCTGCCGTACACGGAGGCGGTGATCTCCGAGGCGATGCGCGTGTACCCGCCGGTGTACCTGATCGGTCGCGAGGCGACGAAGGAACTCGAACTCGGCGGCTACCGGGTGAAGAAGGGGTACACGATTTTCATGAGCCAGTGGGTGAACCACCGCGACCCGACGTACTTCCCGGACCCGGAGGTGTTCAAGCCCGAGCGCTGGTTGGACGGGCTGGCGAAGCGCATCCCGAAGTACGCCTACTACCCGTTCGGCGGCGGCCCGCGGGTGTGTATCGGCAACACGTTCGCGCTGATGGAGGCGGCGATTCTGCTCGCCACCGTCGGCCAGCGCTACCGGTTCACGCTCGACCCCGGCGCCGTGATCGACCTCGACCCACAGATCACACTGCTGCCGAAGTATGGCATCCCGGCGACGCTGGAGTTGCGGTAACGACGACCGGCCGGCGTGAGCCGGCTGGTAGTTGTGTCGGGCACCCGTACCAATCACCAGCCGGCTCACGCCGGCCGGTCGCCGGGTTCGGTCTCACCCGCGGAACAGCGCCGCGATCGGTCGCCCGTCGTCGGTGATGGGTACCGGGCGCGGGCCGCCGGCGAGTGTCTTCGCCGGGTCGATGCCGAGCGCGGCGTAGATCGTCGCGTGGAAGTCCGGCACGCTCACGCCGTCGCTCACGATCCGCTTCGCCAGGTCGTCAGTCACGCCGTAGGCGCCGCGGTGGCGCAACCCACCACCAGCCAGCACCAGCGAGAATGCGGTTCCCTGGTGACCGCGGCCGCCGCCGGCGTCGAACTCGGCGGGGCGGCCGAACTCGGTGCCGATCACGATCAGCGTCTTGTCGAGCCGGCGCCGCGTTTCCAGATCGCGGATGAGGGCCGAGAGGGCGGTGTCCATCTCCTCGATGAGGAGGTGCTGGTTCCGCTGCCCCTGGTTGTGCGTGTCCCAGCCGGTGCCGTTGAGGAAGTTGAGGTTGTGCGACACCTCGACGAACCGCACCCCGGCCTCGGTGAGCCGACGGGCGAGTAGCAGCCGCTGGCCGAACTCGCCGCCGAACGACTGCCGCGCCGCCGCTTCCGTGTTGAGGTCGAACACGCTCATGAACCGCGGGCCGGCGAGGCGCAGGCTCTCGGCGAGCGCCTGGTCGTAAGCCGCAACCGGCGCCGCGGCCCGCCCGCCCTCACGCAGCCCGGCGAGGAGCCGCTCGCGGTCCGACTGCCGCTCGGCAGACACGTCGGCGGGGCGCGACAGCGCCGCGGGACCGGCAGCGGTGTCGGTGAGGTACACGTAGCCGGCACGGGGGCCGAGGAAGCCCGGGCCGCGCGACGGGTTCGGGTAGCCGATGAGGACGTAGGCCGGCACGCCCTCGCCGCGGGCGCCGAGCTCGTGCGCGACGACTGAGCCGACCGACGGGTACTGGATCGTCCCCGCCGTGGGGCGGCCGGTGTGGACGCGGTGCGTGGCGGCGGCGTGCTCGTCGATCACGTCGTGGTTGACGGTGCGGACGGCGGTCACGCGGTCCATCACCTCAGCGGTCTTCGGCAGAAACCGGCAGACGCGCACGCCGGCGACGGTGGTCGGAATGGACTCGTAGGCCGACCCGGCCTTGCGCGTCGCGGGGTCGCCGACGGCCTTCGGGTCGAACGTGTCAATCTGGGCCATCCCGCCGCCGAGCCACACGAAGATGCACGAGTCGGCCGACCCGCGGACACGCGGCGCCGGGCCCGCGGTGGCGCGGGAGGCCACCGTCGCGGCGGTTGCGGCAAGGAAGGCGCGGCGGGAGACGGTCATCCGGTTCCCTCGGGGAAACAGTCACGTCCGAATCGCAGGTCGGGCCTCACCGTGCCTCGACCCGAGTTACAGAGAAATTACGGCGTGAACACGAACTCCGGCGCGTTCAGCAGCGCCCACAGTGCGTCCTCGGCGCGGGCGCGCCACTCGGGCGTCAGCCGGGCGGTCGGCGGGTCGCCGCGACGGGCCTCGGCCTCCAGCTCGTTCTTGATCCGCGTCGCGTCCGGGACGAGGTGGTTCGACCACGACACATACCGCGGCCGCTCTCGTGGCGCGGCGGGCGGTGAAGGTGGGCTCGCCACCACCCGCGACGCGAAGCCCGGCGTCAGGTGCTCGGCGAGCGCTGTCCGCTCGGCCGGCGTCGGGCGGCGCGTCAGGACGCGTTGGAACAGTGATTCCGTCATCGCCTCCGGCGACTCGGCTTCCAGCGCCAGCTTCGTGACCGCGTGGTCGTCGGTCAGTCGAGTCAGCCACACGGCGACCGTGCCGTTGGCGAGCATCGCTGGTTGCAGCACGTCGGGCGACTGTTCGCGCGTGCTGGCGGCGTCGGGGCGGGAGGCGCGCCAGCCGAACGCACTGAGTAAGTCCACCATCGCCTGCACCCGCGGAAGCGCCAGGCTCGGGCGGTCACGTTCGTTCGACGTGGACGCGAACTCCCACGCCCGCTTCGGCACGCCCAGCGAGATCGAGGTCTTCAGGTCGCGGCCGCCGTCCACGTCCAGGTTGATCTCGCCGACGCTCATCGGCTTCCCGGCCGCGGCGAAGAGCGAATCGACCACCTGCTCCGCGGCCAGCCGGCGGCGCGCCGGGGCGGAGAAGTACGGGTCGGGCTCGGTGCGCGTCGGGTCGGCGGCGCGCTGGTAGGCGTGCGAGGTGAGGATCAGCCGTTCGACGTGCCGCAGGTCGTAGCCGCTGCGCACGAACTCGCGGCCGAGCCAGTGCAGCAGTTCCGGGTGCGACGGTGTACCCCGCTCCCAGTCGTCTATCGGCTCGACCAGCCCGCGCCCCATCAGCCGGGCCCACACGCGGTTCACCGTTACTTGCGCGAATCGCTCGTTCGCCGGGTCGGTTAGCCACGCGGCGAGACGGTCTCGCGCCTCGACCTTCTTGTCCGCCGTCGTCTTCAGTAGTTCGTCGAACGGCCAGCCGGCGGTCACGGTGGTGCCCGGCTTCAGGGTCACCTTGATGAGTGGCGCCCGGCCGCCGACGCCGATCTTGTCGAGCGGTACGCTGCTCGTCTTCGGCACGGTCTGCGACTTGTTCGCCAGCAACCCGGCGAGTTGGAAGAGTTCCTTCTGCGTGGAGCGGTGGGCGGGGGCGTCGTGGCAGCGGGCGCACTTCATGTTCACCCCGAGGAACGCCGCCGACACCACCACCGCCTTCTCCGCCATCGGCACATCGTTCTGCGACGCCACGCCGAAGCCCGCCGGCCCGCCGCCGCGCTCGCTGCCGCGCATCCGCACCAGTTCCGTGACGATCACGTCGAACGGCTTGTTGTCGGTGAACGCCTCGTGCAGCCACCAGCGGAACGGGCCGGTGTTGTTGAGCGTTGGGTTCAGGATGTTCGGGTTCTCGGCGAGCACGTCCTGCCAGTAGCCGACCCAGTGACCGGCCCGGCGCGGGTCGGCGAGGAGGTGGTCGATGGCCTTCGCCCGCTTGTCCGGCGAACCGTCGGCGAGGAACGCGGCGATCTCATCCGGCGACGGCACCATCCCCACCGTGTCGAGCGTGACGCGGCGGAGGAACGTCAGGTCGTCGGTGAGGTCGGTACGCTTCCCCGGCGGCTCGGCGTAGCGGCCGCCCTCGGCGATCCAGCCCTTGAGCGTTTGGATGTCACGGGCGCTCAGCCGGCCGCCCTGCGGCGGCATAACGCCGTCGTCCTCGGCCGCCGTGATGCGCTCGATCAGCGTACTCTTCGCCGGGTGGCCGGGAACTACCGCGTCCGAGGGTCGATCGAGTTGCAGGTCGCCCTTCGCCTTTGCACCCTGGTGGCAGCTGAAACATTTCGTCTCAAGGATCGGCCGCACGTCCTTTGCGTAGTTCAGCTTCCCTGCCGCCCCGCCTGCCGGACCAGCGGCCGCAAGCTTCGCACCGAGGAAGTGGTCGATCGGGTTGTGAGCCGGCATGCCCGCTGGCAGCGGCGGCACGGTCACGGCGGGCGCCTTCGCGAGCCAATTGCGGGCGCCGGCGCGGCGGGCGTCCCACGCCGGCTGCGTTGACGCGAAGGCGGTGGCGCGGCGGTCGGCGTCCATCTTCGTGAGCCGTGCTTCCTCCGTCGCGGCGAACGTCTCCCAGCCGGCGTCGGTGTACGGCACCGTCGTGCCGAGCAGCACGAACGATTGTGACCCCTGTGGCGACACGGCGACGACCGTTTCCCCGAGCTCGGCCCGGCGGATGCCCTTGCTGATCCGCCCGCCGACGATCGAGTCGAGGACGACCAGGTGCTCCCCGCCGGCGGTCGTGAAGCTCGTCCACTTCTCGCGGTTACCGGGCGTAGCGAAGCGGAAGTCGGGCGCGAGGTTCAGGTACGGGTCGAGACTCGGGTCGTAACCGTTCGACCCGTCGCCGTAGTTCGGCGCGAAGGGCGTGTTCAGCACCACCTGCCCGTCGATGACGAGTCGCGCGGCCCCGCGGCCGCGCAGCAGCAAGCGGTGCGTGCCGGGCGGGAGCGTCACCCGCGACGCGGCGCGCAACAGGTACGGGTTCGGGCGGTCGGCGCGGACGCCGGTGTCGATGTACTTGAACGGAACTCGGGTGAAGGCGAACGCCGGCGCGTCGTAGGTTTCGGCCGCCGGGGGCAGCGGCGTCGCCGGCCAGACGTTGTCCGCGGGGATGCCGGCTTCGATGAGTTCGACGCGAACCCGGTCACGCGGCAGTGCCGCCGGGTCGAACTGCGGCAGGCTCCCGGCGCCGGACCCGAGCACTGCTACGCAGATCGTCACCAGCATGACCGCCTCGCCGGCTTCCGTACGGTGGGGAATTGTGGGTATGATACCCGAAGTTCGAGGTGCGTGCAGCCGGCGCTCGTCAGCCCATCTGCTGAGGTCTGCCCATGACCGACCAGGAACTCGATACGGGCGAACGGCCGGCGGGCTTCCGCCGGTCGGCGCGTGTTAAGGCGGCGGCCGTGCTGGTCTCCGGGATGGCGTGTCTGCTCGGCGCGCTCACGGTGGCGGGCGGGGTCGCGGCGGTGTTGCTGGACGCGCTGGCGGGCGGGGCGGGCGACAACGGTGGGTGCATGGGCGCGTGCGTCCTGCCGGCGCTGATGCTCGTCGGGTCGGCCGGGCTCGGCACTCTCGGCGCCGGCCTCAGCACCCTCGGCGGCATCCTCTTCTGGCAGCTGACCGCGGAGCGGCTCGTCGCCTGAGGCGTCAGTTGTCTAGCGTCTTCCGCACGGCGGCGAGCAGTTCGGCGGTGGTGTACGGCTTTGGCAGGAACTCTCCCGGCGTCGCCAGCGCTGCCCCCGAAACGAACAGCACCTTCAGCCCCGGGCGCGCGGCCCGCAGGGCCGCAGCGAGTTGCCGGCCGTCCTGCTTCGGCAGCCCCACATCCGTCACAAGCAGGTCGATCGGGCCGGCGTACAGCCGCGCCCGCTCCTCGCCGGCGGCGCCGTCATCAGCCTCCAGCACCCGGTAGCCGGCGTGCTGCAGTGCCACCGCGGACAGGTCGCGGACGGCCGTCCCGTCTTGCACGAGCAGGATCGTTTCGAGCCGGGCGGGGGCGGCCGGCGGCGGGGGAGGCGCTACCGCCGGCGGGCCGTCGGCCGCGGGGAGGTACACGCGCACGCTCGTCCCCCAGCCCTCCAGCGACTCCACGTCGATGTGCCCACCGGCGCCCCGCACGATCTCCGCGACGGTGGCAAGCCCGACGCCGTTCCCGGACGCGCCCTTCGTCGTGAAGTACGGGTCGAACATTCGCGCCTTCACCGCCGGGCTCATCCCGACGCCGGTGTCGGTCACCGTCAGCGCCACGAACCGGCCCGGCGCCTCCGCCGTGCGGACCGTGACGGTGCCGCGGCCGGGGGTCGCGTCGCGGGCGTTGGCGACGAGGTTTAGCAGCACCTGTGTCAGCGCCCCGGCGCCGACCGGGACGGGGTGAACGCCCGGCGTCAGCAGCACGTCCAGCGTGATGTCGTCGCCGACCAGCCGGCGCAGCAGACGCTCGAGCCCGCGGACCTCGGCGTTCGGGCACGTCGGGCCGACGGCGGTCGCGGTCGGGCGGCCGAACGCCACGAGCTGCCGCGTCACCCCCGCCGCGGAGCCGACGTGGGTCAGGATCTCGTCGGCCCGCTCGCGCAGCGCGTCTCCGGGCGGGAGGCACTCGCGCAGGAGCTGCGCGTTCCCCGAGATGACCGTGAGGCAGTTGTTGAAGTCGTGCGCCACGCCGGTCACGAGCCGGCCCAGCGTTCCGAGTCGGCCGGCCTCGCGCAGCCGCTCCTCGGCCGCTGTCAGCTTCGCCCGCAGCCGGGCCTCGACGTCCGACTCCGCGACCTCGGTCGTAGTGCCGTCCACGCGGACCGGCACGCCGTCCGGCCGCCGCACCAGCCGCCCGCGCGACACGACCCGCTTCGCCCCGACGCGGTGCTCGACGGCGAACGAGCCGGCCTCGGGGAGCCGCGCGAACGCCGCCCGCAGCGCCGGCCGGTCGGCCTCGGGGACCGCGTGCGTCCAGCCGTCGGTCTTGTCGAGGAACACGTCAGCCGGCTGACCAAGGACACGCTCGACCGCGCCGCCGAGGAGGAAGACGAGTTGCCCGTCCGGCGACACCGACCACACCACGTGGTCCAGCGACGCGAGGACCGCGTCGGCGGTCACCACCGCCCGGTGCGTCCGCGGGGGCGGGGTCGGCGCCGACACCTCGCGGCGCGGCGGGCGCGGGATCACCGGCGGCGTCGGGAGCGCGGCGTGGAGCTTCGTGTCCGGCGGGAGCCCGCCCGGTGGCTCCGGCAGGAGCCCGGTCGGCGGGCCGTCGGGGAGGACGAACGATCCTCCCTGCGAGAGGAACTTGTCGAGTGCCTGGCGGAGCCGGTCGTCGGGCGAGGGCGGGGTCACCGGCGGGCCTCCCGGTGGTTGCGGGTCGGCCGGTCGGTTGGTAGGCTGGGCCGCGTCCCCTCCCACCTCGAAAGGTCCGCCCGATGCGCTGGCTCTTCCCCGCCGCAGCCCTCGTCGCCGCGCTGGTCGCCGTCCCAGTTCCACTCGCCCCCGCCGCGGACGACTACACCCTCGGTCCCGACTCGACGCCGCAGCCCGGCGTCCCACAGGGGAAGGTGATCGGTCCGGTTAAACTGGAGAGCGAGGTCTTCAAGGGCACCGAGCGCGACTGTTGGGTGTACGTGCCGGCCCAGTACCGGCCGGCGGAGCCGGCCTGCGTCATGGTCTTCCAGGACGGCGGCGGGTACGTGTCCGACAAAGGGCAGTACCGGGTACCGGTCGTGTTCGACAACCTGATTCATCGGAAGGAGATGCCCGTCACGGTGGGCGTGTTCGTGAACCCCGGCACCTTCCCGGCCGCCGCGCCGAACGCCAAGGCGAGGTCGAACCGGAGTTTCGAGTACGACACACTTTCCAACCAGTATGCCAGCTTCCTGGAAAAGGAACTCCTCCCGGAGGTCGAGAAAACGGTGAAACTCCGCCAGGACGCGGCGGGTCGTGCCATCTGCGGGATTAGTTCCGGGGGCATTTGCGCGTTCACCGCGGCGTGGGAGCGGCCGGACCTGTTCTCGAAGGTGCTCAGCCACGTCGGCAGCTTCACCAACATCCGCGGCGGCGACGTGTACCCGGGGTTGATCCGCAAGACCGAGCGGAAGCCGATCCGGGTGTTCCTCCAGGACGGCTCGGGCGACCTGGATAACCTGCACGGACACTGGCCGCTGGCGAACCTGTCGATGGCCGCTGCGCTGCGGCACATGGACTACGATTACCGCCTCGTGTACGGCGACGGCGGCCACAACGGTCGCCACGGCGGCGTCATCCTGCCGGACAGCCTGCGGTGGCTGTGGCGTTAGCACAGAGTGGCAGTGGGGAGTGAGGAGAGGGTCGTGGGGGGGACAACCGTTGTCCCCCCCACGACCCTCTCCTCACTCCCCACTGCATTAGACCCGGCCGAGCAGATCGGCGACGAGGTTGTCGTGCGGGTAGCTGTGGCCGAGGTGTTGGCGGAAGCCCTCGGCGAACGCCACGCCCGCCGCCTTCCCTTGTGCCGCGCCCCAGTCCTTCATCGAGTCCACAAGGTTGTCGACCCCGTGGTGCTTCCGCAGCCACGCCCGCTGGCTCTCGTGACACGCCAGCATCCGTGCCTTGTCGTCGATCACCTGCGACACGTCGACACGGAACCCCGGCGAGATCGGCCGGCCGAAGGCGTCCACGCCCTCGAGCGGGTCGCAGTAGAACAGGTGCGGGATGTGGTCGAGCGGCGGGTGCCGCTCGTCGGCGCCGGGGCGGTTGTGGAGGAAGTTGCCGATCGGCGCCGCGAACGTCGCCGCCCGCACCAGCTTGCTGGTCTGCTCGTGGTCGAGGTGGTAGTCGTCCGGGCTGTGGGTGAAAACCACCCGCGGGCGGACCTTGTTCAGCAGCCGCACCACCTTCTCCAGCGCCGGCTCGGCGTAGATCACCCGTAGGTCTCGCTCTTCGAGGCAGTGGTACGCCGCCCCGATCGCCGCCGCCGCCGCCGCGCCCTCGCCGCGGCGGATGCGGGCGATCTCTTCCGGGGTGTGCTCAGCCGAGCCGCAGTCGCCGGGTGTCATGCTGGCGACGTGGACGGCCCACCCCTTCTCCTTCCGGAGGCGGATGAGCGTGCCGGCGCAGAGGAACTCGGCGTCGTCGGGGTGGGCGAGGATGGCGAGGGCAACGTCGGTCATGGCGAGAACCATAAAAGGTCGAAACCCGTAGCACGAGACTCGAAACGGCTGCGGGTTCGAGTCTCGTGCTACGGGTTTCGACTGGTTTCGGCTCGTGGGGCGGCCCCGCCGGGTGGGTCACGGCGACGTCGTCGGGGCCGGCGCCGGGTCCGCCTGGGGCGTCGTCACCCCCTGGCGGGACAGGACCGACTGCTTCACATCGGCCCGGATCCACGGCGTCCCGGCCCGGCCGTCGGTGAGGTTGGCCGGCATCGTGCCGGCGAACGGCGAGAAGTACGCCTCCGCCACCCGGGTGTGGAGTGCGTCGCGGGCGGCCGTCGGTACGGCCGTCACGAACGGCACGGCCGCGCCGAAGAGGTTCCGGGCCGCGTCCCGCACCCGCGGGTCGTCCTGGGCGAGCAGGCGCAGGTACTCGAGTTCGTACTCGTAGCTCTCCTCCTCGGCGCGGTCGAACCGCTCCGGCCGGTGGAACGTCGGGTTGGCAAGGAGCACCGCCTTCCACTTCTCCAACCCGTCCTGGTACAGCTTGATCGCCTCCAGCCGGTTCCCCGCCCGCCGCGCCTGGTCCGCGTCCCACAGCGTCTTGCGGGCGGCGATCGTCTCGGGCAGCGCCTCGACCTGGGCGGACGAGACGTAGAACGGGAAGTTCGTGACCGAGCGGTTCTGGTTGTAGTAGAAGAGGGCGGTGGTGGCCGCGTGCCAGATCGCGTACCTCTTGTCCTCCGCCTGCTCGGGGGTAACGTCCGGCGGGAGCGAGACGAAGTCGGGCGCGCCGGCCGGGATGCGGGCCTCGTCGCGGAGCCGCTGGATGCGGGCCGGGCTGAGCGTCAGGCCGTAGTTCTCCCCGTGCGTCCGCCACATCCCGGCGGCCTTCTCCCACGCCTCACGCGACCACTCGCGGTCCTTGCCGATCACCACCGTCCGCTTCCGCGGCCCGCCGGGACCGGGGTCGGTGAACCAGGCGTTCGACTCGTCCACCCGGGCGTCCACCTCCCACCCGGCGGCGTCGAACCAGCCGTCCTTCATCATCATGTCGCCCTGGTACGTCTGCGCCCGCGGCGGCCCCTGGCGGAAGATGATGAGCATCGGCAGCCGCGGCACCCGGTACTTGAACGGGTCGAACTCGCCCGGCCGCGGCGTCGCCGCCGGGACCGGGTTGCCGGACTCGTCGCGCGGGTTCGGCGGGACGAGCGTGTTGGCGTAGGCGAACCACGCCCGGGCCGCGAGGAAGCCGGTGAACGCCGGGTCGGGGCCGATCTTGTTGTAGTTGGCCTCGTCCGGCCCCTCGTTGAACGGCGGCGGGAGCGCGGGGAACTGGCGGTCGGGCTCGGCCCGCTCGGTCGCGTTCTTGAACCGGCTCGGCACCTTGTAGTTCGTCTTGAGGAAGTCCACCACGTCCGCCGGGGTGCGGGCGCGGAGCGTCTCGAAGCTCTGCGGCCCCTTCTTGTCGCGCTCCCGCCGCTCCTCGCCGCGGAGCCGGCGGACGAGCAGCGGGTTCTTCTCGCAGAACTGCTGGAACTGCTTCGAGTTCACCGTCCCGTCCGGGTTCAGCAGGTCGTTCGGGTTCCGCTCGGCCGGCGGGATGTTGCTCAGGTCGAACAGGCAGCGCAGGGTCTGCACCTGGTCGGCGACGCCGAACTTGTTCTGGTAGTAGAAACCGATCTGGTATCGCATGTCCGGCGACCGCTTGTTCCGCCGCTCGCCCTCGCTCAGGAGCTCGATGCCGCGGGCGATGTAGAAGTACATGTCGCCCATCGACTGCATCTCGACCGACACGTTGTACGCGATGTTCCAGCTCTGGAAGATCCAGGGCGTGATGAAGTGCGGCTGGAGCGTGGTGACCGCCTTCACCAGCTGCTCGAACTTGTGGAAGTCGTTCCGCTTCTGCTGCTCGATGGCGTTGTACCACAGCACCGTCACCGCCACGCCGCGGGAGCCGACGAGCGACAGCCGGGCCACCGACCCGAGGATCTCGGGGTCGCCCTGCTCCAGCTCGCGCAACTCGTACCGCACCGCCTGGCTCTGGATCGTCCGCGCCGACAGCCAGTCTGCGGCCGCGGCGCGGCCGGCGAGGGGGATCGGGATCATCCCCCGCCAGAACATGCTCACGGTGAACAGCCCGAGGATGGCCCCGAGGTACCAGAGCTTCCTACGGACCGCCGCTCGTTGAAGCGGATTCATCTGCGTGCCCGGAACAGAGGTCGGAGGTCAGACGGCGGAGGTCGGAGGTCAGACGGCAGGGAGCAGAATCGATCTTTCCTGTCTGGTCTCTAACGTCTGCCCTCTGCCCCCTCGATTAGTTGGCGACTTCCCGCGACTTCATCAGGTAGTAGCCGAGGACGAACCACGGGAGCAGGTATCCGGCGGTGACGAGCAGGTTCACCACCAGGTACTCGGTGTTGACGTTGAACCCCTCGGAGACGAAGTCGGTCCAGGTGAACGACTCCACGTCGGGGATCATGTTCTGGATGCGGCG
>VFQN01000999.1_pt1 | contig 50010 bp, 57 predicted proteins | sample 3512371 | NCBI WGS metagenome assembly VFQN01 (sample SAMN10412370, study PRJNA504923) | tailings metagenome | isolation source: Replicate 2 from Balatoc abandoned mine | place: Philippines: Itogon, Benguet | collected 2017-08-28
ATCTCCCCCCTCCTGACAGCTGTCAAAAACTCTCCCCCCCCTGACTTTTTATCAAACCACCCGGCCACGCTGGACCGTGACAGCTGTCACGGTCTATCATAGTACGGGCGGCACTACCGTGTGCCTACGAGTCACTCCCCCCCCCCAGCGTTCAAGCACGAAGGTGCAATTGACGCTGTGACAACGACGAGGAGGCTTATGCAATTATGACCTACGTACAACGGCGAAATCCTAACCTCCTCTCATCTCACTACTGTGCGCCCTTGCGCTGCAGCAGGAATATCGGCAGCGCCGAATACCTAAACACAATGACCCAAAGCCGGGCGACTACACCCATCTTATTCTCCGAAATACAACGCCCCAGTGCAAGCCTGGACTGCGAGTCCGCCTCAGCCAGGAATGCAAATCGCATGGGGTTGCCCTGGGCGAGGTAAGACACAGGCACCAGCGCAACCACCACAGGAGCTACAGCCAGCGCGCTCATCCACAGCGAGTCCAGTTGACTCTCCGACACGTTGAGGAACAGCATGTCCGGCTTGGCGCTTGCTACACTACTCATTAACCCATCCCCCGACACACGCTTTGCTCCGACGTTGGCGAATACTTGGGCGAACAGCGGATCCGTACCACTGAAGGTGGCCACTGTCGCGAAGAGCTCCACGCGTAGTATACTCCACAGAAGTTGGGCCTCCTCCGCCGAGGTTGGCGGGGCCATAGTGGCCAACGCCACGCTGGGCGGCGCCGCCGGGTGCTCCTCCGTTGCTGCTGTAGAGTTGGTAACGCACGCCACGCTGAGGTTTGCCGTGGAATGGGTGGTGGTGGTGGCGCGACGGCGAGCGGTCCGCTTGCCGAGGAGCATAGGGTGTAGCTTTGACGACTCCACGAGGTCGCGTGAGCCGTCGTCCCAAGCCGCCTCGAACCAGTGGCGCCGGTCACGCAGGCCAGCGTAGATTGCGTAGCCTTGGCGTACCAGCTCCGTTCCCTGGGGTTCGAGCGTGATAGACTCGATGCGGGCACCATCGAGGGGTTTCAGGTGAGCAGGTGGCTTAGGCCGAGTGGGAGGAGGTTGTGAAGCAAGCGGGGGCAGTGGTTTCGCACCGATGGAGGCAGGTGTGATGCCTTTGGTGGTACAGGTGGGGCAGACCCAGGCACTGTCAGGAATCTCGCTTAGTGCGGGGACAAGGCAGTAGCGGTGCCAACCCGTCCCGCAACTATTGCAAAGCAGCATGTCCCATCGTGGTCGGGGCTGGAGCACACTTGGCAAGGCAGCAAAGCAGGGGGACGCACAAGACGCGGGTCTACGGTCTCATCTTTGATGGGCACGTGGCACGGAGCACAGTGCGTGCAGTGGGCAGACATGACCAACCCGTCATAACCTTGGAGCATGAGTACGCCAGACGGGCGCACCTCCACGACACGAAGGATTACAGGCGGTTTGGACCCCGATTCCTTACTTGTGTTGCGGTAGTACACGTAGTCGCCGATTTCGAAGCGGCGGATCCGAGGATGGTAGCCGCCGCCACGGAGGTAGGCGTAGCGCCTGGTGTCGCGATGTTGGGCGATGGCAAGGTTGTCACCTGCGATGGCTATGTTACGCCGCATATCGTGGGAGCGGGCCAGCACATGCTCAGAGGCAGCAGTTGGGTCGTCAAGATCGATGGGGGCAAGGAAACGTGGCTTGATTGCCGGCGGAATGGTTGGCGGCACCCCGTGGAGGATCTCGTAGGGTGAGAAGCCGGTGGAGTCCTGCACAGAGCAATTGTAGCCGAGGGTGACGTAAGGGAGGTGCATGTCCCATTCCACATCGGCGGATCTACCCTGGCACATGCGGTCCAGGGCGCGCTTGCAGGTTTGGACGGCACGTTCGGTTAGCCCGTCAGCCTGGGGGTGATTGGGGGAAGTTTGGCGGTGATCGATGAAGCAATCTGAGAGCAGTTGGCCAAATGCGCCCTTCCATTCAGAGCCCCCGTCAGAGCATACCTCAGCACAGGAGCCCCACCTCCCGAGGATGTGGTGCAAGAAGGCGTAAGCAGTGGTGGCGGCTTCCTTGTTCGGGATTGGCACGAAGACAGCGTACTTGGAGAAGTGCTCCATGCAAACCATGATGTAGCGGTTACCCCGAGGAGTGGGATCATACGGACCGGCTAAATCCACTCCGATGCGGTAAAACAAACCCTGGATGGGCAGCGGCTGCAATTCGGGTGTGGTCTTGACGTATGTTGCCCGGGATTGGTTGCAAGGCACGCAGTGTTTTAACACGGTGTTGACATCGTTCTTCATCCCAACCCACCAGTAGTTGGCGAGCAGCAGGGCCGTGGTGCGGCGCCGGCCAAAGTGACCAGTGTCGGCGTGAACACGTTGAACCAGGGCGATCCGGTCATCGGGCTTGGGGACCTCACGTAGGCGGGTGCCGTTGTGGTGGAAAACGCGATACAGGCGACCGCCTTGCATGCGGTAGTGCTCGCAGCGGCGTAACACACGACGGGAGTCGTCGTAGGTGGAGCCGGGCAATGTGCCAGATTGCAGGAAGGCCAGGCAGGCCTCGTCGTCCCAAATGTCCGTGGGCCCTTCGCGTGTTTCCACAGCGAGGCTCGAAGAGGCATAGGCCACAAAGATGGGCGCATCGGGCAGGTCCCGTACCAGGGAGGCAATAGGAAAGGCCAGACCGCCGGGGCACGGCGGGGCAAAAGTGGTGTCACCCGTGGGACGGGGATCATGCGGCTTGGGCAAAGCACGCTCCTGGGACACAGGATTTGGCTCGGTCAGAGCACTAAAGGCGTGGGCAACGCCTGACTCAGTCAGAGTCGTTATGATGGACAGGGTGGAGGTCGTTGAGTTGGCATCAGGTGCAGGCACAAGGAAGCGTTGCACTGTGGCATCAGACAGGGAGGTTTGGACTGAATCAAGGGCAAACCCTTGGCGCGCGAGAGCTCAGACAGCGTAGGCGGCCCCACCTTACCAGTGGCGTTGTCGTACACAACATGGAGGTTGGAAGAGAGAATGGGGAACAGCTTGTCGCTGGGCGCGTCCTCACTAGGCAGCGGCACGCGTAGGGAGCGGTCAGGCTCCAGTATGGTAGCGGCATCCAGAGGGGACTCGCGTGAGGTAGCCTGAAAGGCGGCAAGCAAGGCCGGTTGTGTGGTGATGTTAGTCCAGTAGCAGGTGCGGCGGTGTACCATGGACCCGAGCCGAGAGGCATCAACACAGGCAGGAAGGCCCAAGGCGCGAATGACATCGTCGTAGAAGGACACGTACGAAGTGTTAGGCACGTGTTCGGCTTCTATCAGGAATGCGGCAGGTTTGCGCTGCATGGCGGAAAGCAACTTGAGGACGCGCAGCACATGGCTCGCATGCGTATCCGTACTGGTATTGGGCCAAGAGAGATTGGCACAGACCAACCATTGGGTGCCTAGGCAGGCGTCGGCGCTCAGGAGAGAGGCTTCGGTGACCTCCGATAGGTTGTGGGGAAGGGCGGACCAACAGCCGCGCCAGGAGTCTACGGGAAACAGCGCTGGGTACGTCGCACTCAGGTAGCCGAGGCGGCGTGTAATGAGAGCGACCTCGTCTGCGTCCGTGGCGTGTGCTAGGTAACGTTCCACGCGATAGCCGTTGCGCAAGCAGGCTTCTACACCCGTGCAGAGCGTACCCACAGGTTCATACACTGTAAGGCCGGAGGAATAGCCCCGGGCGAATGCGCGAGAGCAGGGTCCTGTACACGATTCAGGCAGTTTGGTGGCCCGTACCAACTCACGTGACTGCTTCTTAAGGCGGCGTAAGCTGAGGTCCAGCGGGGATGTGTCATCCTCCCACGGCGCGTCCATGTAGTCGGTAGGAAGGCCCAGGTGGCCTGAGAGCCAGTCGTCCTTGGCGGAGCAGAGTGTACTGGAAAAGGCAGCAAGGTGTTGCGAGGTATAAGTGAGTTGCAGTAGCACGTGATCGGAGCGTGCTTGCGACAGGGCAGCCATGACACAACGGGACTGCTCCTCTGGGGACGGGTCTTCTTCAAGGCGTTGGCCGGTGGTGTCGGCAGTGCTAGGCAGCGGTTGGCGAGACAAGAAATCTGCATTCTGGTGGCGCACCCCAGGGCGGTGTACTATTTCGAAATCGAAGTCCTGGAGGATTAACGCGTAGCGGGCATACTGCCCTGACAACGTATCGCTGGCCATGAGATACGACAACGGCTGGTGATCAGTGACCAGTTTAAAACGAGGCCCACCTTGGAGATGGTGGCGGAACGATTTGACCGCCCACGTGACGGCAGCTAACTCACCCTTGTAGGGGTGGTAGTTCTTCTCGTGCTTGTTGAGCGAACGGCTGATGCAAGCGCACATGTACTCGTTACCATCGTCGTCGCACTGACCCAAGATCGCACCCATACCGTTTTTAGACCAGTCCGTATGAAGGATGAAGGGCTTGGAGTAGTCGATGCGCCGGAGGACAATGCCTTCACGGGTGAAGACGGACTTGATGTTGTCCAGCGCAGCTTGGTGTTCAGGTCCCCAACGCCAGGGTGCGTCCTTCTTGAGCAGTTCGTTGAGCGGTTGTGCTATGGAGCTCATGTTCGGCACGTAGCACCTGTAGTAGTTCACAAAACCGAGCAGGGAGCGGAGCTCAGAAACGTTCTTGGGGGCGGTGAGAGCAAGGATGGAGGACACCTTGGCTTCGCACGGGCTAATGCCAGACGCAGACAGGTTATGCCCCAGGTACTCAATCACATCGGCACCGAAGATGCTCTTATCAGGGTGCGCACGCAGGCCACAGGAGTGCAGCATATCAAGCACGCGAGACACGTCCTGAATGTGCTGCTCGGGCGAATTGCTCCAGATGAGCACGTCGTCAATGAAGCTGATGGCACAGCCGGTGAGGTTGGCCTTGGCTATCTCGTAGTCCATGACGCGTTGGAACTTGGCAGGGGCGTTCTTGAGGCCGTACGGCATGCGGGTGTACATCTTGAGTTGGTTCTCGCACCAGTAGGCCGTCTTGGGCTGGTCCTCGGGTGTGATGCCGATCTGCAGGAAACCTTGGCGTAAGTCGAGTTTGGAAAAGATGCGGGCTTTGCCGATGCGCTGAAGTATGTCTTCAGGGCGGTGCAGACCATAGTGATCCTGTTGCGTATGCCGGTTGACAGCACGATAGTCTATTGCCATGCGGTGGTCCGTGCGTTGACCCGTGACTGCATCTTTCTTGGCTACAACAACAGGGCAGGAAGCTGCTTGCGTGGGCGTCGTGCTGGGCAGGCCAAGTTGGGTGCAGAATGCGCACACGGGGATAGGCTCTCCGTCCCCAAAAACACGTGTCCCTCCGAACCCTGGGTTCAGGTACGTATGCTCAGGCACTTGCAGGTGCGTCCGTAACACAGGCCCAATGCGCACAGGTGCGCTAGGCGATAAGACTACCCTGTCTGCAACAGGCAAAAACTCTTCAGAGACCCACGATAAAGGGGGAAATAATGCAGTTAAAGGGCCGAGCCCTGCCAGCTTGACAACACTACGCTAATGCTCAACTCCTTATCAGTACCCGGTGTCAGGCTTCACAATCTAAGGCTGCATAGCCTCCTCTTCCAGCAGTTCGTCGTGGTCTTCGCCTTCGGGGGCGGGGTCGCCGGCGGCGGCGGCAGCGGGCTGGGGCACAGCCGGGAGCACGGGGGCACCGTGGAAAGGCTGGAGCACAGCCGGCACGGGGGCACCGTGGAGGGGCTGGGGCACAGCCGCGGAGTTGAGCGTGCCGTTGGCGGCGAGCTGCTGCAGGAGGGCGAGCTGGTCGGGGGTCAGCGCGTTGAGCTGCAGCGGAGCAGCGGTGGAGCGGCGGTGGCGAGAGTTGAAGGCAGCGGCGACGGAGGGGTGGAGGCGATCGGGGTCGCTGAAGGAGCCGATGAACGGGGCGCTGAAGTAGGAGCCGGAGGAGTCGGACAGCTTCACGTAGTAGCTGTACGCCAGCTCGCGGGTAGCGGGGTCACGGCTGTCGTAGAAGCCAACTCTGACGTTGTGGAGGCCGAGGCGACCGTTGATCTCCTCGATCAGTACGTTGAGGAACGAGAAGAGGCCCGTAGCAGTACCGGCGCTACCGTTGTCACGAACGAGAGGCTCGGTGCGGCCGTGGCAGAGTTCCACTTGCAGCTTGCGGAAGGAAGGCGCAGGCGTGGCGGACTGTTGAACGTAGACCGTTGGTTGAGCGGACGGCCCGCCGCGGCGACACTTCTGATCAGCCACTGAGGAGGCAGAGGAAGCAACAGAAGGCTTAAGTGCAAGGATAAGGTAGAAACGTATGAGGGAAAGCTACGTGAGCAAAACAGTCTATTCGCAGTGTGACAGGATATCTCTAGCAATGTGACAGCGGACGCTGGGCCGCGTGAAAACCCGATAACTATCAAGGCAGAACAAGTTGATATGAGGCCGTAGTTGGCCGTAGCTGAGGGAGCGACCCCCGTTGACGAGTGCTGGCGATGGCGACCAGGCTTGAAGGTGCTGGCGACGGAGCCAGGCTTGACGATGCTGGAGACTGGTCCAGGCTTGACGGTGCTGGAGACTGATCCAGGCTTTGATGATAGGAAAGGCTACACTAACAAACGGCGACGGTGGCCGGCAAGCAAAACGCAGGGAACTCCCCCCCGCCCGATATACGATATGCGCCCAAGTGGCGTCCTCACGCTGCGGCAGCGCCAAATGCCGCAGGGACGCGCTGGTAAAAACGATATGTCATGAACTCTAGCAGCTATTCCTAACTGCTAAAGGAACGGTAAACGGGATACAGCTCTCTTGCAAACGTGTTACAGGTGTCCGATGGTTACGCTGAGGCTCGGCCGAACACTGCCTAACCACAGCGGGGTCCATTGTGTCACATAACGCTTACGCAGAAATGTACAAGAACCAGCGACAACGTCGCGGTTCTGCGCATATAAACGCTTGCAACGTACGGCAGTGATCCTGCATGCACCACCGATTGCCAATGTACCTCAACGGCTCATGCTTGCAGCACTCAAAACACCAACGCAAAGGCAGTAAAATGCTCTTCAACCATGCACCGGCGGAAGTGGACCACCCGGCCACGCTGGACCGTGACACCGCCACGCGCACGGGAGCTCGCTCGTCTGGACTGCGCAGGGGGTATCCCGCCCTTCCGGTTGGGCTACATGACCATAGCAACCCACCACCCCCCAGGGGAGCTGCTGGCTGGAGGAGCATTCCTGGCAGCCAATGGGATTGCCTGAGATCGCCACCTGGTGTGCCACACAGCTCGCGTCAGACTCAGCTGTGTACTGCACATGCATGGACAGGCGCTGACGATGAAGCCAGCTAGCCAGGGAATAATCCTAGCACCCTCTAGCATGCACGCCAGGGGAGATGATGCACGCATGCCCCTGGGAGAGGTTACCCTCAGGTGTCAACACCAGCAACTTCTGAAAGTGGAAATGGCCTGCCGGGCTGCCGGCACATACGTACATACGTGCACGCAGCGGGGGCACGGCAGCGTGCAGGCAACAGGCAGGTGCAGTGAGGACCGTCCCCGGCGGCGGAACGAAGCCCCACGGCCAAACGTAACCGGCCCAACCACGGCAGTTCCCCACTATATACCCGCTGGGCGGCGGACTCATTCGCCGCTGGAGGGTTCGGGCCCTGCTGGCGGAGTCATGCATATGCCACGGTAAGGCCCGCAACTCCGCGTGCATACGGAGGATTTATCAGTTAGGACCCAGCCTTCCTAATTTCTCGGTGCAGCCGAGGCGACGTCGTCCAAGCTAGTGGTGCTGGTGCTGCTGGTGCTTGCCTGTGCGCGTGCTGGTTGCTTGGGCTTTCCAGGACTCCCGCTGGCCTGTCCAGGCCTGTCCTTCCCCGTCTCCTTACCTGTAAGGACACAACCTTTCCACAGAAAGAATGCCTCGCTTCGAATAAACCGCAGCAGTAGTGAACGAAATCTTATAACCTGTGCCTGCCTGTGCCACCGACCAAGCAACTGCTGCGTGCTTCCCGTTCGTTGCGTGAGACAAGCTGATTTAGTGTATCAACCCAGTCCACTTACTTGCTGTGAATTTGCTTCTGCATGTCCTAGCAACGAATGAGTTGATATCCATGATGGGGATAACAGGCGTCGTCGGAGCCATCACGCAAGCGGCCCAGCCAGAGAGTAGTATGTAGTATAGGAGCTGCACTACATATACCTGCGTGCAGTCCGTTCAGTTAAGTCGGAAAGCATGCGGCAAAGGTTGTGCATAGACCGCTACTTGCGCACAGGAAAGAGTGGTGGACGTTGGGACTACTTTGCTTGTCGTGTCGGTTGGTGGCGTCCGTTGCTCAAGTGCCGTCGTTGGACGAGTTAACCGCCTTGCGGCTGTTGAGTAGGGATGCTGCATGTCGCGCATGCACCAATTGCATATATAACCTATGTAACGATTGCCATTGTACGTTTGAAGTTGCGAAAAGGAACAATGCGACGTTACGACCGTCCAACGCCGCGCGCAGTGAACGACCCGATCAGCCTTCTTCCGTATAATATAGGCATAAATAATAAACAAGATACTGGTGTCGCCACATTTTCTGGCTGACGGTTGGTAACAAGCAACTACCACAGGTCAAGTGCCGCGCTGAACGACCCTACCAGTTTCCCTCTATATAATATCAAAATAGACATACAACATGGTGTCGGCGTCTTTGCATTTTCTGCCTGACGGTTGGTGCCCCAAAAGGCCTTCCATGTTCCACGAGACAAGCGCTGTACATGTACGACTCGCAGTACATTATATATATAAAGGGCCAGGCTATAGAATAGCAAGGCAGAGCCAGCGCATAACAGCTTATGTAGGCATACAGCTCCAGCCCATCCAACCGTGCCTAGCATACACAATTGACAGGCATGGGGACTACCCGCCGTCCCGTCCTTGGACGGGAAGCTCTTTCAGCCATCATCGTAATATGCCTGCCTTTTGCTCTCGGATCTACTGAGGACGCGGCATCAACGTGGGCCAGCGCGAGAGGTATACACCGCACGATTGACCGACTGCGTATGCTGTCACCTCAGCGACTCCCAGGTCTGCACCCGAGTACTCATTCAGACTCTAGAGCGGTTTTGCTTCAGCGTTTTGATAGTTGACAATGCCTTGTTGCTGCCCTGCCGCTTGCTGTCAGTGTCTTCCTATCGTGACGTCCGAACCGCCAGCTCGTCACGTGCAGTTGGCGACAATTAGGACGAAGCTGATTTTTCACTTGTGAAAATGCAGAGAATGCTTTCATGGCCAACAAGCTTCGCCGTCTGCACCAGTCCGACGGTAAGGTCGCCCATATGCATGCCTGACGCTAGACAGTTTGCAACTTGAAATCTAACAATAATAGTATATGTTTGCATAATAATTTAAGGAATAAATTCTATGTCGTCACAAACCGTCAAGCAGTTGGAACCATGGATTTCCAACGGCTGGCGAAAAGTAATAACTGACCGACTCCCTCCTGCGCCAAACGACCAGCCACACGTTGGTGCACCAAGACGGAATGCGCGTGGCGCCTTGCCTTTTGAACGGCCATTGTACATCGATGCTGTTTGCATGTTGCTTGTCTGCTGCTGGTCAGGATCCTTGCAAAGGAGTTGCAATTACCGTCATCGCTCGTAGTATTCATCCGCTCCCCTGCGCCCCAGTAGAACCAAGCAAGTCTGGCTTGTCACTACGGCATAAGCACTTGACTTGCAGCGAGTAGCAAGCACGCACGACGCCCTACTGCGGCCACACCACCTACTGCCGCAGGCTCAAGCCGTTCCCAGGCTCTTCTTGCGCTGTTCAAGGTCGTACCTACAGTGCTGGAGCAGGTCCGGGTGCAAAGGTACGTCCAGCAACAGTATCATTGGGTCTTGATGCACAATACTCCAGCATTGGCGGACGAACCGAACCTGGCCGATATGGGGGCCGCAAGGCAGTGGGTTGGCGGACGATGGGCCATGATGATGATTGCCCATAAGCTGGGGTTTCCCCGCCCACCGCCTGTGCCGCGCGCGCTGCGCCCCTTGCGTCGCTTGATTGCAGCTCCCTGGACTCCCTGACCGCCACGTTTCGGTACAACGGCGACAGCCAGTGGTACCTTGAGGTGTCGGGCAGCGTAAACGCTGCGCTGGATGCCCCTGGCCTCATCGACAGCCAGCTCCAAGCAACCGTGCCCTTCCTTATCCGCTCGGTGAGCAGCTGTTGGGTACGGGTACGCACGCACATGCGGACTGTTCCTTGTGCGTGCCGCACTTCTGACGCCTGCCTACCCGACATGAATGTCTGCCTCCACACGCATCTGTGCTGCGCACACGAACCGTGCATGCTGGCACGTGGCATTCCGAGCAGGCTGGAGCCAAGCGCTCACGCAACATAGCCCCTTCTCTAAAACCATGTGTACTGTTATGCCACGTCAACCACAGAGCGAGCCCCCGCCTGAGGAGTCTGTCCTCCTGACGGCAACCCTGACCGTTAGCTCCTCCAGTCCTGCCGTGGAGGTGTCACTGTCCACCCCCAACGCGCTCTACCTGCTGTCCGACTTGGCTTCGCAGCTGGGCCTGGGAGACCTGGGCATCAACGTGCCGGCGGTAGGTGCATGCGAGCCATAGTTGTGCCAGGCTTGCAGTACGGCGCTCAGCTGTCAAACTTTCGGCACAACTTGAAAGTGACGGTTGCGTTACGACACGGTGTTATCATGTTTGTCTATTACATATGTTTTTCAAGGAGTGTTAAGAAGTGACAAACGGAAGTGATAAGCAGCGACTTTGCCCAACTTTTCCAACGGCCAGCGTTGCATATGCACAGCGACCACATCAGATCTCAATAGAACTACTGGAAGCTTTCAACAAGATGAGCAGTGCGTACACCTATGCATCGCAGTTGGCTGTTGTCTTGAGCTACGCGCGTTGGTCGCATGCTTCGCTTCGCTGCGCTGCTACGAGGGCTTTGCCTAAATACTCGCGGCTGGCCGGTCGCTGACATCATGCCCGCGAAGAAGTGTGGACGGGATTGGGCAGGTGGAACACGACGTGCTTGCTGTGGTCCTTGCTTTTCTGCATCCCACCGCAGGCCTCCGACTCCTCCGACGCGACCACCACCGTGACCGTGCTGGTCAACGTCACCAGCGGGGCGCTCATGGAGCTGAGCGTGGGACTGACTGGGGACTGGACCATGACACGTGTCGCGCAGCGCCTGGGCTGCAGCTGGTCCGCCGGCTGGGACGCCGCCGTCTTGGTCAGGAACCCGACCGTCACCGTCACAACCGCCGCTGGAGGTGCGCCCGCTTGTGCTGATTAGTGCAACTGTTTGTGGAGCGACTGAGCACATACCCGTTCCGCACGCACCGGTCTGCATGTGTCAGCGTGTCAGGCCCACAGACCAAGTTTGACTATTGATCTTCTGCTGTACGTCGTACACGTGCAGGTGCCTCTCCCCCCCGGCTGGAGCTGAGCCTGCAAGCCGTCATCCCTCCCTTCGACGTAGCGGACCAGACGGCGACCCTGGTGGTGGAGGGCACGCAAAGCGCAGAGCTGCATGTGGGTTCGCGGTTGGTCTGGCGGCGCGTATGAGAAAAGAATGGGCAGCATTCAAGAAGCTTGGAGCGCTCAGCATGGTACCTAGGCTTTCGGTCCGTGGGGGTGCATGAGATAGTACGTGGCGCGGGTGTCTGGCAGCACCTATACGTGGACAGGCATGTGCGCTCATTAGCCTGCTGGCTTGCCTCCTGCTGCCCTGCTGCTGACCGTCCTGATGAGCCTTATCCCAGGAAGCCCACTTACGCAAGCGTCCGTATATTGCCAAGCTATCTAAGCGTCTGCAGGTCTTCCACCCACTTTCACGCACTCCAAACCATGCAGGTCTCTGGTCCGCTGTCTCTCTTCGATGGCACCGTCACTGCGACTGACATCATCCTCACCGTCGATACAAACTCCCCCCGGATAACCGCCAGCATGACCGTTGCTTCCGACACCGTACTCAACGGCCTCATGAGCTTGTCGTACGAGAACAACGTATTTACTCTGCACCTGGACGGCGGCGGCTCGCTGCTGGACGGCCATGTCGTACTACGTGACTTCACCATCACCACCACCAAGACTTCAGCCTACCTGGCAGGGAGCTGCACGGGGTCGCTGCCAGACGCAGGCATTGATGCACCCATCGCCTTCAACATCTCCAAGCCAGCGGTCAAGGGCGCCAAGCCCGACGTGGCCCTATCCATCGGCCTCCCCAGCCTGAGCTTCGGAACCCTCGCCTCCAGCTTTTGGCCCGATGCGTCGGGCGTGCAGCTGCCCGACTTCGTCAACAACTTGGCGTTTCCCTCCATCGAGGTCTCCACGCCCAGCCTGTTGAAGAGTAAGTGCGTGCATCGGGTCGCCTCCTGTAGGTTTGGGCATTTGGGTTGGGCTGCAGCAGCCGGTACATACAGAACTGGTTGTTGCCCTTCTCCTCCGCTGGGACGAGCTTGGAACAGAAACACTACAAGCACCATCGTGCTGTAGGCACACGTGGTGTTGGAATCTTCTCATGGCTCCCCCTTCTCGACATGGCAGCCACAAATTGTTTGAGCCCTGACCAGTCGTGCTCCCATGCGTTTGCCCCTCGCCCCCAGATGTCTTCATGATCCGGACCGGTGCCGGCCCTGGCGGCGTCCGCGGGGCTCTCGCCTTTGACAAGAAGGGTTTCCTGTTCGGCGGCGTGACGCTCGGCGATGGCCTGGACGTGGCGGCCCAGCTGGCACGTCTGGGGGTCACATTACCTATTGACGTCAATGACATCCTGTCCATCTCGGCCCCCTCATTCAAAATGACGTCCAGCCGTACCGACCGCTCGGACCTCGACCTGCCAGGTACGTGCACCAGCGCCCCGGCATAGCTGGTGGCGCTGTACCATGTGGGTTCGTACTGCGGGGCCATTGTGGGTGCCCCTGACGGACAATGTTGCAATATCATGCCCTAGTTCCGATGGTTGCAAGGTCGTGCCCATATTTTTTAACCCGTACAAAAAAGCTGCACTGTTGTCGAGTGGAACTTGGGTCTTGGGGAAGTGGTTGACTACCACTAGTGCTCTGGCTCCGAGCCGACGACATACATTTACATCATGTGCCCTAGCCACCTCGACCTTATCCAACCGGCCTGCTTACGCCGTGTGCTGTTGCCCTTTTTGTGCAGGCCTATCTTTGGCGCTGTCCGGCGACGCCCTGTCGCCTCCCGGCTGGTACATGGACTTCGGCATCAGCCTGCCGGCGCTGGGTGTGTCAGGGCTGCCGTGCGACATCCAGATCAAGGACGCGCTGGGCAACTTCAACCCTTCCGTCGGCTTCAAGGTGGGGCACTAGACACAGCGGGACGCAAAGCCCGCAGCCAGCGGGCTACCTTTCCCAGGGACTCGGCTTTGTGGACCTGAGTGTCGTACCCTGCACCCTGACCTGGTTTTTTGCTTGTGCTTATGGACGTCGTCCAACACCCTTTGTCCCTTCTGCACCCACTGGCCCGCCCCCTGCGTGCAGTTGACGGACACCATCCCCTTCGCTAACGGCCTGTTCAGCCTGTCCAACATCGACCTCAAGGCGGTCCCCGGGGTGGGCTTGGTCAGCTTCTGCGACGGTAACTTCCTGGGCATCAACATGGCCTCCAACGCCAACGTCTCCAAGCCCACCAGCGGCAGCTCAAGCGGCGGCAGCCTGTTGGACAAGCTCAAGGGCTTCAAGCTGGGCATGCGCTCGCAGAACACCAAGCTGACCGCTGTGACCCAGAGCCCCAAGATGTGGCCCAACGCACCCAAGCTGGTCATGGACAAGCTCGGCAGCTCCGTGTTCCCCACCTTCGACATCAAGTCCGTCTTGGGTGAGCCTCACGCGGGGCATGCGACAGCCCATGAAGGTTTCAGCTGTTTCCATTGTTGGTTGCCTGCCATGCCAGCCAAAAGGCCTCCTCCTTCCACTGTCATGCCAGCCAGCAGTCCTCCTTAGGCAACCAACGCCTCTTACCCCATGCCTTCAACCCTCCAGGCTCCTACCAGGGCGTTGCAGGCCCCCTTGGCGGCGTCACGCTGGGCTTTGCTATGGACGACTGCGGCCTGCGCTACGTGCAGCTGGACGTGGCGGACATGTGTGTTAACCTGGGCGAGCTGCTCAACCAGCTGGGCGTAGGGCTGCAGGCGCCCGAGGTCATCACGCTGTGCAACCCCTACGTCCGCTACGTGCCCAACTGCGCCGGTGAGTCGGTTGCCATGACCCATCCCTCTGACATGCCGCTGCGCCTAGCTTGTGGCACTCAGCCGCACGGTGGCACACAAGGTCACGGAGCATGCACGGCAGCTGGTTGCCGGTGCGCCTCGTTGGAGTGCGTACTCCCCCCACTAGCCAGAACCCTTTGCATGCTAGTTACTATACCCACGCCCCTCGCAGGCAGCCCCACCTTCACGCTGGAGGACGGTACGGTGCTGTCACCCTCTGCCACGGTTGCCTTCACCATGTCCATCCCCGACCTCAACATCGAGAACGTCCGGGCGGTGTTCTCCTACGAGGGCGTGGGCGCGGGCCGCAGCTTCAGCATGCAGGTGGGTAGCCGTGGTATGTGGTTTGGCCCTTGGCGGCAAGACCTAGCACACAAGTTGCTGTGCCAGTCCTCTGATCCCAGCTGCATTCTGCATCGTAACTGCCAAGGCCCCACACATGCCACATTTTGTGCACCCCTACAGCGACCACACGCTCCTCGTGAGACCTGCCCCATGCCGCTCTCGCCCTTCCACTCTTCCCTTCCACTCGTCCCTTCCTTCCAGCTTCTCGGCAGCTTCTCCATCCTGAACGACCTGGCTACGGTGTCGGACATGGTGATCAGCGACGTGTCCGCGGGCAGCTTCACCGCCAGCCTGCGCCTCACCGTGCCCGACCTCAACATGGTGGGGGCGCTGGCCACCCTGTCCTACAGCAGCGCCACCAGGACCTTCACGTTCCAGGTGCGTGCCCCCTGACCGGTCCAAGCCGGTGTGCCCTCGGGTACTCTGCGATACTCCCAAGGAACAAGTATGGTCCGCATTGACAGGTGTGAGGATACACTAACTGCATGCGTGCTGTACGGCAGCACCAGGACGTGTGGTGACGGGGACCGATAGCGCCACCTGTCGCTTGGTACCACGGGCCCTGCCGCTTGGTACGGTACCACAGCTCCAATGCACTGCTCATTGATGCCAGCTACTTATAAGCACTGTGCCATGCACTGCCCCGCTGCAGGTGCAAGGCTCCGCCACCCTGCTGTACGACGCTGTGTCCATGAGCGCCGTGTCGCTCAGCCTGCAGAAGACCGGCGGCGCGGTGGTGACGGGCAGCGCAACCGGCAGCCTGGCGGGATACTCAGGCACCGCAGGGTTCACCATGACGGTGCCTGCCACCAAGGGCGTCAAGCCCTCCCTGGGTCTCAAGGTCGCATTGCCCAAGGTGCGTTGCATGTTCAGCTAAGGTGCCATGCCGGTGGCATCGGTCGCGTTCTGTGTATGCGGCCAGGGTACCAGCATCCTGCAGGGCCGTTGCTCGCGTCCGGTTACGTGCCCGCTGCTTGCACCCCAGCCGTTGCCACCGTGTATCCTGACAGTCCGCGGTGTTGTGTTCGGTACGTTACGTATTGGCTGCTAACAGCGTGGCGTCCGCCGCCGTGTGCCACACACCCGCAGGTCAACCTCGGCAGTGCTCTGCGCGCCATTGGCCCGGCAACGGCCGACCTGCTCCCCGGCTTCATCCTGGACGGCGACTTGCCTAACTTCCAGGTGCAGAACAGCAACTTCCCAGGTGAGGAGGGGTCCCAGGCTGGCTTCGCCGCTCAGCATCCTGTCTGCTGCCAACGGGATAATGCCGAGCTGGTGTGCATGGACTTCAGCTGATGACCCCAGTTCATAGGTTCTGGCACCTGTGCCTCCACAGCGTTGAACCCTTGCTCCATTTTCGCGACGGAATAACCGTATATGCCGCGTCACGTGCAGGTCTGTACGGCCTGATGCTCGGCCCGTCTGCCTCCGGCGTTGCTGCCAACATGTACTTCGACAAGACCGGCGTGGTGTCGGCCTCCCTCCGCATGGCCTCCTCCCTGGACCTGGGCGCCGCGCTGCAGCAGCTGGGCATGGCCCTGCCCGTGGACGTGTCCGACGTGCTCGTCATTGTCAACCCACAAGTCAGCGTGGTGTCCAGCAGGGCAGCCTCCCTGGGCGTTTCCAACGGTACGTGGCCAGGCGTACGTAGCTATCCACGAATATGGCCTGGTCTTGGGGCCTTGGGGGGCCATTGTCAGGGTCTAGTTATTTTCTGGACACTGCAGACTTGATGGTTTGGGCAAGCACTGTAGCCCCTGGCTTGGCAACCTCGTGCCTTATCCTTCAGCCACCGTACCTTTGCTGCCCCGCAGATGCACCCGGCACCAGCATCGCCTTTGGGCTGAAGGTTCCACCCCTCATGGGTGACAACGTCGTCCAAATCCAAGCCCTGGTGCTGGACGCCAACAAGAAGCCCGTCGCCCAGTTCCAGATCAGCGTAGGTTTCGCATGGCTGCAACCGAGGCGAAGGAGGGTCGGAACGTTATCTGCGAGATTGTTATTGACAGTGCCTGTGGTCCTCCTGACTGCGTCAATGTCAGCAGCAATATGCCCGGAATGCTGACGCAAGTTGCTGGTCCCTATCCGTGACTGCTGCCCTGCAGTGGACGGGCTCCTACAGCCCCGCGCCGTACGTCACCCTGAACGGAGCGTCCGCAGTGGTCAACAACGGTGGAGTGGTAAGCCCTGCTCTCCTGTGCGAGGCACACTTGCAATACATTATGGGATCCTAAGAACACCTTCGCCGCATTTGTTATTATCCACGGCGTAGGCCCGCCACATCTTCAATCAGCGCTGTGCAAGTGTGTGCCACACGGCCCCTGCACGCAGATCGTCTCGACAAGCGGCGTGCTGGTCAGCATCCCCGTGTCCGTCTCCGCGACGTTGGCCGACAAGGCAGCCAAGGCCCGGGGCGCCAAGGCCCTGACCCTCACCGCCACAGCCACAGACGTGTCTGCCTCCAACGTGCTGGGCACGCTCTTCCCCGACACGCCCCCGTTCGTGCTCGACATTCTGAAGCCCGCGAGGTTCGATGTGATGACCTTCACGTGGGACGGCAGCTTCAACGTGACCGGCTCCCCCGACCTGTCGGGCGTGCCCAGCCTCAAGACCATCCTGTCCTACCTGAGCTTCTCGCAGAAGGACATCCAGATCCGGCCAAAGCTGGGCGCCATCCAGATTGCCATTGAGAAGACGTGGACGCTGCAGCTGAGCTCACCCTTCGTGGGCCCCTCGCAGCTGGCCTTTGCTCTGGGCTTCTCGCAGGTGGGTCGCTGGCCAAACCACATGGACCTTGCCTTGCCTAGCTGGGGGTTATGCGTGTACCATTGACACGAGCGGGGGAGTAGGGCTTCTCGCAGGTGGGGCGAGGGCCTGGACTGTCTTTTCTGCGCTCTCTGCCGTCCAGACGGCTCCATTATGACCATCCGGGGGGCCACTGGCCTGGTCAAGTGCAGCAGCGTGCCGTAGAGTGGGTCATGGCGCGGCATCGGCACCATGATACCGGTATGACGTGAATATAGTCCGACTGACCCATGGGTCGATCCTCCTGCCCGACACAGGACGGCGCGACCACCAGCTTCTTCTGCGCGGCCGACTTCGTGGCCGCCATACGCATGTCCTTCCTGGACCCCGACGTCGTGTCCTTCAACTTGGGGGCTGTGGTGTCGTACGACAGCACGGCACCCCCGCCCTCCGTGTCGTTCGGGCTCAAGGCCTATGTCACGTCCACCCTCATGGTCAAGGGCTTCCCCTTCATCAAGATCAACTACATTGGCGGCGAGATTGCGCTCACGCCCACGGCCGTCGTCCCCTTCGTGTCCCTGCGCTCAATGTCCTTTGCGGCCAACGGCACTGTCCTGGACGTGGGCGTGGCGGTGCAGATGGTATACGACCAGCCCAAGGCCGACTTTGGCATCGCGTTCACGCTGCAAAACCTGGACCTTCAGGTAAGTCATCAGGGTGCCAAGCTACACCGTACGCAAGAGCACTTGCTGTGTCCGCTTTGGAGGAGCGGCAAACCGAGCCCGGGCACGCCCGGAAATGCTGCGCTTCACGTGCCTGTCCAGTTCCCGTCTGAAGTTCTTTCCTTCCGCACGGCTGTCCCTAACTGCCCCTTGCGGCTCCTATGCCACACCCTTACGCCAACGCAGCGCATGCTCCAGCAGCTGGGCGTGAACGCAAACCTGGGCCCCTTCAACATCGTCGTACGCAACGCAGCCTTCTCCTTCGCAAACCAGGTAAGTGGTGCTGTCCTTTACTGACCTCCACACCGTGCCTCCGCTCCGCTCCCGGTGTCTCTGGAGCAGGTGTCCCGAGTTGTATTTCCGGCACGCGCAAATGCTCAACAGCAAGGATGCCTCCCTAGCTCCGGCTTCCAGTTCGTGGGACTCCGTCTACGCTTGACGCCCTCCTGTGACCTTCCCTCCTCACACCACCCTTTGACGCATGCAGGACATCGTGCCTGTCGTGGGCGCCCCCATTGCTGCGGGTCTCCGTATTGCCGCCGACATGGAATTCCTGTCGGTGCCGTTCAAGTTCAACACGTTCGTGACCAAGGACGGCTTCTCGCTGTCGGCACGTGTCACAGGCCTGCCGGTGAGCCGTGCGTCAGCGGTCCCTGCCTCCGGGTCGATCGGACCGCGCCGCCATGCGGAGTAGTGGTGCGTAGCTGCATGCACGGACATAGTCCTTAGTCCTGCGCTTGGTCTTTGCAAATGAAGGCCCGCTGAACACTCCGACGTCTAACTTCTGCTGCCAAATCGGCCCCTCCCTGCTGTGGATCCACAGAAAATTATCACCGACGGTTTTGCTGCGGCCCAGGCCGTGCTGGACTCGTAAGTAGGGGATCTGGATGCCAGACGCTGATGTAGCCCATTAGTAATGCCTGTGCATGCATGTCGCAGCTATGCAAGCCAGCGCTGCTGCCGTTGGTGCAGATGGCGGATCCACGCAGAACACTTCTGTCCACACACAGCTAGTACAGGCACCACGTCTTCAACCCGTGTCCTGTGTGACCAAACGGAACGCAGGCTGAAGATCAACTTCAAGATTGCGGACAACATCCGATTCGACTACATTGACATCAGCCTGGTGCTCACCAAGACCCGGGTAGGGCCAGCAGCAGTGTCCGCACCTACCTTAGCCGGCCTTGCGCAGCATCTGTGTCTGCCCTAAACTTGCTCATGCCACACGCTCATGTACACGTGCAGACCGGCCTGCAATGCCATCGAGCCTGCCCCGTCCACGCTTGCACACCGCCCTGTAACAACCCATCCCTCCACCCCTTGCAGGTTGCGTTCGGTTTCGGGGTGTCCATGCGCATCCTGGGTGTGGATATCGCCTTCAACCTCAACCTGGACAGCGGGTCCGTGCCGTGGAACGCCGTGGTCAACTACCTCAAGGACAAGCTGCTGGAGCCGCTCACAGGCAAGAACTAGAAAGCAATTGCGTCATTGCGTGCTACTCACGACAGCGCACCCTTCCGTACGTGCCCTGGTTGCGGCGTCACCGCTGAACGTGCACTGCACTTGTCCGAGTACTGCGTCACATGCTGGCATGGATATTGGTGTGCGCCCGTCCCGACCCTGCACCGGAACTGGTACATCACTGCACCTGTAGCGAGCGAGCCGGATGTGCTCGCGCGTGTGTTGTACTCATGTGTGTCCCACTCCCTGTGCCACTTGCCTCACCCTCCAGCCGCCTGCACCAAGGACAGCTACGGCCGCGGCGCGGGCACCGTTCCGGACACGTGCCCCAGCGGCCAGGAGAAGCAGGGCGCGCTGTGCTACCCCAACTGCCCAACCGACTGGACGTACGGGTACGTTGTGGTGTCATGCTCTTGTTGCTGCGTTCTGGAAGGTGCAGCTATGCACCAGCACACATGCTCCACATCCAGTGTGTTGGATCTCGAAGGATAATGTGCTGCAGTATTGTCCAGCACCCATCCGCAACAGCCCGCATCCGACACGCACGCACGCCCCTTTCTTTCCCCTTTCTTTAGCTAGCACGTGCCTACCGCAGCAGCATTGGTTGTAGCTGCGATGTTTCGAACCCCTGCTCGCTGCAATTCGCAACGTCTCGGCTCTGAGTGGCTCCCCGGCCTGGCCCCTGGCGCCCTGCCCTGCTGCGCCTTAGGTCGTACGGTGTGCTCAACACCTGCTACCAGAACTGCCCGTCCGGCTACCGTGACGATGGCGTGGGCGGCACCGGTCTTACCTGCAGCGCCGTCAAGTGCGACTCGGGACAGACCCTCGACGGCCTGCTGTGCTATGACAAGTAAGCTGTCGAATGAATCGCTCGAGGGTTGTAGCCAAGGGGAGCGCAACGGCGTGGGCGTGGCTATAGTGCATGCATGGGTTGCAAACAGGGGGGCGCCCCGTGCATGTTGCGTCGCTTCGTCATAACGAGCCTGGTCAATCAGACCTTCGCTCACGCAGCCCTAGTCTACCATTGGCCCTTCAGCTGCTGGTCCACCTACCCCTGACCTGAAGACCTTTCAGCTCCTGTCCACTGCCACTGCAACTGCAACACAGCTGACCACTTCCGATACCCCGTAAGGAGTATACGGGGAGGTTGGCCTGCCGCGTCGTGCTGACTTTGCTGCTGCACGCCCCCGTGCCCCCTACAGCTGCCAGTCGGGCTACACCTACATGGCCACACGCTGCTACCAGAACTGCCCCTCGGGCTGGAGCAACGACGCAGCGAAGATGAGCTGCTGGATCAACGCCTGCAACTCCGGAGATGAGGACAACGGCGCCGGCATGTGTAGGTCCCTCGCGTGTTGTTGCAACGTGAATGTTGCACTGGGCGCTGCTGTGTGCATCCACGTGCGGTGCCGCTGCTGCAAGGGGTTACGCTTACGACGTTTGTGGTCAGCCTGCATGCTGATTGTACAGTCGCATCCTCGAGTTGCGTACCACCAGAGCCCCTGTACCGGACCGGCATAATTTGCAGGATGCAGCCTCATCCACGCGATTGCCCTTGTGTTTTCCGTGACGCAACCTCGTGTTCCCCAGGCTACCCCGCCTGCCGCAGCGGCTTCTGCTCCAACAAGCTGACCATGTGCATCCAGTGCTCGTGCCCTCCCGACTACAAGAACTACGCCCTGAGCTGCCAGTGAGTTGCTGCCGTGTGTGCCGGAAACAAGACGGCATGCTGAACGATTAGGTGGTAGTGTACGTACCTCTTTGCGTCCTGTGCGAAGTCCCTCTGCTATCCCACATGCCCCTCCCCAGCCCTTGCCACTATCACCAACCGGCGCCTTGCACCCCACCAGGCTGGACTACTCCTCCTACGGCAAGGGCTGCTGCTGCACCATCTTTGGGTGCTGCAACCGGGGGTGCAACTCTGGTTACCATGACGACGGCGGCTGCCTGTGCGTGCGTTGGGCAAACACCATCTGGAAGCAGACGTACGACCGTGGCGTGGGCTACGCCAAGTACCGTACCTACGTCAAGTACAGCTACATGCCCGCCAGCCGCACCGCCATCAAGTCCTTCTCCAAGAAGACGCAGTGGCGTGACTCCTACCCCATGGTGTGCGCCTCCAGCAAGCAGACCGACGCAGGCCTGTGCTACAACTACTGCGCCACCGGCTACAAGGGTACGTGCGTGGCCCTCACCCATTGGTATAACCCTACTTGACAGCTTCTGCGCAGCTTTTACCCCGAGCTTGCTTTGCCATGGCGTCATCTTCAGGGTAGGTGCCAGCTGTTAAGCGCGCTTGCACTCTTACTGCCCCACTCATCCATGTTCCCTTCCACCGCCGCTGTTTTCCGCTCTCACCCGCGCCCGCAGGCGTCGGCCCCGTGTGCTGGCAAGCCAACTGCCCCGCCGGCACCATCGACTGCGGCACCTACTGCGCCCCCGTAGCCGCCGGCTCCTGCGCCAACTTCGTCGGCGCCACGTGGCAAAACTGCAAGACCAAGTACGGCCTGCGCCGTGCCGTACAGGAGCTGGAGGACGCCGTTGCCCTGGTGCCGTACGAGCCCAACGGCAGCGTTGACCGCTCCCAGCTGGACTGCGAGGCCAAGCCGCTGGACTGCTTTTGCATGGACCGCGAGCCGGGGGCACACGCCAACCCGCACGGACCGGACTCCAGCTACGTCATTTGCGCGCTGCAGGTGGGTGCGGTACCGCCTTCGGGCGTTCGCGCCGGATGAGCTGGGTGAATGGCACGCGTGCATGCCCGTGGGCACAACCTGAGCGCGCCGCAAGTTGGCTATGTCGGCAGGACCATGTCGTGTCACTGGCACGGCCGTGTATGTGCTCAACGTCACCCAACAGGAGAACCCTTCGGTTTCCGTATCATCGCGGTCGCGCGTTTGCACGGTGCCACCTTACCTGCACACGTCGTTAGCTGTGTATCATCAAGGATGAACCGCCATGATGTACGGTAGATTCGAGAAATCCTTGGAGACCAGTGTGTCCTCATTGTCCGCTGCCTGCAGGTGGCTCACGTGCGTCACTGCGAGGCCGGCCACGTGTTCAGTGAGAACCACAAGGGGTGCGACCTGGCGGTCGAGCCTGTTGTGGACCCGCAGCAGCAGGAGCCTGACTGCGTGGGCCGCGAGGAGGGTGTGGTGTACTTCATGGACTCGCGCGACCCCAGCACCGCCTTCAAGTGCAAGGACGGCCAGGTGGTGCGGCGGCTGTGTGTTAGCGACCACATGGTGTGGGACGAGGAGACTGGCGAGTGCGTGCTGCCCGTGGGCAGGCAGCAGGTGCCGCACGAGGCGCGCGTGTGCACCACCGCCTCCTGCTTCTGCAAGGGCAAGGCGGACGGCAAGTACGCTGACGTCATTGGCGCCGACATGTACAGCTACATTGCCTGCAAGGCCGGCTCGGGCCGCACCCGGCGCTGTCCGCTGCTGCACATGTGGGACGAGCCGGCGCGCGCCTGCACCCACGCCCCGCGCAACGGCACGGCGCTAGTGGCGGGCTGCAAGGAGGTGGACTGCTTCTGCGTGGGCCGCCCTGACGGCGTGTACGACACCCCGTGGGACAGCACCAAGGGCATCCGCTGCATGCAGCAGTACCCGTACGTCATCGACTGCCCCGAGGGCCACAGCTTCGGTGCCAGCAGGGAGCCGTTCTGCCAGGCACCCGACGGCCAGGACGGTGTGTTGGGCCGCAAGCTGCCGAAGAAGGGGTGCACCGATGGCGCTGCGAAGGCTGAGCAGAAGGGCGAGCAGGGCGTCAAGGCCGACCCCACCGCGTAAGCGGCATGCTGCATCGTGGTCTCATGACTTCGTTTGCTTGTTGGGAGTTGAAACGCGCTACTTATTGTCATCATGTCCTAGTTTACCATGCGCTCCGGTCGCCTAATTTGATGCATCGATGACTGGCTACGTGCGTGTGCCGTTTTCAGCTCGGACGCCCAGTCCTCACCTGTTAGCATTTGAGCCGTGCCGAGTAGTTGCCTCAGTTGGGGCATTGCGCACCACACACATGATACTGGCTCGATGAGTTGTTTCGGCATTCAGTGCATAGGCGGCGACTTCTTGTCCGCGTGCTACCCGGTAATTTCTGCGTGCATGTCCCGAGAACTGACCTGTACATGCAGTACGGTACTTGGCACCACTTTGGGTCGGGCCCTGAAGCGTGTGCAGCAGGAGGCAGCTACACGCGGCGCCTTTGGGTAAGATAGCGCCTTATTTCGTCTGGAGCATGAAGATCGAGGTGTTGATGTTTGTGCATGGGCCATGCCAGGCAAATGACACGACACAGTGCGGTCCTGAGCCCGCCGTTTGTCATTGGGGGGATCTGTTTCATGCTCCTCTGTCCATCATGGTCAAGTGACGGTGCGGGTGGACCGCGCTATGCCGGTATTACACCTAGCCTTGCACATTATTTGCGCTTCCTTGGGGCTTTCCCTCTCAGTATGAACAGCATCTTCCTTAACGTGCTTGCCCTGCTGGGCCGTAATGTGCTCCACCTGTGTCGGCGCATCAGTGGTGCGTGGTGTCAGCACCACGGAAAAAAGCGGATTCTCCGCATCAAAAAGAGAGCCTAAAGTTTTCAGTACGTACTATATGTAATAAGCTACTATCATTCCGTGGCATACCTGTACTCTGTTATGGTGTGCGGCATAGAACACTGCATGGGCGTTACAAGTTGCAAGAGGCAGGTGGCGTAGGGGCTCACTCGCTTAGGCCCCTCAACCCTAGGGGATTGCCCCTGCTCCACTCGCTACGTGCTGCGCTGGGCGGTTGGGTTTTGTAGAGGAAGTGAGGGGAAAGCAGCAGTGAGTGACGGGCTGACACCTGACAGCCCTGGACAGCCCAATGAGCACAGCGCTGACAATTGCTTCCGTAGCCAAACCGTGCCTTGGCGAAGTGCTTCCGGGCATTACTCAGCGTGCGATGTGGCTATGGACACGTGCCACAGCGCATGGCGGGGTCCAATCTCAGTCTCGGCCTCTGTAACCAACTTTTTCTCCTCGTGGTTTTCCACAGGCTGCTCATGAGCTCATCTATAGCAGGTCTGTGGACTTAACCCGAGTGCCATGTCAGTGTGCGGGTGGCTACAGGGAAGCCCCCTTGAATTGCGTGGTGGGTGCGTCCTTGAACTGCGTGGTGGGTGCGCAAGCCATGTGCTGGCTGGCCTGGGTTGATTATCACTGGCTGGGGGCACACAGGGGCACATGGGGGCATGCCTTGTGGCGCCTGGCCCCGCTGAGGTACCTGCCCTAGCTGGCGTGAAGCATGCTCCAGTCGAGGTGTAACCTCGTGAAACCAGGTGTCATCCCAGCCGGTTACAGCCTGGTCCGTGGGCAGTCGGATGGAGCACCTGGGCATGGCTCCCCTGGATGACAGTGGGACGGCGCCACTGCATGTCGTACGGCACGCGCCTTACGCACACCTCTGCCCGGACCCATGGGGAAGGCGTGTCAGTGGTCGGTGCGTACCAGTGGATGATGAACCGCCGGGCATCAGCTGGTGGATATCCACTCTCAGCTCGCCGCTGGGCCACACCCATAATGGCCCATCTTCTAACGCTGCCATCTCCCAATGCCCCACCTCCCAAGGTGCCATCTCCCAATGTTGCGATGACTCCCAATCCCCTGTTCAGGAGTTACTGGTGTGGGCAAGCTTGACAATTCCTGTCTCCTCAGAGACTCCTGCGCCGTCAGCTTCAAGCTAAGTGAAGAGACGACCTTGAGGACCTACCCGCTAAAAACAGGACTCCGATACCCCCATAACCCTTCTCCTGAAAAAAAAACCTCTGCTGCGTACGGTCACAGCAGCAATGTGCGTGCACAACGCACAGTTCGCTCTGCGGTGTCTGAAAGGTGGCTCACGCCTACCCCGAACAAGTAACACGTTCCCTGGTGCCTGCTGATGCCTGGGAGTCAAGCGTAGACTTGGCTTTTCGCCCTGCTGAAGGCTGCAATCCTCTCCCCAACCAGTTACGGGTTAACACCGCAAATCCACGATGACAACTGCTGGCGCTTGAGTGTTGCTTGTTGCTTGTGTGTGTGTTACAGGTAGCTCGTGGCGCCCACCAGCAAGGATGGGCTCTCAAGCAAGCGCATAGTACCGCAGCCCAACAGCATCACTGCAACTCCCCCGCACTGCATCATGCTGCGCAGAACCTGTACCGCATGTAGCAGGTCCTGCGTAGTATGCTAACGAGCGGCACAGGCACATCGTACAGCTTTCCTACAGCATGTTTGACCTTCGGCATTTTAGCCAGCCACCTGCGTGCGACCCACAACGACCAGTACCGCAACTTACCTGCGTTGCCCAAGTATGAGGGAACATTCATGGTAGCAACCGACTTGGTTAGCAACTTGCGGACGGACAACCTAGACCCCAGTCACTGTCGCAGCTTCCACACACGTCATGCGTCCAAGAGAGACACTCGCCCAATGCAAACACCTCGCGGCACAATCGGCAGCCCTGCCCTGTGACGTGCGTGTGACAGGAACAAGACCATAAGCCGCGTGTCCCGGTCCGAATCAGTATCCACAGCAACGCCAGCGAAACCCTCACAAAGAAGGGTTTCCAGCGCTGACCAGAACTGAGGTGTGCGCATGCAAGCCTTGGAGCCGTGTGGTCCGACAGAGTGAGCCGCAGGCCCCTACGCGCTTGTTTTAAAGAGAACACGGTGCAGCTGTTCAGACAGAGCGGCAAAGTTGGCATGCATGCCCACACCCAACCTCTGCACTGGGGCCTGCGCGCAACTGCTGCCCCCCGCCTCCAGCTGTCCAGCTTGCTACTCCTCAACCGCTATAACCGCCCCCATCAACCGACAGCCACGCGGCAGCGCCTTTCCACCACCCGGGATGCCATCCACCGAGCGCCAACAGGCCGCCCAATCCCACACCTGCCCCTCACCGCGCGGCCGGCAGCCACTCTCCCGCCTGCGCCCGGAAGAAGTCCGGCTCGCTCACAAACACCGCGCGGACCTTGTTGTCGTCAAACATGCGCCCCTCCATGGTCTGCTGGCAGCGCAGCGCGTCGGCGGGCGTGGTGAACTTGAGGTACACGCGGCACGCGTCGCCGTCCGGCACGTGTGCGGGCGGCACGGGGATGGTGATGCCCGTCAGCGCACCGAACTTGGAGGCCTCCGTGTACACGTCCGTCTGCAGCTCGCGCCGCTCCTGGTCGTTGCGGACCGAGCCCACGTTCATCACGTTCTCCAGGAGCACCACCGTGGTCGCACCACCGGCGGCGGGCGCGGGCACGGCAGCGGCGGGGATGGCGACGGGGGGGCCAGGGAGGGCCCCCGGGATGGCGGCGGCGGCGGGGATGGCAGCGACGGCCAGGCCGGGCACGGCGGCGGCCATGCCGGGGATGGCGGCGACGCCGGGGACAGCGCCGGGGACACCACCCATGGCGAAGGCCTGCAGCAAGTGGAAAGAGCAGGGGGATGACATACCGTGAGCCAGGCGTTTGCAACATATCATGTGGCTGGCGGGATGCTGTGTGCAGCAATGCCGTACAGGTTTCGCCGCGAGGACAAGGGTGTTAGCCCCCGCGGGTGCCGGCCGTCCCACCTATCCTGGCCTTCGCCAACGCCCTTCCCTACCTCCCCGCCCACACGGCCAAACCATCGCGTTGCATCCTCGCACTGCTGTCACACCCCCTCCCCCATTGTCCCAACCTCTCGCGGCGCACGTAGCAACCGCGGCAACTCTCCCTCCTCCAACACCTCGCACCTTCCCAGCATCGGCTTCCCCAGACTGCCGTAGTCCAAAGCAGCAGCCCGCCCGCCCAACCAGACGGAGGGGTTCAACCCCAGCCCGCGCCATCACCAAACCCAACCCCAGCCCAACCACAAGTAATCCACGTAAGGCACCAGCGTGCCATAGCTTCCATTACCAGGACTCCCAAACCCTTTCCCCGTGGCGTGCTCAAGGTGGTGCATTTCTATGCCCTGCACCAACCCAAACCCACCACATTGAACCCACCCCAGCCACCTGTAGCAGTAACCTGCACCCCCAGAACTTCTCAGACCTTCCCCCATGGCCATGCTGCAACTGGTAGAAGCCCCGCCCCTCTCCCGCCCCTGAACCAACACTGTACGCCCAAACCCCAGCCCCACCACCCTTAACCCACCGGTGCCAGCTGGATCTTCTGCTGCGCCGTGGAATCCTCAGACCCTTGCCCATGACATGCTCAACTTGCACAACTCCCGCTCTCCCCCCCGCACCAAACCCCGACCCCGACCCTGACCCCAATCCCCAGCCTCCGTAGCACCCACCGTTGCCAGCTGTATCTTCTGCTGCGCCGAGGGGTCCTGGTACCCCTTAGCCCGCTCCACCGTCATGGGCTTCCCGCACAGCTCCATCTTGTGCAGCTGCGTGGCGGCCGACGCCAGCTCCGGCGAGCGCAGCTCCACGAAGCCGTACTTCCCGCTCGCGTCCAGGCGCGCCGTGATCACAGGCGGGTTGACCATGGGGTCGGGCACCATGTTAGCCAGCACCGCGTTGAAAAGCTCGCGCAGCATCTCGGCGGACACCAGGCCGCGGTTGAGGTTGCCGACGAAGATTTCGCGAGCACGGCGGTCGCCCAGCATGGCCGCGGAGTTGGCCTGGGCTGTGAGCAGCTGCACCTGGGCCTGGAGGGCTTGTTGGGCTTGCTGCGCTTGCAGCTGGGCCTGCAGCGCCTGCTGCGCTTGCAGGGCCTGCTGGGCCTGGATGGTGGCGAGGCCGGAGGGTAAGGAGGTGGAGCCGGAGCCGGGGAGCGGGGGCGGCGGAGGGAGGGGGCCGCCCAGGCCGGGGATGGGGGCGCCGCGGTCGGGACTGCGGCTGTTGCGGCGGCTGCGCTCGCGGGAGCTGCAGGGTGGGGGGATGGGTTGGGGAACACGAAGGGCGTGGGCAAGGGTTGGGGTGCATGATGCAAATCTGGCGTAACGTCGCGTGCGTATGGGTGGGTTTGAGGTCGTTGTGCAACGATAGCCGGCGGCAAGGCACGTGTGAAGGCGTCCGTGGGTCCAGGTTGCGTTTGTGTACAGACCCGCGGAAGGCCCACATGCAGTACGCGTCCTGTCCTATAGCCCAGATTGTGTAACCCCTGATTGCCCTCTCCTCAACTGCACTCACCGGGAACGCCGGCGGTCGCGTGACCGCGAGCGGCCTCCACGAGAATCCCGGCCCCCGCGGGAGTCACGCTCCCGAGAGCGGCTGCGACGCCGCCTGTCCCGAGAGCGAGACCGGTCCCGCTTGCGATCACGAGAACGGCTGCGAGACCGACGCTTCTCGCTCCGGTCGCGAGATCGGCTGCCTTCGCGGCTGCCGCGACGCTTGCGCTCGCGCGAACTGCCTCGGCGTTCCCGAGAGCTGTCAAGCACGCGCTCCCTCGAACGACTGCGAGATGGTTTGGGAGGGGGAGGCGGAAGGCTGTCCTCCCGAACAGCCGCCGGCTCATCGGCAGGCTTATCGGCCGCTCCATTCTCGGCCTGTTCCGCCGGGGCCTGCTCCTCCACGCGTTCAGCTGGAGCGTCTGTATCCGACATGATTCCTTTTGCAGAAGCTAAGCTGCTGCCAGTGCAAATACCGCCGAAGGGTTACTTGGAACTACCAGAAGGCCGGCAACGGTACTCCTGCCGCGATGCAGCGACCGTCTTGACCACGGCAGTAACTGTGGAGTGAACTGAAACGGGATGAGAAGGCACGGGAGGGACGGGAGGGCGGGGTAGGGAGGGGCGGGGAGGGACGGGGCGGGATGGGACGGGAGGGAAGGGAGGGAGGGGAGGGGGACCTCAGTCCTCTTGCAGTTAAGCTAGATGAAGGAGTGGCTATGCCGCGCGCGACCAAAAAAGCTTCAGCTGCAAAGCGACGACTTGTGATCGCCTCTGAGACGCCGACTCCACTAAGGCCACGCAGGAAGGTATGGTGATAATTGAATCCGTCCTACTATGCAATACAAAGAGTATGGACGCCCAGTGTGTTGAGTCGCTCGCACTGTGCGACATCCCATGTGGACTGGTCTGGGACTGCGGTTCATGCGCCTGACCAGGAAGCCAGACCAGGAAGCCAAGCAGGCGGGTGCATGTCACTACCAAATGGGTTAGGTTTGGTTCAACATTTCTAGAGCAAGGGTGGCTGGAGGCCAGCGTCTTGCGCATAATGGCGGGGCAGGACGACGAGCTTTCGCGGCTACGCGTCATTGTGGAAGATGATCATGTGAGTAGAACAACATTCATTCACAAAACTCAGTTATGTTTCAACGCTTCGCGCTGCCAGTGGTCAGTGGGCATCGCGACGTTCAGGCGCACAGGAGTGAACTCGCTCGTAGACCAGCAGATCAACACTGTACGCTAAGTCTCAAACACTTACCAGGACTTGCCTCGGCACTGCCTGGCTACACTACAGCGCAGCTACATGCTTGTTTGTGGGGTGGTCGGGCACTCTGGTAAACGGACAATGGACGCTCTGCGTGGCTGCCTTTATGTTAAGATCTTCGTGTCGCACTGCGGGCCGTGTTTGACCTCTATGGTGGCCGGGCTTCACCTTTGCGGGGTGGAAGAAGCCCGCACGAGGCCCAAGCCACGTGGCGGGCCCATGGGTCGGTGGCCAGGGTCAGTAGGCACAGCCTCAGCCACTTTGGAAAGGTGGCATGGGAGCCCCCGTTTCCGGGCCCCGGGCCCCAGCCCTTGGCATTTACGCGATATTGAAGTGGAGCTATACTACAAACGCCCTCGAACGCCTTACCGAGCAACTGTGTCGTGCGGTCGCAATGTGTCAATAGGCGCTGTTTCCCGCTGCTGCTTGTCCGTGCCCCTGTCCTTGCGCCGCCAGAAAATCATCAGCGCGGCCAAGTGGATGCCCCGCATCGAGCTGGAGTGCAGGGGCAAGAGGGCGTTGATGCTGGGAGGTGCGTGCCTCGCTGTTGGTGCACGCTGGTCTGCACGGTGCACCAGCACACATGTAGTGGTGCCGCGCTTGTGTACTGTGTTCATCGGCACCATGCTTGTACTATGCATCGTTCTCGGGCATACTAACCTCTTGATACGCAACCATTAGGACGCCACACTCCTACAGTATGTCCACTGTCCATTCATTGCAATGGGCACCGACGTCTTACCTCGGCTGCTTTTGTGTGCAGCATACTACCCAAGTTGATACGCGTCCACAACCCCACTACAGTACCCCCGCTCCATCAACCTCGTGCACGTAACCTCCGCCCAGGCCACCAGGTGCAGACGAACACCATCATGGTGTGGTGCACGTGTGGGTTGTCCGACCAGCAGCACGGCAAGGGGCGCAACTTCGCGCTGGACGCCTGGGTGGTGGAGCACTGCAGGTGGGGGGTAAACCTCAGAGCGACTAAGCGGGGGGTTAACCGAAGGTCGGCAAAATGAGGGTTGTGGAGGGAGGAGGGAGGGGGTAAAGCAATATGCAAGAGTCAGCGTGGCAGGATTCGTAAGGCTCGGCTGTGGGTATGGGAAGGCTCTACACACATGGGTGGCGGAGCACTGCAGGAGGGGGCGTGGACAGGGGAAGCAAGTGGACGTTCAGGAGTGAACGCTAGAGTATCAAAGTGTTGAACTGGGGGGATGGGAGACGTTGCATGCCTGGAGGCTGAGCACTGCAAGTGGCGGGCGGGGTGATGTTGGCGGCAGCGGCTGGCGGGGAGGGAGGGGCTTGGGTACGAGTTGGCGGTGGTGGGATGCAGCACGTGCATGCAGGCAGGCTGGTCGGTCTGCTGTCCGCCACCAAACGCCCAACAGAAGAATGTCCTTGAACACATGATACCGCTGACATGACAGTCAGCTTACTGGTGCACCATGTCTCACATGGCGCCCACGTAACAAAAACAGAGGCGAGAGCCTGGACGATTACGATGAGGACGAGGAGGATGAGGAGGCAGAGGAGGGCGAGGACCGCGTGGACTCCCTTGTCATGAAGGAGGCGATGGTGGTGCGCGTGGGGCGCAACACACTGCCCAGGCCGGTGGGTGCTGAGGACGGTGTGGGCAGTCAAGGTGGTGTGGGTGCTGCATATGGTGTGGGCTGCGGGCGGTATAGGAGCTGGCGGAGGCGCAGGCGGTGCGCGTGGGGCGCAACACGCTGACCAGGCCGGTTGGTGTAGTGGGCGCTGTGGCGGGTGTGGATAGTGAGGTGCGCAAAGCATCGCCAGGAGGGTCACTCTTGGTTTCGCATGTGGGCCAGCTGCCCTGCCTCGATGCCAGCAGGATATGAAAGGACCATGCCGGCTGCAGGGCACAGGGAAATATGCCCGTGTTCTCAGCAGTCTGATCGCTTTTGGTCTTGAGGTCTGCAATGTAAGGTAGCTGGGCCTGCCAGGGATTGCAGGCGTAAACCATGGCATGCGCCTGGCAGCACGGCGTGTGGCACCGTGCCGCCCCGCATGTGCAGGCAGCGGAGCTGGTACCCCATTCCGGAACACCTGCCACCACGCACTTCACATTGCGCAGTGGCCTTTGGCCATCACTCCTTTCCGTCTCGACCTGAACCTACGGTATCGGCACCTTTCCTCAGCGGCATGCTTCTTGCGTTTATGGGTTGTGGTATCTTCCGGCCGCCAACAGGTGTCGCTGCGTCAGCTGGTTGCGGGCGAGCTGGTGGCGCAGGGCGGCAACAGGGAGCTCAAGGGGGCGCGCTTCTGGGTGTACTGGTGGGCAGGGTGGGGATGGGGGTGGGGTGTGGGAAGGTGTGGGTTAGGGCGAGCTGGTGGCGACGGGCGGCAACGGAGAGCGCGCTTCTGGGTGTACTGGTGGGCGGGGCGGGGGTCAGGGCGGGTTAGTGTGCACCGCGCATGTGTGGCGGGCGGGCCGATATTGGTGAGGGTGGGTGGGGGTGATCTGGTGGGAGGGTGCACTGATGGTCATTTGCACAAGTGCGCGCCCGCGACCCTCGCGTGCCGGGTGTCGTACATGCACTGCAGCCCACACGTGCCGTGAAGCACACGTGCCGTGACGTACGTGCGTACAGGTACGACCAGGACATCCCCCGCTCGGGCGGCCCCGGGTTCGCGGGGCTGGGCTCCAAGTGGGCTCCGGGGGGCTACGTGGACGCCACCCGGGGCGTGTGGTACAGGGCCAGGGTGCTCAAGTGCGACACGGCCACGGGGCAGGTGCAGGTGCGTGCCACCAAATTATGATGGAAAGACGTGTTGTTGTTGTTGTCGGGGCAGGTGCAGGTGCGTGTCACATACCGCGGTACTGGGTAGACGTGCTTTTGTTGTTTCGAGTTAGATGCGTGCGACCTGTGCACGGTAGCAGGAGGCGTGAGTTGGCATTTGAGGTGTTCGTGCCCCCACCACACGTAGGCGTGGGTTTGCGTAGGCTGTGATGCAACAAGGGGCTCCTACGCAGGTGGTACGCGTACCCGGGGGTATCCGGTGGTACACGTACCAGTGTGCGCGAGTACGTGTGTGGTATGCGACGCCGACCGCATTTACGGGCTGGTGCCCTGCACCCACGTACCCTATGTTCACTTGTTGTAGTTCTTGAGCCAGATGCATACCGGTACCGGTTGTATCTTCCTTGTGCATGGTGCAGATCACGTACGACGTCGACCAAACGAGCGACAGCATGTATCTGCTGCTGGCCTTCACGCACTTTGGGCCCTCGGCGCCGCCCGCCGGCAGCCGCGGGACAGGCGTGGCGCTGCAGGTCCTGCCCGACATGAGCCGGGTGAGGAAATTGACAAGTGGACACTTGGTCCTTGCGCGTGTAGTGTATGGAAAAAGGGACGAGGCAGGGCGGGGTGGCACGACATGAGCCGGATGAGAGGTTGGAAAGTGACCACTTGGTCCTTTGCGCGTTCAGTTAAGAAAGGAAGGGAAGGGGCAGGGTGGGGTGGCGGGGAGGTGCGATCAGGGCCCTGCAGTTCTGTCGGACAAGAGCTGGGTGGGTTTTGGTAGAATGTGCAGGGCTAGGAGGAAGCACTGGCATCATGTGGCCGTTGACCCCAGTCCTGCCCGGTATTAGCGGGACGGGCGTACGGCGTGTGGCTGCTCTGTCCGTGCGATCGAGTGTAGATGGGAGGGCGTCTGGGTAGTGGTAACTCCTAACGGCCGGAGTTAGAAGGGAGGAAGGGGCAGGGCGGGTGGTGGGGAGAAGCGGCCTGGGCGCGGCATGGCATGCCCAACTGGCACCTGGTGGCCCCTGTTCCTATGTCCTGCCCAACATGCGCTGGGTAGGCTACTGAGGACGAAGGGCGGGGAGAAGGCGGCTAGGGGATAGCACTGGCAACGTAGGGAGTGTATCTAGGTGTGGCGCCGTCGAGGTCGCGGGCTAATGGCTGCGTGGGGCCGTCATAGGCTGCCACGTGAGGACTACCGTAGGTGCGCACAGTGCTGAACTGTCGGTGTGCAGTTTGGGACAGGATCGGAAAGGAAGTCGAGGTGGGGTGTGTGCTGCTAACGGCTGTCTCCCTTACCTCCCTGCCTGGTTGCAGGTGCCCCTGCTGGGGATGCCCACCACGTCCCCCGGAAAGCGCACTGGCAAGGGCTCCGCCGTTCCCTTCCCCGAGGCGACCCCCGCCGCCCCTGGTGCGTGTGCACTGATTCCGCTGGGTTGTTGCAGCAGTGCCTGAAGGGGCATAGTACTGTAGGAGCTTGGGTTGTGCTGCAACGCTTACGCTTCCGGTATTGCTACAAAGATGCGCTACCTAAGAGCTGGGGGGGGCGGCGAGTTTTGTTCGCTCCCGTATGCTTCCTGCTGCGCCGTCCTGGGGTGAGCTGAGGTACCGGCACCAGCTTGCTTTGGATGTACCGTTACCGAAACTGGTGTTTTGTGTCAACCCCGTTTGTTGTTGTGGTATTGCAGGGGGTAGCTCCCAACCAGCGGCGGGTGCCGCACGGCTGCAGCCTGCACCGCCGCCACCGCCAACAGCGCAACAGCAGCAACAGCAACAGCAACAGCAACAGCAAAAGCCAGGGGCCAAAGGGGCGGCAGCAGCAGCTGCAGCAGCAGGAGGGGCAACGCCAAAAGGGCAGGCTGCAGTTGGTGACGCACAGGAAGGGAGCAAGCCGGTCAAAAAGGTCAAGGCAGCAAAGGTGGAGTCGAAGCAACCAGGGCAGGCGACGGCGGCGGCGGGGGGTGGGGAAGGCGCGGGGGCCGCCAAGGCGAAAGAGCGGGGAGCGGTGGCGAAGCCTGCTAAAGCGCCAGACGCAGGAGCAAGACCGGAACCGGCGGAGGGGAAGGCGGTAGCGGCCAAAATAGCCAAGGCGGCCACGGCCTCGGGGCCGGCCGCCGGGGCGTCAGGACGGGGCACAGGCGAGGCGGCGGCGGGGGCAGGGGCAAGGGCAGGGACAGGGGAGGCGAAGGGCTCCAAGAAGGAGGGCCAGAAGGCCAAGAAGAAGGATTTGCATGTGGATGTGCATGAGGATGTAGACAATGGCGAGGATAGTGCGGAGCTGCAACCGCCGCCCGGGAAGCGGCGGAAGACGGAGGCCGAGGCGCCGGTGAGTGGCCTGGCCGTGTCCTGTGTTCAGACCGCTTGCTGTACCGTAATGACCAGCATTGCGAACCGATTGCGGTGCATTCGTGTGCGGGACAAATGGCTGAGGCGACTGGCTGCACTGGTGTTAATGGCATGTGCAGGGAGTTACTCCTGAGGCCGCCTGACCCTTCCCGCAAAAACCAACCTGCCCCTCTTCCCGCACAGGTTGCCAAGGCCACACCCGCCGCCACCGCACCACCGCGCCCGGGGGAGCCACCAGCCCCCGCCGCCCCCGCACCCCACGAGACCCGCACTGCCTCCGCCACAGCCGCCGGCGGCGCCACCACCGCCGCCGCCACCGCCGCCACCGCCGCCGCCTCCCGGTCGCCCACCTTCCTGAGCGCCGCCGTCGCCGCCGCCGCCGCAGCGTCGGGTCCTGGCGGCGCCGCCGCCGTGCAGCTGATCACCAAGGCGCGGCGACGGCAGGGCTTCAAGGCTGTCATCAGCGGCAATCACGAGAAGGTACGTGAGAAACATGTGCGGGAGACATGCTTACGGAGTTGCGTGAAACCGGCCACCCAATCGGAAGCATGCACGGGGAGCAGCATGGTGTGGGGGGAGTGGTGTGTGGGGTGCGCCCCGCGTGTCCATGTGCGGCCTGACGTACTACAGGGACATACCTGGCTTGTTACCGTACTGCAGCGACTTGCCGTACTACCCTGTCTGGCACTGCCTTGCTCCCTAAACGCGCGCACCGCGCCCGACCGTAGCTGCTTGGGCTCAAGGGCGCATGTGGCCATGTTGTGGCTGCCGGCTGCAGTTTGTGGCACGTTACAAGCCACACAGCGATTGGCCACTGAACAAAGCGTAGCACCGTCTTGCTGCCCCTCCAGATCCCTGTGCTCCTGTTAAACGAGGGGGCAAATGCCTCCCTGCCGCCCATGTCATCCGCTCCAGCCGCTTAACACAATCATCCACTTCCTTCTGCGCGCCGCAACTGCACCAGACTGCACTGACTTGCCTGCCCTTCCCCTCTGAATTCTTGCGCCGCTGTTGGAGGCCGGAGGAAGCCGTGCAGCTGCAGGCTAGTTGCCGTCATTGAGCACCCTCTTCTTAAAGCCGTATGCCCCCAGGTCCCCGTGCTGCTGTTCTTGGTGCTCTGGAATGCGGTACCTTCGCCGTTCTGCGCGCCGCAACTGCACCCTACTGTAGCTTCCTGCTCGCCCTCCCCCTTCTTGTGCCGCGCTCAGAGCCCTAGCAAGCTGTGCAGCAGCTGGCAAGTGACGTTATCCAGCACCCGCTGTCCATGCCCCCAGGTCCCCGTGTTGCTGTTCAACGAGGTGGACAACGCCTCGCTGCCGCCCTTCGCCTACCAGCCCGACCTGGCGCTGCCGGGGGAGTGGGAGGCGCTGGCCGCCAGGGCGCCAGAGCTGGCGGCGGCGGCGCGGTACGTGCAGGTGGGTGTGCTGTCTGGACAAGGCAGCAACGCGTATCGGTTCTGCCCTGCTCGTGTGCAGTTGTCGGTGTACAGGGGCGGCGGCGCGTAGAGAGGGTTGAGGTTGCTGTTGGAGGTTAGGGGCTGGTGGCATGCGGTGTGCAGGTGGGGTGGAGGGTTGTTGTTATGGTGGAACCTAGAGCGGAAATTAGGGCGGGTACCAGAGCTGGCGGCGGCGCCGCGTTACGTGCAGGGGGGCGGCTTGTGTACGGCATGGGATGCATGGTCCACCAGCGCCAATGACCGTACCGAACGCGCTTGTACACGCGTTGTGCTGCTGGATGGAAGGGCTTTCTTGTGGCGCTGGGGTTGCCGGCGGCGAACCCGCACGTGCGCGTGGGCGGTCCTGCCCTTGGTGCGGTGGAGGGAAGGAGGCGGTGGCAGGAGCGCAAGGGGATGGCGGCAGTGCGATACGCGCACATGCGTGCGCTGCGTGCACCCTAGTATGGAGGCTAATGATGGCCGCAGTGGGCTGGTACAGTGGTACTGCCTTTCCGGTGTTGTCCCCCAGCACTCTTTTGTGGAGCCCTGCTGACTTGTCCAATGGCGCCAACACGTTTCCTTCTTGTCCCTTGTCAATTGTCCCCAGCGCAAGGCCTCACGTGCGGAGCCCCCCTGGGGACAGCCCTGCGGCCGCCAGTACCATGCGGAGGTGGGAGGGGATATGCAACTTGCTGAGTACACACACCAAGCGCTAACACACATGCCTCCAGTTGCATCGGCGGGAGCCGTACCATGTGGAAATAGGAGGGAAGGGAGTGCGCGATGCTGTGACATTGGCTTGTTGCACACTTGCATCCTAATGCAGTTACATAAATACCTTAGTGTAACAGCAGCTAACACGCACGCCTTCTAGGCGCACCAAAAGGAGCTGGCGCAGGACACCTAGCTGCAGATGCCGCTACAGGCGTTCGGCATCAACACTTAACACACATGAATCTACACACACGCGTTAACTTATACACACGCCTTCGAGGTGCGCCGGCGCTGGCGGAGGACGCCCAGTTGCAGACCCAGCTGAAGGAAGGATGCGATAGGAACACCGTTCACACATGCTCACTAGCACAGGGGCTTATACACACGCGTTGCAGGTGCACCGGCGGGAGCTGGCGGAGGACGCCCAGCTGCAGGCTGACCTGGAGGAGTGCGGACACCAATCCGTGTGCCACATGCTAATACACACGCGACATGTTAATACACATGCCTCCAGGTGCACCGACGGGAGCTGGCGGAGGACGCCCAGCTGCAGGCTGACCTGGAGGGGTTTCGGGAGGGGCGGCGGGAGCGGCCCCCGGCGCGGCAGCACCTCACAATCGCTGAGGCCCCAGAGAACTACAACAGCACAGGGCAGCTGATAAAGACCAGGCCGCTGGGTAAGGGATTTTGCGGGACGTCAGTCGTGCTGCTCTTGCTTGGAAGCGGATTGGGGGCTCAAGGAGCACGCACCGTGTATGTCTGTACCGGTAATCCGGTATGCACCATGCCGACGGAGCTTGCAGCGGGTGCAGCGAATTGCTGAACTTTGTTGCAACTGCCTGCGTCGTGCAGGCATCCACGAGTGCTCCAAGAGCTGTACGGAGGAGGCCTGCAAACTCAACATGCAGGTACGGATAGTACGGCACGGCAACATGCGTGTCGTACCGTGTCGTGCCATAGATGGCCACGCTGCATCGCGGTATGCAGGTCGCACGAGCCGCCCGGTTAACACACACGTCCCACACGGCGACATGCGTGCCGTGCCGTGCAGTGCGTACGTGCGCCGTGTGCCCCCCATGCACCCTGTGAAGCTTGCCGACTCTAGGCTACTTCTGCTACTATGCGTCCTGGGCATGAGCTCCTTGCCCCGAATTCGCCCGAGTAAATCGGCCATGACATGCTAATGTCCACCGCCGGTGTCCCTCCCACTTTTCCCCCTTGATGCCTGGCCTGCTAGATATCTCTACGCACACGCTCCTTCACACGAGCCCTGATTGCCCAGCTGCTGGCGCTTGCGAGCCATGCCTCGTTTCCCAGTTTGATTCTGCCCCACTTCGCCCTCCACAGCTAACCCACGGGCCCACCAAGCCGCTCGAGGTGTTCCGCACGCCCGACAGCGACTGGGGCGTGCGCTGCGCGGAGCCCCTGCGGGCAGGTGGGGCTAACATACACCACAAATTGCACGAACTGCTCACCACGGTCGGGGTAACTGAACATGACGCCCTGCCGTACAACGGTCTCGTGCCCCGGCGCACCCTGCATAGATGTACCTGATCCGGTCCGAGCACACTTCACACCGCAGTGTACCGAACAATATATTTTGGAATAATGATACAATACATATAATTGTGTCATTATAATTGTGTCGCACCCAAATGCGCCCTCGTGCCTTATCCGGTCCAGGCACACCCTCGCACTCCTGGCCCCTCATGCCCCTGCTACCAAACCTGCGTTTGTGGTGCCATGCTTCTGTATGCTGACCAGCATACGATTTTATGGCGGCGGTGTTAGGACGCCTGGTGCTGGCAAACGGCCGCACTGCCCCGCGTTACCCCACGCATACCCTTGCTCACGCACCTCCGTGACCTGCTCCCTGCTCCCGCTCATGATACTTTCTGTGTCACACACGCCGGCAGGCGACTTTGTGGCGGCGGTGGTGGGGCGGCTGGTGCTGGCGCGTGACGTGCTGCCACGTGGGCCCCCGGGGGCGGCCACGCGGGCGGCGGGCCCAGGGCGCACGTTGCTGACGGCGCCCAAGGGTGTGGTCCTGCTCAACACGTACGTCACCATCTGGCTGGTGAGAGCTGAGGTGGCACAGGCAGACACCTGAATAGCTGCTGTGTACCGGTGCAGGCCTACGGCCAGTTTGACTGGCTGTGCAGCTCAACAATTATGTTCCTTTTGTGCCCGTACGACCACACCTGCTGCTGGAGATGCCGGTATAAGATGAGATGCCTGTATACTAATGATGTGTTTGGTGGTGCGTGGTGCAGGAGGTGTTTTCTCGTGGGCTGGACGTAGCGGAGAAGTCCATCCGAAGCTGGCAGCTGCCGCCCAACCCCATGGCGGCGGCAATACACGCCATCAACGCAGCAGCAGCAGCAGCAGGCGCAAACGGAGGGGCAGCAGCAGCAGCAGCAGCGGCCTTCTACCCGCCTGCACCATCCTCGCTGCTGCCCGTGCAGCCCATCGCGGTGGTGGACCCGCTCAGCTGCGTGCTGGCGCTGGACCTGCGGCAGAGCGGCAACGTGGCGCGATTCGTACGGCAGCACCCCCACCCGTACGGCAGTACGACAGGGGAGGCGCCGTTAGTCATACAGGTGCGGCGGGTACGGATGGCACCGCGGACAGGGTCGCCCGTCGTTCCTTCCGGGACACGCTTGTATGGTATTGATAGCGGTATAAAGTCCATGCAATACGCCACTGTGGCCACCCCTTCCGACTTGCTTATTACTTACCGCTGCGTGTGTGCCGTGCCGTACTTCCGTACCGCCCGCATGCAGGCCGTACTGGCGGGCGAGGCCCGCTCGCCCATGCTGTACTACCTGGGGCTGTACGCGGCCATGGACGTGCCGGCGGGCCAGGAGCTGACGTGCGACTTCAGCAGCGTGCAGAGCATTAGCGCGTCGTGGGCGTAAAGGGGGCCTCCCTTGACACCCTAGCGCGTCGTGGGTGTCAAGGGACCTCCCTTGGCACAGGCGTGCGGGCTCACGTGCGCGCCGCGGGCGTGAAGGGGACATCCCTTGATACACGCACTGAGGAGATAGGTCAGGGTCGTCCCCTGGTGCAGGCGCACTCCCACACGTCGTTTTGAGTATGGCACCGTGCAGAGCGTGTGCGTACTGTGGGAGTGAGCGATCAGGAGCGACCAAAAAGCACTGTGAGGGAGCACGACCTTTCGTGGTGGCATTACCGCATCTTGGAGGATTGGTGCATTGAGGTTGACATGACTCGCAGGGTGCAACTTGCAGAGCAGACACGTGCGTGTGACTTTACAGTTTTGGTCCCGTTCCCGAGCCCAGGCGCATGCGTGCCGCTGGTGTGAGAGGGCAGGAAACCTAGCCATGCGGTGTGCATGGGTACAGGGAGGGGCGCGGATGGCCGAGGGGGCGTTCACAGCGTTGGCGCTGGCATGAAGAACGTAGGTACATAGCAGAGCGCATTTAGTAGAGAAAACGTAACGCACGCACGTAATGCAGCGCTGCGCCCACAGGTTGGGTTTAAACCTGCCTGCACGACCCAGATCACGCCGTGCTAGGGGAGGTCCCCTGGATTCGTGCAATAAAACTGAAGCACATGTGCCCACACACAAGGCATGGACGCACAGACATGGGGGAAAGCCCCCGCGTGCAGAGGAGTGTGCAAGGCTAGATAGACATGACACCTGCAAAGCGAGTCACCACAAATCTGCAATAGGATAGCAATAGTGTGCGTAGTGCACTGTTGAAAAACTTAATCACAAGGGCGCAGCCTGGCGGGATCTCTCAACACCCCTGCTGCCTAACACGAGCGGCAGAAAACTGCAAAAAAACCGTGCAAAACTGCGTGGGCACGGTCCGCGTGCGACAGGTAGGCATGCCGCAACTGCAGGAGTGATCAAGGGAGCCCACCAGGGGAGCCCACGCACAGTGTACGGTACGGTGACCACAGCAGAACTGCACTCTCATCCTGCCAAGGTCGCACTCTCTCACCACCTCAATGCACCAACTCTTGCTGGATGCATTGCCAAGCTTGCAGGGGCTCAGTTAAGGCAAAGTGCCGGTATGCCATGTCCGGTGCGGGTCAGTCCTCGAGGAATGCATGTGGGCGTGGCCCACCCGCGAGCAGCAACACAGCGGCCGTCTACACAAAATCATATCTCCGACAAGTGTGCATTAACATGTGCAGTAAGATGTGCAGTAAGATCCTAGCCAGGAAGGTGTAACACGGTCCGAGCCGATAGCCCGACACCATAACCTCAACCGATAGATTGGCGGGGCCCACTCAAGCGCTAACAGGTGCAGTGCTGCGCGAACAAGCTGGTCGGGTGACATGAAGTGCAACTAAATAAAAATGTACGAGCGCATGGTAAGAAATGACAACGATCAGCAGCGAAAACGCTGAGCAGTAAGTATGTAACAAGCACCCCTTCATGAAGCATACATGCAGGCTGGCAGTGCTGCTCAAGCATTCGCATTGGCCTCTACACCCTGCTCACTCTTCTGCTCAGCCCCACCAGCCCCATCAGCGCAGCCCTTGCCGGGCACACTCTTGGGCAGCTTGCGGCCCAACACGCCGTCCTGGCCGTCGGGCGCCTGGCAGTAGGGCTCCCTGCTGGCACCGAAGCTGAAGCCCTCGGGGCAGTCGATGACGTACGGGTACTGCTGCATGCAGCGGATGCCCTTGGTGCTGTCCCACGGGGTGTCGTACACGCCGTCAGGGCGGCCCACGCAGAAGCAGTCCACCTCCTTGCAGCCCGCCACTAGCGCCGTGCCGTTGCGCGGGGCGTGGGTGCAGGCGCGCGCCGGCTCGTCCCACATGTGCAGCAGCGGACAGCGCCGGGTGCGGCCCGAGCCGGCCTTGCAGGCAATGTAGCTGTACATGTCGGCGCCAATGACGTCAGCGTACTTGCCGTCCGCCTTGCCCTTGCAGAAGCAGGAGGCGGTGGTGCACACGCGCGCCTCGTGCGGCACCTGCTGCCTGCCCACGGGCAGCACGCACTCGCCAGTCTCCTCGTCCCACACCATGTGGTCGCTAACACACAGCCGCCGCACCACCTGGCCGTCCTTGCACTTGAAGGCGGTGCTGGGGTCGCGCGAGTCCATGAAGTACACCACACCCTCCTCGCGGCCCTCACAGTCGGGCTGCTGCTGCTGCGGGTCCACAACAGGCTTGACCGCCAGGTCGCAACCCTTGTGGGTCTCGCTGAACACGTGGCTGGCCTCGCAGTGCCGCACATGAGCCACCTGCAGGCGGCGGCAGCATTCAAAACAGGGCACTATGGTCACACACTGCTTCTGAACGTTGCAGAGATGCAGCACGGTTACAGCCGCAGGTCAAACATTTGTCAACGGGTGCAGCCGGCGTAGCCCTTGTTTATGCTGCCTTAGTGGCCAGCATGAACAATGCAAAGCGGGGGGGGTCCAGGCAGTGTACCTGCAGCGCGCAGATGACGTAGCTGGTGTTCGGTCCGTGCGGGTTGGCGTGTGCTCCCGGCTCGCGGTCAAGGCAGAAGCATTCCAGCGGCTTGGCCTCACAGTCCAGCGTGGAGCGGTCGACGCTGCCGTCCGCAGTAGGTTTCGCGGCCAGGTCGCATCCCTTGGACGTCTCGCTGAACACGTGGCCGGACTCGCAGTGCCGGACGTGAGCAACCTGTAGGTATCGGCAGCATTCGGACAGGGACACTACGGTCACGTACTGAACGTTGGCCGCTGCAGTCGTGCAGAGATGCAGCACAATCACATCCGCAGGGCAGACATCGGCCACTGTGTGCAGTAAGGGATTGTCCTTGAGGCTGCTGGCTTAGTGGCGAGCGTGAACAATGCAGAGCGGGCCCTGCAGGAACCGTACCTGCAGCGCGCAGATGATGTAGCTGGAGTCTGGTCCGTGCGGGTTGGCGTGTGCTCCCGGCTCACGGTCCAGGCAGAAGCAGTCCAGCGGCTTGGCCTCACAGTCCAGCTTGGTGCGGTCAACGCTGCCGTTGGGCAAGTACGGCACATTGGACACAGCGTCCTCCAGCTCCTGTACGGCACGGCGCACCAAGCCGTACTTGGTCTTGCAGTTTTGCCACGTGGCCCCGATGAAGTTGGCACAGGAGCCGGCGGCCGCTGGAGCGCAGTAGGTGCCGCAGTCGATGAGGCCGCGGCCGGCGGGGCAGTTGGCTTGCCAGCACAACGGGCCGACGCCTGTGGGCGCGGGTGAGAGAGCCGTTAAGCAGTGCTCAAGGAAGAGCTTACCGTACAGGAAAGGGAGTGTAGATGTACTCATGCTTTCTTGCTCATACGTATAAGTGGCACGTAGGTAGGCATTCAAGTCATGCGGCGGCCATTACGTACCCTTGTATCCAGTGTTGCAGTAGTTGTAGCACAGGCCTGCGTCGGTCTGCTTGTTGGAGGCGCACACCATTGGGTAGGCGTTGCGCCACGACGTCCGCTTTGAGAAGGACTTGATGGCGGTGCGGCTGCCCGGCATGTAGCTGTACTTGACGTAGGTGCGGTACTTGGGGTAACCCACACCACGGTCGTACGTCTGCTTCCAGATGGTGTTCGCCCAGCGCACGCACAGGCAGGCGCCGTCGTCTTGGTAACCAGAGTTGCAGCCCACGTTGCAGCACCCGAAGATGGTGCAGCAGCAGCCCTTGCCGTAGGAGGAGTAGTCGAGCCTGGCGGGGTTATTGACGTTGCAGGGCGGGCGGGTGCGGCGTTGGTAGGGTTAGGCTGGCAAGGAGATGCACAGGTAGCCCAGAGTTAACCCAGAGGGGCTTCCTAGTCGCGTACAGCAATGAACTAGCGAACGTGCGCGCCGCGGCTGGGCTCGCTCCCATGCACAATACTGTTAGGCGTTACCGGCAAGTGCTGGCGCAAGGAACAAGTTCACGGCTAACCAAGCTGTCGCACCCAATACACTGGGTAAGTCTGTAAGGCCATGACTCACTGGCAGCTCAGGGCGTAGTTGTTGTAGCCGGAAGGGCACGAGCACTGGATGCACATGGTCAGCTTGTTGGAGCAGAAGCCGCTGCGGCACGCGGGGTAGCCTGCGGAACACGAGGAAGTGGTTACGTTACGGAAATCCTACATGCAAAATTGGCTGAGATAACGGCAGGTAGGCGCGGCGGTACACAGCCACCCACGCCGTGGGGCCCAGCCCACGCCATCTCGTGCCCCCGGGGCACACGGATAACACGCGTTCGGTTCCAAGGTGTGCCAAAGAACGTGAAGGCGCAGGGAAGGGCAGCGCCTGTGCCACCAGTGAACCGGCAACAAGAGCAACCCACCAGGGACCTACACCAGCCGGCTATGCAATCACTGTATTATCCTAAACGCTCTGGTAGCACCGTTTGTTCCACCAGTGCAAGATATAGTCTTATGACGCGCGAGGGACCTACACAAGCCTGCGCCGTTGTCCTCATCTCCCCAGTTGCACGCGTTGATCACGCAGCTCATGCCCAGCCCGTCGTTGTACCAGCCCGAGGGGCAGTTCTGGTAGCAGCGCGTGGCCATGTAGGTGTAGCCGGACTGGCAGCTGTAGGGGCCACAGGGGCGTGCAGCAAGGAAAATGAGCAGGACACGGCAGGGCTGCAGCAGCCGAAGCTCCCCACAGCGGCTTGTTTTAGGGGACCAGCAAGCAGCTACCGGTGCTGAATGTTGCACGCACATCTGACTGGCAGCTGCGTGCTAAGGCCTGTTGCAGGAAAGTAAGGGTTGCGCAATAAAAGGCAGGACAGACGAGGGTTGGTGCGAGGCGCTGTTATTACGGCTTACTTGTCATAGCACAGCAGGCCGTCGAGGGTCTGTCCCGAGTCGCACTTGACGGCGCTGCAGGTAAGACCGGTGCCGCCCACGCCATCGTCACGGTAGCCGGACGGGCAGTTCTGGTAGCAGGTGTTGAGCACACCGTACGACCTAAGACACAGCAGGGAAGGGCGCCAGGGGCCAGGCCGGGGAATCAACCAACAGAAGTCGTTGAGGAGTGAAGAAAGCATGTGCGGATGCTATGTAGCAACTTAGGAAGTTGGGACATGTACAGCCCTCAGCGAGTAACGCGCGTAGGCAACCAGGGGGGTCGGCGCCATGGGCGGGTACCGGTGAGCTATGCCACATCCAGTAACATGGTCCAAGCAAGGGTGCGATTTCCTTTGTCAAACACATGGCAGGTGCTCGGGAGTTTGCATATGAAATGACGGAGCATGCGTAATGTTGCTGCCAGAGAGTGCTGCGGGGTGACACCAACCCACCCGTACGTCCAGTCGGTTGGGCACTTGGGGTAGCACAGCAGGCCCTGCTTCTCCTGGCCGCTGGGGCACGAGTCCGGAATGGTGCCCGCGCCGCGGCCGTACGTGTCCTTGGTGCAGGCGGCTGGAGGGTAAGGCAAAGGTACAGGGACAGAGACGCATTCAGGTTAGCACAGAACAGTGACAGGTACTTGGGCACAGGGCATGCCCAGACGTGCAAGACTGCCCGTACAGTTTCGCGGTACGGCGCACGTTAGTGTCGTTTGCCCCTGTGCTGGATGTGTGGACGGGCACGTGGTGCATGCGGCCACCACACCGGCAAGGCAAGGCACACCAGGGAGGGTGCGGTATCATGCACTGCACGAAATGTCACACAAAGACGCACTTGATCACGTGTTGTGTCTTACCCGTCAGCGGCTCCAAAATCTTGTCCTTGAGGAAGTTTACCACGGCGTTCCATGGAGTGCCACCGCTGTCCAGGTAGATGTTGAACGAAATGTCGATGCCCAGGATGCGCAGTGACGCCCCGAAGCCGAACGCAACCTGCAGGGTTGGAGAACAGGTTGGTGTAGGAGTGGGGAATCGTAGTTGGCGTAGACGCGCCGATATAGGCGATTGCTGCGTACGGGAGCGGAGCCGGCTGCGGAACCTGCCCGGAACGAAACCTACCCGTGTCTTTGTGAGCGTCAGGTCGACGCTTATGTAATCGAACCGGAAGATGTCCGAAATCTTGACGTTGATCTTTAGCCTGCGTTCCACAAGGCAGAGAGGACGTGGTGTGTGTTGGCTGGTGATGCGTTGTCACAAGTCCCGAATTCGTTCTGTATGGGTGCAGGCTAGCTGAACGTTTTAACAGCTCAATCCACTGAACGGCAGGACAGCTTGCACTTGCCAGGAAAGGGCTCAACACACAGCCCCTGCACTTACGCGTCCAGCACGGCCTGGGCCGCAGCAAAAGCGTCCGTGACGATCCTCTGTGGATGCAGGCAAAGGGCGGACGGCGGGCGAGCGGAAACGTTAGGTGCTCGACGCGGCGTTGTTAGCAGCGGCGGGACTTGTTGACTGACGCACATGCTCGTGTCCGTGCCGTTCCGTGCGTGCATGTAGCCAGTAGCCGGCCCCAAGCGTTGGACAGAAATGACACAAGAGCACGCCCAAGCTTACCGGCAGAGCCGTAACACGTGCGGATATCGACAGTCCGTCCGTGGTCACCAAGGCGTTCAACTTGAACGGCATAGACAGGTACTCCATGTCGGCATCGATGCGGAGGCCCGCAGGGATGGGGGCGCCAACGACAGGCACAATGTCCTGCACGGGGGACAGGGCGGCCAGAGGACACAGTATCTGAAGCAGCGCCGCCGCTGCGCAGAGGGTAGGAGCGCAATGGTATTCCCTGCTGCCTTACTGTAAAGCAGCTCATGCACAGAAAGGCTGTTGGGAACACTTGGTCCTGGAAAAAGGACCTTGTTTGCTGGCGCGTACCGCGTACCTGCTTTGCAAAGGAGAAACCTGCGTTGCGTACGACGATGTTGAAGGGGCCCAGGTTTGCGTTGATCCCCATCTGCTGAAGCATGCGCTGCGTGGGCGTGAGGGCGTGGGGGCATAAAAGGTGGTCAGGGATGAGCGCTGCAACAACGAGTACAGAACAAAGGGCGAACCCTTGACGGATAGGCATTGAGCAAGATAGCGTACAATGGCGGTATTGTGGGGTTGTCCGCCGGTGCACGCAACAATCAGCACGCCTGTGGTCGCTGCGACACGGCGAGGTCATCAATGCGGTTGGGGGCTGTGAGCCCATGCTCGTCCTGAGCCTCAAAAGCACAGGTGCAGGGCAGGAAGAGCAGCTAGCTCTATTCTCTGCACCAGGTAGCTAAAATCCCGGTCAACCTACCTGCAGGTCCAGGCTTTGCAGCCTAAACGCGATACCAAAGTCCGCCTTGGGCTGGTCGTACAGCATCTGCACCGCCACCCTCGCGTCCAGGACCGTGGCGTTGGCCGCAAATGACATGGAGCGCAGGGACACGAATGGCGCGACGGCCGTGGGCGTGAGCGCAATCTCGCCGCCAATGTAGTTAATCTTGATGAAGGGGAAGCCCCTGACCATGAGGGTGGAGGTGACGTAGGCCTTGAGCCCGAACGACACGGAGGGCGGGGGTGCCGTGCTGTCGTACGACACCACAGCCCCCAGGTTGAAGGACACGACGTCGGGGTCCAGGAAGGACATGCGTATGGCAGCCACGAAGTCGGCCGCGCAGAAGAAGCTGGTGGTCACGCCGTTCTGTGTCGGGCAGGAGGATCGACCCATGGGTCAGTTGGGCTAGTGATGTACTGGTGCCAATGGCCGCGCCATGACCCACTGTACGGCACCGGGAGATACTCTGCTGCACTTTGCCAAGGCTATTGGCACCCCGGATGGTCATATTGGAGCCGTCTGGACAGCAGAGCATGCAAAAAAGACAGTCCAGGCCCGCGACCCACCTGCGAAAAGCCCAGAGCAAAGGCCAGCTGCGAGGGGCCCACAAAGGGTGAGCTCAGCTGCAGCGTCCACGTCTTCTCGATGGCAATCTGGATGGCGCCCAGCTTTGGCCGGATCTGGATGTCCTTCTGCGAGAAGCTCAGGTAGGACAGGATGGCCTTGAGGCTGGGCACGCTCGACAGGTCTGGGGATCCGCTGACATCGAAGGTGCCGTCCCACGTGAAGGTCATCTCGCTGAACCTCGCGGGCTGCAGGATCTGTAAAACGAACCCTGGGGTGTTGGGGAAGAGTGTGCCCAGCACATTGGCTGCAGACACATCCCTAGCAACGGCGGTGAGGGTCAGGGCCTTGGCTCCCCGGGCCTTGGCGGCCTTGTCCGCCAACGTTGCGGTGACGGACACGGGGATGCTGACCAGCACGCCGCTTGCCGAAACGATCTGCATGCAAGGGCCGGAGGCGTACGGCACACGTCATAATATAGCACCGCTTGTGGGGTGTGGCTCATTAGTCCACTGCCACACCGCGTGAGTGAAATGCCATGTGATGATTTGCCAGTTTGATGCAGCGCGCGTATGCACATAATGCGTGTCGGGTAACTGCCAACTGTCAAGTTGATGGTGCCTTACCACTCCGCCACTGGTGACGACGCAGAAGGCCCCGTTAAGAGTGACGTACGGCGCAGGGCTGTAGGAACCCGTCCACTGCAGGGCAGCACCAAGAAAACGAGGCCAGCGGTTTGTGAGCATGCATCTGAGCGTACCATGTCGTTAAGCATGCTGCCTTGTCTGCGACGCAGATGGGAGGGCATGCCCAAGGTATACCTCGGCGGTACCCAAAACTGTTGAGGATCCATGCCCACAGCGTGTGTGGTGGCTAAGCCCCACTAGTCCAGTCACGTACACGCAGTCCTTACGCTCATTGCGAAGTTTGTCACAGGCTTCTTGGCAGCATCCAGCACCATCGCTTGGATCTGGACGGCGTTGTCGCCCATCAGTGGCGGAACCTTCAGGCCAAAGGCGATACTGGTGCCGGGCGCACCTGCGCAGCAGCAGTGGTATGGCAGCCTAAGGGTAAGGCACGGACATGTCACTCCAAAACGGCTGGGGCGCTCGCCCAAACCAGCGGGTTTTAGTGTCTAGCAAGCATCAATTACTGGCCGCTGTTGGCCCCCAAGTAAGGGCCCCTAACCACATCATAATCCAGGGTAGCTACGCCTGGCCACGTACCGTTGGAAACGCCCAGGGAGGCTGCCCTGCTGGACACCACGCTGACTTGTGGGTTGACAATGACGAGCACGTCGGACACGTCCACGGGCAGGGCCATGCCCAGCTGCTGCAGCGCGGCGCCCAGGTCCAGGGAGGAGGCCATGCGGAGGGAGGCCGACACCACGCCGGTCTTGTCGAAGTACATGTTGGCAGCAACGCCGGAGGCAGACGGGCCGAGCGTCAGGCCGTACAGGCCTGCATGTGATGGGAACAGGTGGCACGTATCACGTGGGTAGCGCAAACGCACAAGGGTAATGAGGTGCTGGGCCTGGGGGTAGGGGCCAAGGGCTTAGAAGGACGGACCTCACGTAACAGCATGGCGAAGTGGTGCAATCCCCTGCACACCGTGCGGTCAGGTCGCCTTACGGTGACACCAGGCACAGCGCAGGGTCTGGTCTGCGTGCGCCCATGGTTGCCGGCGAGCCCTGCCTTGGTCACCAACCCACCTGGATAGTTGCTGCTTAGCACCTGCAGGTTCGGCAGGTCGCTGCTCAAGATGAAGCTCGGGAGCAACTCGGCTGTTGTCGGGCCGATGGCGCGCAGAGCACTGCCCAGGTTGACCTGCGGGTGTGTGCCGTCAGGGCACACGGCAGGGGCCGCCGTGGCGTCAGCAGCGAGGAACGGTACGCATTTGAGCGCGCCCAACAGCCAGCAGAATTGTCCGAAAGCCCTGCCGAGGCCAAGGCTGCTGAACATACGTGCCTGGAGCACCCATATGTAATTGCACACGCACCAAATGCCGTGTGCGATGCTAGGCCCACAGCGCTATCGCCGCGGCCTGCATGGCCCCTCGCCCCTTGAAAGTGTACCCATCCCGGACAACGCACCGTAGGCATTGCAACTTTTATCCCCATTGCGGGCTTGACGCCCTTGGTGGCAGGCACCGTCAAATTGAATCCTGCGGAACCCGAGTATCCCGCCAGGCTGCCGGTTGCGCTGCCCGTCACCACCGCGCCGCCGGTCT
>VFQN01001000.1_pt1 | contig 49999 bp, 65 predicted proteins | sample 3512371 | NCBI WGS metagenome assembly VFQN01 (sample SAMN10412370, study PRJNA504923) | tailings metagenome | isolation source: Replicate 2 from Balatoc abandoned mine | place: Philippines: Itogon, Benguet | collected 2017-08-28
TGTTTCTGCGCTGCGTGCGCATCTACTAACTACGCAGTGAGGCGCTACTGCGCAGCGCCCTGGGCATGGCTCTTGGGCGGGCCGAAGTGGACGCAGGTGGACGCGCTGGCGAAACGGAACAGCTTCGCTGTTTATGGGCTCGCCCAAAAAGAAATTCCACTTTGAAAAGGATGTGGTCAGGTTGTGCTAAAATGACGCTGCGCTGGGATGGGTTGAGCGTTGCGGCCTGTACACACGTGTCCGTGTCAGTGCAACCGTTCAGCGTTTACGTTCGTTTATGTTATCGTTCGGTACATCGATGATATATCGATGTGGGAGTTCATGGTTGGGCAGCGTCTTGGTTGTGAGCGTTGGAGTGCTACCAGCGTCCGATCCCGCTCGCAGGGGAGCCAAATTGTGGAGCACGCACGTCACCGGCCAACGAGGGTTGCTAGACGCTCAAACGATCCAGTGCTGACGCGCGCGCACGGCGGCAAAGCATACGGGGAATTGTCGCGTTGGTAGGCCCTGTGGTCCGTGGGTGCGGTCCGCTTCGCCTTACACTATGGCATTAACTTACCACGGGTCACAGTGATACGGTACAACAGCGCCCTTGCCACGTCCATGGGTGAAAGACTAGTGCAGGATTCGACGGATTGCACTTGTGGGGATTCAGCTGGCCCGTCGGTTTGCGGTTGTGCGGCAACAAGGCACTCGAAGGAAGGTGCATGCTTCCAGGTCTCCTGCAGCATCGCCACTGGACGTGTCGAAGCATCATACACGTGTTCAGGGTGTTTTTGCTTACCAACGGCATGCGCTTCGGCACGTGGCAGAACACATTTATCAAAGTTCCAGCAATTATGTCGTCACCCATTCACTTCTAATTTTGCACCGAGGCAACAACCGGAAGAGACCCCATCTCTAAGTTCTCGCCCATGTTTTACCGAACATGGGTGAGCCAACTGGCTCCGGTGGCGGACCAACAAGGCACCTCGCACAGTTGCACGCAGCCTACCATCACCATCTACCAGCATCAAAAGGAATAATCGCCACCCACCTGTGATGAAAGGCAGGTTGATGTCAGTGGATGTGGTTGACGACAGCTCGCACTTTGCCTTCTCCGACGCCTCCCTCAGCCGCTGCACCGCCAGGCGGTCCTTGGACAGGTCGATGCCCTGATCCTTCTTGAACTCGGACACCAGGTAGTTGAGGATGGTGTTGTCGAAGTCCTCGCCTAATGTGGATTACAGGTGAAAGTTACGGGTGTATGTTAATACACACCACGTCGTGGTGTTGTTGTCGAAGTCCTCACTTGCACGCAAGGAATGTGACTATGCGAGGTGCAAAACCGCATGTGAGTACAAGGCGTGGTTTGAATGGGCCGTGGTGTGTGTGGTGGGTCGGCCACCAGGTGATTGAGGATGGTGTTATGGAAATCCCCGCCTGCACGTCCTTTCAGGGTGTGGGTTGAGGGTGTCCGGCCACCAGATCGTTGAGCATATTGGTGACTACAACACGCGCTCCGGGCGCGCTCCGGCCGGAGGTACCGGGACCAGTTATGTCGCCAAAGCTTGACCTCGACGCACCCATGCGCACGACGCACCCATGCGCACATGTGAATATGCAAGTGCATGCAACTCCAGTCCCTAAAAAGCCCTCGCCTCCCAAAAAGGTGTCTCCGTTGGTTGCCTTGACCTCATACACACCGCCCATGATCTCCAGTTCTTGAAGAAACATAAATGACTGGATTAAGGGATATATTTTATATCCTCACCTCCCAGGAAGGTGTCTCCGTTGGTGGCCTTGACCTCGAACACGCCGCCCATGATTTCCAGGATGGAGATATCGAAGGTGCCGCCACCCAGGTCGTACACCGCGATGAGGCCCTCCTTCTTGTCGGTGCCGTACGCCAGCGCGGCGGCGGTGGGCTCGTTGATGATGCGCAGCACCTGGTGCCACGGTAGGTGTGGGTTAAGGCGGGTGTGGGTTAGCATGGAAGGGAGCAGGTGGTGCATGGGTGCCGTACGCCAGCGCGGTGGCGTTGGGCACGTGGGCGATGCGTAGCACCTGGTAGCGTGTTGTGTAGGCAGGTGTGGGTTAGGAACGGAGGACCGGGTCACCTACACGGGCACAAATCCGTGCATGTGCAGCGTCTACCCCCCGTGGTGCTGCCCCGCCACCGCCTTCGCCGCTGCTGCTGATGCAGCTACTGCTGCTGCATCGCCGTGTTCTGCTCGTACCACCCTCGAACCCCCACCCACAACCCATGGAGTAACCAACGCAAACCAGGTGCAGGTCGTCGCACGGCGGCGTGGCGGTTCTGCTTCTCCCCTCCCCTACGCCTCCGCCCTGAATCGTGCAACCCGCCTGCAACCCAAGAAGGTACTGGACGCTGCATGACCGTGGCTGCAAAACCATTGGGCGGCACACGGCGCAGCAGCTGGGAGCTGCTGAGGTAAGCTCTCGCACCCCCGCCGCTGCCGCCACCGCCGCCACCGCAGCCGCAGCAGCAGCGGCAGTCCGCCATTTCCGCCGACATTCCTTTCGCTTCCATGCCTGCCTCTGCCGCTGCCACCACAACCACTACCACCGCCGCCGCCGCCCACATCTGCAGTTGTCTGCTGCTGCTGCTGCTGCTGCCACCGCCGACCTAAATTGCATTCGCTGTACTTGCGGCAACATACACGTCGCCAGCACCAGCTCCCGGCGCGTGCTGCATAACCGATTCAGCCCACAGCGGGGCTCAGCCTCCCCCACGCCTCATTCGTGCGCCCCGCCCGCCGCGCCGCCGCACCCAACACCCGCAACTCCCCCGCTGCTCACCTCCAGACCCGCGATGCGCCCCGTGTCCCCCTCACCGCCCCCGTCCCAGCATGCTCCCTTCCAAACCGAACACCACACACGACACGTGACAGCCCGCCCACACCGGGTGCTCACCTCCAGACCCGCGATGCGGCCCGCGTCCTTGGTGGCCTGGCGCTGGGAGTCGTTGAAGTAGGCTGCGGGGCAGTGCAGGGTCGGCGATTGCACGTCAAACAATGCCCAAAGCCGTGCAGGTCCTGTTGCTGTCAGGACGCAGGGTCCGCGCTCAGCCCACCCTCACCCCCGCCCGCCGCCCCTGCCCCTGCCCTTCACCCACCAGGCAACGCCTTGGAGCTGTGACACCGAACTACAGCCGAACCACGCCGTAACCAACAAATGTAGGGTGCCCTGGGCCCCCAGCAACTGCCCGCTCCATTTCCCTGCCCCACCCACCGGGCACCGTAAATGACCGCCTTGCTCACAGGCTGTAGCCTAGGGAGTCGCGATACCACCTGATCGCCTGCCCCTGCCCCTGCCCTTGCCCCACCAGCTAATCCTAAGAGCCGAGGCACCAACCTCCCACCCCTGCCCCGCTCCCCTGCCCCCGCACCCACCAGGCACGGTGATGACCGCCTTGCTCACAGGCTGGCCCAGGAACGCCTCCGCCGTCTCCTTCATCTTGGTCAGCACGAAGGCGCCTATCTGGCTGGGGGAGTACTGCTGGCCGCCGGCCTGGACGTGGGAAAGATAAGTAATAATTAGACAAAATCATTAAATAAACTGTCATCAGTATTAGTATTGAATCTTGGTCAGCACGAACGCGCCCATCTGGCTGGGGGAGTACTGCTGGCCGCCGGCCTGGACATGGAAAGGGTAGGAGGATTGATGTTCATCGGCTGCCAATCTAAGTGTACACAAAAGGGACCTTGCGCTCGACAGTCATTGGGCAGGTAACCTTGCATGCCAAAATGCCAATCAATGCCAATGCCAATGCCAATCAACCAATCCTGGCTGCGGGAAAACTGCTGGCTGCCAGCCTGGGAAGGGATGGAAGGGGAGCCGGCGTCTACCAGCTACTCTCTGCTTAAGCCATGCCGCGGAACGAAGGTCCACACTCCTTTTCAGTACTGTGCACATGGCTGTGCTGCACTCCTGATGAACTCCTCCTCCTGACGAACTCCTAGCGGCAGGAATACCGGTATGTGCCAAAGCGCTACGCCCCGCTAAGGCCCACTGCTTGAACCCCGCTGAAGCAGCGGGGATGAGACCCCAGCCAGCCTGCAGCTCCCACAAGGGGGGGTGCCGCCACCTCCACCCAGACACCGCAGCCCTCCACTTGCTGCCGCCGCTTTCGCTGTTGGGTCCATTGCCAATGTGGACATAGGCTACCACTGTCCCATCCGCCCCTACTGCTGCTGTAAAGCTGCTGCGGTGGATAACACTGCCACCAGTATGCCCCGCCAAGCGTCTCAATCGGCGCCAAGCGAGTCGTTGCCATTGCGCCAAGCCAGGATATCTTGTCAAGCCAGGCCATTCCCATCAAGCCAGGCCAAGCCACGCAACCACGTGTCAGCAAGTAGCCCCTGCTGGTCCACAGCACCAGGCCCCAATGGCGTTTTGAGATCCATATGAGCCCTGACACACTGATCCGAGCTGCAATGCTGTGCCAGCGGGTCGTTCCCTTCCCTGTCCCGTCGTGTCTGGCTTGCGAGCCCCCTTCCCGCTCACCTCCACCCACGCGTCGCCGTTGGGCGCCTTCACAATCTTGTACGGCACCATCTGTACGGACGACAGGCAGCGTACGGCACACCGAGTCAGCACCCTTGCAGGAACCTTAGGAAAGTCCACGGTACGTAGCAGAGCTGAACAGCACAAGCAAGATTTCCAGCATACAGCCATCGTCGTTGTGCCGGAGGGAAGCTGAACACGCCCAACCCTCTCCGGAAGTACTGTCTTGTAGTCATTACAACTGGGCACGGAACTAGAAGCGTTCGGCATGCATGGACTTCCCACCTTGGCCTCCTTTTGGGTCTGTGGGTCATCGTAGCCGCGACCGATGAGGCGCTTGGTGGCGTAGACGGTGTTAGTGGGGTTGGTCACGGCCTGGGGTGGGACAGGTGGGGAGGTAGGGGGAAGGTAGGGTCAGCTGCATGGCAGTCGGGGGTGCAAGCGGGTGTCATGTGTTCGCTGTAAGCAGCCAAACCGAACAGGGTTGTATGGGGCCGGGGGCAGAGGGCGGCGTGCACCGTATCCGCAAGACCGATTGTGGCAGGGACACGCAAGACTTGTTTTGGGAGGGACACGGGTGAGCGGCTGTCGTGCAGCGCAGAACGACAACGAGATCCTTGGTGGTCGCTGTCAATTTTGGCAGCGGGGCGGAATCCTAGCCCCCGAACGTGGCGGGGGCACCGCAGCGCATGGTGAGTGGAGCCAAGCACGTGCAACACAACGCACCACGAGCACACCGCGCACAGGACATGCACGCGTCCCACTGGCGATGTTGCCACGTGTCACAGTGGCACGGCAGTAGAGGCCCAGCACCGATGTGACAAGTACGAAGCCAACGCTCAGCTCCACACCAGGCGGCGTGCCAAGCCCCGCCGCCACACCAAGACACCGCGCCCGCCGGCCCTTGCATCCACCCCAGCCCCACCCTGTGCCTACGGCCTACAGCCCATAAGGAGGCCGCTGCACCCGCTGCACGGCCACCTCCAACTGCAGCGCGCACAGCGCCATATGCCCTTTCGGTAGCCGTCCCCCCATGCAAGTTTCCCCCCTACGGTCGCCACCTTCGCAGCCCTGTAACACACCGCCCAGCAGGGCCACGCCGTTCGCACTTGGCGCTTGGCGGGCACACTGAGGATTGCCAGGGCGTGTTGACACGCACTGCTATGCTCCTGGTCTGTGGGAACAGGCTAGTGCGCCCAAGGCCTCGGGGGCCACACACTGTCCGGGCAACTCCCCCTTGTCTATAGACCCTCCCTACAATAAAGTTCAACACCCAACCCTAACTTTAGGCACACTACGTATTCGCACCTGGCGCTCCCCTTTGTCCATGGTCCCTCCCTTGAAATGAACCTCTAAAGCTAATACACACCGTCACCGCACCTGGCGCTTGGCGGGGAGGCCCACCAGCCGCTCGCCCTTGTCCGTGAAGGCCACCACGGAGGGGGTGGTGCGCGCACCCTCCGCGTTCTCAATCACGCGAGGCGACTGCGGGTGCGGGAGCAGAGAACAGCCTCCTCCTCAGTTACAGTAAACTTGAGCTTCGACGCTCATCACCACCGCAGGACTGGTTGGGGACGTGTGCACGTGTTGCACACACACCGCTACCGTGGGCGGCAAACAACTTGATACGTTGCAAGGTAGGGCACCGTTTGCATGGGGTGCAGCTGTGTGCTGCATTACACCGATAACAACAGCAGGTGTAGGTTAAGACACGTAGGAGTACGGTTGGGCGCGGCTGGCAGACGGCGTGCGAGCCACCGCAGAGCGGGCGGGGAAGGGTGCTGCAGGCACGGGACGCTGACGCTCTGTGCCCAACGCAGAGGCCCCAGATCCGAACGGCTTGAATCATGCATTTGAACAAGTTTACCTTGCCCTCCATGACAGCCACGCAAGAGTTGGTGGTACCAAGATCGATGCCGATGACGGCATCAGACAGCATGCGCGCCGACACGCTGCGAGTGTGTGAAGCAACAGCTGTTAGCAAGAGACCTTCTGCGATATCACATGAGGTTGCGGCACGAGCGCGGAAGGTGGCACACTAAAATATCGCGAGGGAAGGGCCGTGACGAACGACCATCAGACCGCAGACACAGCGACTCAACCAACCTGAACGCGCGAAGCAGCCCGACATCGCCAGCAATGGATCCACGGGCCGCCTGCATAGCATTCGGCAGCTTCGTCACCCCGCGCGTCACGCACGTATCAAGGGCGTGGCAGTGCGGCCGCCCACGCAATGCAGCCAGTCCTCCGGTGTGTGGTGTCTACCAAATGCTAGATCTACTTTAGATATAACGGTTGCACACCTGCAGCAGCCCGCTGCTAAGGCCCCGCGCTCCAGCGTGCTGAAGGAGCGTCATCGCGTGGTGGATCCTCTCCTTCTCTCGCTTACGGAGTTTTGGGTCAAGTGCACTAGCAAGGGATACAATACTTCCGAAACGTAAGCTGCCTATTCAATAAAGCGCTCCCACGAACGTGGTTTGTTCTGTCTTTTTGAGAGGCTCCGTACCACAATGCACAGGCCTCGGCAGGAAGGCAACACTCGATGGCTCTGTATCGGCAACGGAACGATTGAGAGCTCAAGTTGTAAGTGAGCTACGTTGCGTCGGCGCTGGCTGGTGCTGCAGTACTTTGCTATTGCAGGTTGCAATGCTCGCCGCTGGACAGCTGTGAATGATATGCTGCTCATACTGTATGCAGCTTTCTCTCTGAGAAAATATTTTGAAAGGTTGTCAGTAGTGACCCATGGACCAGCGTGGCATCACTTCTGGACCTTTCTGGTGCTTTACCCCTTCACTCGCGGCTTGCGAGTGGGTCAGCAGGGCGCACCCACGGTAACTGTAACTTAGTCTACCCACACATGTGATAACAGGTCGTGTGCAGCGCTGTCATTAGTGTGCCGCACCATGTGTCGAAAGCGAGTTGTGCAAGGGAGGTCCCACCCAGGTCCCCACCAAGACCTTGGTGGGCTGTGGTGGTGGGTGACTCGGAGGCCCCGCGGCTCCCACTATAACCTGTCTAAAATAAAGCCGTGCCGTGTGGCTCCCACTGTGTCAAGCCTCTCCCTTTGAGTGCAGATGAGTCAGTACGACGTGTCAAGACTTCACAAACAGCTGCGCATCGAGCTCGCATGCATGAGCGAAATCCCTGCTTCTCAGAACGTCAGAAGCTATGTGCAGTGCATTGGCGTCAGCAGGAAGTGGTGGCGGTGTAATATGGCTACTCGTGCTGCTCGTGGTTACGGTGCGTACGGCTGGCGGGCTGGGCTACCTATCGAGCTGGAGTGCTTTACCGTCTGACCAAATCTACAGTCGCCTTGCTTACTATACTGAAAGCGCAACACAGCACGTTCTCCACAACAACCCCGCCCCTGACGTCTTACAGCAGCTGGCTACAGGGTCAAAGATGGGTCAAGGTGCGGCCGGGGAGGCGAGGCAGGACATCACGTGCTCGCACAGGTCTCCCCTGTGCACCGTGTCGCAGCTGTCATCCACTGTTGGCCCGCTTAGACGGGGCCAATAACCTTTAAACGGCAGTGCCATTACCAGGCTGGGAAAAAGGACATCACGGCCCGGAGGCTTGCAGGTAAATGTCAAGGCGCGTCATGCAAGCAAGGAATACCGCACACAGGTTGCCGGTCCATTACATGGGGCCACAGGATTAGGCCTCTCGCGTCGCTCGCTCAAGCTTGCTCACCCGGGCGCACCCCACTCACGATGCTTAAGGGCAACCATTGCTCGGTACGGATGCCAGGAGTGGGTAGGGGCACCAGGGGCATGCATACATCCGATTCTGCAACCGCCACCAACTCAAGTACAGCAGCCTCGAATTGACGTGCCAGCTCACGAACTGCCAGCACCGCATGTTGGCATGTAAACCACTGCACCCCACGCCAGGGGAGGGCGGCCGCACCTCAATTATCGTTCGCTGTGCTCTCCTCATGCCTAATGACCGGTGTACGCACCGTTCTGGCACCTGAGTCGTCATAACGTGCTCACACGCCTCATACGCTTGCGCAACCAAAACGAACTGCCAGCCCACCGTTAAGCGAGGTATCGCACTCTTTTGAGAGAAATACTACACATGGTGGAGTCGGCAATAAGGGCCATGCCGCACCATCAGGCCATGTCGGCAGCTAAACCATGCACTACAGATGCCTCACCAACCACGTCGAACCAACAACCTACAGTTTTATGCAAAGAATTTCCGGCCCGTGCGCTGCCGGCTTGCCTGAGTGCACTGCTGGGCGGCAAAATCTGCTGCCGCTGCCACCGCATGCTCGCCCGCACAAACAGCATACGCGCTGCGCTGGATCGTGCAACATCCATTCCTCACCGCACAACCGCGCTTCCAGCACCTCACGTAACCGACCGGATGCAGCAGCACCAGGGCGACATGATACAATCAACACTCGCTCACCAAACGGCAAGCCCACTGTCCCTGCCCCTGAGGATCCGGGTGCCGTCGTACAACCAGCTCAGGACTGTTGCTCACCCCGCCTTTCAACAACGTGCAGTACAGCGTGCCCGCCTGTTGGCTGCAAGCACAACTTGACAGGTTAACATATGCAGGCCAGCAGCCACTGGCTCCTTAGCTCCAGTGCACGTCACCAGAGGTAGGTCCCTCCTCTGATACAGCACGATACAAGAAAGCCTAGGCATGCCATACAGGGGCAGGACGCACAATACAACAAACCCACAGCGGCATAACAAGCCCTTGACGTAAGTGCCACGCATGTTTCCTACTCGAGGACGAGTGGACGGCGGTACAGCTGTACAGCTGTGGTCGCCAGCAGGACGAATGCACAGGCAGCCGCAGCATGCGCAATTAGCACGACAAGCACCGAGCAAATATCCCGAGCCCAGCAGCCCCCCTGCGCCTTCCCCCATGGTGCACCGTACAGCTCAGGTTAAAGCGCATAATTATGCCGAAGGGCCCACGTACATCCAACTTACAACGAACAGTACATTTGTACCACACGTGCCCCTATTGTACAACAGAGCGGTACTTGTACAACGCGGGTTTGCCCTGCGAGCACCACCCGCGATACCCAACACTTCAACAGCCACGCAGCAGCGGCGCCTCTTGAAAGGCACGATGCCACACCTCCCGCCGCATCCATGCAACACACCGGCAGCCAAAAGCCGTGAATCTACGGCCACCTACTGCCTTGCAGTTGCTAGGCATCTGGTCAGGCCGCTGGCTGCTGCCGGGCGACGGCGATGCCTTGTGCGCACGCCTGCCGGCCCTGCCACATCCACCGTCACCAAACCCGCAACCCTGCACCCAGCACCACACCACCTCCCGCCAGCTGCCCACGACACATCGTGCAGCACCGCCGCTCCATCGCCTGCCTGCAGCACCCACGGCCATGATTAACGCGTCCCTGCGCCTCACACCACACCACTCCTCCATCAGCTACTGCCCACCAGGCCCCCTGATGCACGTTTCCCATCGCCATCCTGCGATCTCCCCGTCCGCTTTACCGCTGCCGGCACCTCTCAACAGGTGTACCCCTGGCCCCCGCAACTCAGTCCAACAGCACCTGCTGCATGCAACCTGTGCAACAACTGCTCCACGACCTTCCGCCAGCTGCCCACTACACCTCCCGCTGCAGGTCCTCCACCGCCACCTCCACCACCCTCACCAACCGGTACAGGTCCCGAAGGTCGAACCGACCCGGCGGGTCGCTCGGCGCGGCGGCGGCGCGCTGCAGCTGCGCGTACTCCGCCGCGTGCTGCTCCCGCTCCCGCTGCTCCCGCTGCGGGTCCCTCCCCTGGTGCGCCTGGCGCTGCTGGCGCGGCGCCTTCCGGTTGGGCTTGGCGTGCGGGAAGGAGCTCGTAGCAGCAACCGGCCCTGCGCTGGGGGCTGCGGGCGTGCCTGCGGCCGGTGCCGCCGTGTCGGCCGTTGGCGGCTGCAGCAGCTGCAGCTGCTTCGCGCACGCCGCCAGCTCCGGAGCCAGCACGCTGCCGTACCAGCGCGATGCCAGGAGTTGCTGCTGCTGCTGCTGCCCCTTGCCTCCGTCACCCTTATCCCCAGTGGCTTTCGTAGCTTTGCGGGTGCTGGTGCGGGTGCTGGCGCCGCTGCCCTGGTGGTGCTGTGCGCTAAGCCACGCCTCGTGCTGCGCCTGCAGCACGGCCAGCTGCGCGGCGCGGCGGCCCATGACGTCCAGCTGCAGCAGCAGTTCCCTCCTCAGCGCCGGCTGCAGCGCAGAGTACAGCACGAATCGCAGCAGCACGTGCGTGGTGCAGCCCTGCTGCAGGTAGTGCAGCTGCTCCAGCAGCGGCAGGGCGGTGGCGAGCAGCCGGCGCCGCTGGTGGCGCAGCAGCGGCAGGTGCGGCGGCTCGGACGCTGTGCGGGAGACGGCGCTGGCGGCGGCGGAGGTGTGGGCTAGCGCGAGCGCCAGGGACTCCTCCGCGTGCACGGCCGCGTTGGTGGCGGTCCAGTGCATGAGGCTGGGGACCTGGTGGGGGGGCGGCATGCTGCGGCGGGTGCGTTCCGCGGCGGAGGCTGCGCAGCCCACGTGCCATAGCACGCTGGTCCAGGCGCGCTGGTGCAGGGACACGGCGGTGTGCCACAGCAGCAGCGCGCCGGCCATGTGGGTTGTGCTCGGGGGCGTGGAGTGGGAGGAGGCGTGGGAGGAGGGCGCGTGGGAGAGGGGCTGGGGCTGGGGGCTGGGGTTGTGTGTCCAGGGGAGGGTGAAAAGGGGCTGCGGGAGGGAGTGAGAGGAGTGGCAGGAGGGGGCGTAGCCAGAGGAGCGGGGGGATAGGGAGGGTGGGAAGCTGGGGAGGGGCAGCATGCGCGGGGCGGTGTGGGGGTCGGGGGAGGAGCTGGCGAGGCCCAGGCCGGCAGCGGACGCAACGGCCGCGCTGGGCGTTGACTCGATGGCTTCGGCGGAAGGAGCTGAAGCTGCGAACTGAATGAGGCGGTCGCGTAGGTCGGTCAGGGCTTGCAGGAAGCGGGGCAGCGCCGCGGGCTGCGTACCTCCAGCGTGGGTGTAGGTGCGTTGGATGTCCGGATGGTCGCGGCCCTGGGGGGCCGCAGCGCACGATACCCGGCGCCGAGCCGAGCATGTTGCTGCTTTAGCGCAGCGCATTGTGCGCCATGGTGCTCCACGGCTGCCATACTGGCCTTTGGTGCGAGCTGTCTGCATCGGAAGGGCCTTTTTGTCGGGGTAGATGGACGGACGCGACGCAACGTGCAGTGCTCCAAACGGCTCCTCCACTGCCAGCTACCGGGCGTTTGCGAAGCGTTACACCTCAGCCACTAAAAAAGGTTCGATGCACGTCAGCACTGTTAGGCCCCTGCGAGTACAAAGATCGTCCTTAGCGTTAGTGTCCACGTCACTCCGACAGTAGAACCTTTGACCGCGGCCATAGTATGGTAGCGTAGGCACCATTAACAGTGCTTGGAAACGCAAGACGTGCTCTCAGCCAAGCTTACGGCAGCAACGCGCGGCCCCGCGCCAAAGCAGCTTAGGTTCTCGGAACATACGACCATGCCACCTTGTTGGCCCTCGTTCTTATCCACATAGGTGCTGAGTTCTCACCTTTAGACGCAAGTAGCTTACTCCTGGCGACCAGGGCGGCGAAAGGACAGTCTAGGGCTTTGTCACGTAGTGACTTATCTGTCTTTGCAGAATGGCAACAACTCCGGGATATGTTTACTCGATTAACAAGTGCTTGCAACTGCGGGAAAGCGCTGGAAAAGGTATTAGCGGTTGCGGAAAAGTGCTGCATTTTGCGCGCCCTGCACGACGCATGGTCCATTGAAAGCGTTCCCAACAACATGGAGAGCATGCGCTTTCGGCGCAAATACTCTACACCTTAGCAACATGCTTGTTTCTGTTGCGTTCGAGGACAGCGCTTATGGGACGACACATGTGCCAAGGTTTAACGCCTCCCAAGGGCTCCCGACTGCTGCGTGTACCAAGTGCTGAATAGGGGGGCTAGCCATACACCCCACCCTCACCTGCCACGCAAGGCTTGAACCCGTCAGACAATGCATCAGGCATTAATTAAGTCCAGAGCCTGTTTGCAAGGGAAGAGCTACCCTGAGACTTACTCGTAACGCGGGTAGGCGCCGCCTGGTGCACTGCAGCGCCCGGACTTATGCACAACAGCACAATTTGAAAACCTGACATCCAAACGCACACGCACCGTGTAAGCATACAAACGGTACGTGCGGCTACCAGTGCCGTCCGTCCCACGCGTGCGCAAGGCTAGGGCCTCACTGTGCCACACCACCTGCTGCGGTCTGGTTCCCTAAGCAATGCTCCCTTGATCAGAAGGATCCTTCTGCCCCTGATGCTCTCTAATGCTCTCATACATGCGTTGTCATCCCTTGCTCCACATCCTGCTACACCTCCTGCCGTACTGCCTAGACAAATTGACACAGGCAGTCATGCTCCTGAACAAACTGAAGGTTGCGCAGTGCGTGGCCAGAGCGATCATGGCAGAGCGAGCTGCTGCTGCTTGAGCTGCAGTATCAGCTGCTCCACTCCGGGCAGGTCCTGGGGCATCAGCGCGGGGGCCACCTGGGGGGCACACACGGGGGCACAGGGGCACAGGGTGTAACATAATACACATCTAATACACTGGCAGCGCCTCATGTGTAGGTCCTGGGGCATCAGCGCGGGTGCCACCTGGGGGGCACACAGGGGGCAGCGCAGTCTCCTCGAACCTGCTTTGCATGTTTGCAATGTGCCATTGTTACCACGCAAACGCATCGCTTTACGGGGGCACAGGGGCAGCGTGGTCCGTCTGGGGCGCGGAGGGGGCTGCCAGGGCGTGAAGAGGGTTAAAGGGGGGCACAGGGCCAGTGGGGAGCTGTGCAAGGCACGTGCCAGGGCGAAAGAGGCCGAAGTGACACACGCCAGTGCAAGCACCCGGGGCCCGGGCCGCCGTGATTAGATCCCTACGAGAACCTTGAGCCTTCTATCTAAGGTGTACCTGCATAACCTGTACCGCTCCTACGACTCCACATTACTAAGCCGTACCTGCAGGCCGTACTCCGCCGCCAACTGCTGCAGCAGCCGCCCGTCGTAGTGGCGGGAGGGCAGGTGGAACAGCAGTCCCGAAACCAGCTGCCGGGCGGCGGCTGACGCGGCAGGGTTCGAGACAGGGCCGGGGAAGGGGGCGGCAGCAGGGGCTTGTGCTGCATCTCCCTTTGCAGGCGGCCCTGGTGACACTTTGGCCTTCTTGGCGCCACGTGTGTTTGCAGCGGTGTGCGGGTGAGGTGTGTTACGCTGCTGGCCCTCATCGTGATGCTCCCGCTGCTCCTGGCCTTGCTGGTGGTGGTGCTGCTGCCGCTGCCCCTCCCCGTGCCGCGACACGTGCTCCTCCGCCGCCGCCAGCATGCCCTCCAGCAGCACACGCAGGCAGGCGGCGCTGCCAGGGGCAGGGGAGTCCTCCGGGGCAGCGGGGGAGGTCCCCGGGGCGGCAGGGGAGGTCCCCGGCCCGGGCCTACTGCCTTGGGAGGAGGCCATGTGGTGCGGGTACCAGCCTGAGGGGCAGCCACAGGTTGCGATTGCCAGGTTTCACGAGTTAACAGTGGTCCCATCGTTCCAGGGGCTTGAATGAAACGCAGTGAAGAGCAAGGGCTTTGGTTCAATGCATTGCAATCCCCAAAGGTGCCGCAAAGAACGACTACGCGCCATGCTGCCAGATCCCGGGTATTAACTCAGTTATCACACCGCCCATGTCTGAAGCATCCATACACATCCTCGAAGCCGGGGCTCACCCTTCTTGCTGTCCGCTGCCCCCAGCTCGGCCCAGTCCATGTACGACAACACCTCGGCCACCAGGGGAGACCAGTCCTGGCCGTCGCTGTCGGCGTGGCGCATCAGTGTCAGCAGCGGCACGGACCTGGCAGGGGGTGGGTTACGGTACGGGGGCGTGGTGTATGTCGCGTTCACGCCCAGCACACCGGTCTGCCAGCATTTGGAATAGCACAAACGCCAGTACGGCAACGTACTGTGCTTGGTAAGGGTGGACCATGACAGGTTCTTGTAAGCACGCCACAAAGGCTGTTGAGCAATGCACCATGTCGTGGCTCCGGGGCCTGCAAAGCTTGCAGGCAGGCGCCGGCCTTTGAGCATGACAAAAGTGTGCACACAGGGCAGGAGGGTTTACAGCCTGGTTCACAGGCATCGCATGACGAGTGATACCGTACATCAAAATACAAGAATGCGGAGGTGCGGTTAACCCACTGGTTTGTGTTGCGCATGGCGGTGAGTGGCGACCTCAGTGGCCTCCTCTCCGGTCCGCCGTCCCGTGTTGGTGCCCCTGCACGGCCCAGGGCGCCAGCAGGCCCTGACGCGTGCTGGTGTTGTTGCTGCTGCTGCAGCTGCTGCTGCTGGTGCAACGGCGACCCCTCGCTTGCGTGTGGCCACCTAGGGACGGCCGACCGCCGCAGCAGCCACCGCACCACCTCCAGCCTCCGGCCCACAGGCAGTGCATAGGCAGGTGTAGGAGCAGGGGGGAGTCCAGTTTCCTCGTCTGCCGCTGCCGCCGCCCTGCCCTGCACCGCCACGTGCAGAGCCGACCTGCCGTCGTGCTTGGAACGCACCAGGGACCACGCCACGCGCCCGCCGCCGCCGCCGCCGCCGCCGCCGCCGCCGCCAGTAGCAGCAGCAGCCCCGCCGCCGCCCTGGCCAGCTGCCTTCCCGCTCGGCGCCAGGGCCATGCCAGGGCCCGCCGCCAAGTGTGTGCTGGTGCTGGTGCTGGTGCTGCTGACGCCCCCCAGCAGGGTACCGCCGTAGTCCTCCTCTTCGCGGGGAAGCAGCGGCTCGAGTGCCTCCATGGCCTAGGCATGGGACAAGGGCAGGTCGCAACCGTCACCAGCCTTCGCCCCCGTTGCGTGTGCCCGGAGCGACCGGAGTGACGTCATTGCCTGCTGCACCCGTACGGTGGATCCTGTTAGTTCGTGTGCCCTGACAGTCTAAGCGTCAAACGTATGCAACGGTACCACGCTCACCAGCATGCCCCCTGGTGCCCACCAACCCACAGCACACACGGGCCAACACGCTCACCAGCCCAACTGCAGGTCCCCCGCGCCACCGCTCCTACAGCTCCTGTAAAGGCTCCCACCACCGCCCACCACCACGACCCCCTGTAAACGTGCTTAAAGAGACCCACCAGCCCACAACACACGCCCACCTGCAGATCCCCCCGCGCCACCGGCCCCAGGAACGCCGCCACTGACTGCCACCACACCCCCTGCACATTTAAGGCCCGCCCAGCGTCAAGTCCCGGCACACAGGGAACTATCATACACGTTGACACCCACCTGCAGGTCCCCTCGCGCCACCGCCCCAAGGAAGGCCGCCACCGCGTTCTGCTCCACGCTGCGCCGCAGTTGCCGCCGCCGGGGGTCCCGCGGGTCCAGCCCCGCCAGCGCCGCCGCCGCCGCGCCCAGCACACCCAGTGCCGTCACCGTTGCTCCTCCCGCGTCGACGTCCATCCCCGCTGCCGCCCCATAGCCCTGCCGCTCTTGCTGCTGCGGGAACTGCTGGCGCTGGTGCTGTGGATCCTGGCCTGCAAGTTGACCACCAGCTCCGCCAACGGTCCCGAGGAGCGCATGAAACGCTCTCGGGTGCTGCCGTACGGCTGCGGTTTCTAACCCACAGCCGCTGCCACCGCAACCGCCAGCGACGGCGGCACCGGTGTGGGTTAGCGAAGTCAGCGGTGCCAGTGCACCGGCTACCGTCGCAGCTGCTGTCGTACTCACCTCCCGGCGTTTCCTCCGGCCGCCGTACGACAAGCCGTAATCCTGCCGTACCGGTACTTCTGCACTGCTGCTCTCAGGCAGGCCAGGCACGGTGCCGCCTCCATGGTCGGCGCCCCACACCAGCTGCTGCAGTTGCTGCTGCTCCGGCTGCGGCGGGGCTCCGAAAGGTTGCGGGCCTCCTGCCTCCGCCTCCCCCTTCCCTTGCACGGGCACTGCCCCCAACAGCCCGACACCGGCAGCCTGCCCCCGCCCCTGATCTTGGTCTAGGCTGCTCCCGAGGCCCGCCCTGCGCCCTTCCCCTGTACCTCCATCCCCCTCCCCCTCCCCCTCCCCCTCCCCTGGATCCACAACGTACAGCATGGAGGTGTGGTGGATCCATGCCGCCCGTTCGCGCTTGTCGGACACGAGCTTGGGGTCGGGCAGAAGCGCGCGTGCCTGCGTGGCACGTGGCAAATGACACGTTGCGGATCGCGCGTGGACGTGGCGGGTTTGCGGCATGCGTGAAACTCGGCACAGCTCTGAGGTCGGGCAGATGCGCGCGTGCCTGCACGGCACGTGGCACGTGGCCGCGCGCGGTCTGACATGTGACGAACGGCACGTGGCACTTGGCACACGGCAGAAGGCAGCAGAGCATGCCGCCAGGTAAGGTCGGGAGCAGCGCGTGGGTCCACGTGACACGTGGTAGATGGCATTCGTCAGGTGGACATGCAGCTGCGCTTGCCGCACGCACCCGTCGTTCCACCCTCACCTGCTGCTCGCTCAGGTGCCCCGGCGCCGCCAGGAAGAACCGGCTGACGGGCGTGCCCTCCGCCCAGCCGCCCGCGTTCACGCCCTTGACCTTGCCGCGCACCTCCAGCACCATGCGCTCTGCGCCGCCGCCGCCGCCACCAACGCCGTAAGCACCGCCGCCGCCGCCGCCAACACAACCGCTGCCAGCGCCACCAACGCCGCCGCCGCCGCAGTAAATATTGCCGCCGCCGCCGCCGGTACCGCCGCCTCCACCGCCGCCGCCAGCGCCGCCGCCGCCAACGGCCCCAACGAGGTGCCTGCCCGCCTTGTGCAGGGTGCCGCCCTTGGGCCCGGCCAGCTTGCCCACACCCCCGTCCTGCATGGGGACAGTCCGTACAGTTTCACGACCACTACCGCATGTGGCGTCAAAGCGGTGCAGCCACCTGCAGTACAGGTCCCCAGGCCGCGTCCGAATGCGCGTCCGAGTACGCGTCTGGCGCAGTGGCAAAGATGCTGGTTAAAACGCGAAGCCGAAGGTGCTTTTACGGTCGCATTGTGGCGAGTCTAGGCACCTTCAGCCGCTTGCAACTGCTGGCATACGCCTCGTAACCCTGCCCGTAGCATTGTACGCACTGAGGGTATGCGTCCACATGGGTGCGGCGGCTGTCCTACAGGATGGGGTAGCCTGTCACATGCAGCACCCATGGCGATACCGCAGTGTGATCTCACACGAAATCGTTGCTCGCAGTCAAAGCAGCAAGTCGCCAACCCGCTCACCCGCATGCGCGCAGCTGCAAACACGTACTGCCGCCTGTCCCTCGGCCACGTGTGCTGCGGGGCCACGCCGCGCCGTACACAGAACGACAGGATGTCGTACACGAGGGAGAAATACCGCTGGCCTCTCGGGGGCAGGTGGACCAGGAGCTCGGGCTGCTGCTGCTGCTGCTGCTGCTCCTGATGTTGTTGTTGATGTTGTTGCTCCTGTTGCTGCTGTTGCTGTTGATGTTGCTGCATTAATGGAGGTGGCTGCTGCTGTAGCAGCGGCGGCGGCCGCTGCTGGTCGTGCAGTTGGTGTTGTTGCCATTGCACCTCGTGCTCCTACATACCGTACATGCACACAACACAAGGGGTAAGCGGTGGGTGATGCACCGGCGTACGTGTGCCTGTCCGCACCTGCGGCATCCACGATCCGGGCATCCTAGGAGTTCCTATTATCGTTTATTGTTACGGTTGCAAATTTGCGTCGCACAACACGCACAACCTGCCGCGTCGCACCTGGAGCTCTGCCACAAGCTCCCTCAGGTCATCTTCGTTCAGCAACGCTCCCGCCATTTCCAGAGCATCAGCCAAAACAGGGTTGGGCACGTGCACAGCGCAGGGTGCGATGCCAGCTCCCGGCTGGCTATGGAGTGCGGCAGTGCGACCAGCAGTGGCTGGAGGCGCCCCGGCTGGTGGGTAGAGCGGTTGTTGGGTGGAGGCGGCAGCAAAGGGCGGTGCGTGGGCAGCCGTCCCCGTGTGCAGGCCCTGGTACTGACTGCCGCCATGTCTCTGCGGTTGGTCCGAATTTGGCTGCAGTTGCTGAAACTGTGTGTTGAGGAGGTGGGGCTGCGGGTGGTGGTGGGGGTGGTGGGCGTGATGCGGGCTGGTTGCCACGGAGGAGGCTGGTTGCCATGGCGGGCCGCCTTGGTGCATTTGCCTGACTGGACCTGACCCCCTGCAGCTTGCTGTTTGAGCAGTGCGACAGTGGAAGCTCTAGTCACAAGGTACCATAAAGTTAAGAGAGTGGCACAGGAAAGGCCTCCTGATTCGCCACAGTGCTGGTGGACGGGACGGCTGCACCGCGCCGCACGTGTGGGTTCCGGTTGGTCAGTACTCGCCTTACGGCCAGCGAACCTTTCCGAACGCTGCCAGGAGCACCCAAGTATGTTTCGCCATATTGATAATTCGGCGCATTGTCGAAACACTTGACGCGGGTTGCAACGAAGGCAAGCGCGGAGGCAAGGACACTGCGAGGTCGGGGTACCGAGACGACTAGGCAGCGTGCTTCCTTTGCAGTTGGAACAAAGCACTGTTTTCTAGCAGCGTCAGCCTTAAGCGTGAAGTGTAAGACTGCCATTGCTTCGCTTGATCGAAGCGCCGTGACTTTCACGGCCCAAGGTGTTAGGCCGCCAACCGCGACAATCTTGCACCGTCATGCACAACATCAACAAAACTCAAGACCCAAGGCAGTACCTGCATGTGGAAGAAGCAGTGCAGGTTCTGGGCAACTGTCGCTAACGATCGAAACCGATTGCTGCTCAGACCACGCGCGCCAAAACCGCGGTGCAGCAATTCTCGAAGTAAATCCTCCTAGCTTTGTAAATATTTTGCGGCCTAAGGATAGCCAGGACAGTCAAGAGCTGCGTGGCGTGCGGGCCACGGATGTGGTGTAACGCTCCTGGCCGCGTGCACGCTGCCACGTGCCGATGCGTGCACACGTTACAGTTTCCTGGCCAGCATGTGTACGTCAACGCTGTTGTTGGGACTTGGGAGGGACCAACGCCCCGTGGACCCGATCGGACGGGGCTGCGGATTGCTGGTTTCAGGTTGTGCAGGGTGGTGACAACCGGATGTGCGAGGGTTAAGTCCCCTGCTCTCCACTACATGGCGCGTGCACGAGCCGTTGCATTTGCAAGCCCTCCGCAGTGTAACATGTGTAACATTGACTGACTGGATGTACTCTGACGTACTCTACCTTGACGCTGTTGTAGCGGAAGGCTGGCTGGCGAGGCAGCATGAAACTGTACTACTGCTGTAGTTTCATTTCCTTACCCACGCAACGAACCAGGACGAGCTTGTGGCCGACAACCGCCGAGCATTACACGTTTGCTGCATACCGGCGCCGTTCCAGCCGGCCCCGTGTCCCCAAGGACCGCGTGAGCAGCGGCAATGACCCCATAACCCAATCGCTATGCCGCACGCAGCATGTACACCGCATGTACAGTAAACGCAACCTGGGCTCAGCCGCCACCTCCTCTGCCCACCAAAATATACCACTTTGACAGCAGGCCTTGTACCACGCTCACAGAACTGTCACAGCAAATTGCTTACGCCCCACACACAGTGCGCATACCGCTATTTAGAAACCGGTGACTACCATACTAACCACTTATTCTGGGCTTCGACTGACTGGCTCACTGGCAAGAGCTCCAGCTACCACAGGGCTACCCGTCGCCCCGAACAAACGTGCGCACGTGCACAGCACGTTGCGCATTCACAGAAATGAGTACCGTGAACTGAATCAGTCCCTCCAGAGCGCCCACCGAAGACCTTCTCACCCTTCCTTGCAATGCCCTTGTGTTCTATGGGCACATCTCGCCAAGAGCAGGCGGAGATTCGGCCGTCTTCCCCAACATCACAAATGAAAACCCCGCCACCCATGTCCCAGGGAGCCAGCCCTCCTCCCGACCACCGCCGCTAACGGCTGACCACGGCAGCAGTATGGAGACCCTTGAGCCCCCGGCTCATACACGGGTCGTTGCACTTGCGGAGGGGAGAACCCTCGCCGTGTAACACTGACTGACTGACACGGCAGCCAACACCGATGCCGCCCAAACGCGCGCGTCTGTTGTTGCTCAAGCAGCGCAATGCCTGCACAACCCCAACTGGGCACGACCCGCTCTTTCAGAAAACTACACGCCGCCTGATCCCCTTACCAGCAGCCCCCTCCCTCAGGATTGCCACCACCCGCACATCGTCCGAGAACACCCGCAGCCATCCTTTTCCTGCGAACGTTCCAAGAGCGCGTTGCGTTGCGTTCTAAATGTGAGTGCACAGCGTTAACCGGACACGTAGCCCTAGGCCCGCCCGGAAAGCCGGTATGCAACTCGTAGGCTGTGAGCTGAGCGCTTCGACACACGCAGCCCACTTGACTCAACGCAACTACCGAAGCCGTTATCCATTGGCTCCGCCCTTCACCATTGTGCGGAATGCAGGTGGATACTATTAATGCCATGAACTCCCATTGATATGCAGTTCTTGAACACCAACGCCATCGAAAAGCAACAGCCCTCTACTTGTACGGCAGTTCCTCGCGGTGGGACGCAGCACTAGCTGAAGACCGGGCCCACATGGCCCGTTCGCTGCACTTACCCCCGCACAGAAACGAACACCCGGTTGCCCCTACTACCCCCAAAAAGGAAAGACCTCGGCCCGCAGCGCGTCGGTCCCCGATAACGGCCGGGGACCGAAGCTAGCGCCCAGGCGCCGAGCAGACATCACCAAAAACGCGCTAGCGGAATGCGCTGAACGCGCATGTGTAACACATACTTCAGCGGCAAACGCCGCAGGACCCTCAAGTACTTGGCTACTTCACGATTGCCCACGACTGCTACGGCAATGCCCCGACCTCCCCAGCCACAACCAACGCCTATTGTACAGCCCGAGACACGACGCCCCCAACGCGCTCCCCCACAGTATACCCCCATGGGATCACCAGTCTCCGCCGTCGCCACGCAACGAGCGTGACACGCGGTAAAAACCCTCAGCCACCCTGTTTTGCTCCGAACCTTGCAACTATGACCGATACAACAACACCCCTGCGACACTGCAGGACAACCAGCAAGCCGACAACCGAACAGGTTCACTAGGATGCAGTTAGAGCTGCGGTGGCCAGGAGGATCCACCAACACGCGAAAAAGGGCAAGGCACACCACGCAAGGCTCATGTCGTTCGCTGTTAGGAAGCACGCACCAGCGCCCAACCACGCGGGTAGAAATCGCCAAGCCGCGGTGGTCTCGTCTACGGCCCCCCTGCTCAAGAGTGCCAACATGCAACAGGGTCCACACCAGGCGCCCGCGAGCTCGCGCCGCTACCCTCCCGACACGGTTTCTCAACCCCAGCGTCATGGCTGCCGTCACCTCCAATGCCACCAGCAGCAGCAGCAGCGCCACTGGCTGCACACCAACGTAGCATGCAGACCATGCACCTGCTGCTGTGGATCCACAACTTGCCAACCGCGCCCCAGGCAAAGTGCCGCTACCTGAAAACGCTACCAGTTTAGGAACCCGTGCCTTCGTTTCTCACGCATTTCCTAAAGATGTCTCCTCGTCAGGCCCACCCATCTCAGGCGCACACACCCTCGCCCCAGCGTAAAACCCCGTCCCCAAATACTGTCGAACGTTGGCTCAACCACCAACAACCGTCATGGACAAGACTCATGGACAAGCATGTGCTGAATACCCAGGCCAGCGCGCAAAGACCCGCAGTACAGCCCAGCCAATTGCTTCCACGCAATTCGAAAGTTTCAAGAGAGCAGATGTGCCCAACCGCAGGTTGAAAGAGCATTCTTCGACTGCACCCAACTTGCCCAACTTCACAGCGCCGAGCAAGGATGACCTCTCTGCAGCGCGATCCAAAACTTCTACTTCCCACATACGTTCGCTCTGCCGGCCGAGGCCAACCGGGGCAGCATGCCCACAGTGTACGACACGTCTGCCGGCCACAGCCCGACGGACATGCTACATTGCAGGCGTCGAGCAGTCCATACAGAGAGCTACGACAAGGCATACGCCCAACTGCATCGAGCACCACTAAGGCGCTGAGGGCCCTCAGAACCCCACGAAACCGGCGCTCGCATCACACGTTTTGGCTGCCCAACGCACAGCTGGTGCATCCACCAGTGGCCGCCTCACCTCCTTAACACGCACGCGCCCAATACATTCGTGTTGCCACCACGTCTTCCTGCTGTGCATTCAACCTGCGATGCACCCTACTCCAGCGCGCGCAACAACTCCTCGTATAGGTGCTGATCAGCCTCCTGCTCCTGCTGCTGCTGCTGGCACGCACGGTGGCACGCTGCCACCGCCGACGGCACTGCAGCAGGCCCCGCTCCGACAGCCCCAGCCGCGCGTGGCGCCATGCCAGAGGCAGCCAGCTGCAATTGCATCTGCTGCAGTTGCACCTGCTGCTGCTGCAACTGCTGCATGTGCTGCTGCGGCTGCGACACGCGCGCAAGGCTCATGCCACCGCCCGCCACCTGCTGCCCGTGCTGTACGGCGATGCCGCCAGCCGCCACGGCAGCGGCGGCGGCGCCGGGGTTGATGCTGACGGCGCCGCGGAAGGCCCCCGCCGCCGCCGCCATCGCCGTCGGCCCGGCGAACTGTTGGGCGGGCGGCTTCAGGGCTGCGGAGAAGGGGGACGGGCGGGAGCCAAATGAACGTGCAGGACCAGCGGGCTGTCGCCCGGCGGCGAGCTGCAGTGCACCACCGACGCCGCCGGCAGAGGCCGCCGGGCCAGGGACATGCGTGAACACTGTCACAGCGGGGGCAGCGCCGGCGGATGCCTCGGTGTGGCCGGCGGAGAGGCGCTGGTACAGCAGGGACGCAGGAATGGGCGGGAACAGCTCTGCCTGGAGGGCTGAGGCTCCCTTCCGCCCCTCCTGCTCCTGCTGCTGCTCGCGTTGCTGCTCCTGCCGCTGGCGCATGATCTGCTGCTGCAGGATCTGCTGCTGCGCCGCCAGCTGCTGCTGCTGCACCAGCATCTGCTGCTGTTGCTGCTGGAGCATCTTGAGCTGCTGCGCCGCCGTGTTAAGACACGCGGCGGCGGTAGCAGCCAGCGGGTCCGCCGCCGCCGCCGGCGTCAGCACCACAGCCCGACCGCCCACCATGACGCTACGGTCGGGCCCGTCGGAAGCAGCTGACGGCAGCTGCAGCTGCGGCGACGGCGGCGCCGCAGGCAGGGGGCTGTGGCTCTTGCCCTCGGCATCGGTCTCCGTACCACAACCGCCAACGGACGCAGGGTCGCACGTTGCACCAATGAACGAGCTGGAGAGTGTGGACGTGCGGTCGAGGCCGGGGAGCAAGGCAGCTGCCTGCTGCTGACGATGCTGGCGCTGCTGTTGCCGTTGGTCCAGGGCCGTGAAGAGGGGCGCTGTGGGTCCGATGGAAGGCGTCCGGCCGAGGGGCTGGGAGGTGGTGGGAGCAGGGCCGAGGGAGGGGAGGGCGGGAATGGAGGCGTGGGCTGCAGCTGCAGCGGTATTTGCGGTGTAGCCGCAGGCCGAGCCACGCTCAAAGGGCGAGAGGGAGGGTGCGGAGGCCAGGGCTGGTGGGGCGGGGGAGGCGCCGAAGGAGGAGGAGGTGCGTTCGAAGGGGCTGGCGACAGCTGCAGAGCCTCCGGCAGCGACGGCTGGGGCCCGGCCGTCGCCGTTCAGCTGCTGCTGCCACGTGGCTAAGGCACCCAGGGCGTTGCTGCCGGTGGTTTGGTAGTTGTAGCCGCAGGATGAGCCGCGGGCGAAAGGGGAGGCAGAGGCGTGGGCGGCCGCGGGCTGTGCGGCGGGGGTGCTGGAGGCGGGTACGTAGCCGCACGCGGAGCCACGTTCGAAGGGAAGGGAGGAGGACGCCGGCGCGGGGGCGGGCGCGGAGCTGGGCACGCCGTTGTAGCTGCAGATGGAGGTGCGCTCGAAGGGCAAAGCGCTGGGGCTGGGATCGCGCTGAGCTGCTCCCATGATGTGGGTCGGATCCTGCACGGGGGCGGCCCCTGCGCCCCATGAGCTGCAGGTCACGCTGCGTCGGCCGAAGGGGCACAGCGGGTCGGGCTGCTGCTGCTGCAGCAGGCAGCCGCTTCCCTGGGCCGAGCCCAGAGGAGCAGGTACATGGATGCGCGGGTTGTGCTGCAGCGCTGCCGCGACGGCAGCCGGGCCCGCGGAGACGGGCTCGGCCGGCAGCGATGCCCAAGACGACAGGACGCCTGAGCCGCTGACGCCGGCTGCGGAAGGAAGACGAGGCTGGCCAGCGGAGCTGCCCGTCCTTGGGAGGCACTCGAACGCAAGCTGCGAGTTGGCCTCGCCGGCCTGCCCGGTCCCGGCCATGCAGCGAAAACCTGCACCGGCGATAACTTGGGCATGGCCGCTAGCCGCCTGGTCCGACTGAATCGGTAAAGTCTGCAGGACTGTGCTGTTGTTCTGTGTATCTGCGGGGACGGCCGAGCAGGGCCGCCGTTCCTGGCCATCGATGGTTGTATTGCCCTTCTTCCGCTTGTTGTCCCGCAGCGCTTCCTCCAGCACCGCCCGATACTGGGCAACCTGCAGGAGTATAATGAAGCGGGCACGTAAATGTCAGCGCACATCACACAGGAAGTACGCGACAACAGCAGAGGCGTGTCACCAAGTGCATTCAGGCGGCCAGCACACCTACATCGTTCAGGCTTTGCACCAGGGCATCGCAAATGCGCCGACTTGTTGCCAGCGCTAGCTGGTTCAGCTCGAGGGCGCGTTTGCCTCGAGCTCTGAGGCTCAGTTTGGTTATTTCGTCATAGCTCATGGTGACAACCAGCAGGCGACGCTCTATGACAGAGTCATTTCACGCTCAGACGCCAAAGCACAGGCAGGTTAGGCTGGCCACATGAACGCCAGAGATTCCCACGGGGGCGCCCCAAGGGACAATGAGTTACTTCATGCCCTTATCCAACCTTCCACTCCGATCATGAAATTGTTGTTCTCTTTGCAAACTTTAGTCGACCAGATATGCGCAGTCACCTATAGCTGCAATATGGCTTACGACCGACATTGCGAAAAACGTCGGTTGCACGCCAACGTCCTTTCCTTCGTCCATCCATCAGCTAGCAGACATGCGTTTATTAAAATAAGCGAAACTGAGATTTGCAGACCGGTCGCTCACGTGCTCACGTCCTAACATACGTTAGTAGAAGAAGCGATGGTCGCATCTCTTGGCCGCCAGCACCGGTGCACGAGGCTTCGTCATCAGATTCATGCGCATTCTATATATTAATCCACACGGTCGCAGCATGCTTCCACAGCTGCCACGCCCGCCCGTTCACCACTTCGCAAGGGGGCTCCCCTGTTTCGCACGTGCCGTTGCTCAAGCCCGTGGACGAGGGCTCCCCCGTGCTCGGCAGTAGACCGTGGCAACAAATTGGCCCCTTCCACAGCTGTAGTGAAGTGACAGTTATTGAATTTGGGCCTGCAGGTTGCTGTTGTGCTCGGGCGTTAGTGAACCAGGGCACACTATCGTACCATAGCGACCAACAGCGTGGCCCCCACTTGACACATATGCCTAGGGAGTACCGGTATCATAACCCTCCGTTGCCCAAGCCACGCCCCCATGGTTAACCTGTTCGTAAATGGTCTTCCCAATTAGTGAAACAAAACATCTAAGCCGCGCACGAGGGAGCACTGAAGGGCCCCGCATTCACCTGGCCGCGTGGCCAGACTACATATGTGAAGTGTGCCTGCCTTGTACTCCCGCGGCCTCGTCTGCTGCTGATGGGATCTGCAGAGTGGTATGGGTGCAAGTGTCACCCTTCCTGATGTAACTGCCTTGACTTGACTTTCTCGCTTTGAGCCTGCATGACTGCACGTATGCAGTCCTCTGGGTGGTAGTGTTATAGGCTAAGTAGAGCCATTGCCTCGTTCTAAGCAGCTCGCCATGAGCAGAAGGGCACAATGTAGATCTAGGATTTGTTTCCATGCAGTCTCCAAGCAAACGGCAAGGCAGGCTGGAACAAGGGGCTGGATGACTATTGTGCCCTCCCAACGTCCATTAATGAAGTAGCCAGCTGAGGAAGAACAGGATGCCAACCCTGGCAGAGCTGCCCAGCAAGCGTTACCGGTATTCCGGACATCAAGATGCCCACCCGACATGGCGTTTTATCATGTTGAGGACTGGCACGGGCGGGTTTCGCTACTAGTGGGAGAAGCATGGGTACCGCGGTAGTTTGACTCGACGTGTGTGCGCTGCGTGTGTACGCGGATCACAGACACGTGCTGACCGCAACGGTTGGGACCCCTAACGGACAACCGTATAGCTGCAATAGTGTGAAGAGCACAGTCAGCCACCCTTTGCGTCTCGCCCATGGTTCGGCCCCGACGGTAAGACCCACCTCACAACGCAGTTGGGCATGCAGTGGCGTTCCTCAAGCGCGAAGCCAAGCCGACGCTCCACGTGACAGGGCCTTTTGGCATCGAACTACGAACCACAAGGCCCCGGAAGGCGCTTTACGCCCAACGTAGAAGCTGAGGGTTTCCGTTTGAGTAACGATTGACGTATGTAAAGCGCTGGACTGGGCGCGCAGCTCCAACGCGCCTCCTAACACGTTGGGGTGACCCTCGGATTGTCGACTGGCAGTGAAACGACGCGCGCTGCCCCATCGCATTAGCTCGCGTGGCCAAACGCCTTGCAGCTGTGACTTATAGCGAAGTGTACAATTGCGCCCGGAGCGCTGCATTTCACTGGCGTGGTGAATTGGCGACAGGCAACACTGGGCAGTAGGGAGTTGAGGAGGAGCGCTTGTATGTAGTGGACCTCGTTGAAGCTAGGTCACCACTCGTCGCATGTTTAGCTTGGATCCAGAAGACGTAGCCTTTGAGAGTATTGGGCTCATGAATCGTGCAGTTAGGTGGTTGGCAACCGCCAAGATGCGTCCTAATACGTCATAAACTCCTAACGCCTTAGCACAGGAAAACGCCAATTCTCGAAGCGCTTGTATTTGAAACCATAGCGTGCATATTGTTCACCTGCTGCTACAGTTTCCCCTGCAATCAGTGTATCAGCTAAATGGCCACCGGACCCGAGACCGTTAGCTTCGCAGCTGCATGTCTGTCTGGCTCCAGACCTGTCAGTAGCAGAAGCATCCCCGACGTCTTGGCGCAGGCGGTGCACCAGCTTAATCTTGATCTGTTCCACTTGTTCGCTATCAAACAGTGTGCAGAGCCGGCAGCCCCGCGAGGCAGGCAGCAACCACCAACCAGCACCATCAGTCGCCACCTCAGTCAAGCCAAGCCAAGCCAGCCACCCACTGTCACAATAAGGTAACCTAGGATGCCGTTGTGAATGTACGAAGGGTTGGGCCTGGATTACCGGTAGAGCATCTTCGCTGTTGTGTCGGGGACCAACTGCCAAGAAACAACACTAGAAGCGAAACGTCCTGTCAAGCCTCGAGCCGCCGCGCGAATTCGAGGCCAACACGGCGCTGGCCCCTCCACTGACACATTTTGCCCATGCTATTTTGTTGCATTCACCACTTTTTCCAGCATCTCGTGTGCCTAAGCAGGCCTAACAACAGTCAGCATTCCATACAGTTTGTACCGTTGCAGCATCTTTTAGTTGGCGCGTTGCTCGCCCTAGCGCGACCATGAACTGCCTGGCGTAGACTGCCGCAGCGGCAGCAGCAGCTTGACGAACAGACATGAATGAACCGCAGGTACCGCACGCGCGACCAAGCGACTGCGTAGGGCCCTGCAAGGGGGTGGCTTGCCTGCGTTCCAACGAGGTGACCCCGTTTGCCACCACTAGGTCTGCCACCTTCCTTGGCCCCTGCACACGACGTCCCACGTTGCTAGTAGAGAAGCAGCACCGTGCTGCTCAACTTCATCACGCAGTCAAGAGGTAACGCAGAGACCGTACCGTACGGCTGGCGCTAGGCGTGGTCGGACAAGCTCCATACCCTCCTGCCGCCCAACATGCCAAATCACAGCATGCCTAGCCAATCCGAGTGACCGCGTCCCAACGAGGCCTTAGCTTGCCAATCAGATGACGACGGTAATCCATGTTGGTAGCCCTCCCCACCCCCAGCCTGCAAGGGCCCAGCATGAACTACTCAAGTACGAATACATCAAAAATGGATGCACCTGATCGGCTCATTAGCAGCGACATTGCATCAAAGACCTAACCCACTGGCCAAAGGTACGCCTTACAGATGGGCACACACGAACCGGGAGGCCCCCGCATGCAAGGGCCGCAGCCCGTGCCCTGCGCCAATGCCGTGGAGAAGAAGCGTACGTAGCCCACAGCCTGTCAGTAGGCACGTCGTTGCACCACCACGCCACTACCCCGGCACCTGCTGGTCGCCACCTGGCGTTCATGCACCCCCGCCCCTGCAACCTTTAGCCGCCGCCCAGCACCGCTGCCACCCGCAGCACCGCCGCCGCCAGCGCCGCCTCCCGCTGCCTTGCGGCGTTGGGGGCAACCCGCAGCACGCCGCCACCCTCTGGTGCGCGCTCATGCCCCTCACGGTCCCAGCCACTTCGAATGAATCACCGTCCACAGCCGTGCCGGGCAGTACGTGACATGAGCCGCCTTGTCTTTTTAGTTGCCCCAAAGGGCAACATACGGCAATCTACGGTACTCAGGCCCCAGCAGTCCGGCCGCCGCCAAGCACCGCTGCCGCCAGCAGCCGCAGCGCCTCCGCCGCCTGTGCCACCGCCACCCCATGCTGCAGCTGCAGCTGCACCTGCCGCTGCCGCTGCTGCTGCGGCGGCGCCGGTTGCACCCGCGCTAACCCACCTACCCCTGTCCCCCCTTGCCCCGCCGCACCACCACCGCCCTCCGGCCCCTGCTCGTGCTCCTCCTGCCCATACCACCGCCCCAGCGCCCGGCATGCCGCCCCAGAGCGCCGTAGCATGCGCACAAGACACCCAGCCGTAACGACCAACCACCTGTCCCCATAACCCCCGCAACCGCCACCAGCTTCCGCCCCTGTCGCTCTCTGCCCGGCTGCTGCCACCACCGCCGCCGCAGTCAGCACCAGGCTGTGCTCCCCATCCACACGCGCCAGCCGTGCAGCCGGCAGCATCCCTGCCCCCGCACCCTCGCCCCAAACCCCATACCCGCCCACGCTGCCCCCAAGAGCCCCGGAAACGCCCTCCCCACCACCAGCAGCACCTGCACGTCCCCCCTTAGCAGCAGCACTCTCCCTTTCAGGGGCTGCAGGGAAGGGCGCCACTGCTGCCAGTGCCGCCGCCACCGCCGCAACGCTTCGGCCCAGCGCTGCCACCGTGCCCTCCCCTGCTGCCCTAGCTGCTGCCGGTCCCGCCTCCCCCTCTAGCACGGCTGCATCCTGCTGCTCCTCCCCGTCCCCGTCCTCCGCCGCCGCCGCTGCCGGCCCCGGACGCAACCCCCGCCGTACGGCGTACTCCTCTGCCAGGGCAACCAGTCTAAGCAGATCCTGCCGGGCGGCGAAGCTCAGCAGCAGGGCGCACGGCGCTCTGCTGGCCCCGCCAGGTGCAGCGTAGCCCGCTGCTGCTGTGGCTGCAGCAGCTGCTGCTGCTGCTGCCCCCATTACGCCCCTTGCACCATGCGCTCCCACTGACGGTGGCTGTGGCGGTTGAGCAGCCAGCAAGGAGAGGAGGTCCGATGAGACGGATGACGAGGTGTGCCTTGATGCTGGCCCTCCTCCTGCCTCCAATGCAGCACCACGAGAGGCGCTGGCAGGGCAGCTGCTGCTGCTGGCGCAAGGGATCGGAGCGGAGCTGATTCCGGCGGACGGCTGCTGCTGTTGCTGCTGCACCTTGTCCTGCTGCTGCGCGCTGCCGGTGTCGCCTCCAAAGCGTTGACGGTGGTCCCGGCGGTGGCTGTGCTGCTGCACCATCGCCACCAGCAGCAGGGAGTGGATGGCGGCGTGGATGGGCGAGCGGCCCGTGGTGGTGACGTTGGAGGTGGTGTCAGCGTACCCCTTGGTGCCCACGGCTGTCAGGTCAGCGGCTGATATGGGGTTGTTGCTAGCAGATGTGGGCTCTAATGCCGACGTAGGGGTGAGGCTCTGGTCGAGCAGGGCGAGGACCGGAAGGGCGGCCGGCCAGGGGCCAGCAGGGGGCAGCTTCCCCAGGTCCCCGTGAGGGTCCGTGGTGCTTGTGCTTCTGGCAGAGGGGCTTTTGGAAATGGGAAGAGCTGGTGTAGAGGATAGGGCTGCGGCTTGAGCTGCGGAGGTGCATGCGGCGGCTGCGTGGCAAAGCGCGCGGAAGAGGGCCTGCGCATGGGTTGTGGGCATGGGCATGTGCAGCAGGGGTACGCGTAAAACGCGAGGAAACCGTGTGAGGTGTCAGGGAAGCACGGAAACGCTAGTGCCTGCACGAAAAGAGCGAGTTGGTTGACGAACGGAGAGCAAGAACGACGAATATTACCTGAATGTCCCAGTAAACGCTGTGCTGCCCTGCAAGCTGAACGGCGGGCTGCGAGGGGTACTTGCGTTAGTGTAGAGCGTACAGTACTGTAGAGCGCACACACCTTTGTTAGAGCATCATGGAGCCACAAACCGTCCATATGGCGCCACACGCGGTGCAAGCTGCCAGGATTACTTACTTCCCTGGCTACAGACCGGCGAAGGCCGTGTCAGGCATACTAGGCAACCTACCTGCAGGTCGGCGTCATTGACGTCATCAGCTGTGCTGCTGGTGTCACACCGACCCTCAGGCTCATGCGCAGCTGCTGCCGCGAACGCCTCCCTCTCCGCCAGGTCGCCACCGCCATCGCTACTGCTGCCACGCTGCAGCACCTCCAGCGCACCCATGGCCCCTGCCGCCGCCTGCGCCGGCACCCCCAACGCATCGCACAGCAGCAGGCCGAACGCGCGCTGGGGGTCAGCCGCCAGCCCACCTCCCGCCTCCTCCCCCTCCTCTTCCCCGGCTGTTCCCACATCTGTTGTGCCCGCTGCCTCCCCAGACGCTGCTGCCGCTGCTGCTGCCCCCGGCCCCGCTGCGGCTTGTGCCTGGCCCTGGCCGTGGAAAGACGACGGCGCCGCCAAGGCAAGGCGCGACCGCACCTGCAGCGCCAGGACCTGTACGGCAACGGGCAGCTCGTCCGTACCGTACGGCAGCAGGAGCCACGGGTCTCGGAGCAGCCGACGCAGGGCACCTGCGGACGCGACGCAGCCAGACACGCTGCGTTGCTTCTGGACAGGTGTCTCCCGCGTGCCGTGTGCACATCCGATGCACGGTTCTGCCTGCTGACCCAGGAAACCACACAACCTAGAAAGCACTGACGGGGCCATGACATCAGTGCCTGCCCGTGCAACCCAAACTCCTCGCTGGGCCTCCGGACCGGAAGCAAAAAGGGTCGGACACAGCGAAGCGCCCCTGCAAGCACGCGTACAGCACAACCGGCTTGCCCAGCGCAGCCCTCACCTGCCGCCCTCATGTCGGCAGCCACGTCCCAGCCCTCCTCCTGCCCCCCGCCTTCCCCTCCCTGCTGCTCCTGCTGCTGCCCTTGCCCCTGCACCCCACTGCCCACACCCAGCAGCTGCTGGTGCTCCTGCACCCCTAGGGCCGCCACCCAGCCCAGTAGCGCTGCGCCCTCTCCCATGCCCCACGGCCCCATGGCCCCGAAACCAAGGTCTGAGGTGCCACCGGTCCACACGGCCGTCCTCCGGCACACCTGGCGTGCCAGCCGTGCTACTGCATCCAGCAGTGAGGGCGCCACACGGGACAGGAGCCACAGGGCGGTGAGGGGCGGGGGCGGGGGCGCCGGGGGCAGCAGCTCGAACTGAGGCTGCGAAGGCTGCTGCTGTTGCTGCTGCTGCTGCTCCTCCTGTGCCGCCTTCTTGGCCGCCTTCCCGCGCTTCTTGCCCTGCATGGTCAGGGCAGCGGGGAGCAGTACGCGTCCGAGGCAATGTGACAGCGTGGGATGACGCGCGGCATGGAGAGCGAGTCACGAGGACTCCGTGTCCGCATTCTCGGTTGTCCTTCCGTTAACGTTAAGCTGTGCGCCGTGAGCTCTACCACGAGCACGTGGGACTCCCCTGGGCATACGCCCCGGGGCGTCTGAACCTCCAACAGGGGAGCTCCGGCGCACCAATGATTAGAGATGCAGTGCTCTTGCACGATCCCCAAACTTGGGCACAGCCCCTCCACTCTTGCAGACGCAAGTTTGACATCTGCCCGTGTATAGGTTGGTGTCTGTACGTTACACCGGCATGCCTTAATAGCCCCCTCTCTGCGCACCTGCTGCTGCTTCACCGCCCCCGCCGCCATCCGCACTCCCCGCGGCAGCAGCAGCCGGCCCCCGCCCTCCGCCTGCTGGAGCCCGGCTGCACCTCCAATATTCGCAACCGAGGAGGCATGCCCCTGCCCCTGCTGCTGCGCCTGTCGCAGGCAGCACGGGCGGCGCATCCCGGCCAGTACCTCCCCCAGCCATAGGCACGTGGGGCTGCACACTACACGACCAATGACCTGCAGCGTGGAAAGCACCGAGGGCGTCAGCGCAGAAACGTTAAGTGCGCTTTGTCGTCTTACAAAAGCACGTGCCTCACAACGTCCAAAGCACGTTTAGCACGTGTAGAGCGGCAGGAGACTAGGCAAGCAACGGTCACATTGGCTGCTCGGTCGCAAGCTAAGGACGTTGTCGACATGGTACCTCCTGACCTGCGCGGCCTCCGCCCCCGTGCATGGGCCCAGAGCGCGCAGCAGCGTGGGGGCCACCTGGGCGGCATCAGAAGGGCCGAACCAGTCGCCTGCGGTGAGGCGGGTTGGGAGTGGCAGCCGACGAGACAGGTGGGCTAGGGCTCCATGGGAATACGCCGGCCGTACAGTACATTGCGCCCATTCACACCTCGTTGCTGTTTTAGGCAAGCCATGTTAACATGCACCAATATGCTCCCCAGGACGTGCTTCACCGGTTGCAAAACGCCCTGGTACCAGGGGCCTTGGTAGGGTGGGCATGGGTGGCTGAGCCGCCGCGGCTCCTACCAAAATTGCGATGCGCCCGCCCGCTTAACGTCCACAGTGTTACTCCTGTGAAGCACACACACCCCTTGCAACGGCACGGCTTCGTGTTTTAGCCTAACGAATATACGCCCCTTGCAGGCACCCCTTGTTGCCAACCCACGGCACCCACCCCTGGCCAGCACCATCTCCGCAAACTCCAGCGCCCCGAGCACCCGGGGCGGCTTCCCGCCCAGCGCCACCGCCGCCGCCGCCGCAGCAGCAGCAGCCGCTGCCGCCGCCGGCGCTGCTGCCCCACTGCCACCACCACCGCCCGCACCGGGCCCCCTGGCACCTCCGTCGCCCGGCCCCTGCCCCCACGCCACCTCCTCCTCTTCGCTCAGGTGGGCCAGCAGCATGGCCCAAGGCACAGCGCGCACACCTGCGCCGCCGTCGCCGCCGCCGCCGCCGCTAGCATACCCCACAGCACCTCCGACTTTGCTGTCCTTCAATGCCTCCATAGCACCAGGGCACCATGCAGCAGCTGCCGGCAGCTGCTTCCCATGTTCCAGCAGCTTCCCCTCCCCTTGGCCCGCCACGCGTCGACGCTTCGCAGCGCGCCCATCATCGTCCGGCTGTTCTGCTTCTTGCTGGCAAGCTCCTTCCGCATACTGATTGCCCCCGGCGTTCGCAACTGCCTGCCCCGTCCCCGCCTCTTCCCCTTTGCCTGAACCGCCCGGCGCCGAAAATGGCGTGTTGGACGAGCACTCGTCGCCGTACCCCAAGGCAGCGCCGCTGGCCGCCATGTCGTCTGCCACTGCCATGGCATCTTCCAGCAGCTGCATCCGGCGGTACGGCTGCGTGCCGTACAGGCAGTCCGCCACGAAGCGTGCGACAGGGCTGCCAGGGATGTACGACACGAGCACCTCGCCGGTGCTGCTGCTGCCATCGCTGCTGCAGTGGTGTCGTGCGAAGGACAGTGCCTGTGTAGGAAGGCCATAGGGCAGGTGTTGACACGGCGCGCGTCAGGACTGGCCGCATGACAGCTTGACGGAAGGGTGATCTCAACGAGCGGCAAGCGGCGTTACCCTGGCCGCAAGAACTGCGAAATCCGCACCAAACGTGCAGCAGGCGCACGCCGCCGAGTGCGCTTAGCAGCTTGGCTCCGCACACGCTGCACTGGGGCTAAATGAGCACAGTAACACCCTCCCCCGGTTCCTCTCCCCATGCTGGTCCCCATGCAAGTACGGCACCCTCCCACGCGCCCCCTGCCCGCCCACGCACCGCCGCCGCCAGCACGTGTGCGCACGCCGCCCCCTGCTGCTGCCACAGGCACCCCAGGCCGGGGGACAGCTCCCCGAAGCCTTGCAGCAGCCAGCCCACAGGCATGTGGTGGCGGTCGTAGCGCAGCGGCTGCGACAGCGGCTGGGGGTGGGGGTGTGATGGTGCCGCCGGGCCAGCGCCTTTCCCCTGCTGCTGGCCCACTCCTTGCTCCTCCGCATCCTGCTGCTGATGCTGCTCCTCCTGATGCCCAAGATCCCCCTCCTGTGTGCAACCTGGAGGCGCGCCATGAATCCCTTCCGTCCCCTGGCCACTGGGGCGGGTTGTAGCTGCGCCACCTGCGCCTGGCACCCCCTGACCCTCACCCTGCGCCGGCATTGGCTCGGGCCCCGGCCCCAGGCCCAGCCGGGCCCTGTGTGCTGCCATCAGCGCGTCCATCACAGGCAGCAGGATGTAGGGGACCAGCTCCGGACGGCCGGCCACAAGCCGCTGTAGCACCTGCACAGGTCCGTAGCATGCGTGCGTCACCACAGGGCTTATGTGTGTTTTAGCAACGCTGGTAAGCAGCATTTGGCAAGGTGGTAGGCGTGCCCAGCCCGGCTTGCCCACGCATGCTGCACCCTGGTGCAAGTGACGTCATCAAGACACTTGCACTCCTGCTGCTGCTGCTGCTGCTGCTGTCGCTAGTACACACGCACGCAGCCCTGCTGCTGCTGCCACTAAGACACACGCACCTGGTCCAGTGGGCTGCGGTGTGTGGACCCTGTGGGGTAGGCCCGCTGCGCCACCAGCCGCAGCTGCGGACCCAACGTCGACACATCCTGTGGGACAATGCGACCATTGACGCAGCATGAGTTGCTTGAGATCAGATCGGGTGCAGTACGGGCAGCAGTTGAGCTATTTTGCGGTGCTGGGCAGCTGCCGACGGGCAGCAGTTGAGCAATTCAAGGTACAGCAAGACACGGTGCAGGTGTATGCAGTACAACGGTATGGCGTCCGTCCCGGCCATAGCCTTGCCCTGCCCTGCTGATTATGCCCCTGTCCCGCAGTTGTGAAACGGACCTGGGTGTAAGCAGCTGACAAGACGTCGCTCAGGCAGGCGAGTCCCTGTGTCACAGCAGGGTGGGGCAGGAGGGAGACCGAGGTACATGGTTCTTTCCGGAAGCCACGACACTTCTATCATGCATCTTTTCCGTTGATAAAACAGCACTAGAATTCGTACCACTGCTTTCGGGCGGTCTCGGCTGCTGGCGCCACTGCTGTTGGCGTTCGCGAGCAAGATAGAGCTGAGCGTTGGTCCTATCGGCAAGACTTCGGCTTGCATGGTTGAGTTCATAGACGAGATAGGGACAAACCTACTTGGCCGGCAACAGCTTCTGCTGTCATGCCTCTCAGCGCCTCGGGTTCCGGAGCATATCCACATACTTCACCAGACACCCAGGGCCGCCCATACGGACTGGTCACCAAGAAACTATGAATTCATGGCCCCACGCACCTGTGAGCGCACCCCTGAGTCTCGACAGAGATGCAGGCGCCAGCACTAACCTGCTGCAGGCTAGGCCACGGTCTCCCTACGCCAGGGACAGGCAGCCATGGCATTCCGACCGCTGCCAACCTGTGACTGCTGCCTGCTGCTGTCAACCTTTTTGACTGCTGCCAACCTCAGTGTCACAACAGGAGCTCAGGAGGCCGTCTTAACGTCATGAACCAGCCTGAACCAGCCCGTACACGCAACCGTGGTTACCAAGAGCTGGAGAACTACCTGTTAAATGTCCTGCAGCGTTCGGTACTCTTCGGTACCGGTAGGTGACACGGCCTTGACACATCTTTCCCTGCACGGCGGCTCGGCGGGGGTCCACAAGAACTGTATTCACCAAGACATGGCAACACTGTCAAGCCCGAACGAAGGTGCTGCTAGCTTGCATGCCATTTTCACCAAACGGCATTGCGTGCTGCCTCGATGTCAAGGCCACCTGCCCTTATGGCCCCTCCGCCCTCCTTCGCCTTACCCCTGGCGGAGTACTGACGGCGGTAAGTGTTGAGGCTTGAGGCTTGGCACGCATGGAGCCTTCCTTGCGGGCACAGTCCTCAGGTCTCCCCTGGTGGGACCAGTCCTCGGGGAATGCCGTCAGCCTCCCTCCCTTACGTAATGCACATGTCCACCGCTCACCGGTCACGGCCAGCAACTCGGCCATCGGTCGCCAAGCCACGAGCACAAATTCGTTCAGGCTCGAGCTTTAGCCCTGCGCAACCACCATCACCACCACCATGCAGCCCAGGCAATCCGATGCCCCCACCTGCTGCAGCCATCCGCTTCTCTCTCCAGCACCACGCCCGCCCCCCTCCACAGTTAACACCACCTGGAATGAAACATAAAATGTAAAAAAAAACACCTCCCATGACCCTGCACCACACACTTCGACACACGTACAACCCCGAGCCCTACCCCGCATTGGGGCACTGCCTTGCCCTGTGTTCCGGCTGCTGACACTTGCACCCCCGCCTGACCCCCTTCTCCGCCACCTCCCCCGCTGCTGGGGTGTCTCCGTTGGCACCCGTTGTGCCCGCCCAGTCGAAGTGCGCCCCTCATTAAATGGGCCCTTCGTCCCGGCCCTGTTCAGTGGCCATGGTTGTGCGGCGAGCCTGCACAGCACGCAGGAAAGGAGCATGGTAGTGGTAGGGGGTACTGCGAACGAGGCAGAAAAGGAGGCAGAAGGCAGTACAGCAGGCGGTATGGCGGCTGCAATGCGCACGGGGTGTCTTGCTGCATCAGGCCGTGTCCATGTAATGCGGCCAGCAACGGCGCCAGCTGAGATTTCGGGCCCATGCATACGGGTAGAGGCTTTCAGTCGAGGCAGCGCGACGGCCTTCTCTTTGGCCTGGATTATACCATGTGCCTGCTGCAAGTCGGGATTGTAGTGTACGGTAAGACGTAAGACGCGCATGCGGTCGTGTCGGTCCTAGCGTCCTCGCGTCGCAATACGGTATACCGAACCAAAGAGGTGCCATGCATGCGATGGCCCAACGCCGTTTCCCTAGCCATGCGAGATAGCTGAGACACGCCTGTAACTTACGCTGGATAGGATGGGCGGGCTGCTTGGCCGATGTGCAACTGTCCGTCGTGACAGCCCGCGCTGCACCTGCAGGCACAGGCATACCGCATACGGTAGGTGTCTCGGTTTGGAAGGATGCGCACATAATCTTGTATGGCAGGATCTTGCATGGCAGGAATGGGAGGAGACGGCCTGCTTGCCTACTGCTCATCCTACCCTCCCAACGTACCACGGCATGAATGCAAGTGCGTGCATGGTGACCCCACAACGCCTTGCCATCCCGTACGCTTGGCTCCCCGCAGAACCCTGAGGAGCCAATGTGACAAGCTGATAACCCAGCATACAGCCCGCCGCCGCAGGTCCCGTCCCGATTACCAGTAGCCCACCTAATGCTGCACCCCCATGCCGCAGCGCAAAGCCAGAACCTCACCTGCTGTGGCTGCTTCTGCTGCTGTTGCTGCCACCGGCCGCCTCCCCGCCGCCACGTCCCGCAGCCACGCCGCCGTCCCAGCGTCAAGTTCCCCATCCCTCACCGCCGCCCCCGCCACCGTCTCCAAGGACTCCCTCCTGCCCATTGGCGCCCCCTGCTCCACCATCCACCGCAGCACCGGCGCCGGGTAACTGATGCAAATTGCCTGCGCCACCGTGTCGAACGGACCCCACGGCACGCCCAGCCGCCGCAAGACACTGACCACGCCAAAGTCGCCGATCCTGGCCATCGGTCCAAAGGTAAAGCTAGGCTGCTGCTGCAAGGCGCCGGGCTTCCCTGCCACCCACTCCACCAGCGCCTCACAACCGCTGTCTGCCGCGGCTGTCAACACGCGCCGCCAGTCCAGCGAGTGCCCTAGCTGCTCCATGTGCTGCGCCAAGTACTGCACCAGCCCCAGGTTGCCCTGCTCCGCCGCACGGCCCATAGCCCCCTGCACGTCCCGCCAATCGGCTCCTGCGCCTGCCCCCACCAGCAGCTGCACCACCTGCAGCAGCTGCCGTTTGCCGGCTGGCGTCCCATTAAGGCACCGGGCGGCTTCCAGGAATTCCCGCATGCCGACATCTTTGGCGAACACGTTCGCCTCGTGCACCAGCCACTGCGCCATGGCCACCGGGTCAGGACTGTGGCCGACTGCACAGTAGCACTGGTGGTCGAACGTGAACCCCGACGCCAGCAGCTCCTCCGCCAAGGGGACGCTCCCCAACGCCACTGCTGCCCGTACCATCACTTTGCTCTGCTCCTCCTTCTGCACGTCGCTGAGGACACCAGAGTGCCGCTGCAGCATGTAGCGCAACGTCCGCACATGGCCGACCTTGACATCGTGTGGTATGCGTGGCAGCTCCGTAACTATCACCTCCCGTGCACCCAGCAGCTCGACCCCCTGCTCCTCAAGCCACCGCACCCGGGCCACTCCCTCATCACTCCTGGCTGCGCCTACCACCAAGCGATCCCAGTAGCCTTGAAACTTGCCCATCAGGTCGCACCCAGCCTCGTCCACCAGCCACCGCACCACGCCCATTTCCGCGTGCTCCAGGGCGAGCCCGAGGACGTACGGGAAATCCAGCTTGTAGCGCAGCCCCCGCAGCCACCGCAGCCGGCCCAGGTCCCCCGAGCGTGCGGCAGCCATTGCGGTGCTGTCCTGAAGCCTGCAGCTGCCGCTACTCGCATGAAGAACCCACTCCAACTTGGCCACACCGTCAGGGGTCCTGGACCTTGCTGCCGCATCCAGGACCCCCTGGTCCAGGGCCGGGCGAGGGCGGCCGGCCCAGTCCACGGCACGCGCCCCGTCACCCTGCAGCGCCCCCCACACGCCCTGCAGCCCCGCCAGGTCGCAGTGCTCCGCTGCTGCCTGCAGCACGCGGCCGGGGTGCAGCAGGGCCGGGCAGTGGCGCAGCAGCCAGCCCAGCAGCTGCGGGTGGCCGGCCTCGCAAGCTACCTCGCCCGGGTCGGGTTTTGGGAGGAGGTCTGGATCTGCCCGCACGCCGTGACCGCTGACTAGCATCTCAGGGAGGACACTCTGCTGCAGCAGCGCCAGCGCCGCCTCCAGGTTGACCTCGCTCCCGCTGGCAGCTGCCGTGCTCATCAGCTGCAGCTTGTGCCGTGTGGGCAGCTGCCGCATGTGCTGCGGCCCTGCCTCCACGGCCCAGGGCAGGGCGTGAGGAGGAAGCGGCTGAGACAGGGACGCGGAATGGTGCTCCGCGTCGCTGAGGACAGCGGCTGCGTCCCGGCAAATGAAGCGTGCGGTGAGGTTGCGCTCGTTGGAGGGTAGGAAGGAGAAGGCGTGGGATAGGACAGCCGCCGGGAGGTGCTGCGGGCTGCGCGTTTGTGTGTCAGGCACCTCCATCGCTACCCCTGGATGGTGGCAGCTGCTGGAGTTGTCTAGAGGAGTTGGTTCCGCCAGTCAGGACACAGTCGTAGGTGGAACGTACCGGTAGCTGGGGAACCTGTGGGCACGTGGGTTCAAGGGGCGGGTTAAGCGGTGTGTCACGGCCTTCCAAAGCCCCGCGCAACCAGCGTTTTACGGAGTGCAGGCAAGGCGGCACGAGCGTTACTGACTGACCTAACAGGCGTTCTAGGCGGGGCGTGGAGCAGAGGGAGTTGGTGCACCCACAGGAGGATGTATAGGCAAGGCGACGGGCAAACTCCGCAGACACTACGACCATCACACGCGCAGCTGTCCACGCCAAAGCAACTACCCCATATGCATGTGCAAGCGACCTACGGACACAAGGTCTACTTGCCTTGGTGTGCGCTCAAACGAGACCCGCGCGGGCCTGAGTTCGGCCCCTTGCGACGTTGCGTTGCGCTTTCAATACGTATCACAGGCACGTTGCCCCTTCAAGCAGGACTGATAGCATATCAACACCATGTATCATGTTAAGCAGGTGTTGTCGACCCAACAAACCGAGCCCTAGTTGGGGCCCCTCATGCCACCGTGGGAACGCGCAATTGACAGAAAACTGCGTGTACCAAGCGATTTTATACTAGTTGGCCGCATACTCGCCCTCGCGCTTGTCCCATACTCGGTTTCGGAGACGGAGAAAGTCAGCTGTCTCTGTGAGCGAGTCATTATCTTGAGCTACAACGGCACACTATACTGTGACTGAATGCATCCCAGTTCACCTGCAGACGTATCGCGCCAGAGTGCCGTGCTTACTTGGCGAATGGAAGCCTCTCTGTCGCTCCTGACAACCAATTGCCCTGAGCTGCTTGAAGACATTGCTTCTTTCCTTCCAGCATCTCATATAGCATTTGGGCTGCGACCGGTGTGCAAGGACACTGCAGGACTCTTAAACGCGCCAGAATACAAGGCCGTTCGGCTCTCGCAGTCCTGCCCTGCGTTCGCCTTCCAGGCCCGGTGGGGATGCAAGTCGGCCTACGCGCAGCTGAAGCTCAGCCAGCGGCAGGAGCTGCTGGCCCTGGTGGCAGCCAGCGGCGATGTCGAAAACATGGACTGCGTCATGGCTCATGCGCCGGATTGCTGGAGCACAGCTACGTTAACGTCGACGGCCAGAGCAGGACATCGTGATGTCTTGCGAAGCATGGCAGCGAAGGGCGCCGTCATAGACGCACACGCCCTCGACGCAGCAGCGGGTACGGGCTGAGGGGCTCAAATGGTTGTAGTACTGATGAGTATTCACCGTTTCACCCAGGACCCAGCCCTTTCGGGCGCCCACCTGCAGACATATAGTCACCTTGAGTACTTGCTACGCTGCTTAACCACTTACTACGCTGCGTTTGTAAACCCCTGGCCTTCCTGCTTTGCACCACTCCTCCACCGGGCCCGCCTCCTTTGACTCCCCACTCCGGTCCTCGGATTACTGTGTGCCGCCCAGGTGTGGGCAATTTGGAGCTGTGCCAGCACCTCCTCAGCACCTACGACACGGCCAAGCCCAGCAGCAGCACCCTGGAGGCCGCAGCCGGCGGAGGCCACCTGCACGTGGTGCAGTGGCTACTGCAGGAGGCCAACTGCCCCTGGAGCACCAAGGCTGTGCACAGGGCCGCAGCTGGGGGCCACACGCAGCTGCTGGCCTGGCTGCTGCAGCAGCCCCAGCTACGCAGCGACACAAACGCACGGACGTGGGACCTCGTGTTAGAGGGTGCAGCTGCGGGCTGCGACCTGGACACCTTCCGGCAGCTACACGAGGAGCCGTGGCCCCCTGGGCCGCGCAACACCGACGCCGCCGGCGCCGCTGGCGTGCTGCGGTACATCCCACCGCAGCACGTGTGGCAAAACATGGTGCAGGAAGCTGCCGCAGCTGCACGCCCGACTGGCAGGCCAAAGTGGCGCTGCTGCTCCAGGCGCCGCAGCACGACTCCTGGAGCGAGCTGGTGTGGCATCCGTACATGGCCGCCACGCGTCCGGACGCTGAGGCGCGGCTGCGGTGGCTGCACGCCCAAGGCATGCCCATACACAACGCCCTGTACCACGTGTGCCAGGACCCCGACTCAAGTGTGGGGGCGGTGCGGCTGGCGCTGGAGCACGTCACGGTGGGCCTGGGCGCCTGGAACACGGAAGCAGCCTGCAGCACGGGTCGCGTGGACATCCTGGAGGCCGTCCACGCCGCCGGCTGCCCCTTCCCAGACTGCGCCATGCTTAGAGCGGCAGGGGCGGGCCACCTGCCCGTCGTGCAGTGGCTGCGGGAGCACCTGCCCGCGGAGCAGCGCCGGCTGACGGGGGAGGTGTTCGCAGCGGCTGCGGGGTCGGGCAACCTGAGCCTGCTGTGGTGGCTGAGCATGCAGGAGGAAGCGGTCGCCTGCCCCCAGGCGTATAACGCTGCTGCGGCTGCGGGCAGCGTGGAGGTGATACAGTGGCTGTTCGCTCTGGGGGTGCAGTTCCCGGTGAGCACGATGTACGGCAGTTCACTTGCTATGTGAGGTACAGTCTTGTGGGCCCGTACTGGATTAGCATGTGGACTGCGTAGTATGAGGATGAGTTGGGAATCCGGCCTAAGCGCCTCTTGGACGGAATAAGCGGCAGGAACAGCAGGCGTGGGATTCAATCACCAGTCACTAGCATGCACGCCCGGAAGCAGACAGCTTAATGCGTAGGGCCGGTCCAGCGCAAGCTGACGGTGACTCCAGCTCACGTGTTGAGCGTTGTCCCCCATTGTTTGCGTAAAGTAGCAGTTTACCAACCGCTTCTGCTCCGTGCCGGGGCCTACTCCGCCCTTGCTGCGGACGCACTGATTGGTCCCCACTCCCTGTGCCATGCACCAACCCCACCCGTGCCCTCCCCTGCCCTGACCCGACAACAGAACAACGGCGCTCCCTATCTTGCCGCTGCCCGACACGGCGACGTGCTCGCCATGCGGACCCTGGCGTCGCTGGGGTGCCCCTGGGGGCGCCCCGGGCGTGTGTTTGCGCGTGCCATCTGGGCTAGGAAGGGCACTGTGAGCATGTGGCACCTTCAGATGCTGCTGAGCTGCGGCTGTCCGGTGGTGTGGTGCAGCGCCCTGAGCGCAGCCAAGCTCAGGGGAGAGCCGGGGGTGGAGGCATGGCTGCGAGGGCTGTGGGAGGAGGGCAGGCGGGCAGCTGCGGAGAGGCGGGGGAGGGCGGGGAAGCTGTGAGGTGTGGCCTGCGTGGGGAGGTTACGGTATGTGCTTGGATGGCATTGGGTGGCAGAAGGCAAGCATGTAGGTCCCTGGTACACGTGAAAGCGACGACATACCAGTGAGGGGGCCGAATTTGTGGTTGGAGGTGCAGAGGCTGGTGGGTTCGGCGAGAGGCATGAGTGGAGTTGCTAGCGTTGAAAGTAAACTTCTTCTTTGGTAAGGGTAGGTGCAGATGTCCAGGTTGATGCATTGCATGAATTATGAGTGAGGTGAACTTCAGGCTGTCTGCACCTGGGTTGGCGTGGCTCCATTGTCACGGCACCCAGCCTCGCCACTTGCCTGCGTTGGAGTGTGTGGCTGGAGGGGAGGTGGGAGGGGCGGCGGGGAAGGCCTGGTGCAGGGCAGCATGCGGCCGTCGGTGAAGGGCTGGGAGGAGGTGCTGCACTCTTAACACACACATGCGCAGCAGTGGCTGCAGCAGCGGCATCGGGGTACGGCAAGGCAGGGCAACATAGGAGGCTCGGGAGTGATGAGCGGGGGGAGGGGCACGGGGCGTACACCCACCATGGGGCGCACAAGCAAGGGGCTGGCGGGGGTGGCGGCTAGGCGAGCATGTTTGGCACGACCCGCCCGGCACGTGGCATGGCACGGGGGCAGCCTCTGGAGGGCAGGCGGGGTCCCGGCCAGCAGGGCCCGGCGGGGTCCGCAGCAGCTGGTGCGAGCTCTGACCCTGAAGCTGCTTCCGAGGCCAGGGCATCGGTGGGCCAGGGCATCGGTGGGCACGGTAACAGCACGGGGTAGTAAAGTGGTAGCGGTAGCGGTCAGGAAGACTGGGGCGGCGGCAGTGTACGCTGGGCCGTTGCCGGTGCTGACAAGCTTGCGCTCGGGGCCCATGTGTCTTAGCCCCAGCCCCCCAGGAGTTAATCCACATCCATGCCCTGCGGACACACGACTTGCTGGTCATGCATTGCGGCGTGGTGCCGTGAGAAGCCCGAGTACCCGCTGTGTCGCTCGAGGCTGCGGCTGTAGCAGCTGGTGTGCGTGTACGATATCGACTGGAGGTTTGGCGGTTGACTGCGTGGCAAATCGAAGGCAAACGGCGGTGGCCATGCTGGCTGGTGAAACTGAATGTCGAAAGCCTCTCCTTATCAGTACGTATAGCATGTAAGGGGATGACGCACGGAGGTTTCAGGACGGTGTCTGTGGCACTGCTCTGGAGAGTATGTGCCAGGCTGCCGATGCAACGTGTATGCCTAGCGGCTGATACGGTCCGGGTGCTGATGTACTTTTGGTGGCATGGGTCGTGACACTGGGTCCGAGATGCGTTGATGCCATCAGCTTGCGCAGCGTTGATGACGCGGTACTGGTCAGGGGTCCCTGGTTGAGACACGCCCCACACACCTTCTGACAAGGGAACTGTTGCCAACCCCTTTGGAAACGCCCGGCCAGGAGTCCTGGCGTCCTGCCCCTTAGTGTTCGGTCACTAAGGTCATGAAGGGACCCAGCATGCTGACTCGTCACCAAGGTCACATGCCCTCAGGCCCCCTCGGCCCTCCTGACTCCTAACGGTCCAGACGCGCATGACCGCATGTGCATATAGCAGCTAGCAAGAATGGCGTCCTGCACCTCTGGCGGTATGCACATCGCGGCCCTATTTATCAAAGTCACATTGATCAGTTCCGTACCGGCACTGCATCCAGTTGTGCAAGGGTGCAAACACATTTTCTGTTCACAAGGACGACGGGTTTGCAAGGATCCACAGTTGCTACAGCTACGGTTTACCAAAGGGGCTTGCTTCACGCTGCAGCACTCAGCCTCCATGCAGTGTGCCGCCCCAACAGCGCTCCATGTATGCACATAGCGCGCAACCCCCGCCCAACCAGCAACTTCGCCTCACGGCGGCAAATCGCATCACGTACCGTACCCCACATCAACGCACGCCAGTCCGGCAAGGCCATCCACAACCTGATACACCAGTACGGCAGTACCATCCCACCTCGACCGAGCACCCCATGTAGTGCCACCGCTTCCCCACTACCGTACCAGCGCCATGCGCCCTCACCACAGGCATGGCTTCGCAAAACCAAGGGAGGTCAGCTAACCGGCGAGCCAAGGGGAGCCTCCCCTGGTAAAGCCTGGCTCCAATGGCCTGCCCAGCATCACGATACGAGCCACCGTAAGCCTCTGTTGCGGCGTGTAGGCACCCGTCCTGCCCTTTCATCTAACGCGCGTCCTCCATTCAGCATTTGGGCCCTCCATCCGGCCGCGATCGGTTGCCGTGGTTGCGCGCCGAGCCTGCACGTGGAAGGAGGAGCACAGGAGGTGGTAGGGTGGCTGCCTGATGCACGGGGCGTCTTGCTAGGTCAAGTCGTCTCTTGGCGGTGCGGCCAGCACTGACCAGCAACTACGGCCGCGGCCGTGGGTGCCAACTGAGCCTCCGGCCAAAGAGGCAGTATGGCTGCGCGATGCACGGGCATCTGCAGGGCGGATCTATGCAGTGCGGCCAGAGACGGCTGCGATGGCCGCGGGTGCCAATGGAGCCGCGGGGCAATCGCATATGGGCGGAGGCTTTCAGTGTGGGCAGCGCGAGGGACTGCTCTCTTAGGCCTGCCATGTACCACGTGCCTGATGCAGGTCCGGCGTTCGTCCTAGTGTCCTATGTGTCGTTTGGGTTTAAAACCAAGCCAAAGGAGGTGCAATGCACGCGGTGGGGCACGTGCTAAAGCCTTACGTTGCACTCCTTATTAGCCTATGTACCATACGGAAGCCATGCCACGAGACACGCACTGCGGACTCACGTTGTGTCGGATTGTCGGGCTGCTTGGAGCCCTTGTCCGTCGTGACAGTCCTTGGGTGCCGCACTGCACCTGCATGCGGTTTGGAAGGACAATGAACTTGAATGATCCAAGACACCGACGGACAAACAACAATTTCCTTGAGCTGACAGGCACGGGGCCTAGACTTGCCTTCCTGTCCTCCACCTTGCCCTCCCAACGTAGTATGGCATGAAGTGCGTGCGTGGTGATCGCAGAGCCCTTCCAACACAACCGGTTACCACCGTACACCAGTAGGAAAGCAAGCAACGTGTCGCAAACCCAGCACACAGAGACACAGCCCGCAGTGGCAGGTCCCGTCCCGCTCATTAATAGCCCACTTATGACTGCACCCCATGCAACAGCGCAAAGCCAGCCCTACCTGCTGCTGCTGCTGCTGCTGCGGGCCGCCTCTCCGCCGCCGCGGCCCGCAGCCGCGCCCCCGTACCTGCGTCCAGCTGCCCATCCCCCACCGCCGCCCCCACCACCGCGTCAAAGAACTCCCTCCTGCCCAGCGGCGCCCCCTGCTCCGCCATCCACCGCAGCACCGGCGCCGGGTACTTGGTGTTGACCGCCTGCGCAAGCGTATTGTTCGGATCCCACCGCGCGCCCAGCCGCCGCAGGACGTTGAGCGCTCCGAAATGGCCAAGCTCGGCCATTGCTCCGAAACGAAAGCTAGGCTGCTGCTGCAAGGCGCCGGGCTTCCCTGCCACCCACTCCACCAGTCCCTCACAACCGTTGTCTGCCGCGGCCTCAAGCACGTCCGGCCAGTCCGGCTGGCGCCCTAGCTGTTGCTCCATGTGCTGTGCCAAGTACTGCACCAGCCCCAGGTTGCCCTGCTCCGCCGCACGCTCCATGGCCCACTGCACACGCCACCCATCGGCCCCTGCGCCTGCCCCCACCAGCAGCTGCACCACCTGCAGCAGCTGCCGGTGGCCGCCTGGCGTGCCATTAAGGCAGCGGGCGGCTTCAAGGAAATCCCGCAGGTTGACATACTTGGCGGACACTTTCGCCTTGTGCGCCAGCCATCGCGTCATCGCCACCGGGTCAGGACTGTGGCCGACTGCGCAGTAGCACTGGTGGTCGAACACAAACCCTGACGCCAGCAGCTCCTCCGCCAAGGGGACGCTCCCCAACGCCACTGCTGCCCGTACCATCACCCAGCTCTGCTCCTCCTTCTGCTCCTCGCTGAGGATGCCAGGGTACCGCTGCATCATGTAGCGCAACGTCCGCACATGGCCGACCTTGACATCGTCCAGGATACGTGGCAGCTCCTCGACTATCACCTCCCGTGCACCCCTCAGCCCCACCCCCTGCTCCTCAAGCCACCGCACCCGGGCCAGACACTCCGCACTCCTGGCCGCGCCTACCACCAAGCGATCCCAGTAGCCTTGAAACTTGCCCAGAAGGTCGCACGCAGCCTCGTCCACCAGCCACCGCACCACGCCCATGTCCGCGTGCTCTAGGGCGTTCACGAGGACATACGGGAAATCCAGCCGGCAGCCCCGCCCCCGCAGCCACCGCAGCCGGCCCAGGTCCCCCGAGCGTGCGGCAGCAATTGCGGTGCTCTCCTGAAGCCTGCCCCAGCTGCTTCTCGTAGCCAGAATCCACTCCATTTTAGCCACAGCGTCAGGGGTGCGGGACCTTGCCGCTGCATCTAGGACCCCCTGGTCTAGGGCCGGCCATCCTCGCCCCGCCCAGTCCACGGCATGCGCCCCGTCACCCCGCAGCACCCCCCACACGCCCTGCAGCCCCGCCAGGTCGCAGTGCTCCGCTGCTGCCTGCAGCACGCGGCCGGGGTGCAGCAGGGCCGGACAGTGGCACAGCAGCCAGCCCAGCAGCTGCGGGTGGCCGGCCTTGCAAGCTACCTCACCAGGGTCGGCTTGTGGGAGGATACTGGGGTAGGTGCCCCATCTGCCGGAGATTAGCCTCTCAGGGAAGACGCTCGGCTGCAGTAGCGCAAGCGTCACCTCCAGGTTGGCCTGGCTCCCGCTGGCGGCAGCTGTGCTCAGCAGCTGCAGCTTGTGCCGTGTAGGCAGCTGCCGCACGTGCTGCTGCCCGGCCTCCACGGCCCAGGGCAGGGCGTGAGGGGGCAGCGGCTGGGACAGCATCGCGGAGCATTGCTCCGCGTCGCTGAGGGCCGCAGCTGTGTCCCGGCAAATGAAACGCGCAGTGAAGGTGCGCTCGTTGGGGGGTAGGAAGGAGAAGGCGTGCGACAACACAGCAGCCGGGAGGTGCTGCAGGCTGCGCGTCGGTGTATCAGGCTCCACCATGGCAACTCTGGATTGTGTCAGATGCTGGGGTTGGATGGAGGCGTCGTTCCCTCTCCAGTACACAGACCGCGGCAGCAGGCAGGAGGCAGCTGCGTGCGACCTGCGGGGCACGTGGGTTGAGGGGTTGGTTAAGTCTTCAGTGGCGGTTCAGGGCCTTCGACAGCCGAGCACGGTCAGGCCTGTACAACAGCAATTACGTAGCGCATACAGTGCGGCATGAACCTCACATATCGTGCTACCGGGCCCTCAAGGCGGGAAGCGGAATGCAGGGGCCACCGAAGACGACGACCAGCACACGCACGGCTAGTTATACCGGTATGCGTTTGCGGATAGACATTAAATCAGCCCTGCACCTTACCTAGGTGTAGTAACTGTGAAATGGCGGCAGGCTGAACGCAAAGCTGAGCCGTGTTGACATGCAGCCGCGTTGCGGCCCGGTAATCGCAACAACGCAATGCCTACTTAATGGCTGAGGAAACAAAATTTGGATGCTCGCGTACACGTCTTGGCGGTCCGCGCGGTCCTGGCCGCTTTGGCGTAATGGCGCAGAACTGTTGTTTTTCTTATGGAGCAGCAGCTGTCTGACTGTCTACGCGCAATAGATGGCAGGCAACCCACGGCAGATGTGTTAGGGCCAACATGTTGGGCCGACTGCTGCCAAGCGACTGCTGCCAAAAGCTGGGAAAATGGGCTGATCACTCTTGCCCAGGGGCTTCTGATCAATAAGTGATCGATAAGATCAGCCCAAAAACGGTTGCGGGACCTTGCTGTGGGGTAGGTTTGGAATGACCCACGGTACCAACTGACCGCTTTTGGCTGAATGGGCCACCAGGGCCCCACATATTCGCGGTAAAGTTGTTCCAGCATTAAAGTATGTCATCACAATGTGTTCCTGGTGTCTATCGGGCTGGTTGGTTATAGCTTCTACAGGTCTGGTTTCGCGCCATGCTGTCGGGTGACTTCCTTTGTTTCGCTCCCATAGGGTTCGGATGTGCGCGCGATATCCCTTCACTGCACTATCAGAGTAAGTGATGAGACTCCCACAACGTGTCACCGTTGCTGGCACCCCGGAGCGAGACATGCACGCACATGTCGCAGCTCCAGAGCACCTGTGGTGCGAGTGAGGGCCCCGGAGAGCCTCGACAGTGACGGCTTATGATAAATGAAGTTATTGGGCGCCAGGCGGAGACGTCTCTTGCTTGTACTCAAACGCTTGGCCCGAGACCCCTCAACTGTCTCGCTTGCCCGAAGGGATGCCGTTAGGTGCACAGCGAAATCCGTTCACTGTGACCATTTTCACTATAGTGAAGCAACTGATGAGCTTTGCAAGTCTGCCGTTGCAATGTGTGTGCGTTCGGGCGTTGGTGTTTGGGCGTTGTGTCGGTTGCTGGCACGCGGGTACGGCCGACGGCGACGGCTTCACGGTGTGCGTACCCGACAAACGTACCAGACGCCCGACGCCCGACGTACCTGTCGACAGCAAGAATATACACCCTGTGACTCCCTTTACGCTGCATACTCGAAAACGCTGATCGCTGCATGTACTCATAAACTCCAGTTCCCGTGTACTCACTCTCCCCAGTTTCAGCCCCCTCCCCCTCTCGAGACACTGAGGCTGTTTCGGCCTATACCTTGAGTTCTAAGGGCGGCGCCACCCCCAAT
>VFQN01001001.1_pt1 | contig 49990 bp, 65 predicted proteins | sample 3512371 | NCBI WGS metagenome assembly VFQN01 (sample SAMN10412370, study PRJNA504923) | tailings metagenome | isolation source: Replicate 2 from Balatoc abandoned mine | place: Philippines: Itogon, Benguet | collected 2017-08-28
GGCGGCTGAAGTGCGGGGGGAGCGGCTCGTAGGCGGTGCGCAGGATCTTGAACTGGGGGCGGACAGGAGCGGGCGATGCAGGTGCGGGACGTTTCCGATGTACGGCGGGGAAGACAGTGTCGTGAGACACAGGGGCTCGGCCGTGAGAGGTGTGAGACCAGGGGTATGTGACCAGCAAGTACATCTCATGGCACAGAATAACGGGGTGCGCATACCGTGAGCCCCCCGCCCCACCATGAGCTGCGGCAGCCCCATGGCCTGGAAGGCGCGCCGCCACCTCGTACAGCACGAAGCCCAGGGACCAGATGTCTTGGCGTGGGGGAGGGGAAAGGGTAGCGGGCGGTTGAGGGAGTTCAGATGCCGCAGCGCACGTGGAGGGCGGCCGGCAGAGTCAGGAGCGGGGTCAGCGGCCAGGCAAGCGGGCAGCATGGACGGGGCGAACAATTGCAATTGTCGCCATTGCAGGGGAGTTTCATTGCACCTGGCCTCACCTGACGCGTACGTATAGGGGCGGCTGGCCAGGCACTCGGGGCTCATGTAGTACGGTGTCCTGCAGCGGGCGGGAGGGGATATGCATGCTGGCTGTAGACACGTGGCAGTTTGTGCAGCAGCAGCCACCAACCCAAACTGCCTTCTCTACTCACAGACTAGGCGAGTGGCTCCATGCAAACATGCCCGAGTAACTATAACATGTGCGCGCTGACGTGTTGATGGCCGCCTACCACACTAGGGGGCCCGCCTCTCCATCCCATCCCGACCGCCCGGCTCTCCACCAGATCCTCAGAACCACCCGCTCCCTACCCCAGGCACGTGATGGCCAGCTCGTGCGTGCAGTGGTGCTGTTGGCAGGCTTGCAGTCCAGCCGCTTCACCACCACCCTCGCGCTGCCCAGCACCACCAGCCCCTGCTGCGCCTGGCCCCGCCCCTGCTCCCCGCCCCCGCCCTCGCCCCCGCCCCTGCCCTTCCTCTGCCTGCCCCTGCCCCTGGCCCTGCGGCGCCGGCGCCATGATGCGCTGCTTGGCCAGGTACACGGTGGCGAAGGAGCCGCTGCCCAGCACCCTCTCCAGCACGAAGGCGTCGGGGTCCAGGGGCGCAGCCTGCGGTGCGGGTGCGCCAGCAGGCATCTGCGGCTGGCGGCCGGCGCGGGCCTTGCGGCGCGCCTTCTTGCCTCTTGCCACCGTCTGCGGAGCGCGAAGAGGGCGTTGGGGGGATGGTGAGGGCGGATGGGGCGGCGGAGGGGCCGTCGGGGGTGCGCTGCACGGTGGACGCCATGCTGCTGCTGCCACCCTCGCTGTCGGCCTCGGGGATGATGCTGAGGGCGCGGGTCACGGCAGGGGGCCCAGGGACCGCCTCCGCTTCGCCGCCGCCTGCCCCTGCGGAGTCGGTAGCGTCGGGACCACTACTGCCTTCACCGGCCGCACCCTTGGCCCGCCCCGACCTCTTGGCGCTGCCCTGCTTCTTCACCTTGCCACTGCCACTGCCTCGCTTGCTGCCCTTGCCGCCCTTGCTGCGCGACCCGCTGCCGCCCTCGCCGCCCGCCTCCGCCCCCTCGCCCGCACCCCCCGACAGCTCCCGGCTGGACGGCCTGCTGCCGGCAGAGCTGCGTGGCCGCTCGCCGTCCCTGCTGGCCCGCACCGCACCGCCCCACGGCGCCGCCCCACGGCCCGGGGTGTCCGGAAACGCCCCGGCCCCGCCGGTGGTGCTGCCCGTGCTGCTGATTACCGCTGCCCGCCTGCCCTCGCGCGACTTGGGTGTCGCGGGAACCGACCCTTGCCCAGCAGTGAGGTACGCAACTGACCCAGATCACATGCGGCCCGGCGTGGGGGGCTCCAGGGGGCCAGCATGTGCCTGTGAGCTGCATGGGTGGAGGGGGTGGAGGCCGCACCCCCGAGCGGCCGCCTGTCGGGCCGCTGCCGCCGCCGCGTTGGTCAGACCCCGGGCCGCCATGGGGAGTGCGGGCTTGCGGGGCAGGGTGTGGAAGTGGGCCGAGGGGCTGCGGGATGCGGCGCCAGTGCCCCCGCCAGCGCTGACCACGGGTGTGCTGCACCGCACGTCGACCCCGGCAGCTGCCAGCCCCGAGACGCCCAGCACGGCTTCTTGGCAAGATGTTTGTATAGAGCTTTAGAGTATAGAGTCTGCAGTCGGGGCCGAGCTCGCCATACCTCCCCGGACTTTCCCGCGCCCTAAGACAGGGTTTCCGCCCAGCAGGAAAGAAGTTTTGGCCCCCTGATAGTAAGCGGGTGTTTTGGGTTTAGGGATCCTCACAGTTTAGGTCCCCGAATGGTTCGGTCCCCGATGAAAGTAGACAGCATACCCCAACCTATGCATACATGAAAAGAATGTGGTTAAGTTGCAACGTGAGGACAAGCTTTGAGGCAGCTTTGGACAGCAAAAAAGCAGGTGTCGTACGAAATGGGAACCGACTTGCCCTTGGGTCGCCACCCCGGCGCGATGAAAGGAAGTTTATTCTCAAACCCGCCATAACTGCAAAGTTGCGCCTCCTTAAGCACAAAGCAAACAGTCTTTGGCTTTGGGCGTTTGCTCGACCTTACGAACCTTCTCGTTTGGCAGTTATCATGATTCCGCAAGGTGTTAAGGATGAACTTAGACGGATAGACGCACGGATAGACAAGGTCAGAAAGGAGTCTGGGGTGAAAAGCGACGCCTTCCTACCCCTTGTGCTCGAACGAGAAGCGGTCCTGCGGCGCGCCTTACTCGAACGCTGTAAGTTCCTATTTGCCCTGCTGCAGAGCATTGTCAACGGGCTGGGGAGAAGCTCATGCTGCTGCTTAAAATACCTGCCAAAACTAGGGTTAAGGCCAGTAGAAGCCAGTGTCATCTCTTAGGCCTTCCGCACTTTCCAACGGACACAACAAGGCCACATAATACATGAGGTGCTTATGCATGGTGTCCCTTGCAGACCAAGATCCCTTCTGCCTTACCGAGCTCATCCGATGGATGGACGAGGCCTTTTCGTTTGGGCGGAGTGGAGAGCACCTGAAGTCCAATTAACGCGCAGGTCAGTGGGACTGCTTGTGCAGTGTTCGCAACATCTTGCCGGTGCACCTGTGCTTGGCGGTGGCTTCGGCCTTCTTCAACAGCGCGCTGGTCGACATGCTGTCATTTAAGGGACGTTGAAGTCATTGTCATACGTACCTAAAGTGCTGCATTGTTATGCCTCGTGTGTTTACTAGCTAACCAACGTGTACCTTGCAGGCTGGTCGAAGGTGCTGGGACTACGTCCTGGTGCTGGGACTACGGTTCCCCGTCTGAACCGTCGGCTTCTGCATCAGTCTGATCGGTGCGAGTCAGGACAACGGGATGGCGGTGGCTGCGGGCATGGCCTCCAAGGCGAGCGGTTCGTGCACCTGGCGGGAGGGGCCTGGTGGTAGTCTGTGGCCCCTGCCTAGGCATGGGTCTTCTGGACCAGGAGCCACATGAGCGGCTTAGGGCTTTCTTGCCGTTGAGGGTTTTTGCGGCAAGGGTCACTGGCGACAATTGGTGCTTGCTGTGCTGAGGCTGGCAGTGACAGGGGTTGATGACCAGCCAGCATGCAGGAGAGCAGGAGAGTGTGTTGCACGATGCGGTCAGGGGAGGTACGAACGCAGGAGCAGATGGCTGTCCATGTCGTCTCCCTCCCCTTTTTCCGGGTAGCGGGCCACTGCTGTGACACTGGTGCACCTGTCGGTGTGGCTGCGTGGCGCTGAATGAGGCGGACACGGGAGGGCCAGGCCCTCACTCTTGCGGTGCACCAGACCCTGGCCTTGTGGTGCACCATCAGGCGGCAATTTTGCATTCTGTACCCTGTCCTGCAGGTTGTTCGAAGGGTAAAATGACAGTGCCTACAGTATGCGTTGTTTAACGGCCCGGACTTTTGCTGGCCCAGAACGATTCCCCGCTCCACAAAAGGGGGGCGGCCACCACATGCAGCGGGGGCATCGCCAGCCTGGAGGTCCACCAGGGGAGAGCTCCTTGACCGCCTGACTTCAGTGCGCAGATGCTTCCGGGGCAGGCCCAACCTGGAAGCCTACACAACCGACTCGCCTGCGTGCTCCCCTCTGAGCAGTAGCGGAGACAGGAGGGGCGATATATTTGCAGCCGAGGGGTTGCTGTGATGCGCCCTGGTAAAGGCCAGCATGGGGCCTTGGGCTGCTGGCGGCCTTAGACCGTGCAGGCGGAGTGGTACGGTAGGTTGGAAATTGGGCCGCTGGAAACTGTAGGACCGCCGCCACGACAACGCCACCACGCCCATAGCCACTCAACCGCAAATCGTTTGCAGTTAGCACCTGGGTCGCTGGGTGGCCAATGGACTGACGTCAGGGTTGGCGTGTCCCCGAGCCGCAGCCCAGCGCAGCCCCCTGAGCACAACCCCGATTGGGGAAGCCGCTGAGGAACGTGCCCTTACTAGCGGCGCAGCAAGCTTGCCTTGTTACATACGGTCCTCGCTGTATTCTTCTCAATCACAGTACGAGCACAGTACAAAACGTCACGTACACCTAGTGAGCGCACATTCCCCGCCCCAGCGTTCCGTCAAGGGTGACGCACTAGTCTTGCGCCAGATGCGCAGGGGTCTGGCCGCACACCCCACACGACCTTCCGTCAGACACTAGGCCACCGTGCAGCACGGGGCGCCCCCACTCGTGTCACCCACGCCAATCGACTGCCGTGGACTCATGGTCCCAGCATGCACCATGCACGCGATGCCCAACATGCACGCACACGCACACAATCGCGAATTTTGAAGTCAAGATGGGGAAGACAAAACGTATCATGCGGTCACAGTGAAGCATGGAATGCGAAAGCACCGCCTGCCTATGCCGGCAATCTCTAGGGTTCCTACAACCAACATGTATGCCAGCCCAACAGAAAACTCCATGCTCCTTGCAGCTGACCACGCCCGGTCCGAATGACATGCGAGGCCCTGCCACACGGCCTCCTCAAGTGGGGTTGAAATAATGTGAGCCATGCAACGCAGAGGGCCCCCATTGAATGCACGTCACCCTGCAGCCCGCTCCCCCGGCCGTGAGGCGCACCACCGTAGCGTCGCCCCTGTGCCGCCAAGGCAAACGTGCAACTCAAGTACAACCGCACAGCTAGCTACCAACACAAACGAACGCACAATGGATCATCCGGCTGCTGCATCAATGGGATACGTCTCTCGTACTAAGAATGGTATGCGGTACGCGCCGCCGGTCCCCAGGGCCACACAGGGTATCAGGGCAGCACGCAACTACTGAGTACGCGCTGCCCCCCTCACCCCCGGCTTGCCCGGCACCGTCCAGCCCCGGCCACCCGGTCCCAGCGACGCGGCGTGCACTCCTCCTCTAGGTCACTCGCACAGCAAAGAGGTCGCTCTGTTCTTCAACCGGATAATGAAACGACATGCGGACACCGCACGCCCACCACCTCTGCAAGGAGGATGCTGAACGGCTTCTCCCCAAAATGCAACTGCCCCACCCCGCCCCATTCCATTCCTGCCTACCTTGGCATGTGGCCTTGGCATGTGGCCGTGCCCCAGGCCTCCCTCATCGCGAACCCGGGATCCGCCAACAGGGGCCCTTCGCCCACCCCACTCCTACGGAGGCGTGGGGACGCTGCTTGGCGCCTGCCGCCCGGAGCACCCCCGCACCTACTGCACCTCCCACCCGCCCACCTTCCTTTCCCACCCCCCTATGCACGCCTCCCCAGTCGCCTCCTTCCACCCCCACCCCTGCCTCCCTCAACCTCCGCATCCGCCTTTCCCCACCCTGCCACCTCCCCCTCACGACGCCAGCCCCTCCAGCTCCGCCGCCAGCTGCCCGTCCAGCTCCACCTCCCACGACCTGTACGCCTGGCGCAGCCCCGCAGCCGTGTCGCCGTCAATGTCCTCCGCGCTCCAGCACAGCGCCAGGCTGGCCTGCTGCTGCGTCAGCCACGCGGGCCCGGGGCAGCAGTTGGCCCGCGCCAGCGCCAGCACCAGCTTGGCGTGCCCGATGCAGTCGAACAGCGCGAACTTGGAGGCGGCCGTGTCCGCCACCAGCTGCAGCTGCCGCTGCTGCTGCCCCAGCCACGCGCGGTCGCCGCACACCGCCACCACGCTCTCCACCACCGCCACCAGCTCGTGCGACCGCGCGTCCGGCAGCGCGGCGCAGAAGGCCGCCAGCATACCCGCCAGCCAGCCAGTGGGCGCCACGCAGCCCAGCTTGGCCAGCGCGGTGAGCGTGTCGGCGATGTGGCTGGGCCGGTAGTCGGACTGGCGGCGGGCCGAGGCGGAGAAGTAGGCGGCCAGCCAGCGGGCGGACGGCCGCGCGTCCCAGCACGCCAGCGCCCACACCAGCTCGGTCAGCGCGCGGTGGCGCAGGTGCGGCAGCTTTGGGGCGCTCACCTCCACGAACTCGCGCAGCCAGCTGCGGCGCGGCAGGGGGTGGCAGCGGACAGCAAGCAAGGGCGGTGTCGCCAAGCAGGCGGCGGTGCGCAGTGCAGGAATGGACAACGAGGGCGAACAGTATGCTTAGCTGGTGCTCATCAGGTGGGAGCAGCGCGTCCAGAGCTGGTCCCGGCAGGATGGAGGAGCAGAGGAGTTGACTTGTCTTCTGCACGCGTCCGCTCGACTGGAACATGCAGGCTCGTGAGAGGACAAACAACTACAGAAGGAGCCCGTCTCGGTTGCGGCTTAGGGACTCGTCGCCGCTTGGGGGTGTGCTTGCCGACCGGGTGAGGATTTGGCGGAGGGGATGCGCGTTCAGGGAATCGCGCTGTGTCTTACAGACAGAGACGCTCTAGCTGCTGTATCTGTAGCTGCTATAGCTATGCTCATTAAATGATTGGGAGGCAGCGGTCCAGTCTGTTGTTTCGGGTTATGCCGGGCCCTCTCCAGTCGCCGCGCAGGCGACGCTGTCCGGCTGACCTGCGATATCCGGTGTCAACCGGAGCGCAGAAGCACCTCTCCACAAGCCCTGCCGCCCACTGCACACATTACTGCACTTGACAGCACCCCGCTTCCCTGCACCACCACCAACCGCACGCCTCCTCGCCTCCCACGGCTCCCCGCCCACCTGCGCGGCGGCACGCAGTCCACCCTGGACAGCGACCACAGCAGGCGCGAGAAGTCTGCGTGGCTCAGCGCCGCCGGCTCCGCTGCCAGCCTGTCCTTGAGCACGGCGTAGTAGTCCATCATGAAGGGCCGCGGCGGCATGTGGCTGAGGCACATGGCGCTGTGCAGCAGCGACACCAGGTCGCCCGGGGAGCCCGACCGCAGGCCCGGCTGCAGCGCGGCCAGCAGCGCGGCCAGGCGCTCGTCGGGCAGGCGGTAGTTGTGCGTGATGTAGTAGCGCGCCAGGCAGGTCAGCGTGGTGGCACCGTCAGCCACGCTGTGGCTGCGGGACAGCTGCGCCAGGGAGGCGGCAACCAGCTGGTCCATCAGCCACACCTGGGGAGGGGGGTGGCAGAGGCAGCAGGAGCAGGCGGAGTGAACAAAAAACAGAAAGGGCCCCTCTGAAGGCACTACGACCCGCTGCAAGACGAATGGCCTAGCGTGGCAGGAAGCCACACCACCCACAAGAAGGTAAATTAGACAATCACCTCGACAATGACCCCGAACGCCTTGCGCTACAGAACACGATACCGCCGTTGGGTGCTCAACCCCGTGCGCGCTCGGGCTGAGCTTTTGGGCACCGCCTGAACCCTCATTACCACCACTCCCCATACCCTCCTGATCCCCGCCTGCTCCATAACGCCTCGCGCACCGCACCTCGCACGCCCCGCACCCTCAAGTTCCCACCCGTCCTCCTCCCGCCCCCCTGCCCGCCTCCCCCTCCCCCGTCCCCCCACCCTGCACGCCCCCTGCCCCACCTCGGGCATGAGGTCGAACTTGGCCAGCCCCCACATGAGGTTGGCCAGGTCCCCCCCGCTGAACGCCTCCAGCTGCCGCTCCACCGCGCCGTAGTAGCCGGACAGCCACGAGCCGCACGGCTGCACGCCCGCCGTGCCCACCGCCCACAGCAGGTTGGCCAGCGCCTTGGTGGCCAGGCCGCCCAGCCGCGGCTCCACCGCCGACAGCAGCGTGCGGAACACGGCCGGCCCCACAGCCACGTGCGTCGACAGCTTGGCGAAGCCTACCGCCACGGTGACCAGGCCGTTGGAGTCGAACTCGCGCAGGCGGATTCGAACCAGGGACTCCAGGCTGGACACCAGGGAGGACAGCTCGGCGGCGTCCTGGGTCGACAGCTGCGCCCGGGAGGCGCCCGGGCCGCCGGGGGTGGCCACGGGCAGGGTGGCGCGCTGCACCGCCCTGGGCAGGCCTGCCAGGATGGCCACCAGGCATATGGAGTCCACCAGGCGGCCGCCCGCGGCCACCACCTGGCTGAAGTCGTGCAGCGTGCGCGCGGACTTGATGCGGCCGGTGAGGCACTTCTGGGCGTCTAGGGGCGACAGGCCCTGCAGCTCCGCCTCCAGGGAGTGCGGGGCGGAGGGGAGGGAGGAAGGGGTGGTGGGGAAGACTAGCGGGGCGGGGACGGGGGAGGCGCCGCTGGCCGAGGGGTTGAGGACCTGGGGGGGTCGTGGGAGGCGAGGAGGCGTGCGGTTGGTGGTGGTGCAGGGAAGGGGCGCGCAGCGGGGTGCTGTCAAGTGCAGTAATGTGTGCAGTGGGCGGCAGGGCTTGTGGAGAGGTGCTGCTGCGCTCCGGTTGACACCGGATATCGCAGGTCAGCCGGACAGCGCCTGCGACAGGCCAGACGCCTGCGACAGCGCCTGCGACTGGGACAGCGCCTGCGCCTGCGCGGAGACGGGGGAGGGCCCGGCATAACCCGAAACAACAGACTGGACCGCTGCCTCCCAATCATTTAATGAGCATAGCTATAGCAGCTACAGATACAGCAGCTAGAGCGTCTCTGTCTGTAAGACACAGCGCGATTCCCTGAACGCGCATCCCCTCCGCCAAATCCTCACCCGGTCGGCAAGCACACCCCCAAGCGGCGACGAGTCCCTAAGCCGCAACCGAGACGGGCTCCTTCTGTAGTTGTTTGTCCTCTCACGAGCCTGCATGTTCCAGTCGAGCGGACGCGTGCAGAAGACAAGTCAACTCCTCTGCTCCTCCATCCTGCCGGGACCAGCTCTGGACGCGCTGCTCCCACCTGATGAGCACCAGCTAAGCATACTGTTCGCCCTCGTTGTCCATTCCTGCACTGCGCACCGCCGCCTGCTTGGCGACACCGCCCAAGCGCCCGGCCGAGGGCTGCCATTCTTGCTATAGAGTACAAAGGCACATAACAAGCGCGCTAAGGTATACGTGCTTTCGGCGTAACTAGGAAACGAGCTTGACTGCTGCGGTCTTCGCGCGATGAGGTCTCCGCTGGGCTGCAGTGCGATAAGCAGAACGGGTCTGCTTCCTAGTCGAGCGACGCTGTACCGATTGTTTGCGGGAGCGTTGTTGAGCACTGCCGTGTGCAGGCGTTAGGGTCCAGTGCGGCAGTACTCTGCCCCGAAGATGAGTAGTAAATCCGGGCGCCCAGCTGCATTAAGCTTATCACGCTGCACAACTATATGCCATGTTTGTCATTTTGGCATGTGTCCTAGTACCTTTGCTGCTGCTATGTCTCCGTCGTTTAGCCCTCGCCCAGCGTGCGCGCACCCCGAAATGCGCCCGCGCACTGCTCGTGGTCGCCCACCCAGACGACGAAACAATGTTCTTCTCATTATCAATCCAGGGGCTGACAGCTGTGGGTTGCGAGCTGCACGTCCTGTGCTTGTCAAACGGCAAGTTTCGAACACGCACACGCGTGCCCATGAGCACGCAGGCAGGCAGTCGACCCCCTGGCCTGCCAGTTGCTCACGTGCAATCAACAGGCGAGTTGAGCGATAAAGATGGCCGTTGTGCAGGTAATGCAAACGGCCTGGGAAAAGTTCGGCGAGAAGAAATGTACAAGGCGTGTGCGGCGTACCAGGTGAGTGTGGCAAGTGACGGAAACTGTGGGAGCACAGTTGCTTGTGCCGTAGTTTGGGCACCTGCTGAGCTGTATCACTAAGTATTATTGCGTGGTCTGTGGAAAGTCAAAGTTCGCGCTTACAAGGGTGGCAGGGGCCGTCCGTCCCCTCTTACCCAAGCATGTTACGGCCACCTCCCGCACAGAGACCCCATGCAGCAATGCTTGACGACTGCTTGCCCTCTCACTGCAACCCCACGCTGCAACCCTCACCAACCCGTACGTCATGGCTGACTCTTCGTGGGCACGCAGACAACTCGGCAATCAAGCATGCATCTGTGCACCGGCGGCCAGGACGCGTCAGGATGGGCTCCCCGCCTGCACACAGCATGCGCCGCCCTCCCAGCTCCCAAAAGGCACAGCAGTGACATCGCTTTGCTGCCATTGCTCGTACGCCATTGGCTTTGCAGATCCCTGCGCCCCAGGTGACGGTCGCGGAGGACCCCGCCCTCCAGGTGCGTGGCACAGCTGCAGCGCCGCGGCCGCACGCCGCCAGCAGCAGCAGCAGCAGCACCACCACCACCACCACCTGCCTTGCCACACGCCAATGCCGTTGGCCCATGCAACCACATCAGACGCAAAGCGCTCTCGCGGCTCCATGTGCCGGCTACATCTGCGCGTCCCTGCACCCCTCGGCGGCCGCCGGCCCCCACTGCAGGACGGCTTCCACTCGTGGGACAAACGCGCCGTGGCACCACATGTGCTAAGCGCCGTGCGGACCGTGCGGCCCGACCTGGTGAGTTGTGGAGTGTTGAGTCATGGGTTCAAGGAGCCTACTGCGTTGCACCTGCCTGGCCTCCGTGCGATCTTTGCAGAGTCTTTGTGTCCCTACCGATAGGACCGCCGGCTGTGTTTCTCCAGGTGCTCTGGGCATGTGGCCCGTCGGCCGCGGCAGCTCGCCCAACCCCACCGCCTTGCACCCTGGGCACCGCCCGTGCCCCTGCCAGGTCCTCACCTTTGACGGCGGCGGCGTGTCGGGCCACCCCAACCACACCAGCATCCACCGCACGCTGAGGTGGGCCCCCGCCGTCCCAGGGCGGGTGCTGCGTCATCGGCGAACGGAAAGGGGCACCCTGCAACCCCATGCTCCATTGCCATGGGACGTCAAACAGGTCCGTAAGGACCTACGCCAGCACCGTGCAGCACGTCGCACAGTGGCCGCGGCCGCTCCCGTCCAGCAGCATCGGTGTGCGCCACGCAGCCACCGACCCTAAGCGCCAGCCACCCCCTGCACTGCACCGTACGCCGCAGGGAGCTGGTGGAGACCCATGGGTCGCCCTACCCAGACCCAGTCCGGGCCCAGGGCCAGGGCCCGAAGCCACGTGCCGCTGCCGCCGGCGGCCCGCCCGCGCGCATCAGCACCACAGTCTACACACTGGTGAGCCGGTTGCGCACAACGATCCGGTGTGTGCGTCACGTTTCGTGTTGGCCAGCTGCATGAAGAGAGCGCAGATAGCGCGCATGCTGCAGCGCGGTCGGGCGGGCGACAGCACGTGTCAGCCAGTGCAGGCTGGAGCCGGAAGGCAAAGCCTGGTCGGCACGCGTTACACCCGCCCACGCCTGCAGTGTCCGGCCTGCAGTGTCCGTGGCCATGAGCTCCGTCGTTTACCTTTTCTGGGCTTCGATACCTCCGTCTAACGCCCTCATTGAGAGCCTCAGTGAGTCATTGAGAGCCTCAGTTGAGCGCCTTAGTCCCCTGCAATCCTGCCTTCGCCCGCCCTACCGGCACATGCACATCCTTGTGCGCCGCCCACGCCATGGCCCCCTTCCAGGTTACCACCCCTCTGTTGCGCAAGTACAGCGGGTTCCTGGACGCGGCGGCGGCGGCGCTGCTGCTACGCCCTGGCGACCTGCCCTTCACGTGGCTGGGGCCGGGGCCGGGGCCGGGCTGGGGCCCCGCCCGCCTGGCGGCCACGTGGCGGGCCATGGCGCGGCACCGCAGCCAGCTGGTGTGGTGAGCGGGAGACGGAAAGGGTGGCGTGCAGGAGCGGCGGTGCGAGGCTGAGGCTTTGGGCCGACGACAACACATGTGCCTGAGGGGGCACGTGAGGAGCAGGGGTGGCTGCGGTGGGGTTTCGAGGCTGGGGACAAGCACGGCGGAGGACAGGAACATCACATGTCCCTGGGAAGGGTGCACAAGGGGTCGTGTACTGACAGGAAGTGCAATCCACAGCGCGGGGCTGTTGCGTGGTGCTGCCCTACCATGTGCCGGCTCCTCCTCCAAGCACGCCTCCCCAGGCCTCCCCTGCTCCCCACCCCACCCCAAGGTACCGCTACCTGTTCCTGCTGCTGTCCTCCTACACCTACACCAGCACGCTGCGGCCCATGGGCACGCTGACGGTGGCGCTGGAGGGGCACCCGTCCGACGGCGGCTAGCTTGCATGCTGTACCGGGACGTCAACTGATATTGATGGACATGTGGGCGGCGTTGGGCATGGGGCGTGTGCTCGCCGCACGGTGCTGCGTGGAAGCACCAGGCACGACAGCTCAAGGATCTTCGTGCTGCTTTGCGCGTTTGCGGCCTGCCGCTGTGGTCAGAAGGGCTGTGGTCATAGCCTGTGCATGCAGTTCCTCTTTTGGCGTCCTGAAGGTTGTAACCCATCCGCTGTAGCCACGCGGTACCGGTGTGGCGCCGGGTGCATTCGCGAGGTGGTAGAACGGTCCTATCTTTGGCCCACATGTTGAAGTACCGTACTAGGCAGCTGGGCAACACGGCATGCCGCTCGCCTGCTGCTGTCAGCTGCGGCTGCGTCCGTGCCCCCCTGTGCTTTCGTGCAAATAAACTGTCTGCGTAATACCGGTACGCTCTCGCACTGTGAGGCAACGTGGGTGTGTTGCAGTGCGTCACTCTTGACTCGACGACTGACTGCTGGTGGTTTTACAACCACTGATGCATCCGTTCCAGGGCGCGTGACGAAAATTGTATCAGAATGTATACCTGCGCCGGCGGCACCCTTGGGCACACCTCGCCACTACCGTACGCAACATGCTTGGGCTCCAACGCCTCCAAGCAGCCAACAGGCAACAGCCCACCCGCCACCGCCAGCACGCACAACAGAGGGGTGCTAACCAGAAGGTGTTGACGGGATGCAGACGGCATACGTACGCCCCACCAATGTGCACTCGCTTGGAAAGGACTTCCACACGTTGCGAAAACATTTGAGACACATACCAAGTGTGATGCGGCACCAAACGGCGGGCTCGTCTTCCCGTGTCAGTGCTCACACGGAGCAACAGTGGTGCTGTCTAGTTGATTCGCCGTGATCTGCGCTTGCACCCATGCACCCAGGGGGTGGCGCCGTGCAGCGTCGCCAGGGTGCCGAGGGGCCCACCACCAAGCCACGGCAAACACCCGTCCAGGGGAGCAGCACCTCCAACAGGGCGCATGAGTGTGTGGCGAGTGCCCATCTCCGAAGCCACTACACCACTGCCGGCCTTACGGTTGCATCATGTATCGCGTTGAGGTGGCCCCGCGGGGTGTCGGGTGGGCGGGCTGGGGCCCCGCGCGTAGCACCTGCGGAGGTCCGCCGGGGTCGCGGGTGCTGTGGGGACGCGGTGTGGGCGGCGGGCGGCGGGGCCGGGCGCACTCGCACAGCCCTGCTGGCTGTCGCCCCAAGCAACGGCGTAGAGCTGAGTGCCGTGACCCACGCAGTCGGTGTGAGTGGGGCCCCGTGGTCTAAGCTGCGGAGAGGGCACAGCGAGGCTGCGGGGCAGCAGCGCTCTTGCCGCATCACTGTGGCTTCAAGTAGCTTGGCAGTACCGGTTCCGCTACTGCGTCCGCCGCCTCTTGATGGCCGCCGCATATCCGAAAGCGCTGTTGTACTGCTTCTCCGGCGGCCTGCGGGTCGGGCGGCAGACAGGGTCGACAGGGCAGGTGAGTCAACGAGTGTTTCGCTAAAAGGGCAATTATCGTCAGAGGGGTCCTCACGCCTTGCAACCTGCATACATGACAACTCGTTGCAACGCTGTACGCTCCCGAACCGCGTCAGCCAGCCCTCCAGCACCCACCCCTCCGGCAGCACCGCCGAGGCCGCCAGCACGGCCCGCTGCTTGTGCTGCTCCGCGCGCTCCCGCACCAGCCGCTCCAGCCGCAGCTGCTCAATGGTCTTGGGGCCCGGGCCGCTGCCCGCCACGCCGCCGCCGCCACCACCCGAACCTGACCTGCGCCTCTTCCCCTTTCCATATCCCTTGTCCTTGCCCTTGCTTCTGCCTTTCCGACCCTTTCCGTCCTTGCGGTCTCTGCCCGACCTGCCCCGCCGCCCCCGCCGTCCGTCACTGTCACTGTCACTGTCGCTGCCACTGCTGCTGCGCTGCCGCCGCCGCTTGCCCTTCTTGCCGTCTTCTTTCCCTCTCTGCCTGCTACTGCGCTTCTTGTTGCTGCTGCTGCTTCTCCTTCCCACCCTCTCGCCGCCCGGGGACCTGCTGCGCCCTCGGCCGGGGGACCCTGAGTGCCAGCGCCGCCGCTTGCGGCTGCGGTGCCGCCGCCGCCCTCCTCTGTCGCCCTCCCCTTCCCCATCGCTACTGCTTGTGCTGCTGCTGCTGTAGTCGGAGGTGGATGCGGCGCTGCTGGTGCCGCTGCTGCTCCAGCTGCTGGTGGAGCGGCTGCTGTAGTCGCTGGAAGATGATGAGGTGGAGGTGGGGGTGGGCGTTGGTGCGGCCAGGGCCGGTGGCGCCGCCCCGACGGGCGCGCGGCTGGTGCCCGGCAGCGCGGCGGCGGCGGGGGCGGCAAGCGCGGCGGGGCCTGGGGCCTGCGGCTGCTGGCGTGGCGCAGGCTGGGCGTACCAGGGCTGCGTGGGGGCGGACGTGGGCAGGGGGCGAGAGGGGTCGGCGGCGGAGGACGTGGCGGATCAGAAAAAGGGCACGATGTTTTGAACGACCTGCCGGAACAAGGCAGGCACACAGGGCTAGTCGATGCGGCTGCCCTTGTGCCAAGGCGCCCATCCCCCCGGGCCTGCTTTTGCCGCCTTGGCCCCATGTTTCCCACTGTGCAGCTTGGGGCGCACGCCGCCGCATGCCGGCATCCTTTCATCCTCCCCCGCCGCACCTTGTCCGGCCCCGCCAGGCCGTACCCCAGCGCGAACCGCTCGTCGAAGCGCGGGTCGCTGGTGTAGGTGTCGGGGTTGCCGCGCCGCCGGGCGTCCTCGCGCTGCTGCCGCTGCGGGCACAGGGGCAGCGGCAACGTGCATGTGGGCGGGCGGGCGGGCAGGCACCCAGTGTTGCTGCTGCAGTGGCCACAGAGCGGTGCCATCTATCGGTATCCACGGCCAGTTCCTACCCCACCACGCACCTCGTTGTCCGGGTGCTGCACCCGGGTCTCCTCCTCCTTCCAGAAGTTGATGTGCTCCAGGGGCTGCTGCTGCTGCTGCTGCACCACCTGCAGCTCCTGCCCGGGGGCCTGGTCCACTGCGGCGGCCTCGTCCCCGGCCTGCTGCCCCCCGGCCGCGGCCCCCCGCGCGCGCTGCAGCAGCAGCTGGTGGCGGTGCTCCCGCTCCGCCTGCTCGTGCCGCTGGCGGGCCTCCTCCTCCTGCTCCCGGGCCTTGGCCTCGTCCTGGGCCACCTTAAGGCGGTTGTCGCGGTTGTACACTGGGGGCAAAGGCAGCGGGGCGGGGAGGGCAGCGGCGGAACGGGGAGGTTGGGAAAGGGTTCTTTGTGTTGTGAGGCCATTGGTGGGTGCACATGCACATGACTCACCATTCCACCGCTTTTGCGGGAGGATGTTGAGCCCTCCGTGGCCTCCCATGACGTTCCGCTAGCTGTCAACACCCGGTCCTATTCACGTCAAGCATATGAGGCCTATCCTTGTCAGCAATTAGTGCTCTCGTTGCAGCATGAGCCCTTGTCCAGCAATCAGAGAACAGAAATATGCCTATGCAGCAACGCTCATCAAGTTCAGAGTCCACTGTTCTAACTTAGGTCACTTTTTGCTATAATATGGTATTCTAGCCTATCTAATTGATCAGCTGCTGCCCTAGTTCTTTTTCTCTGCTGCCTGAGCTTTTTTCATTCGCGACCTGTTCGCACGTATGCCCAAACTAGAGGTCCCCAACTTCTGAGCGCTTCATAATATAGAGGAACTTCGCTACGATGACGCGCTGTCGCCAAGGCTGTCCACAGAGAGCAGCGGACACATGCGCCTTGGCAAGGGGAGGTCCTTAACACATCGTGACAATGCTGGAGATATATGAAGTATTCGATGCAAGCAATGAGGAGCTGCTTGCAGAGCTGCAGAGCTTGCAGCAGCTGCTGCGCGGGCCGGGTGGAGCGCAGTGAGTCAAGGGGGTGGCAGGGGGGGCCGAAAGAGGCGGGATAAGGCTAGAACCGGGCCTAGCCCCCAGGAACGCACGGTAGAGTCACTGAGACCAAGCGGCCAAGGGTAGCCTCGGGCGTGGGATGGGTGTGGGAGGGTTCGGGGACGTGTCTGCAAACCGTTCATGGCCGGGTGGTCGGGTACGTGCACACCAGACCTCTGTGCCAGTTCACTACGCATAGTGCAGAGCGCGAAAGCAAGCAGTGTTGCATGGCTCGTGCCTGCTGGAGTGCTCCACGGATGGGGCCGCAGCAGCCCCCACCTCCTGCCTGTCCTGGCCATACGCCCCAGGCGGTCCGAGCGCTCCCGCGGGTGCCGTTGACTCCCTCTCGCACACAACTAGCAGTCGAAACCGCTCCTCCACCCTTCCCCCGCACGCCCCGCGCCGCCTCCCCCCCGGCGCCGACACACAATGCCTACAGGCACAAGATGCTGTACGATACTGTACGGCAGGAGCTGGAGGAGCGGGGGGTGTCCAACAAGGTCTTCCAGCAGCTGGCACCCCTGGTGCGCCGGGGGAGGGGCGCGACTGCTGTCTGTCATTCGGCCTGTCATTCCTCCCGCACTGCATGCTCAGTATGTATGATTTTATCGGGCCTGCCACGGAGGCCTGGGGATGTGAAGTGAGAGGCAGTAATCTACATGTGCAGAGGAGCCCAAAGAGGCCCATAGCGGGGACTGAGCGAGTCAGGTCCGTGCACTGCGAGCGGACCATGCACCTCTGCCCGCCCACCTGGGCTTTGACCGTTGACCAAGGGTCGCTGACCCCAGTTCCGTCCGCACCCTGGCACGCCTGCAGGTCCAGCCCCCGCCCCAGCCCCTGGCGCTGCAGCAGGTGAGCGTGCTCGTGGAAGCATAACCTGTGGGCTGAACTTGGAACGGATGTAGCACACAAATTGGCCTGCGCCGTGTTGCTCCCTCGACCGGCCAACAGGGAGCACCTTGCACTACGGAACCGGTCACAGGAAGATGCTGTTGTGCTCGTTACAGGAAAGCAACTGCCGTCTCGTCGTAATCTTGTAGCGTGTGCGACGTCCTCCTCGCTGCCTCAACCCCCTTCGCTGCCCCCCTCCCGCGCCTTCCCGCGCAGGACCTGCAGCAGCTGGTGGCGGCGGGCAGTGCGCTGGCGGCGCAGGCCTCCGCCGCGGCGCCCAGCCCCACGGGCGGCCGCGCCCCGCCGCTGCCCTCCCCGCCTGCGGCCCCCGCACCCGCGCCCGCGCTCTACTCCTTCGGCTCATTCGGGTCGGGCGCCAGGGCCCCACAAGCCAACGGCCCGCCCCCCGGTGGCCTCAACCAGCATGCCAACGGCAGTGGTGGGGGCTCGGTGACTCACGCCGCGCACCCGCACCCGCACCCCTCAGGTGCCTATGCTACGGGCAGTGGTGCTGGGAGGCCTCAGGGCGGAGGTATCGCGCTGTCCGGTGCAGCGCTCCCCCAGGCGGAGAGCAGCGTTGCTTCCGTGGCTGCGGCGGCGGCCTTCATAGGGCCGCCCGCCACGCCTGCCACAGCCGGCCCCGTGCCGCACCGCCCCCTGTCGGCCCGCAGCCCCAAGGGGGCCTCCACCCCCACCTCCACTGCCTCTACCACTACGGCGACCGCTGCTCAAGCGGCAGCAGCCACGCCAACGGCAGCAAAGGCGGCAGCATCCGTGGCGGCGGGGACAGCAGCGGCAGCGGCAGCGGCGGCAGGCCCTGCTGCGCCGGCCGCCTCCTCCATGCTCCGCCACTACGACCTGGCGCCGTCCGCTGCGCCGATGTCCGGCCCGGCCTCGCGCCCTGGCCGAGCTGACGGCGGCAGCAACGCGTCGGCAGCGCAGGGCCGAGGCGGTGGCGGGGCGGACGCTGATGCTGAAGATGGAAGCGACAGCGACGGCGGCACTGACGATGACGGTGACGGCGACGGCGGCCGGCGGCAGACCCTTGGCGGCGAGGGCAGCAGCGCCAGCGTGGCCAGCGGCGCGGCGGCGGCGGCGGCCCCCGCCAAGGTGCTGACGCCGTGGGAGGCGGCCATGCTGGCGTTCCAGGAGGAGCAGCAGGCGCTGCGGAAGGTGTGTGTGCGAGGGTGGGGGCGGGGGAAGGGGGTAGGTGCTTGTATTTGTGCGCGACAGCATCATAGCCGGAGACACCAATACGACGGGTGCGCCTGTCATGTCGCTGCAGCTCAGCTGCTCCGGCGTAGAGACAAGCATTGCTCACGCCGCACGCGGCGTATGAGCGATCCATGGCCTCAACTAGGCTGGTATCCCTGACTCACGGCCCGCCCTGCCCATGCAGGCGCGCAAGGCCATCAAGAAGGGCCCCGCCAAGCCAGGGGCCGGCAGGAAGCCATCCGCCGTGGCGGGGCCCCCCGCCCCGCCGCAGCACCAGCCGCGGGGGCCGTGCGGCGGCGGCACCCTCGCGGCGGAGTCCTCCCGCGAGAGCACACACCACGCAGCTGCCGCCGTCCGCCCGCCGCGACCCTCGGCCTCTGGGCACTGCACCCCGGCCCCGGCCGCCACCTCCCCGGGGGCCCGCGGCCCTGCCGGACAGGGTGCGGCATCGCCCGTAGCGCGCACCGCCGCAGCCGCCGCCGCTGCGACTGCGGGTTCCGGGCCCACGGCCGCTGCGTCCTCGGGCCCCAAGGGGACTGACACGGCAGGGCACTCCCCAGCCTCCGCCAAGGCGGTGGGAGGGACGGCGGTCGTCGGGTCAGCCGGTCCTGCAGGGCCCGGCGGGTTCCAGGGGGGCGCCAGGGGCGGGGGCGCGGGGGCGGCGGAGGCGGGGGCTGAGGCGGACACGGTGGTGGAGGAGCCGGGATTGTCCCTGGGTGGCGGCGGTCGGGCCGGGGGGCAGGGCGGGGAGGGCGAGGGGCGGCACGTGCCGTCGGCGCACTCGGAGGCGGAGAGCGTGCAGGTGGGGCAGGGGGCGGGGTATGGGGCGGAGTCAGTGCAGCAGTCTACACGGGTCGAGGTTCACGGAGCAACGGGACATGCTTGCCTCCCATGCGCCTACAGCCCAACCACTTTGCGCCGAATGCCCACTCCATATGCGCCTTTTTCCCAACAGGTGCCTTTATTACCATTGCCTTTTGCTTCTGTTGCCCCTCCACCCAGACGGACGGCAGCGGGAGGGGCGCATCCGTGGCCCGCGGGGCTGCTGCTGCCTCCCGCCCTTCATCGCCGTCCCCCTCATCGGACTCCGACCCCGAGTCGGTGGCCTCGGACGCCTCGCTCACCTCCCGCACCACCCTGGCTGCGTCCCCCACCCGGCTCCCGCCCGGCCACCAGCAGCCCCTCCGCGTGCTGTCAGCACCCAGCGTCCCCGACAGCGGCAGTACGGCACCGTACGGCGCCGCCCGCCACCGCCCGGGGCAGCCCGTGCTAAGCTCCACGTCGCCGTCGGCGGCGGCGCAGCAGCGCAGCGCCTCCGCGCACGCCACCGCCGGAGGGCCACCACACAGCGGGGCTGGGCCGGGGGCTGGGGCTGGGGTGGGGCGGGGGCACACACCGCCGTCGCCTCGTCGGAAGCAGCTCGAGGCGTGGGGCGAGGGCGGGGGTGCGGGCAGCAGGGTAGTGCCAATGCGGGAACGCAGCTGTGGTGGCAGCAGCAGCAGCAGCAGCAGTGGGTATGAGTCGGACGGGGTTGAGGCGGTGGATGGGCCTGGGGGGCGGGGGACGGGGGCGGGGGTGGGTGTGGGGGCGGGGGCTGGTGAGGCGGAGGAGGCGCGGCGGCGGGAGATCGCCGCTGCGGCTGCGGCCGCCATCCGGGGCCGCAGCGCGGCGGAGCCCATGGCGCCGGGGGCAGGTGGGGCGGGGGGTGGCGGTGGGAGGCCGAGAGTGGGGCCAGGGATGCATTTTGTCGTGGCGCTGGGAACTGGAGTGTTGTACGTGGGCAGCTGACCCGTGCGTACAGGGACGCATGCCACGCGATGGCAGCAATAGCCGTGCTGACTGGCCCAGTGGAGTACTGATGCACTTGATGACACACCACCAATACGGTTCATGATGCAGCTAGTTGAGTTTCATTTTTTTCGGCAAAGCGCCTGCAGATCGCAACCTCAGGATGCTGTTCAAACAGGGCTTGCCACATGATATACTTCAGGCAGAAATAGCACAGCCCTCCCGGCCTGCGCCGACCAGCACTGACTAGACCCGCCCCGCCCTTCTCAGCCTCGGCGCTGCTGTCCCGCGCGGTGGCCAACGCGGCGGCCCACGCGCCCATGAAGGCGGACCGCTGGTCGGACTGGGAGCTGGCGGACAGCGGGGACGCGCTGAGCGCCTGGGCCACCAGCCACGAGGACGACCCCATGCGCGCCGTACACCTGCGGGGCCTGGCGGGTGGGGCGCGACCCGCGGGTCACCGTGCGCCGCCCGAGTCCCTGGTTCCGGGGCCGGCGGGGCTGCATGGGGTGGCGCTGCCGCCGGCTGGCAGGGGCGGTGGCAGGCCGGGGAGCGGGGCGTCGGTGGGTTCAGGGTCGAGACCGGGGCAGGGAAGGGGTGCGGCCAAGAGGGTGGATAGCGGAGGGAGCGACAGCGATGAGGCTGCAGGGCCAGGGAGCGGGGCGGGCTCGCCGCGGAGAGGCAGGAGGGGGTCTTCCGGTGGCGAGGGAGCGGCGACGGCAGGGGCGGGGCCGGCGGCGACGCCGCAGCGACCAGCTGCCGGGGGGCTGGGGCAGGGCCCCGGGGCGGCAGCAGGGGCGGGCGATGGAGCAGGGCCTGCGGCCCCACCTCCCGCGTTCGCTCGCTCAGGGGTGGTGCCGGCCGGAGCCAACCCTGCTGCAGCTCTAGCGGCGGCAGCAGCTGCTGCGCCCACCCCCGCTGGTAGCCCCGCCGCCACCCCCGGCCGCGCCCCGCGCCCGACCTCTGCCACCTCATCCCCCGCCGGCACCCTCCGCCGGCCGCCGCTTGCTCCCTCACCCTCACCCGGACCCCAGCCAGCCCCTACCACTCCCGCGCGAGCTGGTGCCGCCTCCCCCTCCCCTGCCGCCCCCACTGCCCCCCGCGCCACCCCCACTCCCGAGCCCCTCCCCGGTCAGCAGTACCTGCAGCACTACGCCGCCTTCCACGACATCCTGGCCCTGTGCCACAGCGCCCTGCCCGCACTGCACGACGCGGCGGCACTCGCGGCGGCAGCCAGCGGCGCCCCCGATGTCTCTGCGCCGCCCCGCGCCGCCACCCCCGGCAGCGCCCGCCTGCTGCTGGCGTCCCGCGGGTCGGCGGTGCTGGGCTCCGGAACCGGAGGCCTGGGCTCGGGGGCCATCACGGGCGCGGACCTGGTGGAGCGGTACGGCAGCCTGCTGGCGCGCTGCGTGGCGTGGCAGGCCAAGCACAGGGCCGCGGGGGGCGGCGGCGGAGCCGCTGCTACCCCAGCCCCGGCGGCGGCATCACCCCCGGCGCCGCCCCGGGCGGGAGGAGGCTCTGCGGCCGCAGAGGACTCTTCTGGCGGTGGCGGCGGGCGCGTGCGTTACGTGTCCATCATGGACGACACGGCGCACCCCGAGGTGCGGCAGGCGGTGTGCGCGGCGGTGGGGCTGCTGGGGCCCGGCTGGGCGCTGGACCCCGCGGACCAGGTCACGGAGGCGGCCAGGCCGGAGGCAGCCTCGCCGGACGACGACACGGGGGGGACTGGGGCAGGGGCAGGGGGAGGGGGAGGAGGGAGCGGCGGGGGCAGCAGGTCAGGGACGCCGGCGCCGGAGCGGCCGGGGACGGCGGGCGGGGCAGGGGCAGGGGGCGGGGGAGGAGGTGCAAGGGTGCACCTGTGGAACGTGCTGTGGAGCTGGAGCGTGCGCGCGCGCGTGCCGTGGAGCGAGCTGCTGGTGTGGCAGCGCGTCAACCACTTCACGGAGGCGCGGCAGCTGACGCGCAAGGACCTGCTCAAGAAGCACCTGGCCAGGTACCAGGTGCGTGGGAGGAGGGGGGGGTGGAGGGGAAGGGAAGGGTGGAGGGGGTAGTGGTGGCAAAGGAGAAAGGGCATTCAGGCGTGCCAGGACTGCCGCAGCAGCACGACACGTGCCCCAGGCGGGGGCCTTGCGCGCGTGCGTGCTGACGGCGAACACTGCAGCCCAGCGGGAACGAGTGCGTATGGCGTTTTGTTGTCACTGGGGATACGGGCGGCTGGCATGTTTACCGGCTCAAACTTAGCTGCGCTGTGTGCACCAGACGCTGCGTAGCATTCTTCTACCTCGTTCAGCGGCCATGACAAGACCGGAAATACTCCCCCCTTCCCCCTTCGCCGGCCTTCCCGTCCCCTCATCCCTTTCCACCCCCCCGCCGTCCCCAGGCCATGCACAACACCGGCCGCTCCGCCGCGCTGTTCGACCGCCTGACGCCCACCACCTTTGTGCTGCCGCGGGAGGCGGCGGCGTTCGAGGAGGCCTTCGTGCGCGCCCTGCACGGAGTGGAGGCGACCTGCGTGCAGGTGGGGCGGCGGGGAGGGGGCAGGCGGGCGGAGGGGCCCCGGGGGAAGGTTGGTGTCAGCATGCTGGAAAGCTTAGGTTCCGGGGCAGGGTGAACCAAATTATTAAATACGACGCCACCCGTGGACACACTTGTGTGCTACGCGGTTGCCGCCTGTGGGTGGGAACGGAAAGCGTCAAACGTCCGAAGTATAAGCAGTAGTTTTTAACCCTCCCAAACCCTCCCTTCCTCCCCCGCCTTCCCCCCAGCCCGTTGGCCTGAACCTGTGGATCCAGAAGCCCGTGGGTCTGTCCCGCGGCCGCGGCATCAGCCTGGTGGGCTCGCTGCGGCAGCTGGGCGCAGGGGAGCCCACCGTGGTGCAGCGGTGAGGGGGCGGGGGGGAGGGGGATAAGGCAGTGGGGGCAGGAAGGGTGCAGGGCGCGCATGGGCGGCCGTGGTGTTGGGATGTGACGTCATGAGGCCCGTTCCTCAGCCTTCAACCGTGACTCCTGACCCCGCCTCCCCGGCCCCTTCCCCCCGCAGCTACTTGACCGACCCGCTGCTGGTTCGCGGCCACAAGTTCGACCTGCGGCTGTACGTGCTGGTGGCGTCCTTCAACCCGCTGGAGGCGTGGCTGTACGAGGAGGGGTTCGCCAGGTGGGGCCGGGGCCCGAGGGGGCAAACTTGGAGCAGAGGGAGTATGGGTTCAGAAGGTCGTTGCCTGGGGCAGGGGGTGACGAGGAGAAGAGCGGTGGCCTGGGGTCTGGCACGAAGCAACCGACATGGTGGTGGGCGGGCGCGTGGAAGCTGTGAGCGGTTGCCGCCACTTCTGGTTCCAGCCTGTTGTACACCACCCCTTCGGTCCAACGCATCCGCCCCAATGCAGTCCCCGCCGCCCCACACACCCACCCCCGCCAGGTTCACCACGCTGCCGTTCACGCTGGACGAGTCCCAGCTGTCCAACACGCACGTGCACCTCACCAACAGCAGCGTGCAGCGCGACAGGGCGGAGGCGGGGCTGCTGCCGGACTTCCTGCGGGGCGCGGGTGGGGCGGGGCAGGGCAGGGGGGCTGCTGGGGATGCCACTAGGATGCCTGAGCACCCGGCAACGCCCAGCCTCCGCGCCCCCGGCCCATGGGTGCCAGCCCCACGCCTTGTGCCGGCCCTGGCCCTGGCCAGTCCTTATAGAGTGTCCTCAATGCAAGCAGTGCCTGCCTGCCTGCCTACGCGGTGTGGCCACCTCCCTCCCTCCCTCCCCTTACCTGCACCGCAGACCCCCCCGGCGGCTCCAAGACCAGCCTGGCCACCCTGCGCCGCCTGCTGGCCTCGGAGCCGGCAAGCAGCAGCGCCACACCGCCAACGGGGACCAACGCCAACGGCAACGGCGGGGCAGAGAGTGCCAACGGCAGCGGGGGTGGCGGCGGCAGCGGGGGCGGCGCAGGCGGTGGGGTTGGCGGCGGCGGCGTGTCCGCGGGTTCCCGGTGGGATGTGCTGTGGGGGCGCGTGGCTGAGGTGGCCACCGCCGCGCTGTTCGCCGCGCAGGACGCCATCCCGCACTGCGCCAACAGCTTCGAGTTGTTCGGGTTCGATGTGATGATCGACGCGCAGCTCAAGGTGGGTGGCGGGTGGCTGGTGCAGGAGGGAAGCAGCTGGTGCAGGTGGGTGTTGCGTGTTGGGTGGGGCGGACTGGACATCATGCGCCCTCTAGTCCCTTCTGCCCAGTCCGAGTGCTGCCAGCCTGCCCTGCCGCCCCCCCCAGCTGCCGGGGCGCCACCGACAGCCACACCCTGCAGCAACCCCTTCCCTTCTCCACGGTATCTGCGTACCCTTGTGTTCCTTCGCGCTTCACGCGTTGCCCTTTGTGCTCCGATGCCCCTTCCCCTTCCCTTTACGCCTCGTCATCGACCAGGTCGATCTACAGACTTCATCTGTCTTCTACCGCCTAGTTCCCTTCCCCTTCCCCCTTCCCCCTCTCCCCCCAGGTGTGGCTGCTGGAGGTCAACTCGTCGCCCTCCATGGGGCTGGACACGGCGCTGGACCGCGCCGTCAAGCCGCGCCTGCTGGCGGACTGCCTGGCGCTGCTGGCGCCGCTGCCGTACGACAGGGCGGCGCTGGAGGCGGTGCTGCGGGCGCGGACGGCCACGGGTGGGCAGGGGCGCCGGGCGCGGGAGGGGGCGCACCGGGACAGGGGGAGAGCACGGGGATGCCTTGCGGGGCTTGCTTGCGAGGCCCGGCCCGCCGGGGGAGGTGGAGGGGCGGGGAATTGAGACGGCAGTGGCGCCACGGCAGGCGCTGGGCCCCTCCGCTCGCAGGCTGGTGGGCCGGCCGCCTGTGCCCCACACCGAAGCCCTCCCCTCGTGGCTCTGTCAATCCAACCAGTCTCGTGCGACCTACCTGCCCTCCCGACCACCCGTCAGTCCGTCAAACCTTTCCCGCCAACCCTTGCCCCCCACCCCGCTTCGCCCGTGGCCCCCTCCAGGCCGCGGCGCCCGTCGCGGCGGCAGCGGCCTGCTGTCCGGCACCGCCAGTGAGGAGCGGGAGCGGCTGGCGGCGGACATGGCGGCGCTGCTGGCGGGCGCCGTGCCGCGGAGGTACGGCGAGCAGCCGGCGGCGGTGGGCGGCTTCACCACTCGCCTGGCGCCCTCGCCCTTCCACGACCGACTGCTGAGGCTGCGGCGGCCGCTGCCGTGACGGACAGGAGTGGTGAAACAAAGTACTAGTGAAGCGTATGCCGCGATTATGTACTGAGGGAGGGCGGGGAACGAATGGCTGCAGCGTGCCCAGTTAATTGATATGGAGAGCGGTAGTGTTCTTGCGGATGGGGGCTGGGAGAAGCCGTGAGCCGTCAAGTCAGGCTGAAGGGGTAGCAGCATGAGAGGAGGCAAGCCACGGTCGGATGCGGAGAGTCGGCTAGGTGGCCGGGGTTGGGAGCGGCACGGGCTGGACTGTTGGAGGGGCGGGTAGCGGAGTGTGGCACCATGTCGCCAAGCGCACGGCTGATGAGGCGCCCACGTTGGTGCCTCGCAGCCTATACAAGAACTCTTGCGGCTCACGGTCTTGCAACTGCGCTGCCGCTGCCAAACATGCTTTCCGCGTCCTGTCAACTGCCTAGAGGCACGTGAAGTGGCCGGGTTGCGGCCGTGGCCCTGCCAGTGCTGGCTGGGGCGACCCATTGGCTGGGCACCGCTCCGCCGCAGTCCAGCATGTTCCCGGACATTGGACTGTAAGGCGGGAATCTCATCCTGCCACAGCTGTCCTGTTCCTCGTGTACCTCCGACAGCTTTCCAGTCTGTGTTTGAGCACACTGGGTGCCTTTTGTATCCAGGGAAGCCACATTGCTGTAATGAGCTGCAACCATGCAGGCACATGGGCAAGCCACATACCGGAATGGACGGCATGCCCGAAGACGATACTGGTATAAATGGTACGTGTACGGGAGTACAGCTATTAGCGTGGTGGGGTTGAAGGGCGCCGTGCCTGAAGCATGTTGCGTTGTTGAGTTGCAACACTGCTGATCTGAAGGATGAGGCGCACCTGGGCGCACGCATGGTGGCAGGTGGCACTGGAACCCGTGTGGGTCTGGGTGACTGTGCTTGCTTGTGCTTGCAACAGCTTTACCTGAAGTACGCACCACAGCATCGCCCTCCTTCCGTCGCGTCCGTGCTGGAAGCCACATGACCCTGGATGGGCGGATGGTACCTGCGGTGGTGGACGTGGCGTCGACGACGCCTCCCCCTTCCTGCCTGCGGGTGCACCCGACTACCCGTTGCTGGGAAGACGGGAGTACTTGATACTAACTGTTCATCAGACGTTTAAAATCCTGTCAAGTCAGGGCGAAGTAAAGCAGCAGTGCGTGCACATTGCGGATCGGTGCTAGTGGAACTGGTGCAATGTACGATCCATGAGTGGGCGGGAAGTGCGGTCGGGAGCAGGTGTGTTCGCTATTCCACACCGTCTAGAATACTTCGCATGGAAACTAATAACGCGTAATAGTTACTATATAGGTTGGGGGGCATGCCCCCATGCTAGCCGCTCGTAGTGAGCCCCTGCGGCGTGGTGGAACAGGGCGCAGCCTCAGGAGGGTAAGCATATGATACAGTGATTGATCTTACATCGTTAGGTGTCCGGCTGATCGCACTACATCGTTTCCGCACGCCACGCTGACGGAAAAGAGACTACTTCTTCGCTAGCTGCGGCCGCTACGCACCTCGTTGACCTTAACAAACAGATGCTTCACGCAGCGTAGCCATATGCTCGCTTCCTGTCCGAGGATGCCTGTTAGCTGAGACCTGCTCGGCATCGCCATTGAGCTTGAGCAACGCCGTTGCGCCGAACGTGCAGGCACCAGACCGGGCAACCTTGGTTCCACTTTCAAAGAAATGCAAGCTTGATATCAAGCGCAAGCATTTACGGGCTGCTATCCCTGGCTGTTTAGTTGCCGACAAGTACCCTGTGTGTGTTCAACTTCAGGTGAGCCATCTATCTTCGTGGCCTGTGCCAACCGGATAATGCGTTCGAACCAGGCTGGCAAGCAGAGGAAGTGTTGCTTGAGCTTCAGCGTTGTTTTCAAACGAGGCGAGGGTGTTGCGCGAGGCCGGTTGAGAGGTCTACACACGCAACAAAAGGCCCCCACATACCAAGTAACATGACCTTGTAACCCTGCTATCACCTGCAGATTGATGGCGAAAACCTGCCCGACCTCTACACCTGCACCATTCGGAAGCATGTCAACCACCGGACGCAATGTGTCTCTTATCGCCTTCAAGGCAAGCCCTTGAGTGCCTGTAGATGATCTGGGAACGCGCAGACCCGTGGCATGCGGTCAAAGTCGATTCATTTCAGGAGCTGTTGCTGACAGCCTAGAGTCTGACCGCGCGTCACAACCCCCAGTCAGCCGAGACAGTCCTCAAACGATATGTTTCTTTCTTGCCGCTGGCAAGCACAGAAGGGGCTGTAGAGTGATCTTCACGTTCCAAGTAACTGGTCACATTTTGTCCGTGCACGTGTGCTCTTGCAGGGCAAGGCATCTACAACCAGCTCCGAGGCCTCTACATGCGGGGCTTTGAGGCTGGCCAGGATGGTGTTGTGGTGCTGGTAGCATCGCGACAGGATGCGTGCGACCTGAACTACCCAGGGTTAGGTGAGGTGGTTGACGAGGAGGAAGCAGCAGCAGCAGCAGCGGGGCCTGGAGGCGGGGCCGGGGACGACGGCGAGGAGGAGGGCGACGGGGATGGCGAGGACGATGACGGAGACGCTGCAGCGCCGTCCAGCGCCCGCGCACCAGCGGGCCAACGTGCAACGCGCGGACGGCGGGGCTCCAGCAACACCTCGCACACCCCGCAGCAGGCCATGCCGCCCGATCAGCAGTTTGTGCCACAGCCGCCGCAGGAGGGCGGTGACGGCGGCCAGCAGGGCCGCGCCGCGCGGCGCCGCACGCAGGCAGCGCCTCGGGCTGTGGCGCCCCCGCCTCCGCCGCCGCAGCGCAAGCGCGGTCGGGCGGGGCAGCGCGGCGACGCCACCACCGACAGCGACAGCGAGGAGCGCCCGCGGACGCGGGCACGCCGCAGACAGCCGCCCGTGCGCGCCTTCTCGGGCCGCGGCTCCCAGCAGCAACAGCTGCAACTGCAGGAGCTGCGGGAGCACAGTCACGGCCAGATGCCGGCGGAGCTGCAGGAGCTACAGTTTCCCGGCCCCGTCCCGACTCCTCTATTGAAAATGGAGCCCACGGGCGGGGTGGAGGTGAAGGCGGAGATGGCGCTGCCGCTGGCCGGGCCTCCGTCGCTGGGCGGCACCCCGCGCGCGCTGGCGGACGGCGCCCTGCCGGTGTTCTCCCCCACCGTGGGGAGCGGCCAGGCCGGATCAGCAACCACCTACAGCCAGCCCCTGTCGGCGCGGGCTGTCGGCTCGACGTCGACGGCGTTCGAGTACCCTATGGTCCCCACGCACCCGCACCCCATGAGCATGCAGCAGCCGCAGCCACAGATGCAGCTGCCGGGCCTGCCCGGGGTGACCACCCGGCTGCGCATCCGCACGCGGCCGCCGCCACCGCAGCAGCCCATGCACCTGCCGGGGCCCGGCCCGGGCTCAGGGCCTGGGGAGCCGCTGACGTGGGGCCAGGTCGTCACCACCATGCCGCAGGGGCAGGGCCAGGACGGCCGCGACTCGCCGGTGGTGCACCACCTACCGCCCAGGCACCCGCTCCCCCCGCTGCCGGGGCCGCAGCACCCACCGCACCACATGCAGCACCAGGCGCAGCGGCACCCGCACCCCACCGCACAGCGGCTGCTACAGCAACACCACGCGGCAATGCCGCAAACCCAGCTGCACGCCAGGCAGCCACACTCCCCACACCTCGCCAGCCCGCACTACCCGTACCACAGCCCACAAGCTCCGCCGCACCCAGCTCACCAGCAGCTGCACCTCTACACGCACCAGCCGGCGCACCAGGTTCCATACCCGCCCCACGAGCCGCGCATACACGCACACCCGCACCCGAGCCAGCAGCTGCACCAGCACGGCCAGCTGCACGGCCGCAGCCCCACGGCGGGTCCTGGCACCGGCCCCTCGCCGGCCCGCGCGCTGTCCCGGGCGCACAGCGACGCCCTAGTGCCGGGCTCGGACCCCGACCGCCGCCCCAGCGTGGGCTGCCTGGATCCGCCCAGCGGCTTCGGGAGCCTCTTCCCGCTGGGGGTGCCGGGCCAGGAGTTCGGCTTCGCGTCCAGCTCCCCCATGGCTCCCCAGCCCCAGCCACCGCAGCACCAGCCCCAGTCCCACAGCCGCGCCTACCACCACCACCACCAGCAGCAGCAGCAGCAGCAACCGCTTGTGCCCAGGCAGCAGCAGGAGCACGAGTCGCAGCACCAGCCGTACCTGACCCAGCAGTACCGGCTGCACCAGGCCCAGGCGCAGCTCCACAGCCACAACCACCAGCAGCACCACCAGCAACAACGCCGACAACAAGAGCAGCAGCTGGAGCTTGCGCAGCAGGACTCCATGTCGCACGCCCCCGGGGGCACGCCCTTCCGCACGCAGCATGGCATGGGCGGCGGTGGCGGCGGCGCCGGCCCCGTGTCGCACGCGCTGCAGGCGGACGCCTTTGACCCCGGGCCCGGGGAGGACCACGAGAACGACGTGGACCTGGCCATCAGCCTGGGCCTGGGGCTGCCCAGCGGCCTGGACAGCAACGCGTGCGGGCCGGGCGCAGGGCACCTGGGCGGCCTGCCGTCACCGCTGGGGGCGGCAGCCGGGGGCAGCGGGCTGGGAGGCGGACAGGGGCCCGGGCTCCACGGCGCAGCCCAGTACGGCGACCCCGGTAGCTGCATGATTCCAGGCGTGCCGCAACTGCGGCAGCTAGGGTCCCAGGTACTCACACCGTCACAGCAGCAGCAGCAGCAGCACCAACACTACCCGCAGCGGGAGCAGCAGCAACAACAACTAGCGTTGTTAGACACGGGGCAGCCCCTGGATTTTCACCAGCTGCCGCCGCGGCACCAGCAGCAGCAGAACCCTCCGGCCGACCTCCTCAGCCCCATGCAGCCGCAGCCCGTGCATGCCTTGGGCCAGCAGCAGCAGCAGCAGGATCTCCACTCCCCCACGCCGCTACAGCACAACCCGCACCAGCACCACCAACCGCAGTACGCGCTGCAACAGCAGCGTTCGACCCCGGAGCTGCATCACCAGGCCAGCCCGCACCCCCAGCAGCAGCAACCGCAGGCGATGGGGGACATGTCGCAGGCGGCCAGCCTACCTGCACCCGGTTCCGGCGGCAGCGGCCAGAGTGGCCACAGCTTCAGTGCGCTGGGGCCGCTGGGCACACCCAGCAGCTCGCAGCGTCGCGCGCTGGCGGCCGCCGGCGGCTCCCCCGGCATGGGCATGGGGCTGCTGGGCCAGCCGGGCGACCCCTTCGGTTACGGCGACGTGAACCTCAACCTCAACATCTCCCCACTGTCCATGAACGGCCCCGACCGCGGCCTGGCGCCGCAGGTGAGAGCGTGGGGGCGGGGACCCGGGTTCGTGTCCTTGCCTGCTGGTCGCTGCGGTGCGGCCACGTGGCCGACTGTAACGCGTGCCGTAGGTACGCAACAGACGCGTGCATTACTTGGTAATACCGCTGCGCTGAAGCCCTAATGTGACTGTGACTCTGCCTGCTGCCCGACTGGCCCTGACCCCAGGCTCAGTCATGGAGCTGGCCAGGCGCCCCGCTGGACGGCACCGGGTGGGACCTGCCCGACCCGCTGCTCTAGGGCGGCTACAGCCACTCCAGCCGGCCCACAGGCTACCGGCTGCCCACCGCCCTCCTCCTCGCCGCCCTGCCTGCAACCTCGGGCATTACTCGTTACGGTATAACTACGGACTACATGCAGAACTCGCCAGCACTTGGCCCGGCGTCGGCCGGGCGTTGCTGTTACGTAGGCGCGCCTGGCCACCGGCCGGGCCGACTCGGCAGCTGTGGGGGGTGAACCTCTTCCTCTTCCTATGGAGTGCATAGCGCGCCGCCGCCAGCCGGATCCTTCCTTCCCCGGCTGCAGTCTTGACAGAGGGCGCAATCCACTTTTGGTGTTGTCGGCAAGAGCGGCTGCCGGCAGTCAACAGCTCAATGGGCGGCAGCACGTCCCAGTGTTCCCTCGTTGGACTCGATGTGGCGCCCAGCGCCGCTGTATAGCCTACTCGTAGTTTTTGTGTCGTGTTGGCGGAGGGTTTGGTGCACGAGTTGTCCACGACGGGGAAAGGACCTGCGAGGCCGGTCTGGATAAAGACACGTTTGCGTGTGCGATGAGTATTTTACACTCTCATAAGGCGACGATGGCGCCCATGCTAATAGCAGAACCAGAGTGGTTGGGGTTTTGCCACGTTGCTATCAGGCGTTGCGGACACGGCTGCAACGTGAGAAGGGCTGCGCGCGATGCGGGTGGAGGGATGGCATTGATGCATTGAAGCCCCGGCTGCCTAGGGTGAGGCTCGGTGGGTGCAATGGCACCCTGCGTGGGGCGAGGGGCGGGGGCATGGTGGGCGAGAAGGGCACGTCGTTGCGGCGCTGGATAGCATCACACCTTCAAGGGAACGAAAATAGTATCCATTAGCGACTAGCCGAGGTGTCTTCTTGACACCTAGACCTCTAGACTGTGATGCATTAACAAGCACTAGCAACACTCCTTACACGCTAACGGACCCGTTTTTGCATTTACGTACCGGTAGCGTGCGTTCGTCCTGATGTCGGGTTTGGTGTGGGAGCCGGGTGCTGGCGGCGCATGTGCTGGTGGCGATGCCTGTGCTGCAGTTGAGGGGACGGCTCAGTTGTCCACAAGCACTATTTGTTGGTAGGCGCAGGCAGTTTGGGCTGCTGTGCGTGTCAGGTAGGCATCCATGGACATATCTTCTAGGCCCATAGGTAGGTGTGCCAGTGCACAGGGCGAAGCGCTCTTCGCTGATGCTGTTGTCCTGTTTCTTACCAGGTGTACGTCTGTTTTCACTAATGTTTGTTTCGTTCCCTCGGAATTCAACACTGTGCGTTAGCCTAGCCGTACCTAACTCCCAACCTTTCCACGGCTTCCCGTCAACGTGTGCCGCTGTGGTGTTCAGCGTCGGGCCGCAGGGGGCCCACGCATTCATAAGTTCGTTGCCCCTGGTGTGGCAGACATTCAGCCCACCAGCCTCCTGAGGGCAAGACGAAGCGCGGCCGCTGTCCTGCTTTGTCCGTGGCGTGCAGGGGCGATGTTTGGCGGTGAGGGATTATGGGGTACATACAGGAACGCTTGGCGTGGTGCCGAACCGATAGTGTACTGGTGTTGCGCCTGCGTTGCCGTGCGGGCCTCAACCGAAACTCGCCAAGGGTATTTGTAAAGATGACTGTACATGCCGAGATTACTATGGTATCATGCGATGCATCAAGAAACTCGACCCCAGTTGAGCAACAGCATTTTCCTTCTGCATCCGCTGTCACCTGTCAGCCTGGTCAGGCCTGCTTCGTTGCACTGAGGTGTTGTTACAAGCAACGTTCGTTCAGTCTGTTCTGGGTGTGCTTACACTGGTTCCCATTGAGCTTGCAGCGCTTCCAGGCGCAGTGCACATAGGCTCACTGTCGTGACGCGTTCACTACGGTACACTGGCAGTGGCATTGCCCGACTCGACTACTGTCCTCTCGAAGCACGACTACGCGTACTGGTCACACACGTGACATGCCCCCCTGCGCTACGAAAGGCGGATGCATGAGGCACTGCCGGTACCGTGCATGCTCCGCCAAGGCAGGCTCAGTAGGCTGGCTGACTGCAGCACGCCGAGCGCTGTACAGCTCGACCCAACAGCAATACCCCACAGGCTTTCGCAGGAAAGCGCTTCAGAACCGTCGCGTGAATTGTAGGGCCGCCAACCCCCAGATGCTATATTTAAAGAGACTCTCAGGCCAGGCGCCGCTGGCGCACGCGTTCACAGCCACCTTGTCAGGATATGCGTGACAGCGTCAGCGGCTACCACCACCAGGACGCCCAATCGACGCCCGCGAGGCTGCATGGAGAGGCGTGGCTCAGCGAGGGGCAAGCGGTGGGCAGCCAGGCCCACGTCCCGTTTCATCCATGTCCCCTTGGTGTCCGTCTCGTGTCCGTCTCACCCCGGCTCACGCCATTTGCCGCTGGATCTGCGGGGCAGCGGACACGCGGCAGGAGGGATGTCAGCTGCAAGCACACCACTGCCAGCCCAAAGCAGCGCAGTGCACGTCGGCAAGGCGTGTTGCCCCAAAGCACCCAGGCGCTGCAACAGCAGCAGCAGCAGCACAAACCCGTCGCAAACCCCACGCTCTACACCCATTGCCCCAACCTCCCCCCCTCCTCTCCGAGGTCGCTACCCACGACGTCAAGCCCCGCTCCCTCCAGCCATATGCGCAACCCCTACTCTTCCCAGTCCCTCTACCCTCGCCCCCTCCGCCCCCGACCCACATAGTCTGCGCTCTCGCACGCCGCGTACTCCGCCGCCAGCTCGCCCACCACCTCCCTCGCGTCGTGGAACTCCTCCAGCAGCGCGCTGCCGTTGCCCTCGGCGAAGCGCGGCACCTCCTTGTAGGCGTTGAGGAAGGCCTGGCGCTCCTGGCGGCGGGAGGGGAGGGCAGGGGGCAGACGGGGAAGGGCGTTGCCGCACAGGGCAGGCAGGAGTCCGGCGAGGGCATGACACAGAATGTCCTATCATCCTGTAGCCATCGTGCTGTGCGTTGGTACCTAGGTAGTATACCGGGGGATTGATAGCGTAAACGTCACTTGCGCTGGCCGCTTTGCGGCCGCTGCGTGCGGTGCAGGAGGCGGCCTCGGGAAGTGTGAGGGCGGCCTCGAGCCCATAGCCCCGTCCTAACCTGACTCGCACAGCCTCAAGCTCAGCAATGGCTCCCCGAACACCGCCTACATCGTCGTGGCCCTTCCCTCCCCTCCCTGCTACCCGTGCTGCTCCAAGTCCCACACCACTCTGTGTCCCTGTGCTTCCGCGGCGCACCTGCTTCGCTCCCATGAGCTTGTCGTAGTCCCGCAGCACCTTGTTGAACAGGTGGCGGATGGAGGTGTGGTTGGCCAGCATCAGGCCGGACACGCGGTGGGCGGTCTGCGGGGGAGCGGGTGGCGGCAGTGACAGGCACAGTGGTGATGAGCGTAACGGGGCACGAGGAGAGGCGTGTTCCGGGGGTCTGGACGTGGGCGGCAGGATGTGGGTGCGGGGCCGGAAGCGCTGGAAAGGATGGCAGTGCAAGGAGAAGGGCGCCGGAGGTAGGCAGTTGTGGTACGGCGACAGCAGCCCTGTCCACCGAGAGCAGGCTAGTGCGTGAGCTTGGGTTTGGGGTAGGACGCGTCCGCGCCCGGGCCCACGCGCGACACCGGCCGCACCTGCACGTACGGGCTCTTCTTGGACAGCGCCACCTGGATGCAGGCGGGCCCCCACTCGATGAAGTTGGCCTGCTTGCGCTCGCGGATGCGCTGCAGCGACTTGTGCACCTGGGGGGGGGGGGCAAGGTGGGGAAGAAGAAAGCGGTAACGCGACTTGGGGGGCAAGGTGGGGGGGGAGTGGAATGCAGCGAGCAAGTTGGTCGGCGGCGTAGGCTGCAGGTCTATGCCGGGGTGGCGTGGCTCGAGGGTCCTCCGAACCGGTTGGAAGCCCAAGGTCTGCACAATTGCGCTTCAGCTAGCAGATCCCGCCCGTTGCTTTCCGCTCGAACAGCTGCCCACCTGACGCCCGGTGCACCACCCCTTTCCCCGCCTCCCCACCCCCACCCAGATCCCTCCCCACCTGGCTGGGGTCCACCTCGCCCTGGATGATGTTGAGGATGGAGATGTACTTGGCGTTGGCCAGCTCGCGGGACTTGGTGTGCGTGGACACCTGGGAGGGAGGGGGATAACCGGGGCATAGGGTTGGGAGGATGAGACGGTGTCTTGCAATAACAAGCTTTTATTGTTTCGTAATCGTACGCGGTTACCAGCGATATACTCCCATATAATGACCTGAAAAGGCACGCCAACGCATTGACGCGCGAAATCCTCACCGCCTTCCCAGAGTTCGGTGCACGCTCGCACTGAGCGCACGGCAGCGCCATCCCCCACGACTCGGACCATCCCCCGGTCCCTGCTCTCCCCAGCCTGCCTCCTTCACCCCTCCCTCGCCCCGGCCTGGCGCACCATGATGTTCTTGGGCTGCAGCAGGCGGCGCATGACGTCCAGCACCGTGGTCTTGCGGATTGCGCTGCTGACCACCTGGCCCGCCGCGTTCTCCGCCGTCAGGGGCGTGTAGCCGGCCATGAGGAAGTGGCAGCGGGGCGTGGGGATGAGCGACGCGAGCAGCCCCACCAGGTCGTTGTTCATGTAGCCTGGGGAGTGGGCGGGGGGGAGGAAGCGAAAGAGGTAAGGCACGCCCAAACAAAATGATTGGGATATCGGAGAGGTCACTGTGTACGTGTCAGTGCGTTGCAGCTGGCTTACGTGACGCCGGCACTAGGCGACCTGGTGACAGGTGATTGCTGGTCGGTGCGGACCGCGGCCGCAAGCATGTGCGCCGAGGCACGCTCACCGGACATGCCACCTGCCTGCCGTGCTGGCCACCAGCCCCTTGCCCCCTCCCCTCCCCACCCGGGTATCGCATCGTGGTGGTCGATGCGGCCATGACCGTGGCGATGAGGCTGTTGATCTGCTGCACGTCCGGCTTGGCCAGGTGCAGGCGCTCCACCGCGATCTTGTCCAGCGCCGTGTTGTCCAGCACCACCACGGCGTCGGCGTGCAGCGTGAGGCGCTTGAGCGTGAGCAGGCTGTTGTAGGGCTGCACCACCACGTCGCTGGACTCGGACTGGTTGGGGAACACGCTGAGGAAGGCAAGGGGGGGAGGGGCGCGGGAGGGGCGGGAGGGAAGGAGGGTGTCAGGCGGGCAGGGAGGGGCTTGCCGGGCAGGGCGCCTGGCGTGGGCTTGCGCTGCAGCGTGCAGGTGCAGCACTACCGCAGAGCACCGGGCTGGGCGGGGCTGGCGGTGAGGGCGGCAGCGGCCGCCAGGGTGCCGGGGGCTGTTCCATGGGCCGCATGTCTCGTACCGTCGCCCTCCAGGTATTTGCACCAGTCTAGATCAAAGCCCTAAAGGCATGCGCCGTGTGCCGCGGGACACCATGCTGGTGCTCCGTGCAGCCCCCTTGCCACCACCATCCTCCACCACCCCGCTTGCCTTTCCCCCCACTCTCTCCCTCACCTGTATGTCTGGATGATCTTCTTGCTGTACCTGTCGCTGATGAGCTCCAACAGGTAGGAGCCCATGCCGCTGCCGGTGCCTCCCGCGATGGAGTGGCACAGGTTGAAGGCCTCCAGACTGTCGCAGTACTCGGCCTCGCGGTCTGGGGGACAGGGAGGCGGGGGAGGCGCGGTGCAGGGGAGGCTCGCGATAAAGGCCAAAAGGGGAGATTGCGGGATGAGTTATATGACGTATGGGGTGCTGGTGCGCCAGGGCGCTCATGCCTGCGGGTCTGGCGAGGGAATGATGCTTCTGCATGCGCTCGGCTGCTCTCACTGTAGCTGAACTGTGCAGAGCAACAAAGCTTGCCACTTGGTCTTGTTCCGCAGTGTCACGCTCCCTGCTGGAACCCCGCCTCCCTCAGCAGAATCAACCCCACGCCCCCAGTGCCCCTATACTGGGCTGCCTTCTCTCCACTCACAGAGGACACAGGTGCCCCACGCGCTTGCCCTCGCAACAGCATGCCGCCGCCGCGGACTGCGCGCCGTCCGCATCGCGCACCGTTTGGCCACACACCACCTGCCCCCCCCCCTTTACATCCCCGGCACCTCCAAAGGCTCCTTGGCCTTCCGCACGCCTTCACCTCCGCCCTTTACCTTTCCAAACCCCGCCACCCCGCACTTCCCCGATGCAGCCCCCTGGCATCCCCTCTTCCCCCCTCTCATGCCGCCCCCCATGTGCCCCTCACCCATCATGTCCAGCAGCGTCTCCTGCACCGCCTCGCCCTGCGTGTAGCCGCTGGCCCAGTTGTTGCCCGCGCCGCCGCCCTCCTTGGAGATGAACACGTTCTCGGGGTTGAACAGGTTGCGCAGGTCGGACGTCTGGATGCTGTTGATCACCCTGAGGAGAGCAGAGAGGAAGGGGGTGCGCAGGGGACAAGGGGGTCGTGTGCGCGGTACGGGGAGGAAGCGTGCGACTGCTGAGCGGGTGAGTGGGGTAGCACCGCCGGCAGGATAAGCCGAAACAAGGCCATGCGGGTGGAGGTGCGCCCAGTGCTGATATCCTACTGCACCGGGAGCCCTCCAACTCCCATTATAGCAATTGGTGCCGACGGGCAAGGAAGGCAGGACGGCCGGAGCTCCGGCCCCCACATGTGCACGGCTGAAGCAATATATTCACAACACTGACGCCGAACATCCATCGTGGAGTGAGGTTCAGGAGCAGGGCCAGAGAAACCTAAATCCCTCAACTCCCACCACCAGGTTGCGGTCCTCTGGAATGGAGGTGTCTTGCCTACAGCTACTGCTCTGACCGCCCCGATGGGAGGATGTCTGATCACCCTCCTACTCCAGCTGTGCCTGCGACCCAGAGTTGCGGCTGCCGTGTGGCCCCCGGGAGCTCCGTGCCCACAGACACTGCTCTGACCATCAAGATGGAAGGACATGTTGTCGCTGTCTAACTGTCGGCTGAGTTAGTAGCCTAGACGTCAGGCTGCCAAGGGGAAGGCCCAAACAGTGCGCAGGCCCGCCGCCCCGGCACGCACCGAGGTTCTAGGTCCAGCAGGATGGCTCGGGGGATGTACTGCTCGTCATCCGCCTGGTAGAAGAACACGTCCTTGCGGTCGCCACCCTGCGAGCAGCCGCAGCATGCACACCGGGAATAGTTGGTGTAGGAGACCCGGTGACCGTGTCGGCCTGCACCTGCTCAGACCGCCCCGGGTGCCACCCCACGGAGCCGGGTGCCACCCCACCGAGCCCAAGCTTACCAGAGTAGCAAAGTCCTCCAGGCGACCATCTTTGGCTATGCCGTGCTCTTGACATAGCTGCAGAAGATGCGGCCAACCCGTTCAGCTGCAGGGATGCTCGGCAAACTGCCAGGGCTGTCCGAAAGCGTCCATGCTTCAAAGCGCCAGCTGACGCACCTTGCGCCAGAACTCGCTCCCGACTTGGTTTCCACATTGCCCTACTTGAAGGTTGATAATCTCACGGGGCATTGCCCCCAGCCGGTGCTCTGGTCGTCGTGGGTATTGTCTCTGCTTACCCCAGGCGTCAAGCTTCTGCGGTAGCGTGTCAGTGTGCGCACTACTTCATCAAGTGACGAAAATACTGACTCTGCACTGCACTCACGGACGAAGGGCCAAAGTGAGACCTTGGCGGGAATGTAGTACAATGTGACTGTGTTCTGCCTTCAGTGCCCTGAGCCCGCACGCACGGTAGTGCCTTGTCTACACATAACTGCTTTGTCCTTTGTATGAACGAGGCCTTGCAGGCTTGCCACCAGCTTCCCCACGCTCAGACACCTCTACTTCCAGCGTCAGCTGCACCTGTCATCTATCCAGTAGGTATAACAGCGGATAAAGGAGGCTCTCTGGTGTCATACAAATGGACATGGACAGCGGCGACCACGGCGACGGGGGCATGGCCATGAGCTCCGTTATGGTCGACTGCTATGGAAAGCCTGTTCCAGAGCGCCAGGGCAACTGGCAGGGCCACGTATTTCCGGGAGCCATATTCATCATTTGGGCAACTCACTGGATGATCTCAGCTTCCTGGCGCCACATCGTCGCCACCCGGAGCGGGCGGCCTTATGTCTCGCGCACAACAGAAGGCCTCCTGCCCATGATACCTGGTTTGCAAGGATTCAACAGGTGCGCTTGTTGGGTGAGCGAGCGAACACCTGACACCAGCTTTGTACCAGCTGACAGCCATCCAATCGCTATGCCGTCGCTTTCCTCTGATACCCCTTGCACATGACACCCCAAGCCACCTTCGTATACGGCAATTCAAGCACTTCTAGGATTCAATTCGATTGGGCACCACTTAGGCATGGCTGAACGCGCCGACGCCAGCGCACCCTGTTTGAGGACCTCCCCCTGCTGCAGGAGGGTTGCCAGCCCAGAGCGTACGCCTCTCATGTGCTACCAGCGGCACTCAGCACGTGTCTGCGCGCCAAGGCTTGCACAGGCTGCGACCCTGTAAGACCTGCCGTTGGACTCAACGCCAATACGCATCAACTCCAGCCACTTCCAGGCCACGGCTCTGGCGTCGTGGTGGCTTCCGTCCAGTGGCTTTGGCGCCACCTCTGACAGAGGCATGGGCGCCACCCCTTCCAGCGGCATGCAGCAATGACCCCCCTGATTTACTTGACGTGACCCACATTCCGCACCCTGGGCCCCCCGCCGCCAGGTACCCTGTGGAGTCTGTGCTCAAGGCCATCGGCGGCTTCCTGCTCTTCCTGCTGCAGGTCACGTACGGCGGATACAAGTGAGACGCCTGGCATGGGGCATCGCAATGGGGGCCCCGATGCGGGCCAGCTCTCCCTCATCTGCCACACACAGCTTGCAGTTCCGGCATAGGCACATAGCGCTGCAGTGCCGACCCGTGGGCCCCCACCTCGCCGCCCTCCTTGTGCCCCTCCCCCGATCCTTCCCACCTGGCCTGCAGGACCCTGCGCTGCGAGGATGGCTCCCCGCGCGCCGGGCGGCTGGTGACGCAGCACCTCAACTCGTGGTCCCACGCCAGCATGAACCTGGGCTTCGCGCTGTCGGGTGGGTGGGCGGAAGTGTGGGTGAGCCGACGGGTGCAGGAGGATGCACTGGCCGAAGGCAGCGGGCGGAGGGCAGGGCAGCAGGGCGTGGTTGCCGGGAGGCCCGAAGGCTGGAGACTGCCCGCGAATCGATTCCTGGCAGCCAACGAGGGAGCTTGGCACAGGCCCGTGTGGCTTGTCGGGGATCAGTCCTGGCAAGGCGGTGCCCCGGCTGGCTGCATGCCTACCGTGGGGCTGCCGCGCTGGGGCTGGCGGTGGCGAGCGGGCGCCACACACCGCACAGCCGGTGCAGCAGCTTGCCGCTTCAACGCGCGTGGTGGCCCTTGCTCGCATGTGAAGACGGGTTGTGTGGGCTGCTGATCAGAGGAGAGCACGGGGCCCGGGCTGGCGCAGGCACAATCGACGAATGCAAGGCGCAGCACACGGGCACATGGCGGCCTCACCCTTCCCCTTCTGCCTGCCTGTGCGTGGTGCTCGGTATTGCAGGCCTGGTGGAGCTGCTGGGGCTGCACGCACGGCTGCCGGAGGGCACCAACCAGGTGGGGGAGGGGGGCCACGGGGCTGGGCAGGGAGCACCGGCCGCCAGGGCCTGGGCGCTGACGACAGGGTGCCCCGGATACTTGCGGGACATGCAGTGGTTCCATTAAGCGTTCAACTGGCCGGCAACGGGGTAGCAGGGCTGAAGCGGCGGCGATGGGGCTGGAGGACCGAGCGGTCTGCTGTGTAGGAAGGTTAACGAGAGGCTGGCAGTACAGTGCGCGCACCGGCGTGCCAGCTGGCGCTGTGGGGTGACTCGTGTAACGCTTGGTGGCGTCCGGGGACCGTGGCAATGTGGCCGAAGAGACAGCAGGGCTGGCAGTACGGCAGTGACGTCCGGGGACCGCCCGGCACTGTGGCTTGTCGGGCGACGGGTCTACGCTTTCATTGTAACCATGTCTAGCTCCCTTACTGTCCGCGTGCCGCCTCCCCAGGTGTTCCTGGCTGGCGGCTTTTTCATTGAGGCCATGCTGTTCAGGTGGGCGCGGGAGTTGGGGAAGGGAGGGGGCCGGCGGGAGTGAGATTTTAGGTAGAGGGGAGGGGTGGGCTGGTGCTGGGGGAAAGGCGGGAGTCGTGACACACTGACAGCGTCGTCTTGCAGCCGGGAGGAGGCGAGTCGCCGTGAGGCAGCAACATGTGCAGCGACCGACCATGGACCTTCGCGGTTCACGCAAGATTACCAGTACCTACCGCTCCCTTGTTGCCGTTCAGTGTGCCACTGGCACCCTCGAACGATTTTGGCAACGCCTCGACCACCACCTTGATACATGGAAGCTGTCCCACTCACGCCATCCCCTGTCCTCCCCCCCTCCCCGCAGCATGCACGAGAAGAACGGCGCGCTGGACCAGACCATCCACTGGCTGCTGGGGCAGACCATCTTCGCCGCCGCCGCCTTCACGGCGCTGGAGGCGGCCTTCCCGGAGGCCTTCCTGCTCACCGCCGGCCGCGTGTTCGCGCAGATGCTGCAGGGCACGTGGTTCTGCCAGGCGGCCAGCGTGCTGTTCGGGGGTGGGTGCGGGGCAGCCGGCGGGGCTCGGCTTTGGGAAGGGTGATGGGGTGGGGTAGGGTCGATCGCCCCTGTGGATGCGGGTGCCGTGGGCCCAGCCTGGCTCACCCATTGTCGAAATATTTTGGTGTTTCATGGCGCAAGCCATCATGTGCTTCTTGAGCGGGGCCTTCAACGCACCTGCTGCCCTGGCCCTCGCTTCCCCACCCGCCTGTAGGCCACCGGGAGTGGGACGACCGGTGGGAGGGCCACGAGGACGAGTCCCCCGCCATGTTCCTGCCGCTCACCTTTACGTATCACATGCTCGCCATCGCGGGCGCTCTGGCAGCAGGTGGGAGGGAGAGGGCGCCGCCGCTGTGGCGCTGCGGTGGCATGGTTCTGTTCTGCGGTATTGTGACGACACGGACGCAATTGTGGAAAGCTCACACCCCTGGAACAACTGTCCCTACACAGCAGACACCAACTGTGCCCCCTTACCCCCCTGTGCGTGCAGTGTACGCGGTGATGGAGATGGTGTACAGCCACCGGCACCCGTCCCCAGGGGGGGCGGCCCACGGGGCGCACGGGGCCGGCGGGGCGCGCAACGGCGAGACGGTGCCGCTGAGCGAGGGCTCGCGGCTGCTGTCGGGGGAGGAGGACGGCTACGAGCAGGGCTTCAAGTCCATCTCGTTAGGCTCCATGCGGAGGGGTTAGATGGGTGTTGTGTTGGGCTGGGCATTTGGCGCAGGTTGGTTTCAACGGGGCTGCCTGCCGGCAACGAAGGTACATGAGTGGGGTGCATGAGCAGCGCTGCTGCAGCAGGTTGATTGCAACCAGGCTGGGTTGGGGCTGCCTGCCAGCGAAGAGACTGCATGACTGCATGGGCCTGCCGGCAATGAGGTGCATGACCTGGCGAGTTGTGTGTGCATGAGTGAGCGAGCGGGTGCGATGCAATGAGTAACATGGCACCAGTCAAACCGATAGCAGGATGATATATATAAATCGTGTGCTGCAGCTCCCGTGCTTTATTGCTTGGATCTCTCTCGACCTGCACTTCAGCGGGCCTTGTAACACTTCATTCCGAAGATGCTCGTGCAACGTTTAGCTCCGTCACGGCCACGCTGCTCCCAACCAATCAGAAGAGCTGCCCCACTTGTTTCAGTGCGGCGAGCAACGCGCATGGTAGCACGCGCTGAGGTTGCTGGTGAGTCGCGGAGTCGAATTGTTTTGTGGGTAGTAGGGCTCTGACCTGGACTCGCTGCCATAGCTGCAGGTAAAGACGGTATCATGTAAGAGTAGCATGTTACCTTGAAAGGGGGAACGGGACCCTAGCGTTTCTGGAACACCCAAACTTGTCGGCAGGACGTGATGTTAGCAGCAGCAGCGCCAGCTGTGCCCTTGTCTTCCAAGATAAAACGGATTTGCCTTTTGCTGTACCATGCACGCGCTGAGCTGGTGCTATGCGGTGTATGTCGGGGGGGGGGGGGCCCGACTCGTGGACTGCGTTTGTGATTGTTGCAATACTTAGCCTCGTCAGTCTAGCATGCCTCATGCTGCGAAAACCAAGTGAGCCATGCCTACAGTTGGTGCGAACACTTTTCCCGACACAGCATGTGCAACATCCATCCGGAGAAGCCACGCGGTCTGTAGGATTCCGCTGCTTATGCCACTTCCTGCACGCTGTACGTCATATGGTGGAAACAGTTGCCCACGACGACCGCCTGACACTTGCCCACGACGACCGCCTGACAACCTGGCCTCTCCCCCCTGTGCCTGACCTTAGCAGTGTCTGCGCCGGCGCCTGCCATCACTTTGACTCCCGAGGCGCTGGAGCACCTCAAAAAGCTCAGGGCAGATGCAAAAGCTCCTGGGGACCACAGCCTGCTGGTGTTGCGGGTTGGGGTGAAGCAGGGCGGGTGCTCAGGGATGTCGTACGTCATGGACTTCGAGGCGCCCGACAAAATCACGTCCGACGACCACGGTGAGTATGAAACACATAACCATGGCAAGATGGCATTCACCCGTATCTTGTGGGGGCTGTGGGGAACCCGGGGAACCTAGGAATGAGGAGGCATGGCGGTCGGCCCAGTGCCGTGTGAGGGTTGCAACGGAGAGAGCGAGAACCCCGCAAGACGGCCATGCGAGAAAAGTGGCCGAGAGGCTAATTATGTGGTCACTTATTGTTGCTCAGTGTGGGTCGTTCGGACCCTGCCTGGCCGCGGAGTACTGGGCCTGGCCATGTGGGGCCTGACCCAACTGCCCCTGGCGCGTTGCATGGCCCCGTTGCATGGCCCTTCCCGCCGACATCACTTGCGACTCATCTATCCGCCCCCACACCCCCCGCCCCGCAGTCATGTCGTACGACAACGACGGCTTCAAGCTGGTGGTGGACCCCAAGAGCCTGCTGTACCTGTTCGGCATGGAGCTGGGGTGGAGCAGTGCGCTCATCGGCGGCGGCTTCCAGTTCCGCAACCCCAACGCAACGGACAGCTGCGGGTGCGGCAAGTCCTTCGGCGTGTGAGCGCCGCAGGGGCAGGCGGCGGGAGCAGCGGGGCGGACGCTGGGGCTGCGTCGGTTCGGTAGCCTCACGCGCGGGGCACACAGCGCCGTCGCTGTGGGCGCTGTGTAGGGGGGCGACGCATGGCGGTGGTGGAGCGTGCGCCGCATCGCGCGGGCTGCGGGCTGATGGCAGCAGCGGCCAGGAGAAGCAAGGGGTTGGCTGCAGCCGGACGCATGCTTGGTCGGTGTCGCGGGTGTCGGCGTGGCGCTGCAGCGCTTGGATGGTGTTGATTTGCGCGGATGGAGCAGCTAGGGCAGGGGTTGGAAGGGGGGTAATCGATGCGGAGTACAGCTGAAATGATATCCAGGATAGTGATAATGGGGGGGGGGGGTATCTGATCGTGGAAGGCGTGCAATGGGTGTGAGTGTTCTGTGAACGAAAGGGCCTATGGCGTTGCTTTTATATACCCACAGGGTGTGTGCTGCATGCCTGCATCCTGTTGGTAGCCCAAATGGGAGCTGCATCGGTACGGGAGCGTGGTGGTCAAGTACAGACTGTTGTACACGGAGATGGGTTATGCAACGGCGCGCAATTCGTCTGGACAATGTGCCATTTTGAGGACAGGAAACACTACCGAGTACTATCCTACCCAACCTCACAGGCCAGGCAACAGCACTACACGACGCAAGGGCCACAGCCGCCGCCTAGTACCTAGTACCATGGTGCCGCGTGCGCGCGTGTTACCATGCTTTATACAACAACACTTATGTACAGCACTATGTACAGCTTGGCGATTCTTTCAGCATCAGGACAGCGCAGCGACTTGCATCAACCAACAGACTTACAAACCGTGCCTTAATGGTCATTGCCATGTGCCCGCGGGTAGCCATGCCTAACCATCAATAAGTCGAGGCCTGCCACAGCCACAAGTGAGTATGTCCAGTACAGTCGCGTTATGTCGCGTTGGTGCGTTGGCCTGTGTATTGCCCTTGGCAGCTTGCGGCAACTCGTCTACAAACAGCAGTTGGAAGCTTGCAACTAACGTCATGGGACAGCCGGCCACGGTGCCCCCCAGCCCCTCCTCACGACAGGTCCACAGACATGCCCAGCTCAACCAGGCGGTCGTACGGCACCTGCCACTGCTCCATGTCGTACCATGAGAGCATCGCGAGCCAGCGGTACAGGTGGCCGTACACCGCCCAGCGCCACATGCGGCGCAGCAGCCCCGGCGCAGCGCCAGCACGGCTGCGCTTGGCATCTGCCCCAGCTCCAACGGCGGCGCCGGCCACCGGGGCGGCGGCTGTGCTGAAACCCGTCAACAGCGTGGCCGGGCTGCGCAGCAGGGGCCTTGAAGCGTAGTACACGACTCCTGCGTGTGCATGGCAAGAGGCATGCGGGCGCAAGCCTGAAGCTAAGCGACTGACAGCCGAGCGTGCTGGGCAAGGGCATTGCGGCAGAACTATGCAGCCCAAAAGGCCCCTGCCCACAGGGCATCTCCATTGTACCGTACACACCAGGATACATACACCCGCAGCGGCCCCCTCACCGTGCAGCTGCGCCTCCAGGAACTCCGCAATGGTGCTCTCCACCAGCGCGCGCACAGCCTCCGTCTGTGCCGGCGCCTCCGTGCCCAGGGAGCTGGCGGCCGCGGAGGGGCGGGCGGCAGTGTCCCGCTGCCGCCCGCGCTGCACGTCATCTCCGTCCTCCTCCTCCTCGTCGTCGTCGTCCTCCTCCTCCTCCTCGACTCCCATGTCCCGCCTGTCGTCAGCAGTGCTGTAACCGCCATCCTCCCCACCCCTGTCTCCTCCCCTCCTCTCGCCCCGGCCGCGCATGCGCTGAACCCGGCCGCCGCCAAACCCGGGCGCAGCTGCCCTCACGCCTGACGCACTGCCCACGGAGCCTCCCGCCGGCTGGATCTCCCACTGGGCGACATGCGCTGCCGCCTGTGCGCGCCCCTCGACCCCCTGGGGCTCCTGCGGCTGCAGCGGCTGCAGGGGCTGCAGGTGCCCCTGGCCCACGCGGCTGCCCTGGGTGCTGCCCGGCAGGCCGCCACCCGCCGACGACGCCGCCAGTGACACGCCGCTGACGGCACTGACTGACTTGACACTGCTCTTGCCGCTGCTGCCGCTGCTGCGGCCTGCGCCGTTGGCAGGGCTGGCGGCCCCCGCCCCGCCCCCGGCCCCGCCCCGCAGCGGTGCGCCGTCGGGCCCCAGGCGTGCGCCCGTGCTGCGCCCCGCCGCCAGCAGCCGCCGCTGCACGGCGCCCAGCAGCTCGCTGAGGAAGGCCTCCCCCAGGTCCACGTCGTCCAGGTAGCCGTACAGCGCAACCACCTGTACGGCGCGGGGGTACCGGTGCGGGTTTGGGAGCAGTCCGCAAGATCCTACGTGGGGCCTGGGGTGTGCCTCCAGCTGCACTGCGCGGCCAAGAGCTAAGTGGAAGTGGAGCTGTGCTCCAGCATCCATTCCCACTACCACATCAAGGCACTAAGTTTCCCAGCAACATACTCTGGTCGGCCACCTCAGGCGCTCCTGCGCGACCCACCTGGTAGAAGTTGGGCACCACGGCCGCCAGCGGTGCGTGCACGTGCAGCCGCCTGGCACGTGGCACGCGGGGCGTGGGCAGCCGCCGCACCGCCAGGAACACCGCCACGCGGTGCACCGCCTGCAGGGGGGGGCGGGTGGGGTGGGGGCGGGTGGCGGGGGGCGGGGCGCGGCGAGGTGAGCAAGGAGAAATGAGCAGCCTCAAGGGGTGGTACAACGGCAGGATGAGATACGTGGATGTATCAACGGGAGCAGAACGGGTGTCCCAAGGTAGCAGTGAGGAGCACCATGCCTGCATCGTCATTGCGGCTTTACGCTGGACGCAGTGCTCCAGATGGTGGGGTGCAATACCCACCTGGACGTTTCTCAGAAAGTGCACCAGCACAGGCGGCAGTGACGGGGCGGCGCCGCTGCCGGCCAGCCGGTCAGCCTGTGGTCAAACGGTACGTGTCAAACGGTACGTGTCAAATGACGTGGCTTGTTGCTGCACTGACCTTGCTGCATCAGGCACGGGGGCAAAGCGCTGCGTGGCCGTGCAGGACACGAGGCTCAAGGCGTCTTGGACGGGCGGGCAGGCCCCGCACAGGAAGCCAACATGGCCGTACTGCTGTGTATCATTACCAAAGGCCAGGCACGCGCGTCCGCCATGCTACCCTTGCTGTGCGCCAGCGCCGCACCTGTTCGTCCATGTAGTACACACCGATGCCCGGCAGCCTGCCCAGGGGCAGCAGCACTGGCGGCGGCGGCGGAGGCTCTCCGCTGCCCCGCCCTGCCTCCAGGTCAGCGCCGTGCCCCAGGCTGTCTCCATCCATCACGTCGTCGGACCCTTTCGTCGGTGACCCCGAGGCGCTTCCCGGACGCTCCCCGCCGCCCGCCGCCCACGCCCCGCTGTCCTCCTCACGCACGGAGCCCAGGCTGCCGCGCTGCACCACACCCGCCGAGCTGGGCCTCAGGGTGCGGGACCTGCTCCACGGCAGCGCCAGCCGCCCCCCGGGCAGCTCCAGCACCAGGGTGCCGGGCTCCAGCCCCACCCGGCCGGGCTCCAGCAGCAGCGGGTCGGCCACGTACTGCCGCGGTGGTGGGGCGGCGGCTGCAGCGGCGGCAGCATCGGAAATCAGAGGTGCCAGCCCCTCACCGTGACCTCCGCTGCGGCTGGCGCGGAAGTGCTGGCTCAGGGCGGGGATGCGGGACGCGGCGGTATGGCTGAGGCGCTGCAGGGCAGAGCGGACGCTCAGTAGGCCGCAAGCGCTGCTGTCCTGACCTCCGGAAGGCCCCATAACCTGACTCGTGGCGGAACCAGGCGAAATGACGTCTCGCGGAGCCTCGGCTGCTGTCACTGCGGTGCTCCCAGCGGCATGTGCGGCCATGGGCCAGGACCGCCGGGTGCTCAGCGGTGGAGTGGTGGTGGAGGGCACGGTGGCAGAAAGGGTGGGGTCGTGCATCAGGTGGGGCAGGACGGCGGCCATGGCCGCCTGCGTGGGCGCTGCGGCGGCGGCGGCGGGGTCGGTGGCGGCGGTGGTTGGCGCGCCCACCAGCAGGATGCGCGTCCCTGCCGCTGCCCGCGCCACGTGTGCGGCCATGCGGCGGCTGCCCGCCCACCACACCAGCATGGCGGCGGCGGCGCAGGCAGCCACGGCCAGGGAGAACCAGCCGCCCTGGGGCACCTGCGGCGGGGCAGCGCAGGACCGTGCACAGGTGGACGCGTGTGCATGCGTGTTCCCTAGGGCCGAGAGTGTGCAAACTCCGATACGGCCACTCCCCTAGGCCATGCGAGCTGCCTTGCAGCCCCTGCCGTGCAACGGTGCATGCACGCCGCGAGGTCCTCCTGGCCTGCCCTGACCGCCCCCAGGCTGTGTCGGCACACCTTGATGACGTTGGCGGACCAGAAGGCCAGCTCCACCGCCCAATAGAATGTCACGAAGGGAACCACCAGGAATAGGCTGGCCTCCCACACCAACACCATCACCTGCATGCCGTACCAGGCGCATACGGGAGCATGCGTTTTGGATGGGGGGGGGGGGGGAGAAAGGGGACGCCGCTACAACACACAAGCAAGCCGCTCTTGCTGCAAGACGTTTTCAAGGCCTACATGACCGCACATGTAGCGTGCGCAGTCGCACGCACCAGCGTGATGAGGCCGGTGGTGATGACGATGTCGGTCATGACTGTGAGGCCGTACGCGCGGCCCAGCGCCACCGTGTCCCCGAAGCCCGCCACCACGGCGCAGCACAGCACCAGCAGCAGGCCGTTGGCCAGCGGCATGTACACCTGCGGGCGGGCAGGGGGCAGGGGGCAGGGGGCAGGGGGCAGGGGGCAGGGGGCAGGGGGCAGTGGGAGTGCAGGTGCGTGGTGCACATGATCAGGAGTAAGGCGGGCTGGGCAAGGGGGCAGCCATAGGGCCAGGCGGGTGTCCCCGGCGTGCGTCTCAACGGTAGGTCGGTGCACGGGGACAGGACCACGCGCTCCTCCCTCCCCTTCCCCGTCCCAGTGCCGCACCGGGCGCAGCCAGTGCAGCCCACCTGCGTCTGCGCCCCGGGCGTGGTGCCCCCGGTGTGGATGATGCGCACGGGCGGGAAGGCGCCAAGAATGGTGGCCTGAGAGGCAAAAGGAGAAGGATCAGCCGGGAGGATGGGAGGCTATTCAAGATATGGACGGACGGTTTGCTCATGCTGATCCTTGCCGCCGGCGGGTGCTGCCTGCCGAGCTCAGGCCCTGGTGCCACGTGCTGCTGCGTGCGGAGCCGGCTTTGCCCAGTCCGGTCCGCCCACATGCACATGCTCCCCGCCACCCTCTCACATGCACCTGCCCCATGTGTGCACTGCCCCCACCTGTCTCAGTATGCTGAACACGGCGCTGAGCAGGGCCTGTGACGCCACCACACTGGCCAGGGTGGCCAGCACCAGCATGGGGTACAGCAGCTGTGGGGGAGGGGGGGGGGGAGGCAGGGAGGCCAGGGGGTGTTGAAGCGAACAGAGGAGTACCCTGGGGTAGGGTTGGCACGGGCCCGAGAACGAGAATTCTAGGTAGAACTTTTCTAGGCTAGAATCTAGCCTAGAACCTAGAAGGCCCCAGAAGTCGTTCTATGCCCGCTGACCTGCTTTTCTAGGGCGTACGGCAGGTTGGCGGGCAGCTCGTGCGGCAAGGGGCCCGCCAACATTGAGTTTGAGGCTGTTTCATCATGGCCGACAAGCCCCCTTGCAGCATTGCTGAGTGCATTCACCAGTGGGGTACCAAGAAGCTCGGTGTTGGGACGGGGATGAGGAGGAGGCCGAGTGAGGTGGCACCCACAGGCCTTCTAGGAAATCTCATACGAGAAAGGAGAGAACCCGAGATTCTAGGGGTAGAACAGACCGAGACGCTTTTCCGTTCTCGGATTTCAGCCAACCCTACCCTGGGGGCGGTGGTGCGCAGCCGCGTCCACGTGCTGCTCAGCGTGCACGCCACACATGAGCACCACGCACTGCGCGCGCTCGCACCCACTCACAGCCGTTTCGGGTTCCTGCCCTGGCTGGTTATGTTAGTTACAGTTACAGTTACAGACCCCAATGGGGTACGTCCGGAGAGCCAGGGG